>Ga0272482_10000078_pt1 | contig 30049 bp, 28 predicted proteins | sample RVTome_8_FD_192427 | JGI IMG/M metagenome (GOLD analysis project Ga0272482, IMG submission 192427) | Soil microbial communities from uranium-contaminated site in the Upper Colorado River Basin, Wyoming, United States - RVT160D0 (version 2) ...
CCAGCACGTCGGTGCCGGGGAAGCGGGCGGCGCAGCGCCGCTCCCGGCCGGTGGCGGGGCCGGTCTCGTGCACCACCGCCAGCCGCAGCCCGTCGAGGTCGACCCGGGCCACCTCGGGCAGGCGGGCGCGCAGGGCCGGGCCGTCGTTGTTGCCGTACACGCCGATGAGCCGCGCGGCGCGCTCTTCCAGGGCGTCGAGGGCCGCTACCGATACCCAGTCGCCGGCGTGGACCACGATGTCGGCCGCGTCGACCGCGGCCCACAGCTGGGCGGGCAGGTCGCGGGCCCGTGCCGGCAGGTGGGTGTCCGAGGTGATGACCAGGCGCACCCGGCCAGCCTAGGCGTGCGCCTGGATCCGGTCCCGGAACGGGCGCCGCGCCAGTGCGGACAGCACGGCGGTGAGCAGGTCGGCGAGGGGCATCGGCAGCTCGGCGTCGAGCTCGCGCATCGCGGCCGTGGTGGCCGCCCACTCGGCCTCGATCGCCGGCAGCAGCGCGCGGGCGCGGTCGGTGAGGCTCACGATCCGCTGCCGGGCGTCGGTGCCGGGGGAGAGCGCGACCAGGCCGGCGCGGGTCATCTGGGCGACGGTCTGGCTGGCCGCCGAGTGGGTCACGCCGACCGCCGCGGCCAGGTCGCGGATCGGCATCGGGCCGGCGGCGACCAGCGCCCGGATCGGTGGCGAGAAGCGCGGCCGGTAGTCGGGCAGGCCGGCGTCGCGGTAGACGGCGGCGACGTCGCCGTCGAGCAGCTCGAGCACGTGGCGCATGAGCGTGCCGACGGCCTCACGGTCGGGCACGAGGCGGTCGGGGGTCACCACACCAATGTAACAGCGCTGTTAGATTGGGGGAGTGACGTACCCACACATCGAGCCGTACGACCACGGCACGCTCGAGGTCGGCGACGGCCACCGCGTGTACTGGGAGACCTGCGGCAACCCCGACGGGCGCCCGGCGGTGGTGCTGCACGGCGGGCCGGGGTCGGGCTGCACGCCGTTCTGGCGGCGGTTCTTCGACCCCTCGGCCTACCGGGTGGTCCTCTTCGACCAGCGCGGCTGCGGGCGTAGCACCCCCTCGGCCGGTGAGCCGGACGCCGACCTGTCCACCAACACCACCCACCACCTGCTCGCCGACATCGAGCTGCTGCGCGAGCGGCTGGGCGTCGAGCGGTGGGTGGTGTTCGGCGGCTCGTGGGGCTCCACGCTCGGCACCGCCTACGCCCAGCGGCACCCGGAGCGGGTGGCCGCGCTGGTGCTGTTCAGCGTGGCGGTGGCCACGGTCCGCAACGTCGAGTGGATCACCCGGTCGATGGGGCGGCTCTTCCCGGCGCAGTGGGCCGCCTTCAAAGCCGGCGCCAAGAGCGAGGGCAGCATCGTCGACGCGTACGCGCGGCTGCTCGCCGACCCCGACCCGGCCGTGCGGGACAAGGCCGCCCGGGACTGGTGCGCCTGGGAGGACAGCCACGTCGCGGTCACCGCCGGCCACAAGCCCTCCGCGCGGTACCAGGACCCGCGCTTCCGGATGACGTTCGCCCGGCTGGTGACCCACTACTGGCGGCACGGCGCCTGGCTCGACGACGGCGAGATCCTGCGCGGCGCGGCCCGGCTCGCCGGCATCCCGGGCGCGCTGATCCACGGCCGCCTCGACGTGAGCAGCCCGCTCGACGACGCGTGGGAGCTGGCCCAGCGGTGGCCGGACGCCGACCTGGTCGTGGTCGACGACGCCGGCCACGGCGCCGGGTACCCCGGGATGACCGAGGCGTGCGTGGCGGCCCTGCGCAGGTTTCAGACGCCCTGACCGGCCACCCGGCGCACGGTGCCCTCGGCCAGGCCGTAGGCCAGACCCACCACGCCCACCCGCCCCTCGGCGAGCCGGTCGGCGATCACCTGGGAGCGGCGCACCAGCAGGTCCACCGTGTACCGGATGTGCTCCTCGACGGCCGCGTCGAGATCCGGCAGCGCCTGGGAACGGACCGCGAGCACGCTCAGCATCACCCGCTCCACCACGTCGCGGACGAAGCCGTCCGGTGTCGTGCCGTGCCGCACCGCGTCGAACGCCGCCGCGATCGCCCCGCACGAGTCGTGCCCGAGCACGGCGATCAGCGGGGTGTCGAGGGCGGCCACCGCGTACTCGATGCTGCCCAGCACCTCCGGACCGACCACGTGGCCGGCCGTGCGGACGACGAAGAGGTCACCCAGCCCGCGGTCGAGGATGATCTCGGCGGCGAGCCGGGAGTCGCTGCACCCGAACAGCACCGCGAACGGCCGCTGCCCCGGCGCCAGCGCCGCCCGCCGGTCCGCGTCCTGGTGCGGGTGGAGCCGCTCGCCGGCCACGAAGCGTTTGTTGCCCTCGACCAGGAGCTGCAGCGCCGAGGCCGGCGTCTCCGGCCACTCACTACCCATGTCGTCGTCCATCCCGCCACACTCCCGCCGCCAGTCGGGTCTTACGCCGCCACCAAGGAGTCTGCCGGTTAACCCCTGGGCTCGGACCAAACTCCTACGTTTACCTTCGCCACATCGGCGTGACTACGGCCGCGCGCCGCCGGCCGCCCGGGTGGCGCGTCCGCCCAGCTCACCGAGCCGGGAGATCAGCTCGGGTGGCTCGTGCACCTCGAAGTCGCAGCCCAGCGTCATCAGCCGCCAGGCGATGAAGTCGAGCGTGTCGGTGTGGCTGCGCAGAAGGCAGGTATCGGCGTCGACCGGCTCCAGGTCGCCGGGCGTGTCGCCGATCCGGCCGGCCACCCGCTCCAGCGGCGCGTGCAGCGTGGCCACCGCCCGGTACACCGGGGTCCGCTCGGTCAGCTTGCGGGTCACGAACGCGGCCGCGTCGCCGCCGTCCGGCAGCTCCCGCGCCACCGCCCGGTAGCCGATCACCGCCGGCGCCGTGACCCGGTCCACCCGGAAGATCCGCCAGTCGTCGCGGTCGGTGTCCCAGCCCACCAGGTACCAGCGGCGGCCGGCCGACACCAGGCGGTGCGGCTCGACCCGCCGCTCGGCCTCGACGCCCTCGTGCGTGCGGTAGCCGAACCGCACCCGCTCCCGGTTGGTCACCGCCCCGGCCAGCAGCGTGAGCAGCTCCGGGTCGACGGTCGGGCGGTCCCAGGTCAGCATCGGCTGGGTCGCCGCGCCCAGCGCCGCCACCCGGTGCCGCAGCCGCTTCGGCAGCACCTGCTCGAGCTTGGCGAGCGCCCGGACCGCCGCCTCCTCGATGCCCTCGACCGCGTGGCCGGCCGCCGTGCGCAGACCCACCGCGATCGCCACCGCCTCCTCGTCCTCCAGCAGCAGCGGCGGCATCGTCGCCCCGGCGGCCATCCGGTAGCCGCCGGCCGCGCCCATCGTCGCCTCCACCGGGTACCCGAGGTCGCGCAGCCGCTCCACGTCCCGCCGCACGGTACGCAGGCTGACGCCGAGGCGGCCGGCCAGCTCGCCGCCCGGCCACTCGCGGGGCGTCTGGAGCAGCGACAGCAAACTCAACAGCCGGGTCACGCCGCCAACTGTGCCAGATCCTGACCTAATTGCCTCCTAGCGTGGTCGGAATGACACCTTTCCGGATCGCCATCCCCGACGCCGACCTCGATGACCTGCGTGCCCGGCTCGCCCGCACCCGCTGGACCGCTCAGCTGCCCGGCGACGGGTGGAGCCGCGGCGTGCCGGTCGACCACCTGCGCGAGCTGGCCGAGTACTGGCGCACCGGCTTCGACTGGCGGTCGCGGGAGGCGGAGCTGAACTCGTTCCCGCAGTTCACCACCGAGATCGACGGCCTGAGCGTGCACTTCCTGCACGTGCGCTCGCCGCGCCCGGACGCGCTGCCGCTGCTGCTCACCCACGGCTGGCCGGCGTCGATCGTGGAGTTCGTGCGGCTGATCCCGCTGCTGACCGGGTCGTTCCACGTCGTGGTGCCGCACGTGCCCGGTTTCGGCTGGTCGCAGGCGCCGGCGGCGGGGTTCTCGGTCAACCGGGTGGCCCGCGTGTGGGCGGCGCTGATGGCCCGGCTCGGCTACGACCGGTACGGCACGCAGGGCGGCGACCTGGGCGCGTACGTGGCGCCGGAGGTCGCGATCGTCGATGCTGAGCACGTGGTCGGCGTGCACATCGACGGCGGGTTGGGCTTCCCCAGCCCGGCCGACGTGGCGCGGATGAGCGAGGCGGAGCGCGCCGAGTACGAGCAGATCATGCAATGGGCCGGCGCCGGCGTCGACCACCACGCGCTGCTGCGCGCCGCACCGCAGACGTTCGCCTACGGGTGGCACGACTCGCCGGCCGCCGCCCTGGCCTGGCTGGCGCAGAAGTTCCGCGACTTCGGCGACGAGGTCGAGCGCGACCTGTTCCTCACCAACGCCAGCGTGTACTGGTTCACCGGCACCTTCGGTACGTCCTCCTGGCCCATGTACGACACGACCGAGTCGGCCTGGCCGGTCGGGCAGAAGGCGGTGCCCAGCGGCGTGTACGCGGGCGGCCCGGCGCTCTTCCGCCGCCTCGCCGAGCGGCACAACACGATCGTGCACTGGCCGGAGGGCAACCCCGGCGGCCACTTCGTCGCGATGGAGGAGCCCGAGGCGCACGCCGCCGACATCGGGGCGTTCTTCGCCAAGGTGGCCGCGTGAGGTGGTCCCAGGTGGTGGCGCGGCGGCTGCGACGGCACGGGCTCGCCGCGCCCGCGCCCGCCACCGACCTGGCCGAGGTGGTGAGCGCGATGTGCGGGGCGCACGCCCAGGTGATGTCCGCCGCCGAGGCCTCCATCGGGGTGCGGGTGGCGGGCATCACCCGGGCCGACGTGCGGCAGGCGCTGTGGACCGACCGCACCGTGGTCAAGACCCGCGGCCCGCGCGGCACCGTGCACCTGCTCGCCGCCGCCGACCTGCCGATGTGGGTCGGTGCGCTCGGCGCGCTGCCCTCCCCGCCGTACGCGACCGGCGCCAACGCGCTCATGACCCCCGACCAGGTCGACAAGGTGGTCACGGCGATCGCCGCCGCCCTCAAGGACGCCGAGCTCACCAGCGAGGAGCTGACCGCCGAGGTGGTGGCGCGCACCGGGCCGTGGGCCGGCGAGCGGGTGATGGAGGCGTTCCAGGACAAGTGGCCGCGGTGGATGCAGGCCATGGAGGTGGCGTCGCGGCGGGGCGCGATGTGCTTCGGCGCCAACCGGGGCCGGCAGACCACCTACACCAGCCCGGCCCGCTGGCTGCCCGGCTTCACGCCGATGCCGCCGGACGCGGCGCTGCCCGAGCTGGTCCGGCGCTACCTGCACGCGTACGGGCCGGCGACCCCCGCGCACTTCGCGAAGTGGCTGGCGATCGGGCCGCGGTGGGCGCGGGACCTGTTCGAGCGCGCCGGCCTGGAGCCGGTCACCGTCGACGGCGAACCGGCCTGGGTGGTGGCCGGCGACACCGACCTGCCGGCGGGCCGGCCGCGCGGGGTGCGGCTGCTGCCCTACTTCGACGCGTACGGGATCGGCTGCCACCCCCGGGAGAAGGTCTTCCCCGGCCGGGCCGGCGAGCGGGCGCTCAACCGGGGCCAAGCCGGCAACTACGCGGTGCTGCTCGTCGACGGCACGGTCGCCGGCATCTGGCACCAGAAGCGGTCGGGCAAGCGGATCGCGGTGACGGTGGAGGCGTTCGGCACGCTCAGCCCGGCGCGGCTCAAGGCGCTGGGGGAGCAGGTCGAGCGGCTGGGGGAGATCCTCGAGGGCACCCCCACCCTCACCCTCGGCGAGGTCACCGTCGGCGGCCACGCCTAGCCGATCCATCGCCAAGGCATCAAGATCATCACAAAATCCCTGATTTTGCTGCTACAGAACGCGTCGGTAGCCGCAAAATCAGAGATCTTGTCGGGATCTTGGTGGTCTGTTACGGGTGATCGGCGCTCACCAGAGTGCGATGAGCGGATAAGTCCGCGGAAACGCCCACCACCCAGGGCAACGAAACCCCGGCGTGAGCCGCGCGCACCACCCTCCACCCGCCTAGTGCCATCCCGACGGCCATCGACCCATCCTGCTGGTCCGGAGTGCTCCCGCCGGAGGCAACAAAAGACCGCGACCAACGAAGCAGGGTGAGGCCGCGGGAGCGACGGTCGGGACCACGACGGACATCGCGGCAGCTCAGAAAGTCTCTGAATAGATCGTCTAGGTGTTGTCGAGATGCTTTTCCAGGCGGTCGAGGCTGTCGGACCACAGCCGCCGGTACGGGGACAGCCACTGGTCGATCTCGGCGAGCGGCTCGGGGCGCAGCTCGTACCAGCGGCGCTGGGCGTCCCGCCGCACCCGCACCAGGCCGGCCTCGCGGAGCACGCGCAGGTGCTTGGAGGTGCCCGGCTGGGTCAGGCCGAGCCGCTCGACCAGCTCACCGACCGGCCGGGGCCGCTCCAGCAGCAGGTCGAGGATGCGGCGCCGGGTCGGCTCGGCGAGGACGTCAAAGGTCGACAGCACCCCCCGAATATAACCCCTGGTTCATATTCGCCGTAGTGCCACCACGGGGATGGTCCGGCCGGCCTTGGCCTGGTGGTCGGCGAAGAACGGGTACTGCTCGACCACCTCGGCGAAGATGCGGTCGCGCTCCCCGCCACGGGGCACCACGGCGGTGGCGGTGTACTTCTCGCCGTCGACCTCGACCGTGACCTCCGGGTGCGCGACCAGGTTGCGGTACCAGTCGGGGTGCTTCGGGGCGCCCGCGTTGGAGGCGATGACGAGGATGTCCTCACCGTGCGGGATGAACATCATCGGCGCCGTGTGGGTGCGGCCGCTGCGGGCGCCGGTCGTGGTGAGCAGCAGCATCGGCCGGCCGTGGGCGCTGCCGCCGGCGGCCCGAAAGTCCTCGATCACCTTGCGGTTGTGGGCTCCCATGTCGTCCGGGATGGTCATGATTCCTCCAGGTCTCTCGCATAGAGCGCGCTCATGGCGCGGCTCGTTTCGGTGAAGCGTTCGCGCAGCTCGGGCGGGCCGAGCACCTCGACGTCGGCGCCGAGCTTGAGCAGCTCCACCAGGCCGTGGCGGACCGACTCGATCGGCACGGTGGTGCGCAGCCAGCCGTCGCCGTCCGGCGGCCCGGCGTTGGCGACCGCGCCGCGGCTCATCGCCGGCGGGAAGATGTGCGGCATCCGGCCCAGCGCCTCGGTGGTCATCCGGACCGTGGCCTCGGCGACGTAGACGCTCTCCTCGTACCGCTTGGCCCAGGCCTGCCAGAACCCGGCCAGGTCGAAGCCCGCCGGCCGGGTGAACGTCCCCTCCAGCACGTCGACGCCGAGCATGTTGCTGACCCGGTAGGTGAGCGGGCGCTCCAGGTCGTCGGCGGGTGCGGCCACCAGGTACCAGCGGCCGGCCTTGAGCACCACGCCGAGTGGGGCGAGCGTGCGGGTGACCTCGCGGGGCGCCTTCCACCGCAGGTAGCGGGTCTGGACGAGGCGCTCGTCCCAGACCGCGCTGGCCAGCGCGGACAGGTGCGGGGTCTGCTCGTCGCGGCGGAACCAGCCGGGCGCGTCCAGGTGGAAGCGCTCGCGGATCCGGCCCGCCCGGGCGCCGAGCTCGGGCGGGAGCGAGGCGCGCAGCTTGAGCTCGGCGGCGGTGAGCACGGCGCCGAGGCCGAGCTCGGCGACCGGGCCGGGCACGCCGGAGAGGAAGAGCGTCTCGGCCTCGTCGACGGTCAGCCCGGTCAGCCTCGTGCGGTAGCCGTCGAGCAGCTGGTAGCCGCCGGCCGGGCCGCGGTCCGCGTACACCGGGACACCGGCGCCGCTGAGCGACTCGACATCCCGGTAGATGGTGCGGATCGACACCTCGAGCTCGTCGGAGAGCTCCTGGGCCGTCATCCGCCCCCGCGTCTGCAGGAGCAGCAGCAGGGAGAGAAGGCGGCTGGCTCGCACACCCGTCACGTTAGCGGGCATGGCTGACAGGGCGTGTCAGGTACCCGCCGGCGCCCGGCCGCTGGGATGATCAACGCATGTATCCGGCCGTTCTTCCCGCTGGACTGCCGGCCGTCGGTGGCGAGGGCGTCGACTTCACCGAGGCGTGGCTGCGCAACCGGCGGCTCTCCGAGCACACCCGCGCCGCGTACCGCCGGGACATCGCCGGCTGGCTCACCTGGTGCGCGGCCCGCGAGCTGGAGCCGCTGCGCGCCTCGTTCCTGGACGTCAACGCCTACGCCCGCGACCTGGAGTCGACCGTCGACCCGCGCGGCGGCCGCCCACTCTCACCGGCCACGGTCGCGCGGAAGCTGTCGGCGCTGTCCAGCTGGTTCGACTTCCTCACCAAGCTGCGCGCGGTCGAGGCCAACCCGGTCGCCGGCGCCGACCGACCCAAGGTCGCGCGCGACCACTCCAACACCGTCGGGCTCACCCCGGAGGAGGTGGACGCGCTGCTCGCCGCCGCCGACACCGACACCGGGCCGCACGCCGCCCGCAACCGGGCCGCCGTCGCGCTCCTGGCCGATCTGGGGCTGCGGGTGGGCGAGCTGGTCAGCCTCGACCTCGACGACATCGGGTACGAGCGGGGCCACCGCAGCGTGCGGTTCGTCGGCAAGGGCGGCCGCCCGCGCCGGCGCGCGTTGACTCCGGGTACCTCGGCGGCGCTGGACGCCTACCTGGCGATCCGCCCCGGCCCGCCGGAGGGCGCGGTGTTCCTGACCGCGAGCGGGGCGCGGCTCGACCGGCACGCGGTGTTCCGGCTGGTGCGGCGGCTGGCCCGCGCCGCCGGCATCCCCGCGTGGGCGAAGCTGTCCCCGCACTCGCTGCGGCACGCGTTCGCGACGACGGCGCGCTCGGAAGGCGTGCCGCTGGAGGACGTGCAGGACGCGATGGGCCACGCCGACCCGCGCACGACCCGCCGCTACGACCGCGACCGGCACAACCTGGACCGCGACCCGGCGTACGCGATCTGGGCCGCCCGCGCCCGCCGCACGCCTAGCTGATCGCGGCGATCTCCGGGGCCCGCAGGTCGATCAGCGCCTTGGTCTCCACCTTGAGCGACTCACCCGCCCGGCCGCTGCCCAGGTAGGCGTGCGGCGCCTCCACCATGCTCGCGTCGAACACGGCCGTGACGCCGGCGACCCGGGTGATCGGGCTGACGCCACCCACCTCCATGCCGAGCAGCCGCAGGTCGGCGGCGTCCGCGGGCCGCATCCGCCCCCGGGACACGCCGGCGGCGCGGGCGAGGGCACCGTACGACAGCCGCCGCGGCGACGGCAGCGAGGCCAGCAGCAGCGCGTCCGGCCCGGTCCGGAACGCCACCGTCTTGATCATCTGGTCGGGCGGGAAGCCCATGGCCCGGAGCACCTCCTCGAAGGTCACGGCGTCCGGGTGGCGAAACAGCTCGTACGGCACGCCCGCGGCATCCAGGATCTCGGTCGGAGACTCGCTCACGTCGGGTGACGCTAGCCCGCGCCGGCCGGCGGTCGCAGGTCCACCCGCGACGGGCTTTCCTGGACCAATCGGCGAATGACGCTACCGACGCGCGCGCCGCCGCTCAGGCCAGGATGTCCAGGTGGTGGTGGGCGTCGACCGCGATGTCCTCGTGCCTGAGCCAGCGCCGGGCCCACAGCCGCGCCGCCAGCTCGGACTGCTCGTCGCCGGTGGTGGCGTGCTCGACCAGGATGGCGGCGGTCAGGGCGTGGCCCATCCGCAGGGCCAGCCCGCGCGCGCCCGCCACCACCGCCACGGCGGTCGGGTCGGCGGCCACCTCTTCCAGGTCCGCGCGGAGGGCGGCCGTCGCCTCGCGCAGCTGGTCGGCGAGCGACGGTGAGATGCCGCGGGCGACGTCCTGGGCGGCGTCCAGGCGGGCGAGCAGCGGGCCGGCGGCGTCGTCGCGGACGGTAGCGCGCAGCGCGTCCAAGGCCAGCACGTTGGTGGTGCCTTCCCAGATCGGGAGGACCTGGGCGTCGCGCAGCAGCCGGGGTACCCCGGTGTCCTCGACGTAGCCGGCGCCGCCGAAGCTCTCCACGTACTCGCTGGCCGAGGCGACCGCCATCTTGCCCGTGACGAGCTTGGCGAGCGGGGCCACGATGCGTAGCTCGGCGGCGGCGACCGGGTCGGTGCCCACCTCGACCCGACCCAGCAGCGCGAAGGCGTGGGCCGCCAGCGCGAACGCCCCGGCCGCGTCGACCGCGAGCGTGCCCAGCGTGGCCCGGTGCAGCGGCGAGCTGGACAGCGGGCCGCCGGCGACGGTGCGGGTGCCGGCGAACGCGCGGGCGTACTGCAGGCCGCGGCGCATGCCACCGGCGGCGGCCGCGGCGTTGTGCAGGCGGGTGACCACGACCAGCGTCATGGCACGGGTGAGTCCGGGGCGGGTCGGGTCGCCGAGGGGCAGGGCGTGCGCGCCGTCCAGGCCGATCTCGGCGGTGGGCAGGGCGCGGGTGCCGAGCTTGTCCTTCAGGCGGTGGATCCGGATGCCGGGGGCGGTCGACGAGCCGGCCTCGTCGTAGCGAGGGATCAGGAACGGGGCGAGCACCCGGCTGCCCGGGCCGGCGTCGGCGGGGCGGGCCAGGGCCACCGCCATCGCCGAGTCGGCGGCGGAGCAGAACCACTTCTCGCCGGTGAGCCGCCAGCCGCCGTCCACATAGGAGGCCACCGTGGACGAGCGGGACAGGTCGGAGCCGCCCTGCGACTCGGTCATCCACTGCCCGCTCGTCACCGCGACCGACGGGTCGGTGGAGACGAGGCGGGGGAGCCACGCGTCGCGTACCGCGGGGTCGATCTCGGGCCTGGACAGCAGCGCGGCGGCGCCGTCGGCCATGGCGACCGGGCAGGAGAAGGTGGCGGACTCGGGACCGTACAGGTGCAGGAGCGCGTGCTGCACCACCCGCGCCGCCGCGCCCCACTCGCCGCGGGCCTCGGGCAGGTAGGGCAACGCCACGACCGCGTGGTGGGCGGCGGCTTCGCGCTGCTCCGCCCAGCCCCGGGAGGTGTCGATCCGGTCGACGCGGGCGCCCCACGGGTCGTACCGGACGAGGGTCGGCGGGTGTGCCTCGGCGTCGTGGTGCGCCGCGCGGAGCGGGCCCACGACGGCGGCCGCGAGCGCGGTGAGGCGGTCCTTGGCGGCGGCGTGGCCGGCCGGGCCGAGCACCCGGTCGAGCCACGAGCGCAGCAACGGGTCGCCGGCGTACGGGTCGGCGGGCGGCGGCACGGCCTGCACGAAACGGTCCACGTCCATACCTTAACGGCCGTTCAGAGAATGTGTGGTGGCTGGTTGCCCGCGGCCAGGATCGCCCGGCGCAGCGGCACCATCATCAGCAGGATGAAGCCGACCACGAAGAACGCGACCAGCGCCACGATGCCGACCCGGTAGCTGTCGGTGACCTGGTACACCAGGCCGAACGCGAGCGGACCCAGCCAGCTCGTGCCCTTGTCGCTGATCTCGTAGAAGCCGTAGTACTCGCCCTCCTTGCCTTTCGGGATCAGCTGGCTGAACAGTGAGCGGCTCAGCGCCTGGCTGCCGCCGAGCACGATGCCGATCGCGGCGCCGAGGGCGATGAACGGCAGGGGTGCCTCGCCGGGCAGCCAGTAGGCGCCGATCACCACCGCGGTCCACAGCACGAGGCTCAGCAGGATCGTCTTGCGGGCGCCGATCCGCCCGGCGAGGCGACCGAGCCCGAGCGCGCCGAAGAACGCGGTCAGCTGCACCACGAGGATCGTGATGATGAGCGTGTTGGTCTCGAGGCCCAGCTCCTCGGAGCCGAACTGGCTGGCCAGGTTGATCACCGTCTGGATGCCGTCGTTGTAGACCAGGAAGGCGAGCAGGAAGAAGAGCGTCAGCGGGTACGCGCGCATGCCCTTGATCGTGCGGCCGAGCTGGCGGAAGCCGTCGGTGACCACATTGGCGCCGGTGCTGGCGTGCAGCGCCGGATATTCGCGCATCCACTTGAGCGGCACCAGCGTGAACACCGCCCACCACACGCCCGCCGACACGATCGACCACCGCGCGATGTCGAGGGTGCGCTGGTCGTCGTCCTTGATGCCGAAGATCTGCACGGCCACCAGGTTGAGCGCGAGCAGGATGAACCCGCCCAGGTAGCCCAGCGCCCACCCCCGGCTGGAGACGTGGTCGCGCTCGTCGGGGCCGGACAGCTGCGGCAGGTACGAGTGGTAGACCACGATGCTCGCGCCGAACGAGATGTTCGCGACGAGGAAGAGCGCGCCGCCAAGCAGGTAGCGCTCGCCGGTGACGAACGCGAACCCGCAGGTGGCCGCCGCGCCCACGAAGGCGGCGCCGGCCAGCAGCCGCTTCTTGTGCGCCGAGCGGTCGGCGACCGCGCCCATGACGGGCAGCACGAAGACGGTGAGCAGCACCGACAGCGACACCACGTACGGGTAGTAGGAGCCGGCCGCGACCGTGATGCCGAACGGGTGCACGTCCGCGTCGCAGTCATCGGCGCCGAGGGGGCAGCCGGCGGCCTGCTCGGCGACCGTGGTGAGGAACGGGCCGAGGAAGACCGCGATGACCGTGGTCTGGAAGGCGGAGTTGGCCCAGTCGTAGAAGTACCAGCCGGTGCGCTCGCGGCGGTTGGCGCTCGGGCCCGCGCTGGTGGTGTCGATGGTCGTCACTCGGCCCCTCTTAAGCATTCGCGCTCCGCGCTCATGCGGCACCACTTTCGTGCCACCACACGCCCCGGCTCAGATAGACGTCGCGCAGCACGTCGACGCGATCCGTCATGATGCCATCAACACCAAGATCAAGTAAGCCGTGCATTTCGGCGGGGTCGTCGATCGTCCACACGTGCACGTGCAGCCCGAGCTTGTGGGCGTAGCGGACGAACCGCCGGTCGACCACCGGCAGCCGCCCGTAGCGGACCGGCACCTGCACGGCCACCACCGAGGTCGGCAGCGTCAGCCGCCGCTGGGTCAGCGACGCCACCCGCAGCCGGGCCACCGCCCGCATCCCCAGCGACGTCGCCATCGTCGGCCCGGCGAGGGTGCGCAGCCGGGCCAGCCGCGCGTCGCTGAACGAGGCCAGCAACACCCGCTCACCCGCGCCCGCCCGGGTCACCGTCTCGACCGTGGGCGCGACGCCGCTGTCCGCCTTCACGTCGATGTTGAACCGCACCCGCGGCCACGCCGCCAGGATCTCGTCCAGCCGGGGTACCGCCGCGGCGCCACCCACCCGCACGGTGGACAGGTCCGCCCACGACAGCTGGTCGATCCGCCCCGGCCGGCCCGCGACCCGGTCGAGCGTCGGGTCGTGGAAGACCACCGCCACGCCGTCGGTGGTGGCGTGCACGTCGGTCTCCACGTACCGGTAGCCGAGCGCGACCGCCCGCGCGAACGCTGCCGCGGTGTTCTCGTCGCCCTCGGCGGCGCCACCCCGGTGGGCGAAGGCCAGCGGCACCGGATGGTCGAGGTAGGAACTGACCTGGCTCACTGTCCCTGTCTTTCGTTCGCGGCTGCGGGGCTCGCATGCCGGCCTTCGCGGCCGGGTGCGGGCCGTCGAAGCTCACTCCTCGCGCTCACGGCGTGCAGTATGCCCGGACAGGGCGACGGTAGGGTGTCGGCCATGCGGGTGCTCGGCATCGACTTCGGCACGTCGAACACGGTCGCGATGGTCCGCGGCGCGGACGGGCGGGCGCGGCCCCTGCTCTTCGACGGCTCGCCGCTGCTGCCGTCCGCCGTCTACCTCAACCCGGACGGCAAGCTGCTGGTCGGGCGCGACGCCGAGCGGACCGCCCGCCTCGACCCGGCCCGCTTCGAGCCCAACCCCAAGCGGCGCATCGACGACGGCGTGGTGCTGCTCGCCGAGCAGGAGCTGCCGGTGCCGCGGGTGATCGCCGCCGTGCTCGGCCGCATCGCGTCGGAGGCCGCCCGCCACCTGGGCGGCCCGGTCGAGGAGGTGCGCGTCACCCACCCGGCCCGCTGGGGTGAGCGCCGCCGCGCCGTGCTGGTCGAGTCGATCCGCGCCGCCGGCCTGCCCGCGCCCCGCCTGGTGGTCGAGCCGGTCGCCGCCGCCTCCTACTACACGGCCGTGCTGGGCAGCGCCATGCCGGTGGGGCGGGCGCTGGCCATCTACGACCTGGGCGGCGGCACCTTCGACGCGGCGGTGGTGCGCCGCACGCCGACGGGCTTCGAGGTGCTGGCCGAGGCGGGCCTGTCCGACCTGGGCGGCCTCGACTTCGACCAGGCGCTGGTCGAGCACCTGGGTCGCGGCTACTCCGAGACCCGCACCACCCTGTGGAACAGCCTGGTCGCGCCCGCCGACCCGGGCCAGCGGCGGCAGCGGGCGCTGCTCTACGAAGACGTGCGCGGGGCGAAGGAGATGCTGTCCCGCACCACCAGCGCCGACGTGCACCTGCCCGCGCTGGACATCTCCGCGCACATCACGCGGGAGGAGTTCGACGGGCTGATCCGGCCGTACGTGCTGCAGACCGTGCACTGCCTGGCCCAGACCATCACCGCCGCCCGGCTCGCCCCGCCCGACCTGGTCGGCATCTTCCTGGTCGGTGGCTCCAGCCGCATCCCGCTGGCCGCGCACCTGCTGCACACCGAGCTCGGCGTCGCCCCCACCACGCTGGAGCAGCCGGAGACAGTCGTGGCCGAGGGCGCGCTGTTCTTCGGCGGCCCGGCCAGCGCGGCCGGCCCGGTGCACTCGGGTGTGCCCCGCCCGATCGCCCCACCGCCCCGCGTCGCCGCCCCACCGCCCCGCGCCGCTCCGCCGCCGGCCCGCCCACCGGTCGCCGCTCCGGTCTCGAGGCCGCCGGTGGCGCCGCCGCGGCCCCCGGTGATCGCCCGCCCGTCGGCCCCGCCGATGAACGCGCGGCCGTCCGCGCCGCCGGTGAGCGCCACCCCGGTCTCCCCGCCCCGCACGCCGCCGCGCCAGCCCCAGCCGCAGCACGCGCCACCGCGCATGGCGCCGGTCGCGCCGCCCCGCCCGCCGGCGATGGCGCCGCGGGTCCGCCGCGCCTGGTACGAGGAGCCGGCTCTGGTGTGGACGGTCGCGCTGGGCGCCATGGTCCTGATCGCGGTGGCCGTGCTGATCGCCCTCGCGGCCGCCTGACCGGCCCGGCGCTCAGATCGCGATGATCGGGCCGCCGCCGGCCAGGCCCCCGTACAGGCCGGGCTGGGCGGTGAGCACCGCGCACCCCAGGTCGATGGCGGCGAGCGCGGCCGCGGCGGCGTCGAGGCGCCCCACGATGTCGTAGGTGGCCGCGAGCGCCCGCCAGTCGCCGGGCTCGTCGCCGAGGACGACGCCGGCGCGGTGGTTGACCAGCAGGTCGAGGCGGGTCGGGTCGGCGGTGCCGCGGGTGGCCTCGACCAGGCAGAGCACGGGCAGCCCGACGGCGGCGTGCTCGTCGTCGACCTCGGCGATCACCTCGCCGGCGTGGATGGAGCCGCGGCTGAAGGCGACGATCGCGGAGGCGTCCAGGACGATCCGGATCGGCCGGTCGGGGTGGTCGTGCGGATCGCGGTCGGTCACGCGGCGGCGGGTGGCAGGCCGATCTGCCGGCGCAGGGCCGCGCGCCGCTCGGGGGTCCAGCGGGCGTCGGCGTCGGCCAGCGCGGCGCGGGCCCGGGCCTTGCCTTCGTCGGTCACCGTGATGCCCGCCTCGGCCAGCATCGCGGCGGTGTCCTCGCGGAGGTCCGGGCGTGGCTGCGGCATGCCCTCAGGATACCGCCCCGGGCCCGCGCGCCAGTGCCCCCACCGCCGCGGGTCAGCTGTCCGGCGCCCACCAGCGGGCCAGTGAGCTGGTCGCCGGGTCCTCGGAGGCGGACAGGGCGGTCCACGGGTCGGCGCCGGGCGGCAGGTCCTCGCCGGCGTACGCGGCGAGCTCGTTGGCCTCGGGCCCGCCCTGGTACGCGGCGTCGGCGTCCGGCAGCGGGGTGCCGCCGAGCGTGGCCGGGTCGGTCCACGGGAAGCCGTCGACCGGTTCGGGGGCGTCCAGGTCGAGGGGCTCGGGGAACGACTGGTCGGCGAAGGTGTCGGCGTGCGCGTCGAGGTCCGGGTCGGCGCCGACCGGGGTCAGCTCCGGCGAGCCGTCCGCGGGGTCGTCACCGCCGTCGCCCGGGTCGCCGCCGGGGCCGTCGCCGCCACCGCCGTCGATGGGACCGTCACCGCCGCCGGAGCCGCCCGCGTCCAGGTCGCCCGCGTGTTCGAGCGGCGGGTCGGAGGGGGCGTCCGGGTCGTCGAGCGGGTCGAAGCCGCTCAGGTCCGCCGTCCGCGCCTCACCGAGGTCGTGATCGCCGCCCAGGTCCGAGCCGAAGTCGCCGGGCGTGTAGTCCGAGCTCAGGTCGGGGGCGTCCGGGCCCAGGTCGCCGCCGCTGTCCGGGTCGAGATCCTCGGGCCAGTCGCCGCCGCCCCAGCCATGGTCGCTCATCGCTACTCCTCCGTGGGCCGTGCCGGGGCGAGGGCACGCGCCCTCGCCAGGACCTCGTCGACCTGCTTGACCCGGGCGCGCAGCCCGTCCCGTTCGGCCTGCAGGGCCGCCTTGCGGCGGGTGCGGCTGGCCTTGTCTTCCGCCATCGCCTTGTCGATCTCGGCGATGTGCGCGTCGAGCTGCTGCAGCCGGCGTTCGATGGCGTCGTCGAGGGCCAGCGTCAGCGCGTACTGCAGGTCGGTGAACCGGTGCATGATCTCGTCGGCCAGCGCGGCGCGGGCCTCGCCGAGCACCTCGCGCAGCCAGATGCGGGCCTGCTGGCGGTCGTTCTGCACGCGCCGGCGGTACAGGATGAAGGCGCCCGCCGCGAGGCCGAGGCCGAGCCCGGCGACCGGCAGCAGCAGCCCGCCGCCGATGATGGCGCCGGCGCCGAGCGCGGAGGCGCCGGCCACCGCGCCGCGGCCGGCCATGAAGGCCATGCCGCCGGCGGACATCGCGATCATCACGTTGTCGGAGCCGCCGCCCTCGCGGCGCGGCTTGGTGCCCAGCGCGTGGCGGAGCGTGGCGTTGAGGCGGCGGAGCACGAACTGCAGCTCGTGCGGGCCGAACACCTGGGTCAGGGTGCGCTCGGCGACCTTGCGGAAGCGGAACTCCAGGTCGTGCGAGAGGCGTACGGACAGGGCGTGCAGGGCGCGGTCGACCTCCTGGGGCAGCCCCTTGATGTCGTCGCCCTTCGCCTTCTCGATCTTGTTGAGGAAGTCTTCCTGCAGCGCGGTCACGTAGTTGCGCAGCCGCCCGGTGGCCTCCACCCGGGCCCGCTGCGTCTCGGTGTTGAGCGCGAGGCTCCACTGCCGCGACTCGGTGCGCTTGCGGGCGGCCAGCGCGGCCCGGTCGGCCTTGGCCTTGGCCATGTCGTCGGGGTGCGGGTCGGTGGCCTTCAGCTTGTCGCCGACCTGCAGGTCGAGGCGGATGTACTCGCTGCGGACCGCGCGCAGCACGTTGGCCTGGCCGAGCAGGTGGCCCTTGCCGGCGAGGTCGATGAGCGCGTGCTGCAGCTCGGCGATCCGGGACTCCTTGATGAGCTCCGGCGCCGCGTCGCGGGGCATCGTCATGGCCAGCTCGGCGAGCCGCGCCGACACCGGAAACCAGGGGGCGGAGCCGAACCGCGGCGCGTGCGCCTGCAGCTGGGCGCGGTCGTCCTCCCAGATGGTGCGCCAGCCGGGGTAGGCGTCGACCTTGGTCAGCGCGAACACCACGAAGTTGACCCGCTTGCTGGCCTCGATGAGGAAGTCCAGCTCCGGCTTGGCGAACGGGGCGGCCGCGTCGACCACGAACAGCAGCGCGGTCGCCTTCTCCACCGCGTCGAGGGCCACCTCGACGTGGGCCGGGTCGAGGCCGCCGGTGCCGGGGGTGTCCACGAGGGACAGGTACTGCAGCAGCGGCGCCGAGTGGGTCACCTCGATGCGGCGCGGCGGGCGGGCGCCCTCCGGCAGCCGCCCGTAGGGGGTGGCCCAGTCGCGCAGCTCGGCCTGGTGGAGCGGCACCGGGTCCTCGCGGCCGGGCAGCCACGCCCGCGCGCCGTGGTCGGCGCCGTGGGTGAACTCCAGGTACGCGGCGGTCGCCACCGCGGCGTCCACCGGCGACAGTCCGGGGACCCCGATGAGGGCGTTGACCAGCGAGCTCTTGCCGCGCTTGGTCTCGCCGACGACCACGATGGCGGGGCGGCCCAGGTCGCGGCGGCGGACCGCGTCCAGGTCGGCGGCCGCGTCCGGGTCGGCCTTGCGCAGGAACGCCAGCGACGTGTCGACCGCGCCGCCCAGCAGCTTCTGCAGCGCGTCAGGATTCGGAGAGCTCACGCGGTACCCCTGACGCGCTGGCTGAGCAGGTAGAAGCCGCGGTGCGCGACCAGGGCGACCCGGGACTGGGACGGGCTGGCCCCGGCGACCGCGTACACGCGCCATCGGGTGGCGGCGTCGAGGGCGGCCTTGACCAGCTGCTCGGTGCCGGCGGTGGGCAGGTTGAGGATCCACTGCGGGTCGTTGGAGAGGGCCAGGCGGGTCAGCTCCTGCTCCATCGGCTCGGGCAGCTCGACCGACCCGGTGGAGACCAGCTGCACCACCTCCAGCAGCCGCAGGCGGTGGTAGTCGGGCTGCTGCAGCACCCGCTCGATCGCGTCGCGCAGCAGCTCGCGGTCATTGGGGCGCTCGGTGTGGCTGGCGATCTTCTCCAGGGTGGACAGTGCCCACCCGGCCTTGATCGCGTCGGTGCGCCACCGGAACGCCTGGTCGAGCGTGTGCCGCAGCCGCGGGAACCCGGAGGCCTGGAAGAGCATCCGCACCAGGTCGCCGCTGGCCAGCTGGGGGCGGGCGGCGAGCTGGGCCATGGCGAACCCGATGCCGTACAGGTCGAGCAGCCGCAGCAGCCGCTCCCGCTGCTCGCGCGGCACCTTGCACTCGCGGGAGGTGAACAGGTCGACGGAGGCCATCAGCACGAGCCGCTCGGTCTCCGGCAGCTGGGCCAGCGACCGCAGCGCCTCGCAGTCGGCGGCGGTGAGCCGGCCGGCCTCGGTGGTCTCGGCGAGCAGCCCCACCACGGGCACCACGTCGGAGACGACCCGCCGCAGCACCTTGGTCTGGTCGGCGGCCAGCGGCCCGGCGACCGGCCACGGGTCGGCGACGCCGGCGACCAGCTTGTCCACCTTGTTGAACAGGCCGAGCGAGTTGATCGGGTTGCTGGCCAGCCGCGCCGAGATGGACCGGAACGACTCCAGCGCCTGCAGGTCGTCGTCGCGGACCGACTGGGTGAACACGTAGATGATCGCCTCGGCGCCGGAGATCGCGCCGACCGAGTCGTCGTCGATGTCGTCGTCGATGGGTGCCTCGTTGAACAGGAAGCGCCGCGCCCCCGCGCTCACCGACGTGTTGGTGGAGGAGAGGCCTGGAGTGTCGACGACGGTCAGCTCACGCAGGTGGTCGCTGGTGAGGGTCACGTCCACGTACGAGATGTCGTGGCGGGGCACCCCCAGCCGCTGCGGGATCATGCCGGACTCGTCGAGCGGCAGGCTGGAGCGGGAGCCGTCGCGGCGCACCACGTCGACCCGGTCCGCGGTGCCGTACCGGAACTGCGTCACGATTCGCGTGCATTCTCCCACTTCGGTGGGGGCTACGCGCCGGCCGATGAGTGCGTTCACAAGTGTCGACTTTCCGGCTTTCAGGCGCCCGGCGATGGCGACGCGGAGCGGCTCGTCGAGCCGTCTGCGCACGCCAAGCACCTGCGTCTGGGCCGCGGGGCTCACCCGCGGGCCGGCGTCGTCACAGAGCGCTGCCACCCGGGCACTGAGCGGACCTGGTCCCATGACTCGTCAGCCGGCGGTACGGTCGGCGACAATGGCGTGGTTCCTGCGGTCGTGCTCGCTCATCGTGTAGGTGTCCCTCCTGCCGGATCCACACTATGAATATCCTGCCGGCGCAGGATCCCATGTTCGTGCCACGGTCTGACGCGGGAGGCCCAGTTGCGTCACGCGCCCGCCGCCACGCGGCCCGGCGCGCTCGTCGAGGAGGCGACCGCGCTGCTGGCCGCTCCCGCGCTGGTCGTCGTCGCCGGCGGGCCGGGCAGTGGGCGCTCCACGGTGCTCGCCACGCTGGGCGCCGCCTTCCGCGGGCCGGTCTTCGCCGGCGGCGGGCTGGCGATGCTCCAGGCCGTGCCGGCGTTCGCGCTGGCCCGCGCGGTGCGGGTGCGGCTGCCGGCCGCCGACACCGCGCTGCTCGCCGAGGCGGTCCGCTCCCGCGTGCGGGGCGGGCTGCTCCTTCTGGACGACCTGCAGTGGGCCGATCCGGCGACTCTTTCCGCCCTTCCGGACATCGCCGCGCACTGCCGCGTGGTGGTCGGGCTGCGCACCCCGCACCGCCTCCCGCCCGGCGCCGTGGCGGCCCTGCGCGCGGCCGCCGCCGGCTGGCTGCCGGTGCCGCCACTGTCCGCTGAGGAGTCCACCGACCTGGCTCGCCGCGTCGCGCCGGGCCTTTCCGCGGCGGCGGTCACGGCCGTCGTCGCCCGGGCCGGCGGGGTGCCGCTCGCCGTCGAGACGCTCGCCCGCCACGCCGTCTCCCGGGGCACCGCCGACGTGGCGGAGGACGCCGCCCAGGTGGAGTACGCGGTGGCGGCCGCGCTCGCCGACCTGACCCGCCCGGCGCGTACCGCGATGGCGGCCCTCGGCCTGCTCGGCCGCCCCGCCACCGCGACCGTCCTCGGCGCGGGTGTCGACGAGCTGCTGGAGGCCGGCCTCGTCACGTCCGTCGACGACGAGCTGGCGCCGGTTTCCCCTTACCTGGCCGAGGTGGCCGCCGGCCTGCTCGACCCACCCGGCCGGCAGGCGTTGCACCAGCGCCTCGCCAGCCTCGTCCCACCCCGGGAGGCGGCCCGCCACCTCGCCGCCGCCGGCGACGGTCCGGCCGCGTACCAGGTGGCGGTCGCGGCGGCTGGCCGGATGACCACGGCGGGCGAACGCGCGGAGCTGCTGCTGCTCGCCTGCGACCTGCCCGGCGTCGACCCGGAGCCGGCGGTGCGGATGGCCGCCGCCTCCGCCGCCCTCGCATGTGGACGGCCGCGCGTCGCGGTGAAGGCGCTGACCGGCGGCCCGCCGCTCGGCGTCGACGCGGCCGTGCTGCGCGCCGAGGCGCTGCTGCAGGTCGGCGAGGTGACCGCCGCCCGCGACGCCGCCGCGCCCGTGCCCGACGAGGCCGCCCGCGACATCGTCGCCGCCCGCGACCGGATCCTGCTGCTGGCCCGCCTCGCCGAAGACCCGCCCGAGGCCACCGCCGCGGCCGCCCGCATCGCCGAGCGGCACGGCGACCCGCCCGCGCACGCCGGCCTGCGCGCCGCCCTCGCCGCGGTGCGGGCGCACGCCCGGGCCGACGGCTGGGAGTACGGCCTGGCCTCCGCCACCGCCGCCGCGGGCGCCGCCGGCGACCTGCTCGCCGCCCGGTGGAGCGCCTGGCTGCTGGTGGAGACGCTCGCCGCCGACGGCCGCCTCGCCGAGGCCGGGCAGGCCGCCGGCAGCGCCGCCCAGGCCTGCGCCGCCGACCTCGCCTACAGCTGGCAGACCCGCTTCCTCGCCGCCGAGCTGTGGTGCGTCGCCCTGCGCGGGGCCGCCACCGACGACGTGGTCCGCCGCGCCGGCGACCTCACCGACCGCACCCTGCCGGCCCTCGCCCGCGGCTACGCGACCGCCGCCGCCAGCCTGGTCGAGGCCGACGGCGGGCTGCTCGCCCCGGCCCGTTCCCGCCTCGCCGGGATCGCCGCGCCGAGCGCGCTGCTCGACTGGGTGGGCCGCGAGGCCGCCTGGCTCGACGGCCAGCCCGACCTGGCGCTGCGCCCCGCCCACGCCGACCTGGGCCGGGCCGGCGCGCTGGTCGCCGGGCTGCACGAGATCACCGCCCGCTGGGCCTCCTCCGACCTGGGCCTCGCCCCACCACCCGGCAAGGCCGCCGTCGACCGGGCCGCCGCGGTCGCCGCCACCCTGGCCGCGTGGACCGCCGCCGGCGGCTTCGACCGGGCCGCCGCCGCCTGGCACGACCTCGCCGTCCGCGAGGAGGTCCGCTGCCTGCTCGCCCAGGGCCTGCACGAGACCGACCCCGCCCTCGCCGTGCCGCCGCTGCTGGCCGCCGAGCGGCTCGCCGAGCAGGCCGGCCTGGTGGTGCTGCTCGGCCGAGCCCGGCGCGCGCTGCGCCGCCACGCCGTGCGCCGCGACCAGCGCGGCCCCCGGGCCGGCACCGACCTCACCGACCGCGAACGCGACGTGCTCCGCCTCGTCGCCGCCGGCGAACCCACCCGCCGCATCGCCGGGCAGCTCGGCATCTCCGGCGAGACCGTGGAGACCCACATCCGCTCCGGCATGCGCAAGCTGGGCGCGCGCACCCGCACCGAGGCAGCCGCACGGCTTGGCCAGCTGGCATGACCGAGACGCCCCGCTACGTGGTGCCGACGTCGGCCGACGCGACCAGCGTGCTGCGCCGCCTGGCTCGCGGCGGGTGGCAGACCCGCGAGGGGTTCGCGCTGGCCGAGGCGGCGTGGGACATGGCCGAGGCGCGGCTGGTGCTCTTCGGCCGGGTGTCCGACGCCGAGACCGCCCACCTGGCCGTGATGGCCGCCGCCCGCGGCACCGGCATCGTCGCGATCGCCGACCCGGCCGGGGACCTCGGCCGGGCGCTGGTCGCCGACCTGGGGCGGCTCGGCCCCGTGTACGCCGACCCGGACGCCGAGCCCGAGCCGGAGACCGACGACGTGGTCGGGCAGCTGATCCCGGAGCAGCGGGCACTGCTGGAGCGCCTGGCCAACGGCGAGACGATCGCCGCCGCGGCGGCCGCCGAGTTCCTGTCGCTGCGCACCGCAAACCGGCGGATCGCCCAGGCCCGCGAGCTGCTCGGCGTCCGCACCACCCGCGAGGCCGTCCTGGCCTACCTGCGCCAGCGCGGCCAGCCCAGCTAGCGCGGTTGGTCGCGGTTACCGCCGTTTCCAGGACAGATTTTTTGCCCGCGTTCGTGTCAGTGGCGGGCCGTTTGCTCCCGCGGGCCGGCGGGTTCGCGGTTCACGTTCGTCTGCCTCCGGCGGGAGCGCTCCGGACCATCGGGGCGGGGTGGAGGAGGGTAGCGATGATCGTTCGCCCGCACATGGTGCTCTGCCCGGCGTGTCACGCCCGTTCCGGGCGAACGATCATCAGCGGGGGCGGGAGCGGGTCGTGGACAGCGGGCGGGTCGGGTCGACGTGGCGGGGGAGGTCGGGCTCGCCGGCGCGTAAGGGCACCAGGATCTCGGTGATCGCGGCGATGATCTGCTCGGTGGCCTCGCGGGCCGTGCCCGTCACCTTTAACGGCGGGCCGAAGCGCACCAGCACCCTCGGCCGGCGCAGCAACGACCGCAGCAGCCCGCGCGCGGCGCCCTGGGGCGCGGAGTAGGGCACCACCTCGTGCGTACCCCACTGGGCGACCGGGACCACCACGGCGCCGGTGGCCAGCGCGAGGCGCGCGGTGCCGGTCTTGCCCTTCTCCGGCCACAGGCCCGGGTCCAGGCTGATACGGCCCTCGGGATAGACCAGCACGACGGCCCCCGCGCGGACCGCGGCGGTGGCCGGGGCGAGCGCCTCGGTGACGGTGTGGGTGCCGCGGGCGACCGGGATGTGGCCGGCCCGCCGCATGATCCAGCCGACGGAGCGCAGCCGGAAGACCGCCGCGTCGGCCAGGAACGTCGGCGCCACGCCCCGGCTGTGGCAGGCGGCCATCAGCACGGCGGGGTCGATGGGGCTGATGTGGTTGGCCGCCAGGATGAACGGCCCCGCGGGCACCTCGCCGCTCACCCGCAGGCGCGTGAATGGGACGAGCACCACTCGCGCCACACCCACGACGAACGGCCACAGCGCACTACGATCTACTACGGGACGTAGTAATGATGGAGGTCCCGTATGGACGCGCTCGATGTCGCCCGCTGGCAGTTCGGTGTCACCACCGTCTACCACTTCCTCTTCGTCCCCCTCACGATCGGCCTGTCCGTCCTCGTCGCGGTGCTCCAGACCGTCTGGGTGCGCACCGGCGACGAACGCTACCTGCGCCTCACCAAGTTCTACGGCAAGCTCTTCCTGGTCAACTTCGCGATGGGCGTGGTGACCGGCATCGTGCAGGAGTTCCAGTTCGGGATGAACTGGAGCGACTACTCCCGCTTCGTCGGCGACGTGTTCGGGGTGCCGCTGGCCATCGAGGCGCTCTTCGCGTTCTTCCTCGAGTCCACCTTCCTCGGCCTCTGGATCTTCGGGTGGGAGCGGCTGCCGCGGCGGGTGCACCTGGCCTGCATCTGGATCGCCGCCGCCGGCTCCACCGCCAGCGCCTACTTCATCCTCGCCGCCAACTCCTGGATGCAGAACCCGGTCGGCTACGAGGTCGACGCCGAGACCGGGCGGGCGCGGCTCACCGACTTCGGGGCGGTGCTCACCAACAAGGTCACGCTCGTCACGTTCCCGCACACGATCGCCGGGTGCTTCCTCGTCGCCGGCGCGCTGATGACCGCGGTCGCGCTGTGGCACCTGGTCAAGCACGGCACCGAGGAGTTCCGGCCGGCGCTGCGACTGGGCGCGTGGGTGACGCTCGCCGCCGCGGCCGCCGTCGCCATCACCGGCGACACCCAAGGCAAGATCATGACTGAGGTACAGCCGATGAAGATGGCCGCCGCCGAAGCCCTCTACCAGAGCGAACAGCCGGCCGCGTTCTCCGTGCTGACCGTCGGCACTCTCGACGGCGGGCGGGAGGTGTTCGCCCTCAAGATCCCGTACCTGCTGTCGTGGCTCGGCACCGGCGACACCCACGGCCGGGTCGAGGGCATCAACGACCTGCAAGCCCAGTACGCCGCCCAGTACGGCCCCGGTAGCTACAGCCCGGTCATCCCGGCCACGTACTGGAGCTTCCGCCTCATGATCGGCCTCGGCATGCTCGCCGCCGCCGTCGCGCTGGTGGCGTTGTGGGCGCAGCGCCGCGGCCGCGTCCCGCGATCGAGGTGGCTGGCCCGCGCCTGCCTCGTACTGCCGCTGCTGCCACTGGCGGCGAACATCTTCGGCTGGATCTTCACCGAGATGGGCCGCCAACCCTGGCTGGTGTTCGGCGAGATGCTCACCCGCGACGGCGTCTCCCGCAGCGTCTCACTGGCCGAGGTGCTCACCTCGTTCACCGCCTTCACCCTCGTGTACGCCGCGCTCGCCCTCATCGAGGTGCGCCTACTGGTCCGGTACGCCGCCCAAGGGCTCCCCGCCACGACGACGAAGCAGGCCTGAATGGAACTCACCACCATCTGGTTCATCCTCATCGCGGCCCTGTTCACCGGCTACTTCGTGCTGGAGGGCTTCGACTTCGGCGTCGGCGCGCTCCTGCCCGCCCTCGGCCGCGACGACCGCGAACGCCGCACCCTCCTGGCCACCATCGGCCCCGTCTGGGACGGCAACGAGGTGTGGGTGATCACCGCGGGTGGGGCCATGTTCGCCGCGTTCCCCGCCTGGTACGCCACCCTCTTCTCCGCCCTCTACCTGCCGCTGCTGCTCATCCTGGTGGCGCTGATCCTGCGCGGCGTCGCCTTCGAGTACCGCGGCATGCGCGACGACCCCCGCTGGCGGGCCCGCTGGGACGCCGCCATCGTCTTCGGCTCCACCGCGCCGGCGTTCCTGTGGGGGGTCGCCTTCGCCAACCTCGCCCGCGGGTTGCCGCTGGCCGCGGACGGCGACTACGCCGGGGGACTGCTCGACCTGCTCCACCCGTACGCGCTGCTCGGCGGCCTGGTCACGCTCACCCTGTTCGTCACGCACGGCGCGGTGTTCCTGGCCCTCAAGACGGTCGACGACCTCCGGCACCGGGCCCTGGCGGTGGCCGGGCGGGTCGGTCCGGTGGCGCTGGTGGCACTCGCCGCCTTCGCCGCCTGGACGCTCACCGTGCGCACCTCGCCCGGCGCCGCGATCGCGGCCGGGGCGGCGGTGGCCACACTGGTCGGCGCGCTGGCCGCCAACCGGGGCCGCCGCGAGGGCTGGGCCTTCCTCGGCACCGCCGTCACGATCGGGCTGCTGGTCGTGAGCCTCTTCGCCGCCCTGTTTCCGGCGGTGCTCCCATCCACGGCCGGCACCCCCGACCTGACCGTGGACAACGCCGCCTCGTCCCCGTACACACTGCGGCTCATGACGTGGGTGGCCGTGATCTTCGCCCCGCTGGTGCTGCTCTACCAGGGCTGGACGTACTGGGTCTTCCGCAAGCGCGTCACCGCCGGCGACCCATACCACTGACGGGTCTGGCTCGCGACGGGTCTCACTTGCCATGGTCTCACTTGCGGGTGAAGCGGCGCAGCCCCTCGCCGGCCCGCCACAGCTCGATCACCAGGTGGTCGGCGGGGGTGCCCACCCGGGTCCACACCACCTCGTCGATGTCGGCGCGGAACAGGTGCGTCGGATCGCCGGTCGCCTCGTCGACCGGACCGGGCAGCTCCTCCACCCGGCCGGACAGCTTCGCGTCGCCGCCCCAGCCCGACGGGTCCCCCTCGGGCGGATCGACGCTGGGGCCGTGCAGCGCGAACCGCGGGTCACGCCGCAGGTCGACCGCCTTACGGGCCAGCCACATGCTGCCCAGCCACAGGTCACCGTCGCGGAATTCGGCCTCGGTGCCGCTGATCCGCGGCGCCCCGTCGCGCCGCAGCGTGGCGAGCGTCTTGTGCTTGTGCGCCTCGAAGAGCCGCCGCACCGCCGCCGCGAACTCCGGCGCCTCGCCCTCGACCTCCACCCACCGGGCCATGTCAGCCGACGTCGCGCAGCTCAGCCAGCCGGGCCTCGATCTCGGCGAGCTCGGCCCGCAGCTTCTCCGCCTGCTGCTCGGCCTCGTTTCGCTCCACCGACAGGATCTGCTCGACCGCCTCCTGCACACCCGGCACGTCGACCAGCGCCACCATCTTCAGCGCCTCGGCCGGCCGGATCGTGTACGGCTTCGCCAGGGCCTTGGCACCCTGGGTGGCGGCCACCGTCCACTCGCCATCGGTGTAGGCGAGCGTGACCGTCAGGCCGGGCGGCGCCTTCGGCCTGGCCACCTTCGCGGCCTTGCGGGCCGGCTTCTCCGCCGCCGGGGGTGCTTCGTCCACAGTGGTCACTTTCGCCTCCTCGCGGGGCGCCGGCACCGGCGACCTCGTGATCATCAGCTCGGGCTGGGGAGCGCTCGGCTCCGGCGGCGGCGCCGCCTTCTTGGCGGGCGCGCCCTTCGCACCCTTCGGCGGGATGATCAAATCAGTGGGGGAGAAGGGCAGCTCGTCCTTGCCGAACCGCACCACCACCCACTCGTCCGACAGCTCCGGGTCGGTGAGCTCGACGATCTGCCCGATCTGGCCGGCGATCTGCCCGGCCGCCTCGGTGAACATCACCCGCGGCTTACGTCCCGCGGCGAGCGTGTCGCGGATGCCCTTCAAGTCGTCCGTGGACAGTCCTCGAACGGCGGAGCGCGCGGTGGCCATCACAACCTCTTCCGTACACGTGTTTGATGACAGTTCCTACCAGCCCGGTACGACAACGTCCACCGACACGCGGTCGAGTACGCGAAACACGGCGATTGCCGAACGGGCAGGATCCGAGAAGGCGGATCACGGACCCACACGTAGCGTGCGATCAGGTAGACAGGGAACGCAGCGCCGCACGAGCACCGGACAAACCGTACAGATGGAGACACACGGATGAGCAAGGCCACCCCGCACGCCGCCGACAGCCACGACCTGATCCGCGTACAGGGCGCGCGCGAGAACAACCTCAAGGACGTCAGCGTCGAGATCCCCAAGCGGCGGCTGACCGTCTTCACCGGCGTCTCCGGCTCGGGCAAGAGCTCACTGGTGTTCAGCACGATCGCCGCCGAGTCCCAGCGGATGATCAACGAGACCTACAGCGCCTTCGTGCAGGGCTTCATGCCCAACCTGGCCCGCCCCGAGGTCGACCTCCTCGATGGCCTCACCACCGCCATCATCGTCGACCAGGAGCGGATGGGCGCCAACCCCCGCTCCACCGTCGGCACCGCCACCGACGCCAACGCGATGCTGCGCATCCTGTTCAGCCGGCTCGGCAAGCCACACATCGGCTCACCCAACGCCTACTCCTTCAACGTCCCCTCCGTGAAGGCCAGCGGCGCCATCACCGTCGAGCGCGGCGGCAAGACCAAGGCCGAGAAGGCGACCTTCAACCGCCTCGGCGGCATGTGCCCCCGCTGCGAAGGCATGGGCACGGTCAACGACATCGACCTCAGCGCCCTCTACGACGACACCAAATCCCTCAACGAGGGCGCGCTCACCATCCCCGGCTACAGCATGGACGGCTGGTACGGCCGCATCTTCCGCGGCTGCGGCTACTTCGACCCGGACAAGCCCATCCGCAGGTACACCAAGAAGGAAATGCACGACCTGCTGCACCGCGAGGCCACCAAAATCAAGGTCGACGGGATCAACCTCACCTACGCCGGCCTCGTCCCCACCATCCAGAAGTCGTTCCTGTCCAAAGACGTCGAGGCGATGCAGCCGCACATCCGCGCCTTCGTCGAACGGGCGGTCACCTTCACCACCTGCCCCGAATGCGACGGCACCCGGCTCAGCCCCGAGGCCCGCTCCTCGAAGATCAAAGGCAAGAACATCGCCGACGCCTGCGCCATGCAGATCAGCGACCTCGCCGACTGGGTCCGCGACCTGAAGGAACCGACCGTCGCCCCGCTGCTCACCGGCCTGCAGCACCTGCTCGACTCGTTCGCCGAGATCGGCCTGGGATATCTGTCCCTCGACCGGCCCGCCGGCACCCTGTCCGGGGGAGAGGCGCAGCGCACCAAGATGATCCGCCACCTCGGCTCGTCGCTCACCGACGTCACCTACGTCTTCGACGAGCCCACCATCGGCCTGCACCCGCACGACATCCAGCGGATGAACGACCTGCTGCTGCGCCTGCGCGACAAAGGCAACACCGTGCTGGTCGTCGAGCACAAGCCGGAAGCGATCGCGATCGCCGACCACGTCATCGACCTCGGCCCCGGCGCCGGCACCGCCGGCGGCGAAGTCGTCTTCGAGGGCACCGTCGCCGGGCTGCGCCGTGCCAGCACGCTCACCGGCCGCCACCTCGACGACCGCGCCGCCCTCAAACCCTCCGTGCGCACCCCGTCCGGCGCGCTCGAGGTACGCGGCGCCACCACCAACAACCTCCAGAACGTCGACGTCGACATCCCGCTCGGCGTGCTCGCCGTCCTCACCGGCGTGGCCGGCTCCGGCAAGAGCTCCCTGATCCACGGCTCAGTCTCCGCCCGCGACGGCGTCGTGACCGTCGACCAGACCGCGATCCGCGGCTCCCGGCGCAGCAACCCCGCCACGTACACCGGGCTGCTCGACCCGATCCGCAAGGCCTTCGCCAAGGCCAACGGCGTCAAGCCCGCCCTCTTCAGCGCCAACTCCGAAGGCGCCTGCCCCACCTGCAACGGCGCCGGCGTCATCTACACCGACCTGGGCGTCATGGCCACCGTGGAGTCCACCTGCGAGGAGTGCGAGGGCCGCCGCTTCCAGGCCTCCGTCCTGGAGTACACGCTCGGCGGCCGCAACATCGCCGAGGTGCTGGCCATGTCGGTGACCGACGCCGAGGAGTTCTTCGGCGACGGCGAGGCCAAGACCCCGGCCGCGCACGCCATCCTCGACCGCCTCGCCGACGTCGGCCTCGGCTACCTCAGCCTCGGCCAGCCACTGACCACCCTGAGCGGCGGCGAGCGCCAGCGCCTCAAGCTCGCCACGCGGATGGCCGAGAAGGGCGGCGTCTACGTCCTCGACGAGCCCACCACCGGCCTGCACCTCGCCGACGTCGAGCAGCTGCTCGGCCTGCTCGACCGCCTCGTCGACGCCGGCAAGTCAGTCATCGTCATCGAACACCACCAGGCCGTCATGGCCCACGCCGACTGGATCATCGACCTCGGCCCCGGCGCCGGCCACGACGGCGGCCGCATCGTCTTCGAGGGCACACCCGCCGACCTCGTCAAAGCCCGCGCCACCCTCACCGGCGAACACCTGGCCGCCTACGTAGCCAAATAGACCAGCCGTGCCCCTGTCCGCGTCAGCGGCGGGCCGTTTGCTCCCGCGGGCACCGCTGCGGTCGGCGGCTCGCTAGTGGCGTGTCGCCGCTAGTTTGCGGGTTTTGTGGTGTGGGGTGGTGGTTGGTGGGCTTCTATTCCCTTCCAGCCTGCCGGGAGTTGGTTGAGGTGGCGAGGACGAAGT
>Ga0272482_10000079_pt1 | contig 29868 bp, 37 predicted proteins | sample RVTome_8_FD_192427 | JGI IMG/M metagenome (GOLD analysis project Ga0272482, IMG submission 192427) | Soil microbial communities from uranium-contaminated site in the Upper Colorado River Basin, Wyoming, United States - RVT160D0 (version 2) ...
CGACGCGCAGCAGGGTACCGACGTCGCCGGCCGCGGCGGCCGCGGCGACGGCGGGCATCGCTGTCCAGGCGGGTCCGGTCTGCATCACCCACCTCCTCACCACGACGGGCGCGCTTCGAGCGTGACCGATGCCGCCAGCGTCCCACTTGGACGTCGCATCGACGCGTCTGGGCATGCCGGCTACGCCTTTCGTCGCCGAACCACATTGGGTGTCGCCTAGCACGAAGCCTTGCGTACGGGTACTCCCGAGCTTGATCACCGGCCGGACTTCGGTCTGGCGCGCCATCTACAGCTTCACCCCCTGGGCACGCAGCCGCGCCACGACTGTCTCGATGCCCTTGCGGTCCACGTTGCGCAACGCCTTCGCCGTCAGCCTGAGTGTGATACACCGTCGCTCCGACGGCAGCCAGTAGCGGTGTCTCTGCAAGTTCGGCCGCCAACGGCGGCGGGTGCGCCGCGCCACCACTGCTGGGGACCGGTTCGGCGGCCACCATCTCGGCTGGACACCAGCGGTGCTCGACGCGGCACCCGGGCAGGGCGTGATACCCGGGACGAGGGTTTCGTGGATGCCTGGCAGCGCCGCGACATCCCGGCCCTGGCGGCGACACTGCGCGACGACGTGACGCTGACCATGCCGCCGGAACTGGCGGAGCTCATCGGCCGCGAGCAGGTGGTGCACTTCCTGTCCACGGTGCCGACCGGGGGCGGCTGGATCTGATCCGGCTGCTGCCCACCCCCGCCAACGGCCAGCCCGCGCTGGCCGCCTACCTGCCCGACCGCGAGGGGGTCCCGTGTCGGTACGGGATTATGGTGTTCACCGTCGCCGACGACGGCATCGCCGCGATCACCGGGTTCCCGGACGCGGACCTGATGGACCCCTTCGGCCTACCCTCCACTCTGGACTGACGACGGTTCAGGTTGCGGCGGTCAGCCTGGTGTAGCGGCGGACCGCGACGGTATAGGTCAGACCCGCCAAACCGGCCATGACTAAGGCGGCGATCGCCAGGTGCGGCCAGAGCGCCGTGCCGAGCAGCACCGACCGGCTGGCGGCCAGCACCGGGTTGAACGGGTTCCACGTGGCGACCGCCTGGTACCAGCCGGGCATAAAGCTCAGCGGGACCCAGAAGGTGGAGAACATGATGACCGGCATGAAGATCGGTTGCAGGCCGAGCACCGCCGCATGGGTGCGGGCGGTGAGCGCGGCCAGGTAGAAGATGCCGTTCCACGCGAACGAGAACGCCACCGCCAGGCCCACCACGAGCAGAAACCCGGGCACGCCCGCGTGGTTATCGGCGCCGAGGGCGAGTGCGAGGCCGAGCACCGCTGCGGCGACCAAGGCCGCGCGGGTGGCCTCGAAGGCGACCTTGCCGACCAGCACCGCGCCGGGGTGCACCGGGAGCAGCCGCAGCCGCAGCAGATAGCCGCTGTCCAGATCGCGTAGCAGCCCGCCTGCGGTGTAACCGGCGCCGACGAACACCGACACGAAGACCGCGCCGGCGGCGATCCAGTCGATGAACGCGCCGGTCGGCCAGCCAGCGGCGTCGGCGATCCCGCCGTACACCCCTTGGAACAGCACCAGCAGGAACAGCGACAGCAGGACCGGGGCGACGAACGCCAGGCCGGCGTTGCGGGTCGCCTCGCGTACGGTACGGCCGAACATCAACCACGCATCGTAGGTGAACTTGCGGAAGGTGTGCATGGTCAGCTCCTTGCCATGTCGCGGGCCAGTGCTGCCCGGGCCAGCAGCACACCGAGCACGGTCCAGGCGGCGAGCACGGCGACCGACCAGCCGAGCTCGGCTGACCATAGCTGCCCGAGCATGGCCTCCCGGGAGCCGTCCACGACCACGGTCACCGGGTTGAGCTGGGCCAGGGTGCGGGCCCACTGCGGCATGACCGCCAGTGGTACCAGCGCGGTGCTCAGGAACGCCAAAGGTAGCCCGAGCGGTTGCAGCGTGAACGGGGTCTGCGGGTCACGGGTGCGGATCGCCACCGCGTAGAAGATGCCGGTGAAGGCCACCCCGAGCAGCGCGACCAGCGCCATCACCACGAGGATCCCGGCCAGCCCGTTGCGGGCCTGTGCCCCGAACGCCAATCCGACGGCGAGTACCACCGCGGTGCCGGGCAGTAGCCGCACCGCCTCGAACAGCAGCCGGCCGGACAGCTGGGCGCCGATCGGCGACCGCAGCAGCCGCAGCCGTAGGAAGAAGCCACCGCGCAGGTCCGCCGCCAGGCTCGATGAGGTCGCGCCGGCGCCCAGCAGCGCGACCAGCACCACCACCCCGGGCACCAGGAACTCCGCGTACCCAGTGTCGCCGAACCGGTCCAGGGTGGCGATCCGCTCGAACAGGGCGATGAACACCACCGTCATCAGCTGCGCCGGCAGCATCGGCAGCACATAGAACGGTCCCGGATCCCGCGCCGCTTGCCGGGCCTGCCGGGCAAAGGTGAGCAGCGTGCCGGTCAGCAGGTCCCTCACAGCCCCGCCTCCGGATCGGCGAGCTGGTCCTGCCCGGTGGTGATGGCCGAGCCGGTCAGGCGCAGATACGCGTCCTCCAGGCTGGGCGGCGACACCGACAGCGCGCCGATCTCGATGCCGGCGGCGCGCACCTGTTCCAGTACCGACAGCACCTGGGCACCCTCGCTCCCGCTGGCGGTGTCCGGATCGAGCAGGACCACGCTACGGCCGGGCCCGCCGCCAGCAACGTTGCGGCCCGGCAGCGCGGTACGCAGCCTGTCGAGGTCGCCGTCGTGGTCGAGCACCATCCGGGTACGTCCGAACCGTGCCTTCAGACCCTGCGGCGTGTCCTCGGCGATGACCCTGCCCTGGTCGATGACCGCGACCCGGTCGGCCAGTTCGTCGGCCTCCTCCAGGTACTGCGTGGTCAGGAACACCGTCGTGCCCTGCTGCCGCAGCGTGCGGATGTGTGCCCACAGCGCCCGCCGGCTCTGCGGGTCCAACCCGGTGGTCGGTTCGTCAAGGAACAGCACCGGCGGCCCTCCGATCAGGGCGGTGGCGATGTCCAGCCGGCGCTGCATGCCGCCGGAGAACGTGCCGATCCGGCGGGTCGCCGCCTCGGCCAGCCCGAAGCTGTCCAGCAGCTCGGCGGCCACCGCCCGGGCCTGCCTTGACCGGAGCCCGGACAGGCCGGCGACCAGCCGCAGGTGCTCGACCGCGGTCATCGCCGGGTCCAACGCTGCCTCCTGCATGGTCACCCCGATGCAGGCCCGCACCCGGGCGGCGTCTCTCACGTCGTAGCCGGCCACCCGCGCCGTACCCGCCGACGGCACCGACAACATGGTCAGCATCCGCACGGTGGTGGTCTTGCCGGACCCGTTACGGCCCAGGTAGGCGAAGATCGTGGCTCGGGGCACCCGCAGGCTCACCCCGTCGACCGCGACGACGTCGCCGTACCGCTTGACCAGGTCAGTGGCCTCGATCGCCGGATCAGGCACCTCGCGTACCGCCGCCGGCCGGCCTGCCACCAGCGAACCAGTAGAAGTCATCCATCGATCCTTCCCAGAGTGTCAGTCACGCTAGGTCTGATCCCGGCAGGCAGCCGGACTCATCGGTCGGCGGCCGAGAACTTGGGCCAGGCGCGACACGGCTGTAACGGATTGGTAAGGGATCCGCAGCCCTCGTCGGTGGTTGGATGATTCCGCCCACCCACTGCCTGCCTGGAGGTCGCCGATGTCACAGATCGGTTACGCCGTTGCGGCGACGGCTGCCGCGTTGGTGCTCGCCGGTTGCGGCGGCGACACCGTCCCCGGGCCCGTCGGCGGCGGCCCTACGTCGGCTGCCGCGACCACGGCGCCGGCACGGACGGCTCCGACCGCGACGCCCACCACCGCAGTGCCGCAGACGTTGACCTTCACGGCGCAGACCGTGGACGGCAAACCGTTCGACGCCGCCACCCTGGCGGGCAAGCCGGTGGTGCTGTGGTTCTGGGCGGCGTGGTGCCCGCGCTGCCGCGCGGCGGCCGACGACGTCGCCGGCGTCCAGCGGGACTTCGCCGGCCGGGTCCACACCGTGGGGGTGGCTGGACTGGACAGCGGCGCGGCGGCCATGCGGGATTTCGTCGCCGACCGGGGCATCGACGGGTTCGTCAACCTGGCCGACGACGAGGGCGAGGTCTGGCAGCGGTTCGGCGTCACCACGCAGGAGTACTACGTGCTCCTCGACGCCGCCGGCAAGGTAGTCCACAAGGGACCGTTGAACCCGGACGCGCTGCGCGATCGGGTCACCGCTCTGGCCGGCTGAACGGGACCGTGGTGCTGGACGCCCCGTACGCTCTGGCGTTGGCCGCCGGGCTGCTCGCCGCGGTCAACCCGTGCGGGTTCGCGCTGCTGCCCGCCTACCTGTCGTTCCTTGTCCTGGACGAGGACCGCGACTCCGCCGGTGGCCGCGGCCGAGCGGTCGGCCGGGCGCTGACGTTGACCGGGGCGATGACGGTCGGGTTCGTCGCGGTGTTCGGGGCGTTCGGGCTGCTGGCCGCACCCGCCGCGGACGTGGTCGCTCGGCACCTGCCCTGGGTGAGCATCGCTATCGGTGTGATCCTGGCCGTGGCCGGCGGCTGGCTGCTGGCCGGCCGGCAGCTGCCCGCCCTCGGTCTCAAGATGGCCGCGGGGTCGCAGGTGACCCGCCGGTTTGGATCCATGGCACTGTTCGGCGCGTCGTACGCGATCGCCTCCTTGGGTTGCACCATCGGCCCGTTCCTGGCTGTCGTCGTCGCCGGCTTCCGCACCGACTCGGTCGCCGCCGGCGTCGGCCTGTTCGTCGCCTACGCCGCCGGCATGGCCCTGATCGTCGGCGCGGTCGCCCTCGCCGTCGCCTTGACCCGCGTGTCTCTGGTACAGCGTCTTCGCCGCGCCGCGCCGCTGATCAGCCGGGCCGCCGGGGTATTGCTGCTGCTCGCTGGCGCCTACGTGGCCTGGTACGGCTGGTACGAAATCCGCGTCTTCCGCGACGGCGACACCACCGACCCGATCATCGACAACGCCGCCAGGGTGCAGGCCGCCGCCGCTGGCCGGCTAGACCGGGCCGGCCCCGCGGCCGTCGCCGCCGCGGTCGCGGTCCTGCTGCTGGCCACGGCGGCGATACCGCTGCTGCGCCGGACCCGACGGTAGCCCTCAGCCGATCAGTTGTCCGGTCAGCCGCACGACATCGTCCGCCGCGGCCGCGGACCACTTCTGCTCGAACTCGCCGCGGGCCGGGTCGGCGTCGAACGCCGCCCTGGCCGCCTCGTCCGGAAATGACGAAATCTTGACCAGATCCGGACGAGGCCAGCCATCGGGAGCGGTCTCCGCCTCCTGGATGTACTCGACGCGGTAGCCGTAGCCGCGCATCAACGCCTCGCCGCGCTCCTCGTACCGGCGGTAGGCCTCACCGGTCCCGTCGCGGAACCTCACCAGTTCGACCCTCGTACACACGCCCGGAGGGGTCGGCCGGGGACGGGTCGCCCAGGCGCAGGTACCCCTCGAACGTCATCAGGTCCACCGACCCGGCCCGCAAGGGCTCGATCTTCCGGAACACCGGGTCGGCACCGAAGCGTTCAAATGCCTGCTTGTCGGTGTAGTGAACGAGGTTGACGATCTCCGGCAGCGTGAGCCGGGACGATGGTCGAGCGGTGCGTCGAGGCCGTGGCCGAGACCCGGGCGTCGTTTCTGGTCGTGGAGGACTCCTACGGATTCGGCCGGTTGCTCACCGACTACGGCTTCACCGCCCACTTCACCCTGGTGGACACCGACAAGACCACCGTGCGGATCGACACGTTCTACACGCCGGCGAACCTGCTCGCCGGCCTGCTCAACCGGCTGGTCATGAGACGCAGGTTCCGCGGCGTCGTCGACGTGCTGCTCAGCGGGCTAGGTGCACTGGCCGAGCAGCGCCAAACCAGCCCGAACACCTGAGCCCTCTACCCGGGGTCCCCGAGGGGTCAACCGGCCGCCGAGGCAGTGGCCGCGGCGCGGAAGTAGCTGTCGGCGTCGGCGTCGAGTGGATAGGTGAGCTCGATGCGCAACTCGTCGAGGGTCACCTCGGCGGTGCCGTCGAAGCGGGCGACCACACCGATGGTCTTGACCACCTGCTCGCCGACGCGGAACCACGGGCACACGATCAGATCCGGGGTGGGTGCGGCGGGGCGGGGAAGGCCGGCCACTGCTGTCTCGGCGAGCTGGACCAGGTCGATGAGGTGCTGGTCGAACGGTGCCTGGTCGCGTTGGTGGCGCAGCCGGTCCACGCCCGCCCAGGCCACCTCGGGCCAGTTGACGATCGACTGGCCGGCGGCCGGGTCGCCGAGCATCCGGCGGACGATGTTCGCACCAACCAGATCCGTGCCGTACAGGTGCTCGCAGGCGGGGTTGGCGAAAAGGACGTTCCAGTGCGTGTCGACGACCATCGCCGGATAGGGCAGATGCGCGTGCAGCAGCCGGTCGACCGCGGCCCAGAACGGGGCCAGATCTTGGCTGCGGATGTCCGCGTGCGGGTAGGCCGCCGCAAGGCCGGCGGCGTGCAGCAGCTGGTTGCGCTCGCGCAACGGGACGCCGAGCGCCTCACCGAGCCGCAGCACCATCTGCCGGCTCGGCCGCGAGCGTCCGGTCTCCAGAAACGACACGTGCCGCGGGGTGGAGCCCACCTTGGCGGCCAGGGCGAGCTGGCTGACCCCGCGGTGCACCCGCCACTGCCGTAGCCAGGCACCGAACGGGCTCACCCCGGCAGCACCGTCACCGCCCACGTTCGAAAGTATCGCAGGACGCACGGCCGAACCCGATTCCCTTCCAGGGAATCGACTCGCCAACGACGCGAGGTAGAGGCTGTCGGAATGCCAGCGTTGACCAACAGCATCGTCATCGACGCGCCTGCCGAGGCGGTGTGGCAGGTTGTCGCCCACCGCTTCGACCGTATGGGCGACTGGGCCACCGCCATCCGGTCCTCAACGGCGCAACCCGTCGGCGAGTCCATGGTGGACGCTCCGGTGGCGGGACGCGTCTGCCACACCGGCATCCGCGCCGTGCCGCACGTGACCGAGACGATCGTCGCCTACGACGAGGACGCCCGGACCCTCACCTACCAGGCCACCGACGGGCTGCCTGCGTTCATATCGTTGGCCCGCAACCGGTGGCAGGTAACTGCGCTCGATGCAGGCCGATCCGAGGTCTCGTTCGCCGCCCAGCTCGAGGTCCGCGGACTACGCGGCCGGCTGGCCCGTTGGTTGCTGCTGCGCCAGGTCGGCCGCTCCGGACGGCACGTACTGGAAGACCTGAAGCACTACGTCGAGCACGGCACCCCATCTACCCGCAAACGCGCACACTTGGGCCCGGCCAGCACACCGTCCGATCCGGTCACCGCCGTGGGCGCGTGGCCGACCACCCGGCGGCTGCGCGCGGCGCTACGCACCAATGCCGTGTTCTGCCTGGTCTGCGGGGTCACGCTGCTGGCGGCCGGGTGGCTGGTCGCCGGGCCCTGGGGCTTTGGCCAGCTCTGGTTGCCACCGGCCGTCGGGGTTGGCGTGGCCGGGTTCGGGTTCCTGACGGCGTGGCTGGCCATCCAGCCAACCCGGCGGCTGCGCCGCGATGCGGCGTTGGTGCTCGCTGCCGACCTGGCCTGGGTGACCGGCACCGCCGGGCTGCTTGCCTGGCACCCGCTCCCGCAGACCGGCGTGGTCGCGGGCATCGCGGTGGCCGCGGCGGTCGCCGCCCTCGCCGCCGGGCAACTCGCCGGGATCACCGCGATCCGCGGCAACGACCCGCTCGCCGACCTTGAGATCCTGCAGGCGACCCGGGTGCTGCCCGCCGCACCCACACAGGTGTGGCCACTGGTCACCGATCACCACCTGTACGGCCGGCTGGCGCCCAACCTGGCCTCCGTGCAGGTGATCAGCGACGCCGGTCAACCGCTTCGCCGCAGGTGCACCAACACGGCCGGACAGCACTGGGAAGAGACGTGCACCCTCTGGGATGAAGGCCGCCGCTTCTCGGTCGACGTCGACACCAGCCATTACCCCTACCCGATTGTTCGCATGAGCGGGCTGTGGCAGGTCGCCCAGCACCCCGCCGGCAGCCAGGTCACCATCCGCCTCGCCTACCAGCCGGCGCCAACCCTGCACGGCGCCCTGTACGCCATCGCCGTACACGCGGTCGGCCCTCGGGCCCTGGCCCGCATCCTCGACGGCTGGCACCACCGGCTCCCCAACCGGGACGCGGCCGAGGCCGTCCACGACGGTCAATGAGCCCGGTCGCCACGCGCGTCAGGTTCGGGATGTTGTCTCGTCCGGCCAGAGTCGGTCGGCCAGTCCCACGGTCAGCAGGCCGATCCCGAGCCCTAGCCAGAGCGAGGCGGTGGAGCCGTTGCCGCCCAGCCAGTTGTCTCCACTGCCCCATACCGGCACCTGCACGACCGCTACGGCCAGGAAGGCCGCGCCGCTGGCTGCCGCCAGCCAGCGCAGCCCGGCCACCCCGGCGACGACCGCGCACAGGCCCAGGCCGGTCGCGACCGCGATGCTCCACGAACGCAGTTCGAAGACCTGGTACCGGTCCTGGGCCTGGGCGACGCCGACGCTGGCCACCGATACGACGCCCAGGGCCGCGGCGGCCCGGTCGAGGCCGGTCATGACGCACGCGCCAGCAGCCACACCGACCGGCCAGGCGATGCCACCCATCTGGGTCGCAGCACCCCGTCCAGGCCGCCGTATCGGCCGGCCGCGGTGGCGAACAGGGCCGCGTGGACCAGGAACATCAGCGCGTACGACCAGACCCACTCGTGTGGTGCGTTCAACGCCGACAACGCGATCACGGTGGTCTGGGCCATGCCGATCAGCGCCCACAGCCGGGTGAGCAGCCCGATCAGCAGGAACGCGCCCAGCGATGCCTCGGTGATCAGCACCAGCCAGCCGAACGGCCGGAAGTTGGGCAGGACCAGATGCTCCACCAGCCACGCGTAGGGGCCGAACACCTGGTGCTCGACCGCGTACGAGGTCCACAGGTACAGCCCGGCGGGTGGGTCGCCTTCGCCGAAGCGGGGCGGCTGCTTCCAGCCGGCGTTCTGGATCCACAGCACGCCTACCGCGACGCGGATCAGTGCCACGATCGCCCGGCTCAGCCAGGACGAGGCCAGTGGCGGGTTTCCCGCTGTCCGGGCCCGCGGGCCGGCCGCTGTCGCGTCGGCAACCATGACGACCCTCCAGTTGCGTGTGCGTTGGTGTGTCCTTCTCAGCAAACGCCATCGCCGGCCGGTGGAGAAGCGGAACGGACCTTACAGACTGCTGTCGGCTCTCTCGCGCCGCGCGTTCGCGTTGTCAGCCGCGCAACGCGGCGACCCGGTCGGGCACCTGGTCGGCGTCGAGCCGCCCGCGGAAGGCGACCTGCCCGGCCGCGTTGATCAACACGAACACGCTCTGTTCGGTCACCTCGAACCGTTTCCACACCTCGCCGGCCTCGTCCGCGAGGTGGGTCATCGACTCGACCTTTGCCAGCCGGACGAACTCGGGCATGGCGTCGCGGTCGGCCAGGCCGGCCACGCCGACGATGTTGACCTCGCTGGCGTACGTGTTGACCGCTTCGCGTACGCCTGGTGCCTGGCTGAGGCAGGTCGGGCACCAGGGTGCCCAGAACCACAGCACGGTCGGTTTGCCGGAAAGGGACATGCCGTCGAACGGCTTGCCGTCCAGGGTGGTGGCGGTGAACCCCAGCAACGGCCCGGTCGCCGCCGGCTGGTCACCCGCGGTGTCGCCGCCGGGGGCCGGGGCGCCGCAGCCGGCCAGCGCGAGCACCGCCGCGACCAGCAGCCAACCCAGCCGGCGTGTGAGTAGCCGTGGACTCCGTGTGTTCATCGATGTTCACGGTAAACCCCAGCCCCCGGCCGCGGTCGCCTTACGGTTCGGTTACGCCTGCGCCGGGCTCCGCTAGAGGCTCGCCGGTGCTACGGCGGCGGGCCTACCGTGGCTGGGTGAGCGTGGTGGCCCGTGACGCCCGCCGCCGGTGGCTGCTGGTCGGCGCTGGCGTGGTGGCCTTGTGTCTGCTGCCCGCCATCGTAGCCGTCCTGCCAGCGCGGGCCGGCCAGACCGACCCGGTGCGGTTGCGTGCGGCGATGCTGGCCTCCGCGACCCTGCCGTACCAGGGTTACGTGGATGTTCAGGCGCGGATGGACGTGCCAGACCTGCCGGATCTGGGCGAGGTGGCCGGCCTGTTCGGCGGGACATCGAGGCTGCGAGCCTGGTACGCGTCGCCGCAGGCGTGGCGGGTCGCGGTGCTCGAACCCACCGGGGAGCGCGACATCTACCGGACCGCGCGGGGCACCTACCAGTGGGATTTCGAACGCAACCTGGTCACCGAGGTCGTGGGCGACGTCCCGGTCCGGCTGCCGTGGGCCGCGGATCTGCTGCCGCCGGACCTGGCGCGGCGGCTGCTGGCCACAGCCGGGGAGGAGGAGGCGGCGGCGGTGACCACGATCGACACGCGGCGGGTGGCGGGCGTGGCCGCGCCCGGTCTGCGGCTGCGGCCCAGCGATGCGGATACCACGATTGGTCAGGTTGACGTGTGGGCGGATCCGGCGACCGGGCTGCCGTTGCAGGTGGAGGTCACCGGTCGCGGTGGCCGCACGCCGTTGATCCGGTCCCGGTTCGTGGAGGTTTCCAGGTCGCGGCCCGCCGCGGACGCGCTGCGCCCGCCGCAACCGGCGTCGGCCGGTTTCACCACCACGTCGGAGCCGGATGTGCTGGCCGCCATCGCATCGGCGGTCTCCGCAGTCGGTTTGCCGGTGAGCCTGGCCGGGCGGCCGCGGATACCCTCCACCGCCGGGCTGTTCTCGGTAGGCGGGGTGGCCGGCTACAGGACTGGCTTGTCGCGGTTCGTGGTGATCGCGCTGCCGCGCGGCTACGGGCAGCGGACGTTGCAGGCCGTCGAGGACGCCGGTGGTGCACCGGTGCGGTTCGACGGCGGCCACGGCTTCGAGATCGCTGTCCCGTTGCTGTCCACGCTGGTGGTGCGCCGCGACGGCGACCGGCCGGGCCCGCGGACCTTTCTGCTGGCCGGCACGGTCACCTCAGCGGTGCTGCGCGAGGCGGGCGCCGAGGTGTCACGGCTCGAGGTGGGGCCCCGATGATCAGCACGAACGGGTTGACCAAGCGGTACGGCGCGGTCCTCGCGGTCGACGGCGTGGATCTGCGGGTGGCCGATGGGGACCGGTACGGGCTGCTCGGACCCAACGGATCGGGCAAGACCACCCTGCTGCGGCTGCTGCTGGGCCTGGTCTACGCGACGAGTGGGCAGATCGAGCTGATGGGCCAGCCGGTGCCGCGACGCCTGCGTGCTGTCCTGCCGGCGGTGGGTGGTCTGGTCGAGCAACCGGCCGCCTACGGGCACCTGTCCGGCCGGGCGAACCTGAGGCTGCTGGACGCGGCCGGCCCGGATGGGCCACGCCGGACCGACGGGCCCGCGTCGACGAGACGCTGGCGCGGGTGGGCCTGGGCGGCGTCGACCGGCGGCCGGTCAGGGCGTACTCGTTGGGTATGCGCCAGCGGCTCGGCCTGGCGGCCGCCCTGCTGCGCACGCCCCGGCTGCTGGTGCTCGACGAGCCCACCAACGGCCTGGACCCGCAGGGCATCCGCGAAATCCGGGACCTGCTGCTGGAACTGAACACGGCCGGCACCACCGTGCTGGTCTCCAGCCACCTGCTCAGCGAGGTCGAGCAACTGTGCACCCAGGTGGGCGTGATGGACCGCGGCCGGCTGGTCCTCCAGGACGAACTGGCCGCGTTACGGGTGCCGACCGGCCGGATCGTGCTCCGTACCCCGGATGCCGACCGGGCCGCGGCGTTGCTGGACGGGCGGGTGGAATCGCGCGCCGGCGACGCGCTGTGGGTGCGGGAGGCGGACCCGGCCGCGCTGAACGCCCAGCTGGTCGCCGACGGCCTGCGGGTGGTGGAGATCCGGCCGGAGCCGCGCTCGCTGGAGGACGCCGTGCTGGAGGTCACCAGCGCCGGTTCGGACCGCGTCGACGGGCCACCGCCGTCATGATCGTGGCGGAGCTGCGTAAGCTGGTGCGCCGGCCACGCACCTGGGTGAGCATCGGCCTGCTGTGTGCCCTGCCCACCCTGGTGGCCGTGTTCCTGGCCGTCACCGACGTCGGGCCCGAGCCGGGCCAGGAGCCGGCGTTCCTGGCCGCCGTCCTCTCGAACGGCGCCCTGTACCCGGCGGCCACGCTCGCGATCGTGTTGCCGATCTTCCTGCCGGTCGTGGTCGCGGTGCTGGCCGGTGACGCGGTCGCCGGCGAAGCGGGCAGCGGCATGCTGCGTTACCTGCTCATCCGCCCGGTGTCCCGGACCCGGCTGCTGGTCGCCAAGCTGGTGGCGCTGATGGTGTTCGTGCTGGTGGCGGTGGTGTCGGTGGCCGGCACCGGATACCTGGTCGGGGTGTCGCTGTTCGAAGCCGAGCCCGGCGCGGTCACCGTCACGGTCAACTCGGTGTCCGGCGTACCGATGTCCCGTACCGAACTGTTCGTGCGGATCGCGGCGGCGATGCTGTACATCGGGGTTTCCATGCTCGGCGTCGGTGCCATCGCGCTGTTCCTGTCCACGGTCACCGAATCACCGCTGGCTGCCGCGATGGGTGCGCTCGCCGCGATGGTGACTAGCCAGGTGCTGGTGACCCTGGACGCGGCCGGCGCCGTCCGGCCGTACCTGCCGACCCGCTACTGGCTGGCCTGGATCGACTTGTTCCGCGACCCGATCGCCTGGCGGGACGTCGAACGGGGCTTGGGCATCCAGACCGTCTACGTGGCGGTGTTCCTCGCCGCCGCGTGGGCGAACTTCGCCACCAAGGACGTGAAGACCTGAGCCGGCCGGCTCAACACGGCCGCGGCGGCGGCGCGACCAGCGGGCCCGGTCCGAGCGCGGTGAGCACTAGCCCGGTGACGAACGGGTCCGTGGGCAGGGCGGCGTGGCTGACCCGCAGGTTCGGGCAGATCGACTGCACAGGTACGTTGATCGCCCCCTCGAGTCGGGCGGACTCCACCGGTGTGACGGTCTGGTCTTGCACTGTCCACAGTGACAACCACACTGGTGGTACCGGCACGGATGTGCGGAGGCTGGCCAGCAGGCGACTTCCGGCGGCGAGCTGTTGGCAGGCCGTCGGGCAGGCGCCGGGCGCCACCGCCGCCCCGGCCAGGTCGGCACCATGGTGTGGGGAGCCGAGGGTCACCACCCGCCGGGCCTTTACCGGACCGTCGTGGCGTTGCACCCACAGCCTGGCCACGACGCCACCGGCGGAGTGCCCCACCACGTCCACCGACGGCGCGCCGCCACGTAGCGCTTCCTCGACGTAGCCGTCCAGCACTCGCGCCTGCTCAGCCAGATCTTCCGTCGCGTTCTGCGGCAGGCGTACCACAGTGGCCTGGCGCAGCCGGCCGGCCAGCACCGTCATGCCGGCCACGCCACCGCCGTATCCGGGCACCAGCAGCACCGGCCCGAGCCGATCCTGGCTAGGCGCCACCCGGCCGTCCCCACCAAGCCGGGACAGCACGACCGGAATGACCGCCGCCAGCAGCACCGCGACGGTGAAAGCTCCCACCCCGATCAGCAGCCAACGACGTGGCAGGCTCAGCCCACCAAACCACCACACGCTTCGAGCATCCCCCATGCCCCTCAGGTAGCGGTTTGTACGGGCAGGCCGTCGATGCGCCATGGTCGGCGCAGTAGGACCGCGGTGAACTGCTGGGTGCTGCCCCACGGGGTCACGTGGTCTTCGCCGCTGGTGGCGAGCAGTTCGTAGCCCGGGAACTGGGCGGCGAGGCCCTGGTGGGTGTACCGCACGATCGGTAGGCCGCTACAGGTGGTGGGTCCGTCCGGGCCGAAGGTGGCCACGACCACCCGTCCGCCGGGGCGTAGGCAGCGTTGCAGCGAGGCGAGGTAGTCGCCGCGTTCGGCGGGCTCGGTAAGGAAGTGGTAGACGGCGCGGTCGTGCCACAGCGCATAGGTCCGGTGCAGGTGTAGGTCGAGGACGTCAGCGACCTGCAGGACGACATGGTCGCCGGCGGGACCGAGGCGTTCGCGAACCGTGTTGAGCGCGGTCATAGACAGATCGATCGCGGTCAGGTCGCGGTACTGGCGCTCGACGAGGTGGTCGACAAGCGTCGACCACCCCGCGCCGACATCGACGATCGGATCACCTTGGTCGACCTTGGCCTGGTCCACCAGCCCGAGGGACAGCTCGGGCACCGACTGCCACCAGGACACCCCATCGACGGCCTTGGCGCCGTGCACACCCTCCCAGAACTCCTGGCGGGAGTCCGGGTCGGTAGGTCGGGCCGGTGCTGCCATGCCAGACACACTAGGGCGGGCGGTTGCGGCTCGGTCGATGGCTAACAGAATCGTAAGAACTGCCGGCGCTGTGTGTGGTTAGGGTCAGGGCATGCCTGATCCGGACCCTGCTGGAGCGGCGCAGTCGACCCCGGTCGGAGCCGTCGCCGCCCTGGTGGACGGCGGTGACATGGACTGCGGCAGCGGCCTGCTGCTGCTGATCACCCGGGCGATGCGCCGTCTGGACGCGGGGCAGCTGCTGGGGGTGCGCAGCGCGGAGTCGAGCGTGCTCGTCGACCTGCCGGTCTGGGCCGAGCTGGTGGGCCACGACGTCCACGCGCGGGTGGGTGAGACGCCAGGCGGGCCGTGGTGGTTCGCGGTACGCAAGGGCGGACCGGTGGCCGCGCCGGCGCCGACGTTCAGCCAGGGAGAGCGCACGCCGGTGGGACGGCGGCTGTGGGCGTACACGAACTTCGACTGCAACCTGGCCTGCGTGTACTGCTGCGCCGAGTCGTCGCCGCGCGCGACGGCCCGGCGGCTGGAGCCCGACGTGGCCCGGGACATCTTCGCCGAGTTCCGCTCCCTGGGCGGCCGTGAGCTGTTCCTGACCGGTGGGGAGCCCTTCATGCACCCGCAGCTGGGCGAGCTCGTGGACGCCGCGGCCGGGTTGGAGCGCACCATCCTGACCAACGCCATGATCTTCGGGCGCGGCCGGCGGCGTGAGCTGCTCGAGTCGCTTGACCGATCCGTCACGATGCAGGTCAGTCTCGACTCGGCGACACCGGAGCTGCACGACCGGCAGCGTGGCGCGGGATCGTGGGCACGTGCCCTGGAAGGGATCGGGCAAGCCAGAGCACTCGGATTCCGGGTCCGGGTCGCGGCGACCCTGTACGAGGAAGATCCCGCAGGTGTGGCGGCCCTGCACCGCCGGCTGGACGCCGAAGGCATCACACCCGGCGACCGGCTGATCCGGCCGGTCGCCCAGGAGGGCTTCGCCGACACCGGGGTCCACGTCTCGATCGACACCCTGGAGCCCGAGCCCACCATCACCGCAGACGGCGCCTGGTGGCATCCGGTCGCGGTGACCAATCCCCACATGCGCATCGCGGACGCGCCGCTGCCGCTGGCGGAGGTCTTCGGCGTGGTGCGCGACACGATGGCCGTGCAGGATGCCGCGGCCCGAGCGGGGCGTGAGGTGTTCCTCTGTGCCTGAAACCGTCAATCGGCGCCGGCTACTCGTCGGGTCCGCCGGCCTGCTCCTGCTCGCCGCCTGCGGCGACGGGGACGACCAGACATCCGGTGGTGCGGCCGCAGGTCCGTTGCGGATCTCGGCGATTCCCGACCAGGATCCCGAGCTGCTGGGCCGTCTGTACCGCTCGGTCGCGGAGCGGTTCGCCAACGCCACCAGGCGGGCGGTGGCCTACCAGCCGGTCACCGACTACACCGCCGTCGTGCGGGCCTTCGAGGTCGGTGATATCCACCTCGCGTGGGTGGGCGGGCTGACCGGGGTCCAGGCCCGCGACCGGGTCGCCGGGGCGACCGCCATCGCGCAGCGGGACATCGACCAGGACTTCCACAGCCTGTTCATCGCCACGAAGGCATCGGGTCTGGCACCCTTCGACGACATCGCGGGGCTGCGCGGCCTGGCCGGTCACACGCTGACCTTCGGCAGCGAAACGTCGACCTCGGGCCGGCTGATGCCGCAGCACTTCATGCAGCAGGCCGGCCTCGACCCGGCCGCGCTCAAGGGCAAACCCGGGTTCTCCGGCTCCCACGACGCCACCATCGAAGCCGTCGCCTCCGGCAGCTTCGAGGTCGGGGCGGTCAACGAGCAGGTCTGGAAAGCCACCAAGGAGAAAGGGAAAGTCAACCTCGACAACGTGGTCGTCCTTTGGCGCACGCCCGGATACGCCGACTACCACTGGCTGGCCCGCCCCGACCTCGACACCACCTTCGGCACCGGGACCACACAGGCGATCACCAACCTGCTGCTCGGCCTCGACGCCGCCACGCCGGCAGACGCGGACATCCTGAAACTGTTCGGCGCCAAGTCGTTCATCGCCACGACGAACGCGAACTACGACCAGATCGAGGCCGTCGCCCGCGACCAAGGCCTGCTGGCGTGACCATGCCGGCCCCCGCCGTCGTCCTCCGCCAGGCGGGGCGGCGGTTCGCCTCACACGACGCCGTAGCCGATATCGACCTGACCATCTACTCGGGCGAGCGGCTGGCGGTCCTCGGCCCAAGTGGGGCCGGCAAGAGCACCCTGCTGTCGCTGCTCAACGGATCGCTTCCCGCCACCTCCGGCGACGTCGAGGTGCTCGGTACACGCCTGGCCGGGCTGCCGCCGGCGCGGCTGCGCGCACTCCAGCGGCGCATCGGCATCATCTCCCAGCGCCTGGACCTCGTGGACCAGGTCAGGGTGCTGCACAACATCAACGGCGGCCGACTCGGCCGATGGAACAGCCTCCGCGCGCTGGCAGCGCTGGCCTGGCCGCACGCCGACGCCGCGGCAATCGCGGCCCTGGACCGGGTCGGGCTGGCCTGGGCGGTCCACGAACGCACCGAACGCCTCTCCGGCGGCGAACGACAACGCGTCGCCATCGCCCGGCTGCTGCTACAGGAGCCCGAACTCGTGCTCGCCGATGAACCAGTGTCCAGCCTGGACCCCGCCCGGGCCGCCGGCATCCTGAACCTGCTGTGCGCCCCGGCCCGGCCGGTCACCCTCGTGGTCAGCTTGCACCAGCCCGAACTGGCCCGACGGCACTGCACCCGGGCGGTCGGGCTGCGAGCCGGTCGCCTGGTCTTCGACCTGCCCACCGACCGCCTCGACGACCGCGTCCTCGACAACCTCTACACGCTGACGTGACCCTCCAGATCGACGCCGCCCGCGAGCCCACCACCGGTGTGGCCGCCGCGCCGGTGCGCCGGGCGACCACCGGCCGTACGGTCGCCACGAGGCGGCTGATCGGACTGCTGTTGGTGCTGGTGCCCCTCGTCTGGGCCTGGCAACGGGCGGTACCGGCCGGCGACGACGTGGTCAATCGCGGCGGGCTCTCCCTCGTCGCCGACCTGCTCGCCTCGGCACTGCATCCGCAACTGTCCCCGGGCTTCCTCGCCGTGGTCCTCGACGCCGCCGTGGTCACCCTGACCTTCGCCGCGCTCGGCACCGCCGCAGCACTGGTGATCGGCTTGGCCGGCGGGCTCTTGCTCAGCGACGCCGCCTGGCACCGGCGTCCCCCACCCGCGGTGCGGATGCTGCGCCTGCTGCTACGGGGGGTGCTCGTGGCGGCCCGGTCCATCCACGAACTGGTCTGGGCGTTGCTGTTCGTCAGCGTGCTCGGCCTCGACCCGCTGGTCGCCGTCCTCGCCATCGCCATCCCGTTCGGCGCCCAGACCGCGAAAGTCTTCGCCGAGACCCTGGACGGCGTCCCCGCCGGCCCGCTACAAGCTCTGCGCAACGCCGGAGCACGAGCGCTGCCAGCCCTGGGCTACGGCCTGTTCCCCGCGGCGGCACCGCTGCTGCTGTCCTACTCCTTCTACCGCTTCGAGTGCGCCATCCGCTCCGCCGTGGTCCTCGGCGTGGTCGGCGTCGGTGGACTCGGCCAAGAACTGGTGGTCAGCCTCCAATCCCGCAACTGGGACGAAGTGTGGACGCTGGTCGGGGCCGTCCTGCTGCTCTCGGCCGCCGCGGACTTGTGGAGCACCCGGCTGCGCCGCGAACACGCCGTGGTCACCTGCTCCGACTGGTCCGCCGGAAAGGGCCGCTCCTCCCGCTCGGTCCGGTCCCGCTGGGCACGGTCATCCGCTGCCATCGTGGTCCCGGGGCTGATCGTCGCGTGGCTGGCCTCGGACGTGTCGCTGTCCGGCCTGACCTCGCCGCGTACCCGGGAACTGACAGGCCGGCTACTGGAGGACATGTGGCCACCGGCGCTCCCGCCCGGCGGGTGGCCGGCCCTGGCCGAAGCCGTACCGGACACCATCGCGATGGCCATACTCGCGATGGCCGTAGCTGTGGCCGTCACGATGGTCACCGGTCCATGGGCGATGCGTCCCCGCCGCGCGGCCATGGACGAGCACGCCCGACCCGCCCGCCGGCTCCTGCGCGGCGCACTCCGGTCGGCGTCCCGGACCCTGCTACTGGTCCTGCGTTCGGTGCCGCCCACGGTGTGGGCGGTGATCGCCCTACTCGCACTGTTCCCCGGCATACTCCCCGGAGCCCTCGCCCTCGGCCTCTACACCGGCGGCATCCTCGCACGACTGGTCGCCGAAGCGTGGGAAGGCATCGACACCCGCCCCCGCGACGCCCTACGGGCCATCGGCACGCCCGGCTGGCTCGCCTCCACCGCAGCCGTCGTCCCGCCCTCCGTACACCACCTGGCCACATACACTCTCTACCGGTTCGAAATCTGCATCCGCGACACCGCCGTCGTCGGCGTCGTCGGCGCCGCCGGCCTCGGACGCCTGCTCGCCGAAAACCTCGCCGCCTTCCGCTTCCCCACCGTCACCACACTGCTCATCGCGTCCTTCGCCCTGAGTATCGCCAGCGAACTGTTCGGCCGCCGCCTCCGCCACGCACTACGCGCCCCTGCACCAGCCTGACGCGGCGGATGGCCCGGCGAGCAGCCGGCGACCTCGCCTTGGCCGGGTACCATCCCTGGTCGTGGCGTATGACGAAGTGCTCGCCGATCGGCTGCGTGAGCGACTGCGCGACGCGGCCGCAGTCACCGAGAAGAAGATGTTCGGTGGCTTGGCGTTCCTCACCGACGGCAACATGACGTCGGCGTACACCGCGACGACCTGATCGTGCGGATCAACCCCGACGCCACCGAGTCGGCCCTGACCCAGCCGGGGGTGCGGCCGTTCGACATCACCGGCCGGCCGATGCGCGGCTGGCTGCTCGTGGCCGGCGACCACCTCGACGACCCGCAACTGGACCACTGGCTTTCCGAAGCCGCCGCGTTCGTCGCCACCCTGCCACCGAAGTAGGTCACCCGGCACCGCTGGTGACGACGAACAGCAGATCCCTGGATGACGCGGGGCACCAGATCTCACCCGGCCGGCCGAGGATCTGGCGGACGTTGCCGGCGCCGCCGTCCACCGGGACCGTCGCGAATGTCTCGGTCGCCGGGTCGAAACGCACGACAGTGTTCGCGCCGAAGTCGCTGAGCCAGATCTTGTCCTGGTCGTCGACGTACACCGCGTATGGCTGCGGCCCGTCGCCGGGCAGCCGCCACTCCCGCCACCGCGCGGTCGCCGGGTCATAGCGGCCCAGCTTCCCGGCGTTGTATTCGCTTACCCAGATGTGGCCCTTGCTGTCAGACCACACCCGGCGCGCGCCCTGGTCCTGCGTGGGCGGCTGGATCTGGGTCGCGGTCCCGGTGTCGATGTCGATGCGGGCGATGTGGTTGCCGGCCAGCGACGCGTAGAAGATATCGCCGGACGGGGCGGCGGCGATGCCGTACGGGCCGGGCCCGCCCGGCGCGTCGTACACCCGCATCTGACCGGTGGCCGGGTCCAGCCGGCCGTAGACGCCGGCCTGCCCGGTGAACCACAACACGCCGCGGCCGTCGAACGCGGCGGTGTTGAGGTTGGCGCCCGGACGGTCGGCCGGCAGCGGGAAGCGGCGCACCGCACGCGTATTGGCGTCGACCCGGACGATGGCGTTCAGGCCGCCGTCGGTGACCCACGCCGCACCGTCGGCGCCGACGATGACCCCGTGTGGCCGGGACCCGGAGCCCAGCGGCACCTGGGTGACCTGCCCGCTTTCCGCATCCAGGTGGCCCAGATAACCCGCGCCCTGCGCGGTGAACCAGACCCCACCATCGGCCGCCGGGGCCACGTCGTGCGGCCGGGAGCCGGCGGGCACCGGAAACATCCGCACCGTGACACCAGCCAGCGCGCTCGCCACCCCACCGTTCGAGGTGGTTGGCACCGTACCGCCCGGCGGGGGCGTCCAGCTGCCGGTGCAGCCGACCGCCGCGGCCAGGACCACACCGATCGCCAACCCGGTCTTTGGCCATCTCACGTGACCACCTCCAGGCGTGTCGTCATCCAGGCGTACCACCATCCGGCCCGATGCGCTCACCACCGGTCTTCCTCGTCCAACTCTCGAAGTTAGTCTGATATCGTACTACTGTGGCTGAGGGACCGGACGTCGACAACATCGGGTTCCTGCTGGCCAAAGCGTCGCAGCGGTGGAACGAGCAGCTCACCGCGGCTCTGCGCGCCCGCGGGTACGGACGGGTGCGGGCGTCGTACGGGTCGGTGCTGCTGCCGCTGTGGGAGCAGGACGGCCTGCGCATGGGCGCCCTGGCCGAGCGGGCCCGGCTGAGCAAACAGACGATGACCACCCTGGTGCGGCTGGCCGAACGCGACAGCTTCGTCCAGCGCCGCCCAGATACCGCCGACCGGCGCGCCACCCGGGTATGGCTCACCCCGACCGCGCAGGCGCTGGCCCCGGTCGCCGCCACCGTGGTCGACGACCTGCACCACCGCATCGACGCCACCCTCAGCCCCGATGCCACAGCGGCCCTGCGGCACGCCCTGACCACGATCATGAACATGTAGCCCGGAGGGGATCGAGAATGGACACCACCGCCAGCAGCCCGGCCGACGTGATCGCCACGTTCGCCGCCGCGATGCACACCGGCCGGATCGACGACGCGCTGTCGCTGTATGAGCCGGACGCGGTATTCGTACCGAAACCCGACGCCGAGCCGGTGTCCGGACCGGCGGCCATCCGCGCCGCGCTGGCCCAGTTCGCCGCCCTCAAACCGACCATGACCTCCGACATCCGCAAGGTCGTGCGGGCCGGCGAGGTCGCCACCGTCCTGAACGCCTGGCAGCTGCACGGCACCGCCCCCGACGGCACACCGGTACAGATGGCCGGCACCAGCGCCGACGTGATGCGCCGACGCCCGGACGGCAGCTGGGGCATCCTCATCGACGACCCCTGGGGCGTCTGACCTCCCGACCAGGGGTCAGCTGTGGTCGAGCAGGCCGGTGACGACGGTAGGCAGGTCGGCGCCGGTCACGTCGGGTGTCGGAAACACGCGCGGCCAGGGTTCGCCGCGCCGGCTGACCCAGCCAGCGCGCAGGCCGGCGTGGTGGGCACCGGCGCAGTCCCAGGGATGGGACGCGACCAGCGCCAACCGGCTCGGCGCGACGCCGAGCTCTTCGGCCGCGTACAGGTACGGCTCGGGTGCGGGCTTCCAGCGACGTACCGCGGCGACGGACAGGCACTGCTGCACGTGGCCGGACAGTCCGGCCCGCTGCAGCAGGTGTTGCACCAGGTCGGTGCCGCCGTTGGTCAGCGTCACCGCGGGTACACCAGTGGTGTGCAGGATCTCGAACGCGGGTGCGACGTCCGGGTGCGGGTCGAGCTGCCGGAACCCGGCCGTCACCACCTGCACCGCGTGGTCGTCGCCCCGGTCCGGGGCCAGGGATCGGAGGGCGTCTGCGGCCAGGTCGGCGAACGGCGCGAACCGGCCCATCGCGGTCAGCGCGAACCCATCGCGCAGCAGCCGCGCGAACCACAGCGGCACCAGCGCCGGGGCGAGGCCGGCCTCGGCGAAGGCAGGACCGAGCCGCTCCAGCGAGAACAGCGTCTCGTTGACGTCGAACACCACCGCTTCGACCGCCTTGTCGGTCACGGGTTCATCCTGCCTCGACCTGTGCGGGCGCGCCACCGACGCGGGGTGGCCGTGCTGTGCCCTCGCCCCTGCACACCGCCCTCGTCCTCGGCGACGACGAGGACCTGGCGTGGCGGACCGCCACCGTACTGGACCTCACCTGAACACGGCGGCTGTTAGCGTGCCGGCCATGGACACCGCCGCGGTCATCGAGGCACACCGGCAGGCAGGTCGGGCGTTCACCGCTGCCGGGGTGTCCAGCTTCGTGCGAGCCGAAGGCGACGGCGACCCGGTCGTGTGCATGCACGGCGTGCCCGCCTCGTCGTTGGTGTACCGCAAGCTGCTGCCCGAACTGGCTGCCCGCGGGCTGCGTGGGGTGGCGTTCGACCTGCCCGGCCTCGGACTGGCCGACCGGCCCGCGGGCTTCGACTACACCTGGACAGGCCTGGGCCGGTTCGCGGTCGCCGCTGTCGACGCGGTCGGCCTGGACCGCTTCCACCTGGTCGTGCACGACCTCGGCGGCCCGGTCGGCTTCGAACTCGCCGCCGCGATGCCGGCCCGGGTGCGGTCGCTGACCTTGCTGAACACCCTGATCGAGGTCGACCGGTTCCGCCGGCCATGGGTGATGCAACCGTTCGCCTGGCCGGTCGTCGGCGAGCTGTGGCTGGCCGCGGTCAACCGGCCGCTGTTCGTCGCGTTGATGCGCTGGCAGGGCGTCGCCGACCGGTCGGTGCCCGCCGTCGAGTTGGCCGCCCACTACGACCTGCTCAAACGCGGCGACCGGGGCCGCGCCTTCCTGAAGATCATGCGCGGGTTCGAACTGACCGCCGCCAAGCGCCACCTCTACCACAGCGTGGTCCGCGACGTCCCGTACCCGGTCCAGATCGTCTGGGGCGCCCACGATCCCGCCCTCCGGCTGGCCGTGCACGGCCGCCAAGCCGCCGCCGCAGCCGGCCTCGAGCGGATACACACCGTGCCCGGCAAACACTTCCTGCAAGAAGACCAAGCCCCCGCCATAGCCGAACACATCGCCGCCCTCGCCGCCCGCACCTGATCGACACGTTCGCCGACCAGGCCCGTTGGGAGGCTCGAGGTTGTGACGGAGGGCGTCAGGGTGAGGCTTGTACCGTGATGTAGCACCAGGGTCCCACTGCGACACCGCGGTTCCGTCTTCGGCGCGCACCCGCCGGGGGCACAACGAAAGCCAGTTGACCTGGATAAACGCGACAACGGCATCGATGTGCATCGCTAGGAAATCCCGCACCCCCCGGAAACCCCCCGTTTATCATGGCGGCGGCAAGGTGCCGCTTGGGTCGCGCATGATGCTTCCCGGTCCGTCGTCGCTACATTGCTAACCGGTCCGGCTGGTTGAGGCCGACGAAGCCCGTGACCTACGCGTCATCGCCCCCCGCGATCGCGGGGCCCCGGGCTCCCCGACGCCGGGGCATGTGTGGGACACCCCGCGTCGGGCGATCCGCACGTCCGCGCCGACGTCGGCGAAGGATCCGCTGCCTTGGGCGACCGGCCCGCCGGGCGGCGCGCCACTCCCCCGCGCGGGTCGTCTCATTACGCCGTGCCGCTACCGGCGCCCAAGGTTTGCAGGATGTGGGACACGTCTGGGGCGCGCCTGGGTTTCGGCTCTATGTAGTGGGTATCGGTGACTTTCTCGTCGGCATGGCCCAGTTGCTCCGAGGCGGCCTTCCGACCTGCCTCAGCATCGACGTGGGTCGCTACGGTCTTGCGGAAGGTCTTGGGAGTGACCCACTCGAGGCCGGTGTTCTTGCGGGCCTCTCGCCATTGACGGCGCACGTTATTGGGTGATAGCCAGGTTCCGCGCCGTGATGAGAAGACCGCCTCGTGGAGGTTAGGTGCGGCAACGCCCCGCCTGCGGAGCAGCACGTCGACAGCGAACGTACGCAGCAGGGCGCGCCGGTCGAGCGCTGGCCGGTTAGCGGTTGTCGACATTTCCATTGTGGACCTCCGGGTGTCCGGTGTCGCGAACGGTTTCAATGGGGGTGCGCGGCCGGGATCCGGCGAAGAACGCGCGCACCTGGGGGGATCGCCACAGCAACCAGAAGATGGCGAGGGTCGCGACCGTACCCGGGATCAAAATCATCTTGATCCAGGTCTCGGTCGCCGTGGCGAAGACGAGGAACCGCCCGATGAACTGGGTCAGCAGCAGCCCGGTGACCAGATTGCGGGTCCATGGCCTGCCGGCGGCGAGCTTGACCACCAGCAGCGCGTAGAGCACACCGAAGCTCAGGTGGAACGCCTGTGACACACCCAGCTCGTACGGTGGGCTGACCAGGGCGAAGGCGTGCTCGACGACCAGAAACTGCAGCAGGGCGCGCGCCAGCGCGAGACCGGCCGGCAGCCGGGAGCCCTGGCCGTCCCGCTCGGCGGCCGCCAGCAGCGCGGGCAGCCGGACCGCCAGCAGCGTGTAGATCGCGCCGAAGAGGACATGCACGACCAGTAGCGGTGACAGTTCGAGCGGCTCGCTGGCAAGCCCGAACGCATGGCTGCCCACCTGCACGCCGAGCAGTACCCGAATCATCGTCGGCGTGCTCGGCACTACCCGCGCGGGGCGGCGGGTGCCCGTACTATGCATCACTCCACGTCCTTGAGTATCTGTTGCAGTGCGGTCAACGACTGCCGGATCTCGGCCAGCTGCTGGCTGGTCTCCCGCTGAACGGCGGCGACCTGCTCGGCGAGCCTGCGGTAGGCGTCCGCGGTGTCCACCGCCGCCTTGGCCCGCCGCGTCGCCGCCACCTGCCAGATCACAACCACGGCGACGACGGTGACCAGGACGGTCAGCCCGAAGACGAACCACAGGCCCATCCAGTCGTCAGCCACCATGGGAGTCCTCCGTTCCCGGGTCCGGACGCGTCGCCGCGCCGTCCGCGTCCCCTTCCCGTAGCGCCGCGCGGATGCTCCACGGCGTCAGGACAAGGGTGAACGGGGTCACTTCGTAGTAGTTCATCGCCTTCCCATCCCTGGACAGTTCCAGCGTCGAGGTCACCAGGCCGGCCGCCTGCAACTTCTGTAGGTGCACGTTCACCAGCGGCCGGCTGATCCGCAGCGTGCGGGCTAGCTCGCTGACGTACTGCCGGCGCTCCGCCAGCGCCGCGACCACCCGTAACCGGTGCGGGTTGGCCAGCGCCGCGATCATCCGCAGGAGCGCTTCGCTCGACGGTGTGTCTGACTCGCTCAACAACTACGCCTTCCATGTGAAAACTATTGTTGTCAGGTCCCAGTCCAGCAGGTCAAGCCGGATCGACGAAGACCAGGGAATGCCAGGGTTTCCCCCGACGGGGATACATGACGCAGGCCCGCCACCGTGGCCACCCGCCCGCATCCGCCCGAATTCGCCCGCTCTACACCTTCGACGAGGTGGACCAGTTGCTGCGAGAACCCGCACGGTCCGTCCACGGTGGATTTGGGGTGCTCCGTGGGTGGGCGTTCCGAGCTGCGACCAGGTCGTTCGGCACCTCGGCGACCTGATACGCCAACCCCACCGCGCCGCTCACCGGCTACCCCGGCGTCTTCGACTCCCGCGTCCAGCTTGAGCTGCGGCCCCAATCGGGCTCCAGATGATCGGCGAGCGCCGCTCCGGCACCGACGGACTCGGCGCGCCGGGCTTCACCCTGCCCACCCTGCACCTGGTGGCGGGTGCCCTACGACCCGGCCCAACCGGTCACCGCCCCGCGTGGTCTCAACGGCGACGACATGGCCGTGCAGCACGCCCTGGCCGACGCCGTGCGGATGCTCGCTGACCAGCAGGTCCCGCGCGACGCCACCCCGGCAGCACCATGCGCTGGGACGGGATCCCCCTGCACGGCTGTGATGATGATCTGGGCTGCTTCAACGTCGTCGGGGCGTCGACCACCTCGGGTGGCAGCGGCGCCCTGGACCCCTCCCGCGACAACTTCGCCAAGGGTTCCATCTTCATCATGGCCGTCGAGATGACCCCGCACGGCCCGCACACCCGCACGATCCTCACGTACTCCGAAATCCGCCAACCCCGCGTCGCCGCACTACCGTGACCAGACCATCCTGTTCTCGCGCAAGCAGTGGGTCACGGATCGCTTCACCGAAACCGAGATCAACGCCGACCCCCGCCCGCAGACCACGACCCTGCACTGCTGACCCGTTCCACCCGTGGACACCGCCCGTCGGCGGACGGGCGGTGTCCACGTATCGCGCAGAACGGGCGGCGGAGGAAGAGGACACCTGTGCCCTCGAAACCCCGCGGAAGCTGGGCTTTGTGACCCACCGGCTCGTTCGAGGACGCCGACCCGCGCCGGGGTCACGAGTCGACCCTCGAGATCATCGAGCTGGGCAAGCGGCTGGGTCGATAGGGAACGCATCACGGGCCGTAAACGACATATCGCGGTCGATACGTTGGGACTCCTCATCGTGATCATCACGGCAGCGTCCATTCAGGACTCGCGCGCGACAAGATGGTTCTTGACAACTTTGTCGGTGCCGCAGTATCGGTGCCGAAGCGGTCAGGGTGTCGACGATCCCGGGACGGGAACCGAGTGCGGTAGTAGGCCCTCATGGCGTAGGTCGTGCCATACACCGGCGGGTATGGGGGTGGCCAGCATCGCGGCGTTGTCGTCGAGTTCCTCCACCGAGCGGACGCCGGCCAGGACACATCGCACCGCCGGGTGGCCGAACGGGAACTGGATGGCGGCGGCTTTGAGCGGCACGCCGTATCGGGCGCAGATCTGCTGCATGTGTTGAGCGCGGTGGACGACGGCGGGCGGGGCGACGGCGTACTTGTAGCAAGCGCCCGGTCTCGGATCGGCGAGGATTCCGGTGTTGTAGACGCCGCCGACGATCACCGCCACGTCCCGCTGCCGGCAGACCGGCAGCAGGTCGGTCAGGGCTGTCTGGTCGAGCAGGGTGTACTGGCCGGCCAGCAGCACCAGGTCCACGTCGGTGTGGCGGGCGAATCGGGTCAGCGACGCCGACTGGTTCATCCCCACGCCGATAGCACCGACCGTGCCCTGTTGGCGCAGGTCGTGCAGCGCCCGGTAGGCGCCATCAAGCGCGGCGTCGAAGTGGTCGTCCGGGTCATGGATGAGCACCACGTCGACGCGGTCCAGGCCGAGCCGTTGCAGGCTTGCGGCCAGGCAGGCCATCGTGGCTTCGTAGGAAAAGTCGAAATCGGCGTGCATCACCGGAGCATCGACGAACAGCGGACCACTGTTGTCGTAGCTCGGCACCTCCGGATCGGCGCCGGTACGGGGACGCAGCACGCGGCCCACCTTCGTGGCCAGCACAAAGGAATCTCGCGGAGCGCCGGAGAGAGCCTCGCCGAGCCGCCGCTCAGCGAGCCCGTAGCCGTACAACGGCGCCGTGTCCAGTAGCCGCACACCCAGCTCCAGCGCCCGGCGGACCACCGCGGCAGCGGCCGCGTCCTCGACGGCCTGGTACATGTTGCCGAGCCATGCCGTACCCAGCCCGAGCCGGGACAATACCAGGCCGCTGCGACTCAAGACCATCGATTCATCCGCGCGCACACCTCCATTATCCCGACAGCACGGTGGTCTCTGACGCCTGACCCTGCCCCCAGCCGTCGCCTTCGTCCTCGAAAGAGCACGGACCACTGCCGAACAACCATCATTCGTCATGGCTTGAATTTCACACGCCGCAACGCAAACCGGCGCTGGCGATGAGGACGACCGGCTCGGTCGTGGTGTGCATGGTGCCGGCGTGATGTTCACCGTGCCGCTGGCAGTATCCGTACGGCGGTTGGCCGGCCGGCACCGTCGCCCGCGACGCTACCGCCGGGGCGGACGTCGGGCCGCCTATCCCGGCGCTGTTCGATACCGGCGACGCACTCGGCGACGCCGGCGCGTACGCCTTCGCCGCCGCGACGATCGCCGCCTCGCCCGCCCTGCGCCTGCGGTACGGCGTACGTACACTGCCGGGTTCGCTGGTGCTGCTGGCTGCCAGCTACTCCTTCATGGACAGTCACATCGTCTGGCCACGCGGCGTCGTCACGATGCTGGCGTTCGCCGCCGGCTTCACACTCATCGCCATCGCCGCGACAACCCCTGCCGCAACCCCGCTGCTCCGGCCACGCCGGGGCCAGCCAGGAAATCCTGACCGCACGGCGCGAGTCGACCTCCACGGACCCGTCCACCACCCGGGCGACGGCAAGCCCGGCGGGCTCGCCGTGGTCCCGGCGTCCGTGGCGAAGCGCGCAGGATCGTAGGCCGGCGACAGTATCGCCGACCTACGCCGGCCCCTTTCCGATACGAGGTTGTGGGACAGCGTCCACCCCGGCCTGCGTGGCGCCACCCCGGCCACGCAGCATGTCCCGTGGTCACCACCTGGGCCATCCCCTGTTCGCTGGTCCGGTCCGCGGGCCTATCGCGGCCGTTCCAGGAGGCGTTTGAGGCCGGCGAGGTCCGTGTGGTTGGCCCGGCGGATCGCCGCGGCCAGCAGCGGCGCGGCCATCCTGCCGAAGCCGGCCGGCTCGCCCCGGTTTCGCAATGTCATTCTGGTCCGGTCGTTGTCGAGGGGTTGCCAGGTGTAGGTGGTTTCCATCGGGAACGGGCCTTGGGCGGTGCGCATCACCAGCCGTTGCCCCGGCACAAACTCGATCACCTCGTAGGTGTAGGCCAAGCGGCGACCCAGGAACCGGGCCACGAAGTCCAGCCGGGAACCGACCGCGACCGGCGCCGGCGTCCGCCACACCACCGAGTCGATGTTCGCGTACCAGTCCGGGGCGTGGGACGGATCTCCGGCGTACGCGGCGACGGCCGCGCAGGGCCGCTCGATCACCACCTCGGTCAGCACGTCAACGCTCACCCGCTCATCATCACCCCGGCTGCTACCGCGTCGCGAACTCGGTCTTTTGGCGCACCACCAGTCCGGCTCGCGCCCTCGTAACACTCGAATGGCCACGGCCTGGGCGGTCATTCCATGCGTGTGGGCGATCGTTCAGGGTGTGGGTGGTAGGTCGAAGGTGGGGAAGAGGGTGGGGTCGGGGAAGCCGGTGATGGTGGTGATCGCGCCGTGGTGGGTGGTGAGGACCATGATGCCGTAGCCGCGGCAGGCCCCGTTGTCGTCGGGTAGGTAGGTGGCGACGGCGTGGTGGCCGTTGGCGGCGGTGACGCGTAGGCGGATGGTGTCGAGCCGTCCGCTCGCGGGGACGGTGGCGAAGAAAGCGGCGACCGCGTCGCGGCCGGTGATCTGGATGGCCTGGGGCGGCATGGTGAGGGTGGCGTCGTCGCGCAGCAGGGCGGCGAGGGCGGGGATGTCGCAGGCGTGCCAGGCGTCCAGGAACGCTTCGAGGACGGTCTTGTCCCGGTCGTCGAGGGGACGGGTCGGGGCTGTCGCGTTGGCGAGGGTGGCGCGGGCCCGTTGGAGGGCGCTGTTGACGGCGGGCACGGTGGTGTCGAGGAGGTTGGCGACGTCGGCGGCTGGCCAGGACAGGACGTCGCGGAGGATGAGGACGGCGCGTTGGGTGCCGGGTAGCAGTTGCAGGGCGGTGATGAAGGCGAGGGCGACGCTTTCGCGCTGGTCGACGATCGCGGCGGGGTCGGCGTCGGCGTCGGTGAGCCGGTCCAGCAGCCGGTCCGGGTACGGCTCGAGCCAGGCGACCTCGACGGTGGTGGCGGGGGTGCGGCCGCGGCGCTCGATCGCTTTCAGGCAGGTCGTGGTGGCGATCCGCATCAGCCAGTGCCGCAGTGGCGCCCGCCGCTGGTAGCCGGGCAGGCCACGCCAGGCACGCAGGAGGGTCTCCTGCATCGCGTCTTCGGCGTCGTGATGGGAGCCGAGCATCCGGTAGCAATGCAGGTGCAGCGCCGGCAGGTGCGGCGTGACGAGTTCGCGGAAGGCGCTGTCGCCGGTGTCCACGCCCGAACCGTACCGGGCGGGTAGGACAGGACCGATGAGTTCGCCGCCGGGTCGGGATCTATCGGTGTGG
>Ga0272482_10000080_pt1 | contig 29727 bp, 24 predicted proteins | sample RVTome_8_FD_192427 | JGI IMG/M metagenome (GOLD analysis project Ga0272482, IMG submission 192427) | Soil microbial communities from uranium-contaminated site in the Upper Colorado River Basin, Wyoming, United States - RVT160D0 (version 2) ...
TCTCCCCCCACAGGGCGACGCCGAAGGGCCACAAAACCTTCATCTCCTGCACAGCACCGCATCAAATGAGATCTCCTACATCGACCTCACCCTCTGCGCTCGTGGCGCACTTAAAGAACAAGCTAAGGCCCAGCAGCCGCGTCGTATCGTTAACCACGCCCATAGCTCTTCTGTTGTGATCAGTCTGCGTCGACAACAGGTATTATCGCTCAGAGCTATGGGCATCACCACTCCACGGTCCACTCTGGACAGCAACCCACGGCCCCACTACACCCGCAGCCGCGCTGACGGTGCGGAAGCGTCAAGTCCGGTAGCCTGCGGGATTGGCCTTGTTTGCGACGCTGAGGACGACCGCGACCCCAGCCCCGGTCGCCGGCCCCAATGCGAAGATGATGACAATGAACAGCGGAACAATGCGAATCCGCAGACCATCGCTGCGAGTGATCACCGCGACAACGCCCGCCGCCACCCAAGCCAGCTGAAACGCGAGCAACGACACGCCCACCGCCGCCAGCCACTGATCGGTCTGGGCCGGCGAGGCACCGGTGCCGCCACATTCCTCACACGAATGGGTCGGACCCACGAGCAGACTGATGACGACGAGCACGAACGTCACCGCAGTGGTCGTCATCGCCGGGAGAAGATACAGCCACGAACGCGCCACGCGAGACATCGACGCACTATAACAGCGTGGAAGATCGGCAGGCACCGACCCTAAAGCACCGGATCGCGGCCGAAGGCAACATTGCCCGGAGGTACTGCGCAACACCACTTGAGAATCCACTCCGGACAGCTATCACCACCACGGCCCCACCAACCTCGAAGAGCCGGCATCCGAGAGCTGCTCTATGCAATTCGTCCACAGAGCACTGCGGGCCAAGGCGGGTTGTTCGTGGCGCGACTCGGTCCGACTCCTGGTTGTACTACTGCTGCGTGTGCAGCGTTCCCGGTCGGGTTGCCGTCTCGCGGGGGTGGCCGGAGCGGCGGGGCATGAAGATCGTGACGAGCAGCGCGCCGAGGAAGGCGAGCGCGGTGCACGCATAAGCGCTAGTCCCACGCCGTGGACGTCAGCTGCGTTGGCGCTGGCGGCCATAGCTGGGTCGCTGAGGCGTGCGGCGACCGCGAGCGCTGCCGCGATTGAGTCTTGTGCGGGGTCGGCCGCTTCGGCGGGTAGGCCGGTCGTGTCGACGCGGTCTGCGTAGCCCTGGGAGATCAGGCTGCCGAGCTGGGTGACGCCGAGGGCTCCGCCGACGTATCGGAATGTCATGTGATGGCGATGCCGGAGCCTGAGCATTCTGTGGGCAGGGTGCCGAGGACGGCGGGGCTAGCGCGGCGCCGATTCCGGCACCGGTGATGGCGAACCAGAGTGCGGCGAAGCCGTATCCGCTGTCGGGGTAGGTGGTGGCGCCCCTGGGCGCGTCCGGCTGCGGCCAGTAGCAGGCTGAGCATGAGGGGTTGCGGTAGCCGCTGCGGGCGGCCAGCCGTGTGCGGCGGGTGCGTCGACCACGACGCCGCCGATCATGGATAGCACGCGCAGCCCGATGCCGAGCGGGTCGTGGCCGAGTACAACCTGCAGGTACTGCGGTGCCACGAACAGCAGGCCGAGCAGGGCGAAGCTGGTGATCGCAGCAGCGGTGCTGCCCCATACAACGCGCCCTCGCCGAATAGATATAGGTCGATCAGATGGTTGTGGGTGCATCGTTCCCAGGCGAAGAATCCGACGAGCAGCACGAGTCCGCCGGCCATCGTCGTTCAGCGGCCTGCCCCACCCTTGTTGCGGTGCCGGGGGTGTGGGTGTTCGGTGGGCGTGGTGGTGGGTAGTCCGCGCAGGAGTACGTCGAGGAAGAGGTCGAAGCGCGGCTCGGTCGGCCCTATGTCGTGTGGGGTCTGGCGGGCGCCGAGCCACTGTACGACGCTGAGCCCGAAGACGTACCAGCTCTGTTCGGCCATGGCGGGGGTGGCGCCCGCGGCGAGGAACGCCGCGATGACTTGATCTCGTAGGCGGCCGAAGGAATGCGGGTTGTGCCGGTGAGGTCGGGCCACGTGCGCGGCATAGCCGGGCACCGCGAGGAATTCGTCGTGCATGGCCCAGGCGAGTTGGGCCAGCCAGTCCCGCCAGCCGTCCGGCGTCGGTGTGGTGGTAGGCAGGATCCGTTCGACCATCACCTCGCTGATCAGGTCGAACAGCTCATCGCGGTCGGCGACCCAGCGGTACAGCGCCGAGTGGGAGACCTCCAGCCGGGAAGCGAGCTCCCGCATGGTCAGCGTGTTCAGGTCGGTGTCCAGCGCGGCGGACACGATCCGTTCGCGGCTGAGCCTTGCCGGCCGGCCGAGCTTGCCTCGGGTGTCCCGCACCCGAGCGAGCCTAGTTCACCACCGACATAGTGACCACCGGTCACAAATGATGTTAGGGTTGCCTCACCTATCCATGTGAGGTGAGGACACATGACTGACCAGCCGTCCGCATCATGGCCGTTGGTGGAGGTCGACGCCTCCGCGCTGCCGGTCCTCGAGGCGCAGCGGAGCATCACCGGCGCCCTGCAAGCCGCGATCGCACGAGGGGAACCATTCGTGGCGGTCGTACACATGCCGGCCGCGGCGCCACGCGAGCGCAGGATCGCCGGGGTGGCCGATCGGATCCGGATGCTCAAACGGCTCCGGCCCGGGCTCAGCGCGCGGTGCCTCGGCCTGGCCTTCGTGGTCTCCGCCGAAGCCCAGCAGCAGAACGCCAAGGCGATCCGCTCGGCCGACAAGCTGTGGGGTTGCCCGACGCGTGCCGTCGACGACCCCACCACCGCCCGCGCCTGGGCCCTGGCCCAACTGCACAGCCCCGACGGCGCCACCGGCGACGCCTGATGTGGGTACTCGCCGGGCTCACCACCGCCGTTCTGTTCCTTGTCCGTTTCGCGAAGGGACGTAGCGCCACCGTGCCCACCACCTCACCGGACCACGCCACACGACCCGCCCCGACGGGCCGCCGGCTGGCGACCCCGACCCTGCTGCTGGCCGCCCTGGCGGTCGCGGTCAGCCAGACCATCGTGGTCGCAGCCCTGCCCGTCTTCAGCCGGCAACTGGCCGTCAGCGCCACCACGGCGACGTGGCTGCTGACCGCGTTCCTGCTCGCCGTCGCGGTCGCCACCCCGATCGCCGGACGGCTGGGCGACCTCTACGGCCACCGCCGCGTCATGGTCGCTGGCCTGTCGGCGCTCGCCGCCGGAAGCGTGCTGGCCGCGATCAGCGACCACGCCGGCTGGTTCACCGGCCTGCTGATCGGCCGCGTCCTGCAAGGACTGTCCGGTGGGGTCTTCCCGGTGGCGTTCGGCCTGGCCCGGCGAGCCGCCTCCCCGGCCAGGCTTGACGGGCTCGTGGCCGCGTTGAGTGCCATGTTCGGCGTCGGCGGCGCCCTCGGCATCGTGGTCGCCGGCCCGATCATCGCCACGACCGGCACGCCGTGGCTGTTCTGGCTCAGCATGGCCCTGGCCGGCGTCGCCTTGGCCGGCGTCGCCTTGGCCGGCGTCGCCTTCCTTCCCGCCGACCAGCGCACCCCGGTCAAGAGCGGGCGCCTCGACATCCCCGGCGCCGCCCTGCTGTCCACGACCTTGGTGGCCCTGTTACTCGGCATCAGCCAGGGACGCACCTGGGGCTGGATCTCCACCGCGACCGTGGCCACGTTCGCGGCCTGCCTGCTGCTCGCCACCGCCTTCGTCGCCGCCGAGCGACGCGCGGCGGTACCAGTCATCGACCTGCGACTGCTACGCCAGCGAACGCTCCTCGGCACCAACATCGCCACCGTAGTGATCAGCATCGGCATGTTCGCCGCCGTCACCCTCATCCCGCAGTACTCCCAGACTCCCACCCGGGCCGGCTACGGATTCGGCCACAGCCCAGCCCAAACCGGCCTGCTCATGGCACCCACCGCCCTGCTCATGGTCCTCGCCGCACCGCTGGCGGCCCGCCTGTCCAAGCGCACCAGCAGCCGCACGACCTTCCAACTCGGCGCCGCGCTCGCGGTCGCGGGACTCGGCCTGCTCGGGCTCGCCCACGACCACCCGTGGCAGTTCTACCTCGCCGGCGCGATCCTCGGCGCCGCCTACGGATTCGCCTTCGCCTCCCTCGGAGCCCTCGTCATCGGCGCCGTCGACCAACACCAAACCGGCGCCGCGTCCGGCATCAACACCATCCTGCGCACCATCGGCGGCGCACTCGGCGCCCAACTCGCCGCGGTCGTACTGACCAACTCAGCCACACCCTCTTCACCCCTACCGACCGAATCCGGCTACACCACGGCATTCCTGGCCTCAGCTGGCATCGCCGCCATCGCCTTCATCACCGCACTGACCATCCCGCGCACAACAACATCAGCCCCCACTCACAGCAACCACGCGACCCCGCAGGCGCCCCTCCAAGTTCGATGACGGCGCCGCACAGGACATCGCCAAACACGGTCACAGCATCGAACGGGATCTGCCGCACGAACACAGTAAGCACCAGCTCCCCGCGACGTACGCAGGTCTGTGTAGACCTCGGCGTACCTGGCGGTGCAACCAGCCTGTACGCCGACGACAGCCATCGTGTTGGGCTCAGCGCTGGGCGTTCAGGCGGATCATCAGCTCGCTTCTGATGTCCCGCGAGATCGCGCTGACGTGCGACTCGGGCGGTCTCCTCACCGTCGTGTCGCGGCCGTTCTTCTCAGTGGTCTGTCCATTACTTCAGGGCAGGCGCTGTTGTGGGCGAGGGGGCCAGGATGGTTGGGCAGGGTTGGCGGGACCGGTGGGGAGGGTGGACGGCGACGCTACGGGTTGGTGCCCGTAACGCCTTGCCGGGACGGGATCTCCAGAAGTCGATGACGCGTTCTCGGACTGAGATTCAGGCGGGTGGGATCCTGATGTCGTGAACGAGATGCCCGGGTACCGGATCGTGTTCGGCTTCCTCACGGACGCCGTCGCCTACGAACTGCGCTCGACCGACCCGGCGGCCGACGGCCCCTACCTTGATATCCAACTGCCCGACGCGACCCCGTCCGGCGAGCATTTCACCGCGATGGATCCGCAGCACGCTGAGGTGCATGCCCGCGCCGACGGATCGGTGCCCTGGCCGGTGCTGTACTGGTTCCTCGGCAAGGTCATGTCGATCGGCGACCTGTCCGGGCTGCGCGGCCCGGCCCAGCCGCTGCCGGCCCGGCAGGTCTGGATCCACGACGGCAGGCGGTACACGGTCGGCTCGTACACCCTGTCCGAAGACGACGGCGGCGGCAACTCGATCGAGGTCGTACCCGGTGAGAGCCTGACCGTGCATGGCACCTGCTGGATTCCCTGGCCGGTCTTCCGCCGGTTCCTCGAGGCAGTGGAACGGAGCCGCAGCAAGCCGTGAACCGGCCACGCGACGGTCAGGGCAGGGCGAATTGGTCGTTCGTGTGCCTGTCGACGCCCGGCGACCCATCCGAGGACTCCGCCGCCCAGCGCGCCGCGCTCGGCGTTCCCGCTCCGCCCGAGCCTTGGCGTGATCGACCGATGTGAGCCGCTGGCGTAGTTCGCCTCACCAGCACCGGCCCCCAAGGTTCGCGATCCAGCCAGCCGCGCAGACTCGCGAAAACATGGCTCGTCCTAGTGGCCCCTGCCGACGCCTGCCGCCACGACCGGCCCGCAGCCAACCCGCCTGACGGCGGTGACGGCGTCGCGGTCATGCGGTCGTGTCGATGCTCACCGTCGTTGATTCCGGCTCCGCACTCATGTACCGCCATGTCGTCGCTTCATGAAGGCGACGCTGTCCGGTCCCAGAAATGATGTCAGCTGATCATGACCTGGCCTGGCGTTCGACAGGTTGATGGAGACGCTGTGCTGGATTTGTGTCTCGGGGTTTGTGTCGATGCGATGAGCGGCTATGCGGTGTCTCGTTCGTAGTGTCGTGGCCCCGTAGCGCTGACCTGGGGTTCGACAGATGTGTTGAGACGGAACGGGCCGGATTCTCAGCGAAGGTGGCCGTTTATGACTGGGCCGCTGGTCGAGCCGCTGGTCGTTGGGGCGTGGTTTTATGCCTGCCACGGGGTCGTGTCCAGGTCTGGGTAGCGCTGCGCGACTCCGGTGATGGTGTCCGGGGTCCAGTAGGGGTGGCCGGGGGGTGGGAAGCCGAACAGGGCGAGTTGTTGGGGTGTTGCCCGCGCGACGAACCGGTACCAGTCGGGATTGTGGCTGCGGTCGGCCCAGGAGTGTCGGTGGGCCCAGTCCACAGCGGCGGGTCGGTAGTTGAGGTGCATGGTGTAGCGGGCCCCGCCTGGGGTGCGCATGGCGGTGCCGCGGTGGAAGGTGCCGGGTTGGAAGGCGACGACGGTGCCCGCCGGTCCGGCGGCCGAGACTTCCTGTTCGTAGAATTTCGGGCTGCCGGTGGGTGAGAGGAATTCGTCGTTGTCGTTGTCGTTGTCGCTGTCGGTCCGGGGGTACCAGTTCGGTTTTGGTGGCACGTCCCTGGTGTGTTCTTGGGAAAGCAGGTGGGGAGGGCCTAGTCCTTCGGGGACGTCTACGAGGTAGACGAACATCTCCAGCTGTTGGTATGCGGCGGCGGTAGTGGGGACGAGCAGGGTGTGGTTGAGGTAGTCCCGGTGCAGCGCCTGGTCGTAGTCGTTGGCGCCGGTGAACTTCGCCCATGCCTCGGCCGAGTAGATGCGCAGGTCGTCGTCGCCGAGTAGCCGCCTTGCTAGCCGCACGATGTGGTCGTTGACCGCCAGCAGGCTGAGTTCGACGCTCGCGAACGGGAATGTGTCGATGCCTGCGAACTCGTCACCGATGAACCGGTCCCGACGGGGGTCGCTGCCGTCGTGGAAGCCCGTAGCTGTGGGAAACACCGCGTCCAACTGGTCGTGTGCCGCTGCGAGCTCGCCGGCGGGAATGTGGCCGGGCAGGATGACGAAGCCGTGGGTCCGCCACTGTTGTGTGATGTCGTCAGCGTCCATCCTGGCAGCATTCATCGATGCTCAGGAGTGTGCACCCGGTTTTTGATGGCGGGTGGGTGGCGCTCGGCTCGCCGGGCAGGTCAGCGACTTTTGTGCATGGGGTGGAGGTGAGGTGCTTCGTGAGGCTGACCGTCTCTGGGTAGGTGACCAGCTCGAGGCGTTGCAGGCTGGGACGGTATGGGTCGCCGTGTGGATCGCGGCGGAGTAGGCCGAGTCGTTGCGTCCAGCGGTGTTGGAGGTCGGGCTGGTCCGCGGCGATGAACCGTTCGTGGACGAGTTGCAGCGCCTGCGCGTAGGCGGCATCACCGGCTGCGGTGTCGTATCGGCAGATGAGTCGTCGGTGGCGTAGGTTTGCTTGCCGGATCTCGGGAAGGGTGTGCAGCGCGTGTTGTTCTGGGCCGTGCAGCCATCGTTGGTGGCGTGGGCAGACGCGTTCGTGGCTGGCTGCGCGTTGCAGGACGAGTCCGTGGATGCCTTTGCTGGCCATGCAGTGTCGGCAGGCCACGCGCGGTGGGATGGCGGTGGGCCTGCTGGGCGTAGCTGCCGCGGCGGCGGTCGCAAGTGGCCGTAGGGCTGGCAGCGCCCGGGTCAGTGTGTTGGCGGATCGGCCAGTGAGAGTGGCGAGCGCGGTGACGGTGTTCGTTGTCCAGATGGTGGGGTCGTCGTCGGTGCGGCGGTAGCGTCGGCTGGTGCCGAGTATCTGCGCGATCGCGGCGATGGTGATGTGGTTGGCGTCGGCGATCCGGTGCAGGTAGGAGCCCAGTGTCTCCTGGTTCACGGGTGGCAGACCGATCGGCAGTGCGCGGATGTTCATGCGGCTCTGGTTCGACCGGTCGTTCGCCGTCGGCGTTGCTGTGCGGTGCGGTGGTGTTCGGCGTTCTGGTCGAGGTCGACGGTGTCGAGACCTGCCTGGTTGATCTTCTCGGTTTGGTTGATGATGGCGTCCAGCGCGGCCTCGCGGACGAGGTGGGACAGGCTGCCGATCATGCCGGCGGTGCGTTCGTGCAGGTAGCCGCTGAGCCGCAGCAGGGTGCCGCGCCGGTGCGCGTGCAGGCGCAGCGCGTTCTCCAGAGTCGCAACGAGTGCTTGCCAGGCGGCTTGTTCGTCGCTGGTGCCGTAGGGGAACGGGCTGGTGCGGATCAGGCTGTAGCGGCTGGCGATCTGGCCTCCGCGGCGGCCGGCGAACAGGCCGTTGCCTTCCAGGTCGACTCCGGCCAGGACGAACGTGGCGGGGATGCGTTCGGACAGGTACTTGATCTGGTCTGAGGCTTCGGCACCAACCCGAGTGCCGAGGTCGAGGTTGTGCAGCTCATCGATCAGGACGAGGCTGGTGCGCAGGGTGCAGAGCAGGTCGCAGACCTTGTTGGTCAGCTCGACCTGGCTGAACCGCGATGGCAGCGGCAGGCCGATGAACCGGGCGAACTCAACGGCCAGCATCTTCGCGGTCGCCGCTGGTGGGACGGTGACGTAGGCGACCGGCAGCGACCCGCCCGGCCGGGGTTGGTCACGGTGCACGAGCTGCTGGTAGTTCTTGCCGAGCTGGGTGATCGCAGTCGTCTTGCCGGTGCCGGCGGCTCCGGAGACGATCAGGCCACGCCGGGCCGAGTGCTGGAAGCGGTTGAGCAGGATGCGTTTGCGGCCGGTCGCGGCGACGTGGCGGATGGTCGGGGTGGACACGATCACCAGCCGCGCGTGGTAGTGGTCCCGGACGGTGTCGTACTGGGCTCGCTGGCTCTCGGTCAGCTGCTGCAACGCTGATGGGGTCAGTAGCGCCGGTGCGTCGAGGTGTTCGGTGACGAACCTGGCCCAACCCTCCTTGGTGGTCAGCGGATGGTCGACCTCATCCTCGGGGGGTGTCATCGCCGGCTGCCGTCGGTGAACGCGTCGAAGACGCCGAACGGAATGACATCGGCGAGCAGGTCCTCGTCGGGCTCGGTGGGGTCTTGACCGTTGTCGTCGGCCGCCGAGGCGTCGCCCGGGCGTAGCGGTATGGCAGCCGCCGCCCGGGTGCGGGCAACGACCCGCCGGTCCGGACCGGTCTCGGCCCGGTTCAGTAGCTGCTCCACCGCGGCCGCGATCGCCGTCTCGTTGGTGTCGTCCACGCCGCGGGCGGCCAGCAGCGACCGGGCGTGGCGCCAGGTGAAGTCGGCGAACGGCGCCGACACGGTGCCGAGTTGGGTCCACGGGACGGTGATCCACCCGCTGGCGCGGGTGTCCCGAACCCAGACGTGGGACAGGTCGTATGGGTCGTAGTGGATCTCCCAGAGTCCGCCTTTGACGTCGACGCCGGAGCGTTGCCGCCGATACGGCCCGAGCTCGCGGCAGTCGTAGGTGCGGTAGTCGATCCGGATCCCGTAGTCGTTGATCTTCCGCCATTCCACCGGGAGCAGCTCGATGTAGTCGTCACCGGTGAGACAGACCGGCAGGTGCCCGGCGCGGGCAACCAGCAGTGCGTAGACGTCGTTGGGTGACAGCGCCCGCCCGGGCAGGAACGGGCTGTGCAGACCCTCGTGGGGCCGGTTCTGCCAGCACGCGACGACCCATTCGTCGAACAGGTCGGCCAGCTCACGAATCGTCCAGACCGCCTCGACGTCCGCGCCGCGTCGGGTGACGTTGGCGCCGACATAGCCGGCGACGTGCTGACAGAACAGCGTGTTGATCGAGGAGAAAGTCCGTTCCACCACAGCTTTATCGGTCGGGGTCGCCGGCCGGGCCGGCTGGACCGAGACACCGAGGGTGCGGCAGGCGCCGATGAAGGCGTCGGAGACGAACACCTTACCGTGGTCGATCACGATCGTGTCCGGTGCGATGACCGGCTTCGCGGCGGCGTGCTCCAGCCGGGCGTCGACGCTCATCAGCCGCGTGTGCGGGATCAGGGTGGCCGCCATCCGCAGCGCCTGCGGCCAACCAGGCCGCATCGGCTCGGGCACCAGCATCCGTGCCAGCAACAGCGCGGCGTCGACCGCCTTCGTCCCAGCCGGACGCAGGACCGCCGCGCAGATCGTCCGCGTGGCAACGTCGACCGCAATGGTCAGCTCGACCCGGCCGGTCACGCCGTCGTCCAGGATGGCGAGAACGTCCAGCGGCGTGGTGTCGATCTGGACCACCTCGCCCGGCCGGGCCGCCATCGTCGGCGTGAACGGAGTCTCCGGACGCCGGGCCTGGGACCGGCGGGAGGTGGCCTGCCCGAACGTGTGCTGCCCGTCGGCCAACGCGTTGACCAGCCGGTAGAAACTCGCCCGCGCGGGCACCGGCACCACGCCCTCGCCGTACCTTTCGGCGAGCAGGAATTCCACCTGACGCAGCACCCGAGAACGGGTCCCGGTCGACAGCGACTCCTGCGCGGCCAGCACCTCGATCACCGCAGCGACGAACCGTTCGTCGGCGCGTCCCGCTGGTGAGCGCAGCCGGGTGGCCCGCCCATCGACCAAGCCCCACAGTCCCTGGTCCCGCCAGCACGCTCGCAGCCGCTGGATCGTGCGTTCCGACACCGCTGTGCCCGCCGCGGTGAGCTCGGCGGCCTTCGCCGCGGTCCGTTCGCTGAGGGTGCGCCACCGCGGGTCGTACTCCGGACGCGGACTAGCGCCTTCGGCGCTGTCCGGCGGCAGACCCGTCTCCACCTCGAGCAGGTGCCGCTCCCACATCTTGGCTCGCGCCAGCACCGGCCCTGGCACGGTGTCCAGCATGCCGAACGGAGGCAGCGGCACAGACGATGGCCGCGCGCCCAGCAACTCGAAGTCCTCCGCAGCCACCAGATGAGAGAACAGCACCAGCGCGGTACCACCATGACCGTCCTGCAGCCGGACCATGGTCCCAGCCAGACCGACGACCATCTGCTCGCGGCCGTCGAACCGCACCCGGTCCCCGACCCGCACCACGCCCCGGGGACCACCGCCGTTCACCGGCTCGCCTCCGCCCGGCAGACCAGCGTGCGGTCGCCCAACGGCCGGGACAAGTCCGCAGTGAGCAGCCCTTGCCACAACAGGTGGAACACCACCGGGAGCACCACGATCGGGTCACCAACCTCGGTGGCCCGCGCTATCAGCGGCGCCGGGCCCCAAAACGCCGAATGCACCGCAGCCGACATCCCCGGCCCACCGTCGTAGCGGCTGTGCCGGTAGCCCGCCAGCCAGCGAAGGTTGGCGACCCGAACAGGATCGATCTCACCGACCAGCCGGTACCCCCAACCAGCCGCCTCGCAGGCCCTTCCCATCGCGGCGAAGCTTGCCGCAGATCGATCGTCAATCCGGTCGATCGGACGGCAATCAACCACCAGCCCCGCACCGCCGGCCATCCTGGCAAAGAAGTCCGGCGCGTGCGTACGCGACTGGCCCGTCGCGGCATCCCGCCAGTGCAGCCAGAACGGTTGCGAGGTAAACGCCACCACCTGCGGATCGCAGTCCAGCAGAATCGCGTGATCCCGCTCCAGCCACGACTCGAAGCCGACATGGCAATCCATCGACGCCGCCCAGTACAACCCCGGGAAATGACGCTGCCCGCGGTACGACGGAAACTCCCGCACTGGCGCCGCGTACTCCAACGCCGTCTCGGCCGCGGTCAACAGCCGTTGCCGGACCTCGCCCTCCATACCCAGCCAGGCAAGGTCGAAGGCATCCGCGTCCAGCGCACCAGCGGCGTCAGACATCCGCGAGCCGTCCATACCCGAACCATCACTGATCCATTGAGACTCGCCAAGACTACAGCGATGTAATTCACCCAGCCGGAGGACGCCGGCCACCGCAACCGCCACGCCGCCGGAGAATCCGCCGAACCGACCACACAGATCGCTGAGAACCTGCCAACTTCGCCGGGACCGGACAGACGCAGCGAGTCCAGTCCCACATCGGTGTCGGAAATGACATCCGTCCGACATCGGTGATGGGATTCCGACATTGAAAACGGGAGCCTACAAAGTATAGGTTCCCGGCGCAGCGGGCATCTCTCAGCGCCAGGATGTCCGGTTTCGCGTCGTGTCTCAGCCGGTGTCATCGGATCGAGTCTCAGATTCGTGGTACTTCCTCCGGCTGTGTCGGCGCGGTGGGCGGGGCGATGGCGGCCGGCTGGGCGTAGATCATGGAGCCCGGCCTGCATACAGCCGGGGTGTAGTGGAAGCCGCCCACAGGTTGGTGTGGGCCTGCTACGTCTGGCCCGCCTCGTCGCTCAACGGCTGGACCGCTCGTACGGCCGGCCGTCGGCGCGGGCCGAGCTTGCCGGGTACGGTCTCGGCCGCGACTGCTGCCAGCGGACGAAACCGATCCATAGGTGGAGATCGCCGGACGCTCGCGCGCTTATGCGGTGCGGGACGAACCGGGTCGTCGCCGGGCATAACGGCGTCCACAATGGTCGATCCGATCCGCGGTTGAGTCCGACACACCAGAAACCGGCCCCCAGGCCTACGGGTAGACCGGCTTACCGCATTCCGGCTGCAGCTGCGACGGTGGCCTCATCGCACCCTACGATCGTCAGGAGCAGTGAGATGCGACGACATTCCTTGCACAAATGCCTCTTCGCCGGCGGACTGGTGGCCGCAGCGGTCGCCGCCGGATCCATTCCCGCTGTCGCCTCCCGGGCGAGCGAGGAGGCTGCGGCCGCCCGGCCTGTACCGCTCGGAAACTCGGTCGCGGCGGTGACGTGCGGGTTTGTACGACGTGCTGCCGTGTGCTGGCGGCACGCTCGCGGTCATGATCCTCTCGTTCGGGTACGCCATACTCCGCCAGGTCCTCCAGTTGTTGATCCAGGGGATACGCGGCGACCGGGCCAAAGACGTGGAGATCCTCGTTCTGCGCCACCAGATCGCCGTGCTGCGCCGACAGGTCAAGCGCCTTGACCTGGAACCGGTCGACCGGGTCATGTTGGCAGCCTTGTCCCGGCTACTACCGAGGACGCGCTGGCCGGCGTTCTTCGTCACGCCCGCCACGCTGCTGCGCTGGCATCGCGATCTGCTCGCCCGGCGGTGGACCTACCCACGGCGACGGCCCGGACGTCCGCCCATCACGGCGCAGGTCCGCGCCCTCGTGCTGCGGCTCGCGGCCGACAACCCGACCTGGGGTCATCGCCGGATCCAGGGCGAGCTGGCCGGGCTGGGTTACCAGGTCGCCGCCAGCACCGTGTGGACGATCCTGCACGCTGCCGGCGTTGACCCGGCGCCGCGGAGGGCCGGCCCCACCTGGACCCAGTTCCTCGCCACTCAGGCCAAAGGCATCCTGGCCTGCGACTTCCTGCACATCGACACCATCGGGCTGACCCGCATCTACGTGCTGTTCCTGATCGAGGTCGCCACCCGGCGGGTACACATCCTCGGCGCCACACCGCATCCCACCGGCGATTGGGTCGCCCAGCAGGCCCGCAACCTGGTCATCGACCTCGGCGAGCGAATCGGCCAGTTCAGGTTCCTGATCCGAGACCGCGACAGCAAGTACACATCCGCGTTCGACACCGTCTTCATCTCCGGAGGAATCCGGATCTTGCGAACGCCGCCGCAGGCCCCACGGGCCAACGCATTCGCCGAGCGGTGGGTGCGCACCGTACGCCGCGAGTGCCTGGACCGGATACTCATCTACGGGCCGCGGCACTTGCTGACCGTCCTGGACGAGTACGTCGCGCATTACAACGAGCACCGTCCTCATCAGGGACGCCAACAACGGCCACCCAACCTGGACGCGCTGCCTGCACCGGTCACCGACCTCGCCGCCGCGCGGGTCCGCCGCACCAAGATCCTCAGCGGGCTGATCAGTGAATACTCCCAGGCGGCGTAGTTGAAACCCAGTTCCTGAGCGGTACAAGCATGGCCAGTTCCAACCACCGCAAAGCTTCCGCTACGTCGCCGACTCCAGTTCGCGCGGCCGATCGTCCCGGAAACAGGGCGCGTCGCCCGTCGCACTTGCGGCGCTGACGTCACCACCGATGAGGTCCGCCTGGTCGATTCGGTTGAGCTGGACCAGGTGCTGCTATCCATGCGGGGTAGTGTCAACTCTCCGCGAAAAATTGACCCCTGGGAGTAGCCGTCTCGAGCCCACCGTCAGGCGGTAAGCGCAAAAGTTCAGGAGGGGCGGTGTGCTCGGACGATGAGGTCGGCGGTTTCGGCTGCGATGGCGCGGCTTTGGATCGCGGTGAGTGGCTTTGTGCCGTAGACGCTTGCTACTCGCCCTTCGGTGATGAGCAGGTAGGCGAATTGTCGGGCGGCGCGGGCCGGATCGGGTACGTTCAGCACGCCTGTGGCACGGCAGCCGCGCAGGTAGCCGGTCAGTTCCTCGTCGAGGTACGGCGCTGCGGTGTCGCCCCAGTGACGGCTCAGCTCCGGGTGGTTGCCGATCTCGGCGATGGTGAGCCGGTGGAGCGCGGCCACCGTTGGCGATAGGGCCACGGCCAGGATCGCCTCGCCGAGACGGGTGAGGCCCTCGGCCGGGTTCTCGGTGTCCGGTGGAGCGGTCTGCGGGTGGTCCTGGCCGGTGTCGCGGGCGGCGGCCAGCGCGGCGAGGAAGAGCGCTTGCTTGTCGCCGAAGTGGCGGTAGACGGTCTGCTTGCCGACGCCGGCTGCGGCTGCGATGTCGTCGACGCTGGCCGCGTACCCGTGGCGGAGGAACGCCTCGGTGGCGGCGCCAAGGATCGCTTGTCGCTTTGCCAGGGACGGGACGCCGGTCACGCAAGCATCCTACGCTATGCCTAGACGAGACGGTCTCGTCTCGCTATTCTCAAGACAAGACGAGACGGTCTCGTCTTGCTGATGTGGGGATGCGATCATGGATGCTGATGTCGTTGTGGTCGGGGCGGGGCCGGTGGGCTTGCTGCTCGCCATCGAACTGGCTCTCGCTGGCGCCCGGCCGATCTTGGTGGAGCGCCTTCACGCACCCTCCGAACAGCCCAAGGCTCGGGGCATCGGAGTGTTGGCTGCCGAGGCGCTGCGTCGCCGGGGCCTCGGGGCGGAACTGGATCGGGAGCACGAGCACGGCCTGCGCGCGCTGGCCCGCGACCACGGCACCACGAAGACGCACTTCGCCTGGATCCACAAAGTCGACCAGGACGCCGCCGACCCAAACCGCCGAGGTGCGCTGATCGGCCAGCCCGCGCTCGAACGCCTGCTGCGCAAGCGCCTGGCGGACCTCGGTGTGCAGATACGCTACGGCTGCGCAGTTACCGGCATGCAGGAAGACCCGGACGCGGTCACCGTCACCGTCGAAAGCTCGACCGGCAACCGGCGACTCACCGCCGAATACGTGGTCGGCTGCGACGGCGGACACAGCGCGGTCCGCGAACTAGCCGGCTTCCACTTTCCCGGCACCCCGCCGCTGATGACCATCCGCTATGCCCACGCCGAGGTTCGCCATCGTGATCTGCTGCCGCCCCCCGGCAGGCTGCCTGGCGGCACCCTGTTCCACGACGACAGCATGATCGCCACGTTCGACTTCGCCGACACGAGTCTGGACCGGTCGGCGCCGCTGACCGCCGAGGAAGTCCGCGACAGCGTCCGCCGCGTGGCCGGAGCCGAGGTCCAGTTCGCCGCGTTCCACGGTGGACTGCGCTTCACTGACCAGGCACGCCAGGTCGACACCTACCGGCGCGGGCGCACCCTGCTGGCCGGCGACGCCGCCCACGTCCACTCGCCCAACGGTGGGCAGGGGCTCAACCTCGGGCTCATGGACGCCATGAACCTGGGCTGGAAGCTCGCCGCAACTGTCCGCGGCGATGCGCCCGACACGCTGCTGGACACCTATCACGCTGAACGGCATCCGGTCGGAGTTTCCGTGCTGCACAACACGCGGGCACAGTCAGCGCTCCTCGCACCGGGTCCACACGTTGACACGTTGCGCGACATCATGAGCGACCTCATGGACCTGCCCGAGGTCAACCGGTACCTCAGCCGACTGCTGTCCGGCGTCGGGCACCACTACCCAGTGCCCTACCCGGCCGGGCACCCCGCGGTCGGCGCACACTGCCCACCGCTCATCATCGACGGCACCATCCCACTGGAGCAGCTCAGCGTCGAGGGACGGCCGCTGCTGCTACACCCACAGGCGACACAGATCGAAACGGACGGCCGGGTCGACACCGTCCCGATCGAGACGCTGAGCGACGAACGGCTCGCTGCTGTCCTACTCCGCCCCGACGGCGTGATCGCCTGGGCCGCCGCACCAGGCGACGACCTCCAACCCGCCGCCCTCCGGCAGGCGGTCCAGACATGGTTCTCGCACGAGCAGCGCAGTCCGTCAACGGGCCTCACCTGATCTGTGGCAGCGGTACGTCGCCATCATCCTCGACGCCTCGGCCCACAAGGCGCCCATGACCTTTTCCCAGGAGTACGGCTACCCACTCGGCAGCCTGCGCCACGGCCCAACGTCGATAGCCGCAGCCGTGGTGGCAGACGACAGGCTGCCGCGCCGGCCGTGGTCCTCGCCGACACACATCAGCATGGCAGGACCGGCGCCGCACCGGCGGCCGGTGATACCCGCCGCATTTTTCGGCCGGACGCCCTGCCCTTCGTCGACTCCCAGCAGATGACCACATTTCTCTTGCAGACACCTGTGTGTCGTCTGCACCCGTATCGGGTGGTCTGCACGGACAGACGATGGTCCGTCACGCCGGCGACGACTACGTGGACTCGCAGACCGGTCGGACACAGTGAGCCGCCCCAGAATGCTCAAGTCGCTCTTGGCGCGGGAACCAGCGTGTAGCAATTGCCTGAGCTCGGCTGCTGGACGGGCTGTGCGAACCGCATCTCGGTAGCGTGCTTGGTCTTTCGCGCGGGTCTCGAGCGGGTTTACGTTACCCGCGTCATGTCTGCGCTGGTCAGTGGCGCGTCGGATGCGTCAGCTGCGCGGTGGCAGGTAGCCGCGGGAGAAGGCGGCGGCCACGGCGGCGGCCCGGTCGTTGACGCCGAGCTTGGCGTACACATGCAGCAGATGCGTTTTGACCGTCGCCTCGCTGATGAACAGCTGCTTCGCCGCCTCGCGGTTGGTTGAGCCCTTCGCGACCAGCTCCAGCACCTCCTGCTCACGCTGCGACAGCGGCTCCGACGCGGGCTGCCGCATCTGTCCCATGAGCCGCGTCGCGACGGCCGGGGAGAGCACCGCCTGCCCTTGCGCGGCCGCCTCCACCGCGCGGAAAAGCTCTTCCCTCGGCGCGTCCTTCAGCAGGTAGCCGGTGGCGCCGGCCTCGATGGCTGGCAGGACGTCGCTGTCCGTGTCGTACGTGGTGAGCACGAGCACCCGCGCTGGTACACCGCGTTCGACTAGCGCCTTGATGGCGGTAACGCCGTCGGTCCGCGGCATCCGCAGATCCATGAGAATCACGTCGGGTCGGAGCCGCTCCGCGGCCACGATGGCCTCCGCGCCGTCGGCGGCCTCGCCGATTACCTCGAAGCGGGGGTCGGCGCTGAACATGCCCCGCAATCCGTCCCGCACCACCGGGTGGTCGTCGACGATCAACAGCGAGATCAATCGCCACCTCCCGCGGGGATGGCCGGCACAGTCGCCGAGATTGCCGTGCCGCCACCCGGTTCCGACTCGATATCCAACCGGCCGGCGAGGCGCTGTACCCGTTGTCGCATGCCGGCGAGCCCAAACCCACCGTTCGTGGAACCGTTGGCACGCTTGACGTTTGGCTCGAAGCCGAGGCCGTCATCCCGTACGTCGAGGGTCACCAGGTCCTCCATGTAGGACAGGGTCAGGCCGACTCGGCTGGCTCGCGCGTGCTTGGCCACGTTGGCGAGTGCCTCCTGCGCGGTCCGCAGGAGCGCCACCTCGATGTCGGCGTGCATCGGCCGGGCGTGGCCGGTGGTGGTCAGCACCGCGTCGATGTGGGTCACCTCCGCCCAGCGCCTGGCCACGTCGCTGATCGCGTCCGGGAGCCGAGCCTCGGCGAGCATCGCCGGCTCCACCGCGTGGACCGTCCGGCGGGCTTCGGTGAGGCTTTCGCGGGCGAGGGTCATCGCGTTGGTCAGGTGCCGGCGTAAAGTCGGCGGCTCGTCCAGTGTCTGCTCGGCGGCCTGGAGCTGGGTGAGGATGCCGGCGAGCCCTTGAGCGAGGGTGTCGTGGATCTCCCGCGCCATCCGCTGCCGCTCGTCGAGCACTCCGGCCTCGCGGGCCTGGGCCAGCAGTTGGGCGTGCAGGCCGGCGTTGTCCGCCAGCGCCGCCTCCAGCTTGACGTTGGCCTCGTGCAGCTCGACGAGTGCCTGCTTCTGCCGGTGGTTGCGCTGGTCGGTCAGCTCGGCGAAGTAGAAGAAGGCCCCGGCCAGCATCATGCTGATCACGCTGATGGCGATCCACTCCCACCACGTGTCGCTGGTGAAGTCGGCCGCTCCACCCAGGTACGCCACGGCCGAGATCGTCGCCGTGGCGGCGACGCCACCGTAGCGCCAGCGGCCCTTCAGGTACTGGAACGCGTGTGGGTAGCCGACGAAGGCGACGAAGCCGAACCAGGGCGCGAGCGCCACCAGGCCGGCGGCCAGCGCCATCAGCCCTGTGTAGTACAGGCCCATCAGCCGGCCGTTCTGGTGCCACTCCGGGTGGAGGGTGTGAAACCAGAGCACCCAGAACGTGGCCGCGAGTGCGAGCCCGAACACCGCCGGGAGGTGCGCTACCGGCACGCCCCAGACCGGCAGCAGCAGGGTGATGAGGAGGCTGACGGCCAGGAGGAAGTACGGGAGGATGTTGAAGACCGCTATCTCCCTGCGCTCCCAGCGATCGAACTCTTCGCGCAGCTCGGCCTCGATGCTCACGACCTACTCCCACTGGAAGTATCGTGCGGCCAGCCCGCTGGCCACAATCGTCCACCCCAGCATGACGGCCATGTGCGGCAGCTGTGGCCAGTGACCGGCTGTGGCGTCATGCAATGTTTGCACGCCGGCTCCCAGCGGGGTGAGGTCGCTGATCGTGCGCAGGACGCCGTTCATCGTGTCGCGCGGCGTCCAGAGGCCGGTGAAGAACATGATCGGGAAGAACAGCAGGGACCCGATCGCATTAGCGCTCCTGCCGGTCGGCGCGAGTGAGCCGACGAGCAGACCGATCGCGAACATCGACAGCGCCGCCAGTAGGTAGCCCACGAGGTAGGCGGGCGGCTGCCGGGGCAGGCTCACGTCGAATGCCAGCCGGCCGATGGCCAGCACGACCAGCATGGTGGCCACGGACATGATCGTGGACATCAGCAGCTGCGCGCCGAGCAAGACCCGCGGATTGACGGGGGTGGTCCGCATGCGACGCAGCACATCCTTCTCCCGGTAGGTGGCGAACAGCTGGGACAGGCCGTTGAGCGCGAACAAGGCGAGGCCCAAAGCGATGACGATCGGCACGTACAGATCGATCAGCCGCACGCCGCCGAGGTCCTCGTCCGGCCGTCGCATCGCGGGGATCGCCCCGAGGACGACGAGTAGGACCGGCGGGAACGCGAGCGCGAAGAAGACGACCATCGGTTCGCGGAAGAACAGTTTCGTCTCGGTGACGGTGAGCCGGGACAGGGCGGACACGGTGGTTCTCCTCAGTCTTCGATGGATCGGCCGGTGAGTGCGACGAACGCGTCGTCCAGCGAGGTCTGCTCAACCCGCAGGTCGGCTGCGACGACCTGGTTGCGGGCAAGCGCAGTGGTCACGGCGAGCAGCAGGTTTCCCGTGCCGGTCACCACGAGCTGGCGCCCGGCCCGCGCGACCGACGTGACCTCGGGCAGCACGGTCAGCACAGCGTGGTCCAGCGGCGCGGTCGGCCGAAACCGGATCCGCTGCCGGTCGTCGACCATCGCGACCAGCCCGGCCGGCGAGGCGAGCGCGACGAGGCGGCCCGAGTCGATCACGGCGAGTCGATCGCAGAGCCGTTCGGCCTCCTCCATGAAGTGCGTGACCAGCAGGATCGTCACGCCCCGGTCGCGGATGCGCTCGATGAGATCCCACGCGTCGCGGCGTGCCTGCGGGTCGAGTCCGGTCGTGAGTTCGTCGAGCACAGCCACCCTCGGGTCGCCGACCAGCGCGAGCGCGATCGACAGCCGCTGCTTCTGGCCGCCAGACAGCCGCCGGAACTGTGTGTTGACCTTGTCGCCGAGGCGCAGGACATCGACCAGCTCCCGCCAGTCGGCCGGCTCCCGGTAGAAGGAGCTGTACAGCTCCATCGCCTCGCCGACCTTGAGCTTTTCGGGCAGCTCGCTCTCCTGCAGCTGCACGCCGAGCAGCTGCCGCAGCTCACCCGTGCCGTGTTGCGGGTCTATGCCGCAGACCCGGATGGCGCCGGCGTCCGGTGTGCGCAACCCCTCCACGCACTCGACGGTCGTGGTCTTACCGGCTCCATTGGGCCCTAGGATGCCGAAGATCTCGCCCGGCTCGACGGCGAAGCTGACCCCGTCCACCACGGTGTGCTCGCCATACCGCTTTGCCAGGCCGTCCACCTCGATGATTGCCATAGGAGAAAGGGTGCCGTTTGGCGGGGTGCGCCAAATCGACCACGCAGCCATGGCCGGCGCGGGACGCGGTTGGCCCGCCAATCAACCAATAGGTGGATGCGTGGGTCAGCCCGGCCGGCCGCTACCCGGATTCGAGCAGTGCGTCCAGGTCGAGGCCGGCCAGCTCGGTGCGGGAGGAGACACCGAGCTTGGGGTATGCCTTGTACAGGTGGTAGGCGACTGTCCGTGGGCTCAAAAACAGCCGGGCGGCGACGTCCTGGTTTGACCTGCCCTCGGCCACGAGCCGCACCACCTGGGTTTCCTGCGGCGTCAGTCGTGCGATGCTGGGCTCGCGCCCGCGCACGGCCTCTCCGCCGGCACGCAGCTCGCGGCCAGCCCGGTCTGCCCACGGTCTAGCCCCCAACCGCTGGAACGTCTCATGCGCGGCGCGTAATTGGATGCGGGCGTCGCCACGCCGCCGCGCCCGGCGCAGCCACTGCCCGTACAGCAGCTGCGTCCGAGCTCGCTCGAGCGGTCGCGCCCCAGGCCCCGCGCGCTCGTACAGCCGCAGCGCACGGGTGAACTCACCCTCCGGGTCGGCGCCAGCCAGCATCGCCCGGCACCGGTGGACGGCCGCTTCGGCCCAGATCTGTCCGGTGCTGGACGCCCATCTTGTGTACCAGGTGACGTACTTTCCGAGACCCTCTGGCCGCCCGGCTTGGACTGCCGACTCCACAAGGTCAGGGACGATCAGACTCCAGATGTGCGCCGCGGCGAGCGGTCCTGGAGGGTGGTTCAGCAACCGATCCAGTGCCTGCTCCGGACGGCCCAGGGACAATTCCAGCACGCCACGCGCCCAGTTTGCGACCACGCCGATCGCGTGGAGCTCGTGGGCCTCCGACAGCCGGACGGCACTGTCGGCGAGCTGGCGACACTCGTCCACGTCGCCGCGGACGGCGGCCAACAGCGCAAGCACGGACTCGCCGCTGCAAGCGGTATTGGCCTGCCCCAGGTCGCGGGCCAGCATCAACGCCTCGGTCGCGTTGGCCGTCGCCGCGGCGATCCGTCCAGCCAGTATCTCGCTCATCGACAGGTTGACCAGCGCCCATGGCAGCCAGCTCGCCCATCCCCGCGTGCGGCACTCGCCGACCACCCACCCGCCGAGGGTCGCCGCCGCCTCGTCGTCGCCAGTGACCCTGGTGGCCCCGAGACCGGCCAACAACGCCATGACGAAGCCCGAGTCGAAGGACGGCTTGTCCCGCGACTGCGCCAGTTCGAGCATGGCGGCAGTGGCTTGTCGCATCCGGGCGACCGCGCTTGTGACTCGCCCGGCGGCGAGGTCGTTGGTGGCGACCGCGGTCGAGATGATCGGGCGGAGCGGATCCCCGTCCGGCAGCGGCAGCCCGGCCAGCAGATCGGTGGCTTCGGCGAGGCGGCCGGCGTCGAACGCGTTCCAAGCCGCCCGCCTCGCCTCCAGCGCTACCGCCGCCGCGGCCCGCGGGTCCTTTCCGGCCATACCGTTGGCTGCGGTCATGAGCAGCACGTGCGCGTCGACCGACGAACCGCGGGCGAACTGGATCCGGCCACGGAGGAGCGACACCTCCGGGCCGGCCCGCTGGTCCTCGGTCAGCAGTGGCATCGCGAGGTCCAGGAGCTTGGCGCCGCGGTCCGCCTGTCCTGCTTGGAGGGCGGCGTGCGCCGCGGCGACCAGGTGTCCTGCACGATCCGACTGGGCCGCGGACAGTTCCGCCGCGCGTTCGAACGCCTTGGCCGCGACCGCGAACCCGCCACGGCGCCGCGCCCGCACGCCCGCGCGTTCCAGCTCGCCGGCGATCTGCTCGTCCGGCCCGGTAGCGGTCGCGGCGAGGTGCCACACTCGCCGCTCAGTGTGGTCGTCGCCATGGAGGGCCCCGGCCAGCGCTCGATGGACCGCCACCCGCACTGGAAACGTGGCCGCCTGGTAGACGGCCGCGCGCACAAGAGGGTGCCGGAACACCACCGAGTTGCCATCGACGGTCGCCAGTCGCGAACGCTCGACCTCGGCGAACGCCTGCGAGGCCACGCCCATGTCGGCGGCCGCCCGCAGCACGACGGTCGGGTCCGCGGTGTCATCGGCGGCGGCGATCAGCAACAGCGTCTGACTCGCCTCGGAGAGTTGGCTCGCCCGGGCCAGAAACGCGTCCTGGATCCTCGCCGTCAACCGCAACCGGCCCGGCAGAGGTTTGCGGCCCGCCAGCTCAGCGGGCGACAAGTCGGCCGCGAACTCCGCGAGCGCCAACGGGTTGCCCCCGGTCTCCTCAATGAGCCGGTCCCGGACGTCCGGCGCCAGCGGACCCACCTGCTGGTGCAGCAGCTCGGCCGCGTCGTCCGGCCCGAACCGCTCGACCGGCACCGTCGGCAGGCCCGGCCACGGCTCCTCCCGGGTTGCCGCCAGGACGACGACGCCCTCGACGGCCAGCCGCCGGGCCGTGAACGCCAGCGCGTCCGCGGACGGTCGGTCCACCCAGTGCGCATCATCGACGACGCAGAGGACGGGGCGGTCCTCTGCCGCTTCCGACAGCAGGCTGAGCACAGCCAGCGAAACGAGAAACGGATCCTGGCCGGAACGGCCACCTCTGCCCAACGCGGCGAACAGTGCGTCGGCCTGCGGGGCCGGCAGCCGCTCCACCAGGTGCAGGACCGGTCGGAGCAGTTGGTCCAGGCCCGCAAACCCGAGGCTGATCTCATTTTCCACGCCGGTGGCTCGCAGCACCCGCAGGTCGGCGGCCTGTCCCACCGCGTGGGCCAGCAGCACCGACTTGCCCACCCCAGGCTCACCCGCCAGCACCAACGACCCGCTACGACCCGCGCGCGCCCCGGTCAGCAGCGCCTCGATCAGAGCACGTTCGGCCGTCCGCCCGATCATGCACAACATCGTATGTCGCGGTCGCCGGCGTGGACCTGGCGCGTTTCCAGCGCCGCATCCCCTTCGGCTCACCAGTGCGGGAACGGTTTCGGCGGCGACCTTCGGCGACGATAGCGAGGAAGAAGGCGAATGGATCGTACACAGCAGGACCTCCGGGTTTCGTCCGCGGCGGATGAGGCGGACGTCCAAAGCCTTGGCCGGCCGCCGGCCGAAAACAGGCTCGGCTAGAAACGGTAGGCGGGGCACCGGTGGTCTCGAATCCGTCGCGGTGCGGTACTGGTCACCGCAGCGGATCCGTCATCTGTCCCGCGCCACCGGTCACTCGGAAACGCCGGCGTAACGCGGCGCCGTGTTGAGTGCACCGGCATGAATACTTCCCACGAGTACGTCGACCGGCGCGCATTCCTGCGACGAGCCGGCTTGGCGGTCGGCGCCGCCACGGCTGTCCCCTTGCTGGGCGGTCTCCCCAGCACCGCCTCCGCCGCCACGGGCAGCTGGCCCGATGCCGATCCCGATCGGCTGCTGCAAGAAGGGCGGTTCGCCGAGGCGGAGCGAGGCTTTCGGCGCCGGCTGCACACGGACCCCGAGGACGCGCACGCCGCGGCGCAGGTGGGCTACATCTGCCTGCTCTCCAACCGGTTCACCGATGCCGAGAGGTACCTGTCCCGCGCGGTCAGCCTGGCGCCGGAGGACACCTACTCCAAGCAGCAGCTCGCCGACTGTTTCGTCCGCCGGGACCGGCATGCCCGCGCGGTGCCCTGGCTCCGCGCGCTGGGCAATGACTTCGGCGACGCGTACGCGGCCCTGTACGCGAGTATGGCGGGCGTGGCATGGCAGGTGCGCGGCGTAGAGAGCACCCGGATCCCCATGGTCGCTCTCGAGCCGCTGCCCTTCCTCGAAGCCCGCGTGAACGGTGGCGAGCCGCGCAGGTTCTTCCTCGACACTGGGGCGACACTCGCCTTGTCGAGGCGGGTTGCCGACGAGGCTGGCCTCCGGGCGGTGTCGACACTCACCGGCAGCGGTGGCGGCCAGACCATCAAGCTGTACCTCGGGGTGATGGACTCGTTCGCACTGGGCGGCATCGAGGTGCGCAACGTGCCGGTCGTCTGGCACGAGGCTGACATGCCCGACCTCCCGGACGGGTCGGCGTCGGCCGGCGCGATCGGCACCACCCTCTTCTACCACTTCCTGACCACAATGGACTACGCCAACCGGGCCCTCGTCCTGAGGCGCAGGACGCCGGAGCAGCTGCGCCGCGTCCGCGCCGAAGCGCGACTTGCCCGGGCCGAGAAGCTGCCGCTCTGGCTGGCCGGCGACCACTTCCCCTGCACGCTGGGCAGCCTGCGCGACTACGGGCCGAAAGTCGTCTCTTTGGACACCGGTGGCCAGCGGGTCGGCATCGTGACCACCGTGGAGATCGCCGAAAGAGCTGGTATCGAAGTCGACTACGCCAACCCGGAGTTCTTCAACGGCAAGCAGGTCTTTCCCATCACACCCGACCAGATCAGTCTCGGCCGAGCGGTCGGCCACGACGTCCGGGGTGTCGCGGGTCCTCTCCTGGTCGACAGCCGGTTCAAGTTCAGGACTATCGCAAACTTCACGCACAACTTCTTCAAGCCGTTCGCGATCACGTTCGACTTCGTGGACATGAACCTCTACATCGCCGAGGCGTCATGACCCGGCGCCCATCTTTCGCCGAGCCTCAACCGTCGCGGCGCCACGCGCTCGGCCTGCTCGGAGCCGTCTTCGTAGGAGCCGCGAGCGGATCGCTCGGCACAGCCGCCGCCGCGCGCGCCGGTGCCGCAGACACGCCCGCGGATCTGCTGCCCGGGGGAGAGTTCGACCGGTTCGTCGCCCAGCGGGCCGAGGCCGACCAGTTCTCCGGCACCGTGCTTCTCGCCCACCGCGGTCACCCGGTGCTGACCCGCTCGTTCGGCATGGCCGACAAGACGCGCGCCACACCCAACCGTCACGACACCATATTCAACCTCGCCTCCTTGACCAAGAGCTTCACCGCCCTCGCGATAGCCCTACTCGTGCAAGACGGAACGGTGCACCTCTACGAGACCCTCGGCACCTACCTCGACGGCTTCTCCGTGGAAATGAAGAAGGTCACCATCCACCAACTGCTCACCCACACCGCCGGCATGCGCAACTACTCGCAGACGGAAGCCTTCCGGCAAGGGCTCAAGCAGTGGACTACGACCGCCGAAATGATGGACGGCGTCATGGACATCATCCGGGCTACGGAAGTCCAGCCGGACCCGGCTCCAGGCTTGCGACACTCGTACAGCAACTCCGGGTACTTCGTGCTTGGCGCGATTGCGGCGCGCGTCTCGGGACAGCCATACCACGACTACATCCGCCGGCATGTGCTGGCACCCGCCGGAATGCGACGCTCCGACCTCTACACCCGCCCCCAAGTCATCACCAATCCCGACATCGCCCGGCCATATTGGACAATGCCACCGGACGGGCCCCGCGTCGACTTCACCACCAGCGAGTACTTCGGGTTCGTCGGCGGGCCATCGGAAGGCATCTACTCCACCGCGCCCGAACTGCTGCGCTTCGCCCGCGTCCTATCCTCCGGCAGGCTGCTCGACACCGCGTACGCAGACCTGTTCACCAGTGGAAAGTTTCCGCTGTCGCCCCAGGACCGGCCGGTCACACCGGCACAGGCGCGGTTCTACGGATACGGGTTCCGCGTCACGGTCAGTGGCGGCCAACTCCTCGTCGGCCATTCCGGCAGCGGCCCGGGCACCGCCACAAACATCGACATCTACCCGCACCAAGACTGGGCTGCGATCATCCTCAGCAACTACGACACCACCATCGAACCTATCGTCCAAAAAGGACGCGAACTGATCAGCCGCCAAACGTCCCAACGGCACGGCCGCTGAGACGTCGGAGGCACTTGGTCAGCGCAGGGTGCGCGGATGCTGCCCCGCTCCCGACACTGACGGTGCTCGCCATCGCCCGATGGCTACGACAGAGCCTCAGCCCCCCGTGAGGCCCGCGGTCGTAGGCGGCCCGGACGTGATGACGAGTGCAGGGTTCGGCGTCGTCGCAGGCGACCTGGTCAAGTGATGGACCTTGACGGGTGTGGCGGCCATAGTTGGCCCCCAGCTCAGGTCGGCGGGGGCGATTCGTTTGCAGCAAGTTCGTCGAAGAATGGCTGTAGTCGTCGAGCCAGCGATGGCTCGCTGGTTTCGAGTTCTTCGATCAGGGCCGCGGTGGCGGCGCGGAGCGCGCGGTGAAGTTCGGGCTGCTCGAGTGATCGCACCAGTGTTGGTTCCAGCTTTCTGGCCAGGTGCTCAGGCAGCAAGTGCGCGCCCTTGGCATAGCTGGTCGGCAGCTTCAACCGCCAGCAGGTCAGCGCCAGCGTCTGGGTGCGAAGTGCGCTGATCCACTGCTCGGCCTGCCACCACCTGCGGCGTTGGATGCTGGTCCACGCGTGCAAGGCGTGATGCCAGGCAAGACCGGCGAGATCGGTGTGGTTCGACGGCGGCGTGGGGGCCCGGGCTGAGGGTTGTCCGAATACCAGACGCCAACTCGGGCCGCGCTGCGCGAAGTCGGCAGGTGGACTGAACGCAAGGTCGACTTCGAGGCATCCGGGCAGCAGGAAGACGCGATAGATCGTGGGGCCTGCCGTCAGGTCCCAATGGTGGATCGCGGCGAACCGCTCGTAGAGGTGTTGCGTCCAGCGTTCCAATGCGGTGCTGAGGGGTTCGGCAACGGCGAACGCGAGGTCGATGTCTGACCAGCAATCGTCCTCGCCGGTAGCGTACGACCCGGTGAAGGCGACACCGACCACCGAGGGGTCGTGCTCGGCGAGATGCAGCAGCCGCTGCCGGACATCGTCACGTTCGTCAGGCGAGAACATGGGGTCACGCTATCGCGACGTGCTCGTGGACATCGAGGCGTTCGGCTGCGGTGCGTTAGTCAGTCTCTTCGTTGGGCCGGGTCGAGGTTTAGTACTCCAGCCCGGGATCGTTATGTAGACATTGGTCGATCTAGTGGGTCGCTTCGAGGTCAGTCGAGTGTCGTCGTGCGTACCTGCACGTGTCGGAGGATTGCGGCGACGACTTGGTCTATCGGAATGCTGGTGTCTATCTGCAGGTCCGCGGCGGGTTTGAGTAGCGGCTCGATGGTCTGTTGTAGGTAGAGTACGCGGGCCAGCTCGTGTGGCTTTTTGCCGTAGGGATTGTTTGTCCTGGTGGTCAGCCGCGCAGCGATGACGGGTGCGGGTGCGGTCAGCAGGATGATGTGTTCGAACTTGGGGTAGAAGCTGACCTGGTTGCAGGCGCAGCCGCTGATGAAGAGCAGCTCGACGTCGTCGGTGGACAGTAGTTCCTGGATGCGGTCTTCTCGCAGAGCCAGTCCTGTCCTGGTGCCACGGTGGTCGGATCGTCGTCGCGGACATTGACCAGTTCTGACATGCCGTGGTAGTCGGTGTCGACGGCCTTGTAGCCGCGTGCCGCCAGTTCCTCAATCACTGTCGACTTGCCCGTCCCGGACATCCCGGTCAGGAGTACCCATTTCACCAGAACAACGTATCCCGACCGTGCTCTTGCCATCGCCAGCGGAAGTGGGTGTTCCGTGTGTCCACGCGCCTGGCGGCGGCCCCCACGTGATCATCAGTGACTTGTGGAGACAACTAAAGATCTTGCGGCGGCCGCTGGTGAAAGCGTAGCGGCCGATGACTGGCTGGAGCAGCTCGAGGCCGGGTTCGCCTACGTCGCCGGCCGGTTCAGCCGGGTGGAGCCACGCAGACAGGCCCGGGCCTTCCTGCTCGGTTTGTTGTCTGATGTGGACACCCGATCCTGTTGGCAGATGGCAGAGCAGGCCGGTGATGGTTCACCGCATGCGATGCAGCGGCTGTTGGGCGAGGCGGTGTGGGACGCCGACGCTGTCCGAGACGACGTACGCGGCTATGTGGTCGACGCCTTGGGTGATCCCGGCGGAGTGCTGATCTTGGACGACACCGGTGATCTGAAGAAGGGCAGCGCTCGGGCTGCCTCGATCGCGTATGCGCAACACTCTCGCAGCATTAGATCATAAATCCGAACGGCGCCGTCGGAGAGTCCAGCCCGCTCAACACGGCGATCGTCCTGCGAGCGCAGATAGCGATCAAGGTATCCCGCGTTCAGATCCTGCTTGAATAGATCATCCTCGGTGAGAGAGCGGTCTGAAAGGTATCGCGGACGGCGTCGACAGCTGCTATGACCTCATGCGACGGAAGGTCCCGGAACTCCTGCTCGATCAATGGACGTAGGCGCTCGGCAATCTGATCTCCAGCGTCCTCCCAGAAACGGCGGAAGCGACGTTGCTCACTCGCACCAATTTGCTTCTGCGTTGCAAGATCGATAATGCTGTTGCCTACCTCGCCGACTCCCTTGACGTCGCCGAACCAGACGCCACAGGCGGCCTTTGCTACCGCCGCGCCGAGTGTAATCGCGGCCATTTCGAGTCCGGACACGACCTCGAGACTGCCACATCGGAAGCAGGAATGTGATCCTCCCGCCGGGCTGAAATCGAAGCTCCCCTGCGGTTGGGATGGAGACCAACTCGGTGTGCCACCGTGGTTCCGGCTTCAGGGGAGCGCCGCAATGGTGGCCTGGTTCGCGTCACGGCGAGTTCTCCCACCTCGGCCCAACGTCTCTCGGCTCAGACCACCCGCGCATCCCCCGACCAGTGACGCCGCGTTGGTACGCAACGGATAGAACGTCGCATTGGCTCATTTTATTGCCTCGCTTGAACCGTCCAGCGCTCGCTGTAAGCACACCGGATGGCCCGCCGGGCGCGGCGCACTGTCATGCCGCGATCCGGTTGCTACTCAACGTGACGGAGGCGTGCTGCAGGCGCCCGGGGCGGTACTTCGGACAGCGTGCGTGGTTCGCATGACAAGGGGGCGACCTGGTGGCGCAGCCACCGTTGTGTCGTGGGTTGGCTGCGGGCCGGGCGGTAGGTTACCGCTGGCGTGGCGCGTGCGGCTCGCTGTTGCGGCGGCCGGCGTTGGTGCCTGGGGTCACCGGTTTGATGGTCGTCCGGACCTAATACATCTGTCTATCCGGCAGTCGATGGCCCAACGCCTGTATAAGACAGGTGGGTTGCTGGGACGGTCGCGTCTGTGGGCATGTGCGGTGTTTGAGCTGGTCATTTGGTAGTGGTCATGCATTTCAGGTTCTCGGTGACCCATATCGTGGCGTTGGATTCCGGCCGGTCCGCGGGTGTTGTCTGAGAAAGGACTGCTGTGGCCGGTCAGCCAGGTAGGGAAGAGGCCAGTGTTGTCGGACCTGTCCACCGCTCGGCGTACGCGACCGCGGCGGCGGAGTCGCGTGCGGCGTGCGACGCCCAGGCCCGCCACGTCTCGATCTACGGGGCGAACACCGCCGTCGCGCGGAGATCGTCAACGAGGCTCATGGAGCCAGCCTGCACACGGACCCGGCGTGGTGGAAGACGCCCAACCGTAGGGTGTGGCCGTGCGATCCCTGCGGCACGGGCCCCACCGAGCGTACGG
>Ga0272482_10000081_pt1 | contig 29654 bp, 27 predicted proteins | sample RVTome_8_FD_192427 | JGI IMG/M metagenome (GOLD analysis project Ga0272482, IMG submission 192427) | Soil microbial communities from uranium-contaminated site in the Upper Colorado River Basin, Wyoming, United States - RVT160D0 (version 2) ...
GCGGAGGTGGTTGAGCACCTGGATGCCGGTGTCCGGGTCGGGCACTCCGATGTGGACGTGCACGCCGTTGAGCCCGGGGCCCGGGGAGAGCGCGCCGTAGCGCTCGACCATCCGGTGAAACCGGGGCACGTCCACCACCGGCGGCTCCGGACCGATGACGGGGCAGCAGCCGATCGCGGCCACGCGGGCGCCCGCGCGCCCCGCCGCGGCGGCGACGCCGGCACGGAGCAGGCCGAGCGAGTGCCGCAGCGCGCGCAGGTCGAGGCCGGGCGGGCTGTTGATTTCGATCTGGCTCGTGAGGTACTCCCGCGCGACCTGCCCCCGCAGGTCGTCGGGCACCTCGGCCAGCACCGCGTCGACTGCCGGCGCCGCCTGGCTCTTCTCCGCGTCGAGGAGGAGGAACTCCTCTTCCACGCCCACCGTCAGCTGCACCGCTGCCATGTACCCAGAACCCCCGTCGCCGGAAACACCGTCGTTTTCCGAAAAATACTCCCATAATGGGCACAACCGCCACCGCTGGTAGGAGGCTCGACGTGACCACCACTCTGGGCCCGATCCTGACCCGTGCCGAGCTCCGCACCGAGGCGCCGCTCGCGCCACGGGCGCGAACCGCGCGCGTTCCCCAGATCTTCGCGGCCATCCTGTGGGCGGTCGCGCTGGTCGCCGCGCTCGCGGCCGTCGCGGGTGTCTTCACCGACGAGGTACACCGTGACCTTGGCGCGCCGCTCGTCCCGGTCCCGCCCAATCTGGGGTACGCGACGTTCGTCGCCCTCCTGGCCGGCGCGACGGCCCGGCGCAAGCGGATCGCGTACGCGCTGCTGATCGCCTACTTCGCCGTGGCTGTCACGGTCGGCGTGGTGCTGCTGGCCATGCCCGCCGGCCGCCTCGCGGACGCCGGCATCGGGGCGGGCGACCGGGTCGTCGCGGGCGTGCACGGCGGGGTCGCCGCGTTGGCGCTGATCGTGCTGCTGATCGCCCGGCGCGACTTCACCGCCCGGATGCGGCCCGGCCGCCCCGGCACGGCGGCGGTCGTGCTCGCCGTGCTCGCCGCGGCCGGCGTGGCGCTCGGATACCTCCTGGTCACGGCCGATCCCGGCGGGCTGGGCGGCGCCGGGGACCGGGTGGCGTACGCGGCGGAGAAGGTGCTCGGCGGCGCCGTCGTCGACCCCGGCCGCGACGCGCGGGCGCCCGGCTGGGTGGACCTCCTGCTCGGCCTGCTGGGGGCACTCGCGCTGCTGGCCGCGCTGTGGACGTACCGCCGCGCGCAGCGGGCCGCCGCGGTGCTGCCGGCCGGCGACGAGGAGCGGATCCGCGAGCTGCTGCGCCGCTACGGCGACCGCGACTCGCTCGGCTATCTCGCCACCCGGCGGGACCACCTCGCCGCGTTCTCGCCCACCGGGAAGTCCGCGGTGTCGTACCGGGTCGTGAACGGCTTCGGCATCGCCACCGGCGACCCGATCGGCGACCCCGAGGCGTGGGGGCCGGCCGTGGCGGCGTGGCTGGAGCAGGCGGGCGAGTACGCCTGGACGCCGGCCGTCACGGGGGCGAGCGAGGAGGGCGCCGTGGCGTACGCCCGCGCCGGGCTCGCCGCCGAACGCTCCGGTGACGAGGCGATCCTCCACAGCGGAGAGTTCACACTGGACGGCCGGAGCATGCGCCCGGTGCGGCAGGCGGTCAGCCGGGTCGAGCGGGCCGGGTACACGGCGCAGGTCCGCCGGCTCTCGGAGGTACCCGATGAAGAGCTGAAGGCCGCCGCGGCGCTGGCCCGCTCGTGGGGCGGTGCCGGCGCCCTCGGGCGGTTGGGTGACCCGGATGACGGGCGGTGCGTGCTGGTCGAGGCGTACGACGGCGACGGTGCCCGGCGGGCGTTGCTGTACCTCCTGCCGTGGGGCGCCCACGGGCTGAGCCTCGACGTCGCGGCCCGCGCCCCGGACGCGGATCCGGGCGTGCTGGAGTTCGCGGTGGCGGCGCTGATGCGGGCGGCACCCCGGCTGCGGGTGGACTCGGTCTCGCTCGGCGTGGGGCGGTACGCGGAGAGCGCCCGCTACCAGCCACAGTGGACACCCCGCTACTCCTGCGTGGCCGACGCCCGCGACCTGCCGCGCGTGCGGCGGGCGGCGGCGGGGCTCGTGATGCCACCGGTGGCCGGAGCGGCGCCGGCGGCCGAGGACGAGGCGCCGGCCGCCGAGGACGAGCCGGACCGCTGCGAGCAGGCCCGGGTCCGGCTCGGCAAGCGGGAACGGCTGATCGAGGCGGGTGGCGACCCGTACCCGGCCGGCTTCCCGCGCACCGACAACACGGTCGCGGTCACGATCCGGCACGAAGGGCTGCCGCCGGACACGCGTACCGGCGAGACGGTGGCGGTGGCCGGCCGCATCGTGCTGATGCGCGACCACGGCGGTGTCTGCTTCGCCACCCTGCGGGACTGGACCGGCGACCTCCAGGTGATGGTGGACGAGGACGTCGAGGCCTGGCGATCCACGGTGGATATCGGCGACCACGTGGGCGTGCGTGGCGAGGTGGTCACGAGCCGCCGCGGCGAGCTCTCCGTCCGGGCGGAGGCGTGGCAGCTCACCGCCAAGTGCCTGCGCCCGCTGCCGGACAAGCGCCACGGCCTCGCCGGGCCGGAGGCGCGGGTGCGCCAGCGATACCTCGACCTGATCACCAGCGCCGAGGCGCGGGACCTGCTCCGGGCCCGCAGCGCCGCGATCCAGAGCCTGCGCGAGACGCTGATCGACCGCGGCTACCTGGAGGTGGAGACGCCGGTGCTCCAGCGCGTGCCGGCGGGCGACGCGGTGCGGCCGTTCACCACCCGGGCCGGCGCCTACGACCTGCGGCTCTACCTGCGGGTGGGCCCGGCGCGCTACCTCCGGCGGCTCGCCGTCGGCGGGGTCGAGCGGGTCTTCGAGCTGGGCCGCTCGTTTCGCAACGAGGGCGCGGACGTCAAGCACAACCCGGAGTTCACGCTGCTCTCCGCCTACCAGGCGTACGCCGACCACCGCACGATGCGGGCACTGGCACAGACGCTGGTGCAGCGGGCCGCGCTCGCCGCGTACGGCTCGACGGTCGCCTATCGCCCGGGACCCAATGGCTCGCCGATCGAGTACGACCTGACCGGTGACTGGCCGGTCGTGCCCTTCTACCACGCGCTCTCGGCGGCGGTCGGTGAGTTCGTGTCGGCGGACACCGGCGTCTCCGCGCTGCGCCGGATGGCCGAGGCGGCCGGCGTGCCGTGTGACGAGCGGGAGGAGCGGGGCGCGCTGCTGCGCGAGATGTACGAGCGCCTGGTGGCCGCGCGCACCACCGCGCCGGCGTTCTACGTGGACTTTCCGGCGGAGGTGTCGGCGCTGGCCCGGGCGCACCCGGCCGACGAGCGGCTGGCCGAGCGGTGGGACCTGGTGGCGTACGGCATCGAGATCGGCACCGGCCGCTCCGAGCTCACCGACCCGGTCGAGCAGCGTCGACGGCTCGCGGAGGCGGCGGCCGACGACCCGGACGCGGCCGAGCCGGACGAGGACTACCTGCAGGCGCTCGAGTACGCGATGCCCCCGACCGGCGGGCTCGCGCTCGGCGCGGACCGGGTGGTCATGCTGCTGACCGGCCGCTCGATCCGGGAGACGCTCCCCTTCCCCCTGGTGCGGGAGGCTCGCCGCTGATCGTCCGGAAAGGCTCCGGAAGTTCCGGAAACTTGCGTCCGGGCCAGGCTACATATGCGAGGTTCGATCGATCGAGCTCGAAGTGCGTCTGACCAGGCATGCACTGGCCAGGGCAGGTACTCGACCGCAGCTCTAGCGAGGCAAGGTTTCGGAATCGTTTCGGGAACTGTTGACAATGCGAACCGCTCGAATCAATACTGTGCCATCGACGGCATCAGTCGCCGTCGATCCGGGTCTCCCCCACGGCGACCCTGGTCCTCTGGTCGTCGACCGGCTCACCAGGAGGAAGCACGCACATGAACGACGCCCCCGTTCACCCCAGCCGCAGACGCGGCCGCACCAGGATGCTCATCGGCGCCGCCTGCGCCGTAGTGCTGGCCGTCGGCGGCACGCTCACGGCCACCGCCGCGAACGCCGAAGCCGACCGGCAGGTCTGCTCGAACACCACTGGCACGCACAACGGGTTCTACTTCTCGTTCTGGAAAGACAGTGGCGACGCCTGCATGAACCTGCGCGAGAACGGCCGCTACTCCAGCTCGTGGAGCAGGAGTACCAACAACTGGGTCGGCGGCAAGGGTTGGGCCACCGGTAGCCGACGGACAGTCAGCTACTCGGGCACCTACAACCCGGGCAACAACAACACCTACCTCGCCCTGTACGGATGGACGCGGAACTCGCTCATCGAGTACTACGTGGTGGAGAACTTCGGCAGCTACAACCCGAGCAGCGGCGCCCAGCGGCTGGGCACCGTCACCACTGACGGCGGCACCTACGACATCCTGCGCAGCCAGCGGGTCAACCAGCCGTCGATCGACGGCACCGCCACGTTCTACCAGTACTGGAGCGTCCGCCAGTCGAAGCGGAGCAGTGGCACTATCACCTTCGCCAACCACGTCGACGCCTGGGCCCGCGCCGGCCTCAACCTCGGCAGCAGCTGGGCCTACCAGGTCATGGCCACCGAGGGCTACCAGAGCCAGGGAAGCTCGGACATCACGGTCCGGGAAGGCGGTGGCGGCGGCAACCCCACCACCAACCCGACCACGGGTAACCCCGGCGGCGGCAGCTGCTCGGTCAGCGTGACCCGTGCCGAGGACTGGAGCGACCGCTTCAACACGACCTTCTCGGTCAGCGGAAGCAGCAACTGGGTCGTCACGATCCGCACCAACGGCAGCCAGAGCCTGCAAAACAGCTGGAACGCCTCGGTCAGCGGTAGCAGCGGCACGCTCACGGCACGGCCGAACGGCGCCGGTAACAACTTCGGCATCACGCTCTACAAGAACGGCAACAACACCACGCCAACAGCGAGTTGCGCCTCCGGCTGATCCGCTCCTGGTTCGTGATCAAAGCTCCTCTCCAGCGGTTCTGACTGCCGGAGAGGAGCTTTGATCACATTGGCGCCGGGTTTCTAGGCTGGCGGGCGTGCGGGCACTGATGGGGCTGCTGGGCGCGTGGGCGATCGCCCTCGCGTTCGCCGGCCAGCCCGCCGAGGTCGCCCTCGCCGTCGCTGTCGGCCTGCTCGCGGTGGCGGTCGCCGGCCAGCTCGCCGGCGCGCTGCGCGCCATCCCGGAGCGGCCGGTCGGCTGGGCCGCCGCGCCGGTGCGGCCCCGGGCCGCCGTGCCCCGCTATGTCGATCCGGACGCCGCCGGGCGTCCACGCCCGCGAGCACCCTCGCCACCCCTCCGCCGCGTAGCCGCGGTCCGTCCCCATAGGACGGATCGGCTTTCGCGGTGGGCATGCCGTCCTGTCCAAAGCGGTAGCCACCGAGGGGTTTCACCGTGCTCGACTTCGTCGTCAACCTTGCCCATGCCGCCGTGTCCGCGATCGCCAGCGGGGTCGCGCCCGCTTTCGGGCCGGCGGCCACCGCCGCGGCGATCGTGCTCTTCACCGTCGCCGTCCGGCTGCTGATCTCGCCGCTGAGCTGGGCACAGATCCGCAGTGCTCGGGTCTCGCCGCTCGCCGGCTGCCTGCCCGCGCTCGTGCAGGCGCCGTTCTTCTTCGTCATGTACCGCCTCTTCACCACATCAAACGACCTGCTCGACGCCGAGCTCGCCGGCGTACCGCTCGGTCACCACCTGACCGACGGCCTGAGCCTCAACGCGGGTTTGCTCTACTCCGTCCTGCTCGTGCTTCTGGCGATGTTCGCGTGGCGGTCATCGAAGCGGATGCGAGAAGCGCCGGCGCCGGCACCTGCGGCGGCGCCCAGTCCTGAGGTCGAGCGGGCGCAGGAGCAGGTGCGGAGGCTCATGACGCTGCTGCCCTACGGCACGGTGGTGTTCGCCGTGTTCGTGCCACTCGCCGCTGGGCTCTACCTGATCACGACGACCGGATGGACGGCGCTGGAGCAGGGCGTACTCAGGAGATATCGATGAGTGTTGACAATTTGTTGTCGCCAACGTAAAACTCTGTGAGAGCGCTCTCACGGCCCGACCACCACCCCACAGAGAGGCCCCAGAGATGAGAGACAAGGGCACCTCCAGACCCAGGCGCGGCCGCGTGCTGATCGCCGCCGCGGCGGCCTTCACCGTGGTCGCGGGCATGCTCGCGGTGACGATGAACGCCAACGCCTCGCTGCCATCCACCCCCTCCGGCTGGAGCCTCGTCTGGAGCGACGACTTCACCGGATCCGCCAACACCCTGCCCTCCTCCTCAAACTGGATCATCGACACCGGCACGCAGTACCCGGGCGGGCCAGCCAACTGGGGCACCGGCGAGATCCAGACGTACACGAACAGCACCTCCAACCTGCGCCAGGACGGCAACGGCAACCTGGTGATCACGCCGATCCGCAACGGCTCCGGCCAGTGGACCTCGGCCCGCATCGAGACGCAGCGCTCCAACTTCAAGCCCCCATCCGGTGGCGAGCTGCGCATCGAGGGCCGCATCCAGATGCCGAACATCACCGGTGCGGGCGCGGCCGGCTACTGGCCGGCGTTCTGGGCACTCGGTGCTCCCTACCGGGGCCAGTACTGGAACTGGCCGGCCATCGGCGAGTTCGACATCATGGAGAACGTCAACGGGATCAACTCGGTCTGGGGCGTGCTCCACTGTGGAGTCAACCCGGGCGGTCCGTGCAACGAGACCACCGGCATCGGTGCCAACCGCGCCTGCCCCGGCAGCTCCTGCCAGTCGGCGTTCCACACCTACCGCTTCGAGTGGGACACCAACCCGCAGCAGCTGCGCTGGTACGTGGACGGCCAGCTCTTCCACACCGTCAGCCAGTCTCAGGTCGGCGAGCCGCACTGGACCAACATGACCAACCACGCCGGCTACTTCATCCTGCTGAACGTGGCGATGGGCGGCGCCTTCCCGAACGCCGTACCCGGTGGGCAGACGCCGACCGCGGCGACGGTGTCCGGCATCCCGATGCTGGTGGATTACGTCGCGGTCTACCAGTCCGGTGGCGGCACCAACCCGACCACACCACCACCGACGACCGGCAACCCGACCACACCGCCGCCGAGCGGTGGGCGGGACGCGTACTCGACCATCCAGGCCGAGTCGTTCAACGCGCAGAGTGGGCTGCAGACCGAGACGTGCAGCGAGGGTGGTCTGAACATCAGCCACATCGCGAACGGTGACTGGGCCCGCTACGACAACGTCAACTTCGGCTCGTCAGCCCCGCGCGACTTCGTGGCGCGCGTCGCCTCGGGCGCGGGCGGTGGCGTCAGCGGCCTCGTCGAGGTGCGCCTGGACAGCCCGACCGGCCAGCTACTGGGCAACTTCGCCCTGGCCAACACCGGCGGCTGGCAGAGCTGGCAGACGATTCCCGGTGCGGCGGGCGGGGTGACCGGCACCCGCACGGTGTATCTCAAGTTCGCGAGCGGCCAGCCCGCCGACTTCGTCAACGTGAACTGGTTCCAATTCCGGCGGTGAGAGCGTGCGGCCGGGGCGGGCACCGCCCCGGCCTCACGAAAGCCCGCGCTCGACCAGTGAGGTGGGGAGGGTGACCGTCCGCGGCCACGAACGCTCGCCCGCGATCCGCTGGAAGAGCAGGTCCGCGGCGGTGCGGGCGAGCTGCCGCGTGTCGTGAGCCACCACCGTGAACCGCTGCGGCATCAGGAAGGACAGCTCGAAGTCGTCGAAGCCGACAACCTCGACCTGGCTCTTGCGCCGCCACAGCTCCTGCAGCACGCCGACCGTGATCCGGTTGTTGAGGCTGAAGAACGCCGTCGGCGGCTCATCCGCCTCGAGCATCCCGGCCACCGCCGCGGCGGCCGTGCCCGGATCGTGCACGCCCTCGGCGACGAGCCGCTCGTCGTACGCGATGCCGGCCTCGGCCAGCGCCTCCTGCGCGCCACCCACCCGCTCGCGCATCGTGTAGACGGCGACCGAGTCGAGCAGGATGCCGATGCGCCGGTGGCCATGCTCCAGCAGGCGCCGCACGCCGGCCTGGGCGCCGCCCCGGTTGTCGAGCAGCACGGTGTCGGCGAGCAGGCCGCCCGCCGGCCGGTCGAGGAAGACGACCGGCGTGCCCATCTCCACCTCGGGCCGAAGAAACGAGTGGTCGTATCCGGCCGGCACGATCAGCAGCCCGTCGACCCGGCGCGAGCAGAGGTCGCGGAGCAACTGCTGCTCGCGCTGCGGGTCCTCCTCCGAGCTGGCGGTGATCAGCAGCGTCTCGTGCTGGGCGGCGACCTCCGCCGCGACCGCCGCGATCGCCGAGTAGAACGGGTTGGCCAGGTCTTCGATGATCAGCCCGATGGTGGCCGTGGACTGCCCCGACCGCAGTGTGCGGGCCAGGTGGTTGCGCCGGAAGCCGAGCTCCGCCACGCTCGCCAGCACCCGGTCGATGAGCTGCTGCTGCACGTTGGGCTCGTTGTTGATGACGCGGGAGACCGTCTTGATGCTCACGCCCGCGTGCCGGGCGACATCGACCATGGTCGGGCGGCGGGCTATCTCGGGCGCGCGCCGGACCGGGTGGGCGGCGCGGTCACCGCCGCTCTCACCCACCAGATCCGATGCCTCAGCACTCATCTGTGGCACGGTACCTCGCGATACCGCTACGCGTAGACCTCCACTTCGTAGATTCGAGCCGCCGAATCGGTCGTCTGGGTGGCGGTTATGACATTCAGGCGTACGTATCTGACGGCGGCGCCCACCGCATGCCGCGTGACACCGGCCGCGTTGGCGCGGGGAGGCCACCGTGGTCCAGGTCGTGCCATTCGTGGAGATCTGGAGGTCGAAGTCGCGAGTGTTCCAGTCTGTGGACTCGCCGCCCGCGCTGGCGTGCCGCACGCGTGTTGCCGCCGCTCACGCTCCCGTTGACCGCCTTGGCCGCGCTCTGGTCCGCGTTGCAGGATGGGTCCGCGGTCGCCGCCTTGCCGATCGCCACATTGGACGGTCCACCGCCACCGCCGCCGTACATCTCGAACTCGACGACCCGTGCCGCGCTGTTGCCGTCGTTGGCCGGCGTGGCGATGCTGGTGCGGTTGCCCGACACCGTGACCCGGTTCGTCCACGTCGTACCGTCCACACTGGTCTCGACCGTGAACGCGCCGGTGTTCCAGCCGGTGCTCTCGCCCGCGAGGCCGGAGTGCTTGACCACGAACGACGTGACGTTCTGGCTGCCGCCGAGGTCGACCTGGAGCGTCTTGGTGCCGGCGGCGGTCGAGCACCACGTTCTGAAGCTGAACTCCTGGATCCGGGTGTCGCTAAACCTGGACGGACAACGTTGTCAAGGGGTGGGAAATAGGTAAGTGCGAGTACAGAAGGCTGTCAACCTCCCAAGGGTCTTTACAGTTTCTGTTAATAGTCCTAATAATTAGGCAACCGTCCATGGGAGGTTGCCGTGTCCCGTTCCAGAGCCCTGCTCATCACCCTCGCGATGGCCCTGACCGCCGGGGTCGCGGCGATCTGGCTGGCGCCCGCGGCGTCGGCGGCGACGCCCACCGCGGTGTTCATCAAGACCTCTGACTGGGGTTCCGGCTGGGAGGGCAAGTACACGATCACGAACGGTGGTACGTCGACGATCTCGTCGTGGTCGGTGGTTTTCGACCTGCCGGCGGGCACCTCGGTGGGGACTTATTGGGATGCGTTGATGACCTCGTCGGGTCAGCGGTATACGTTCACCAACCGTTCGTGGAATGGGACGTTGGCGCCGGGCGCGTCGACGTCCTTCGGTTTCCTGGGTAGCGGGTCCGGTTCGCCGCTCAACTGCACGCTCAACGGCCAGCCCTGCGGTGGGGGCACCCCGCCGACGACGGCACCGCCGACCACGGCACCGCCGACCACGGCACCGCCAACGACGGCGCCGCCGACCAGCCAGCCGCCGATCGGGCCGCTGCCCAAGCACTTCCTCACCGGGTACTGGCACAACTTCGTCAACCCCGCCGTCGAGCTGCGCCTGCGCGACGTGCCCAACGAGTACGACCTGGTGGCGGTGGCCTTCGCCGAGGCGAGCAGTACGCCCGGCGCGGTGACCTTCGGTGTCGACCCGGGGCTGGCCAGCGCGCTCGGCGGCTACACCAACGCCGACTTCAAGGCCGACGTGCAGGCGCTGAAGGCGCGCGGCAAGAAGGTCATCATCTCGGTCGGCGGCGAGGCCGGCCGGGTAGCCGTCGGTGACTCGGGTGCCGCGACCAACTTCGCCAACTCGGTCTTCGCGGTCATGCAGGAGTACGGCTTCGACGGCGTCGACATCGACCTGGAGAACGGGCTCAACCCGACCTTCATGGGCCAGGCGCTGCGCTCGCTCCGCTCCCGCGTGGGCGCCAACCTGATCATCACGATGGCGCCGCAGACGATCGACATGCAGTCGACCGGTGCGTCGTACTTCCGCCTCGCGCTGGACATCCGCGACATCCTCACGGTCGTACACACGCAGTTCTACAACTCGGGCTCGATGCTCGGCTGCGACCAGTCGTTCGCGTACTCGCAGGGCACCGTCAACTTCCTCACCGCGCTCGCCTGCATCCAGCTGGAGAACGGCCTTCGCCCCGACCAGGTCGCGCTCGGCCTGCCGGCCGGACCCGGCGCGGCCGGCGGCGGGATCGTCGCACCCGGCGTGGTCAACCAGGGCCTCGACTGCCTGGCCCGCGGCACCAGCTGCGGCAGCTTCCGGCCGCCGCGCACCTATCCCGGCATCCGTGGCGCGATGACCTGGTCGATCAACTGGGACGTCGCGAACGGCAACGGGTTCGCCCGCACCGTCAAGCCCCACCTCGACACCCTCCCGTAGGAGGTAAACAGTGAGAAGACTCCTCGCCCTCGCGGTCATGTCGGTGGTGGCCGCCTCCGCCGCCGTGGCCGTGGCCTCGCCCGCCTCCGCCGCCACCGCGACCTTCGCCCGCACCTCCAGCTGGGGCTCCGGCTACGAGGCGAAGTTCACCGTCACCAACAACACATCCACGACGATCACCAGCTGGAACGTGCAGTTCGACCTGCCGTCGGGCAGCACGATGGGCACCTACTGGGACGCGCTGCTCACCTCGTCGGGGCAGCACCACACGTTCACCAACCGGTCGTGGAACGGGACGCTGGGCGCGGGGGCGAGCGCGAGCTTCGGCTTCATCGTCACGGGCAACGGTGACCCGACCAACTGCACGGTCAACGGCGGTTCGTGCGCCGGTGGGCCGCCCACCAACCCGGGCGCGCCCGGGACGCCGGGCAACTTCCGGGTCACCGGCACGACCGGCTCTTCGGTCGCGCTGGCGTGGAACGCCTCCTCCGGCACGGTCACCGGCTACCGGGTGTACGAGGGCTCGACCCTGCGCGCCACGGTCACCGGCACCTCGACCACGATCTCGGGGCTCGGCGCGTGCACCTCGCACAGCTACACCGTCGCGGCGTACAACTCCGCGGGCGAGTCGGCCCGCTCCGGCGCGGTGTCGGCCACCACGACCGGCTGCCCGACCGGCGGCGGCCCCATGGCGGCGGCGCCGTACATCTACCCCGGCTGGGGCAACCCGCCGGCACCGTCCACAGTGATGGGCGCGACCGGCATCCGGTGGTTCACGATGGCGTTCATCCTCTCGGCCGGCGGCTGCACGCCCGGCTGGGACGGCGGATCGCTGACCGGTGGCGCGCACGCCAGCACGATCGCCGCGATCCGGGCGGCCGGTGGTGACGTGATCCCGTCGATCGGCGGCTGGAGCGGCAACAAGCTCGGGCCGAACTGCGCCACCCCGCAGGCCCTCGCCGCCGCGTACCAGCAGGTGATCAACGCGTTCAGCCTGAAGGCGATCGACGTCGACATCGAGAACTTCGACGAGTTCGAGAACCCGACGGTGCAGGACCGCATCCTGGGCGCGATGAAGATCGTCAAGCAGAACAACCCGGGCATCAAGACGATCATCACGTTCGGCACGACCACGACCGGCCCGTCGGGTACCGGCATCCGACTGATCAACCAGGCGGCGGCGCTGCAGGCCAACATCGACGTGTTCACGATCATGCCGTTCGACTTCAGCGGCGGCGCGAACATGTACCAGAGCACGGTGAACGCCTCGGAAGGGCTGAAGAACGCGCTGAAGTCCGCCTTCGGCTGGAGCGACGCGGTCTCCTACAGCCACATGGGGATCTCCGGCATGAACGGCCTCTCCGACCAGCAGGAGCTGACCACTCCCGCGACCTGGACGCAGATCCGTGACTGGGCCAAGGCACGCGGACTGGCGCGGCTCGCCTTCTGGGCGGTCAACCGCGACCGCGGCTGCCCCGGTGGCGGCGTGGTCTCCAACTGCAGCGGCATCTCCCAGTCCGACTGGGAGTTCACGAGGATCACGGCCGGCTTCTAGCCGCCTTCATGATCAAAGCTCCTCGCCAGCAGTTCTAACGGCTGGAGAGGAGCTTTGATCATGGGTGGCGCACGGGCAGGGAGCTGTCCCGGATCTGGAGCTTGGTCTCCAGCGTGATCGTCGTGGGTGGACGCTCGGGGTCGGCGATCCGTTGGGTGAGCAGGCTCGCCGCCTCGCGGCCCAGCTCATACGTGGGCTGGGCGACCGTGGTCAGCGAGGGGCGCACGAGGTGGGCCCAGGGCACGTCGTCGAAGCCCACCACGCCCATCTCGTCCGGCACCGCGATCCGGCTGTCGACCAGGCACTCCACCGCGCCGACGGTCATCAGGTTGTTGGCCACGAAGAGCGCGTCGGGGCGGGGGCGCAGGCTCAGCAGCTCGGCCATCGCCCGGTAGCCGCCCTCCTCCCGGAAGTCGCCGTGCCGCACCAGCTCCTCCTCGTACGGCCGGCCGTGATCCTCCAGCGCCCGCCGGTAGCCGCGCAGCCGCCGCGTAGCGGTGAAGACGCCGAGCGGCCCGGTGACGCAGCCGATCCGCCGGTAGCCGGACTCGACCAGGTGGGTGGTGGCGAGGTAGGCCCCCTGCTCGTTGTCGACAAGCACGGTGTCGACGTGCGCGCCGCTCTGCTGGCGGTCGATCACGACGACCGGCACGCGGGCGTCGACCAGCCGGTTGACGTGGTTGGCCTTGCCGGCGGGGGAGATGATCACGCCGGCCATCTGCTCGGCGAGCGCCGCGTCGACGTACTGCCCCTCCTTGCCGGGGTCTTCGTCGCTGTTGCAGAGCACGACCGAGTAGCCGGCCCGCTGGGCCACGTCTTCCACGCCGCGGACGAGTGATGTGAAGAACGGGTTGCCGATGTCGGAGATGATGACCGCCCACAGCGTGGTGCGGCTGCGCCGCAGGTTGCGAGCGACCGCGTTGGGCCGGTAGTCGAGCTCGCGCATCGCGTCGCGGACCCGCTCAGCCAACGCCGGGTCCACATTGGCGTGTCCGTTGGCCACCCGGGACACCGTTGCCGGTGACACCTCCGCCCTCCGCGCGACGTCATAGATCGTCGCCATGGCACCTCCCCCCATACAGTCCCCGCTGCCGCCCCCGATGATCGCAGAATGCGCGTGGACTCCGATGTCCCGCTCTTCGACACGATACGTAGTGCCGTCATGTACGGACCGCCCGCGCGGAACGCGTGCTGGTATTACCGCCGGGTAGGCTGCCGGCATGACTGAGCAGCGAATCGCGATAGTGACCGGTGCGGCGCGGGGGATCGGCGCGGCGGTCGCCAGGCGGCTGGCCGCTGACGGCATGGCCGTGGCCGTGGTCGACCTGGACGAGGCCGCCGGCAAGGCGACTGTGGACAGCGTCGCGGCCGCCGGCGGGCGCGGGCTCGCGATCGGCGCGGACGTGGCCGACCGGGCCCAGGTGGACGCGGCCGTCGCGCGCGTGGTGGCCGAGCTCGGGCCGCCCACCGTGCTGGTCAACAACGCCGGCGTGCTCCGCGACAACCTGCTCTTCAAGATGACCGACGACGACTGGGACACCGTGCTCTCGGTGCACCTGCGCGGGGCGTTTCTCTTCAGCCGGGCCACCCAGGCGCACATGGTCGAGGCGAAGTGGGGCCGCATCGTCAACCTCTCCAGCACCTCGGCGCTGGGCAACCGCGGCCAGGCCAACTACGCCGCCGCCAAGGCGGGCATGCAGGGCTTCACGAAGACGCTCGCGATCGAGCTCGGCCCGTTCGGCGTCACGGCCAACGCCGTCGCGCCCGGCTTCATCGTCACCGAGATGACCGCCGCCACGGCCGCGCGGCTGGGTGTCGACTTCGAGGAGTTTCAGAAGGCGCGGGCGGCGGAGACGCCGGTGCGCCGCTCCGGTCACCCGGACGACGTGGCGCACACGGTGTCGTACCTGGTCAGCGAGGGCGCGTCCTTCGTCTCCGGCCAGGTGATCTACGTGGCCGGCGGTCCCCGGGACTGATCCTCAGGCGCGGTCGGCGGTGGCGGCCCGGTCGGCGCGGGCCGTCCGGCGCAGCCAGTAGAGGCCGATGATCGGCAGGATGAGCGGGACGAAGCCGTACCCCCGGCCGTAGACCGACCAGACCGAGTCGTCCGGAAACGCCGACTTGTCCACGATGCTCAGCGTGCCCACCACCAGTACGCCGATCAGCTCGGCCGAGCAGCAGACCAGCGCCAGCCGCCGGCCGGACGCGCCGCCACGGGCCAGGCCGATGGTCGCGACCAGGTAGATCAGCGCGGCGAAGGCGGAGAGCAGGTAGGCCTCGGGCGCCTCGTCGAACTTGGTGGCGATCTGCACGGTGGCGCGGGCGCCGGCGGAGAGCGCGAAGATGCCGTACACGATCACGAGGACCAGGCCTGGTCCCGAGTTGAGCCGGTCACGCACCGGTGGCCTCCCAGATCTGGTGGAGCCGCGCGACGAGCACGGGCATCACGAGCATGGCCACGGTGAGGATCACCGAGCCCCAGCGGGTCGGCTCCAACCTGGCCAGCGAGAAGGCGACGGGCGGCAGCGCCAGAAACGTGAAGAGGTAGCCCACGAAGGTGCCCACCTCGGTGGGTCGGTCGCCACCGATCATCGCGATCACGGCGACCACGGTCAGCACGAGCGCCGCCGCCTCGACGAGCCCCACGCCCACGTAGTGGCTGAGGTCCGGCGGCCGGTTACGGATCGCCGCGACGAGGCACAGCAGCGCGACGGCCAACGCCGCGACGGTAACGACGGCCCCGAGGGTTGCGTTCACGCTCGACACTCTACTAACGGCCGTAGTACCGTCCACGTCCACCAAAGTCGAACCCTTTGTCCGGTGACGTCACGATCACCCTGCGCCTATAGTTGACGTTGGTCGATGGTCTCTGGGGAGGCCCGAGTGGACTTGACCGCCTTGACCGACCTGACGCCCGTAGAGGCTCTGATGGTGATTGGCGCCTGTGTCGTGCTCGGGCTGCTCATCCTGGGCGCGATCGCCGAGCGGCCGCGCCGCCAGCCCCGCCCCGATCCCGTCAAGCTGCGCGACGCCGCCCGCGAGCTGGCCGAGTACGCCGGGGAGACGCACGCGATAGCCGGCCGGGCCGCCGCGGCGGTCATCGAGGCGCGGGAACGGCTGGCCGAGGCCGAGGCCGCCCGGGAGGAAGCCTGGCGGGCGCAGGAGGCGGCCGGCGCCGCGTACCAGGGAGCCTGGCAGGAAGCGCAGTACGGGCGGCCCGCGCACGACCCCGCCACCGTCGACCTGGAGCTGGTCGCGGCGGGCGATGTCGAGGGCACCGACGGCGACCGCCAGCGCGAGGTCTCGCGGGCCGCGCTCTCCGCCTACCGGCGCGGCGAGCTCTCCGTCGACGAGCTGCGCGAGGTGTTTCACCGCTCCGTCGACTGGGATCCGGAGCATGAGGAGATCGACCGGCGCACCAGCCATCTCCGGGCGGAGGAGCTGGCCGCGCGGCGGGCCTACGAGCGGGCGGCGCAGGTCGCCCGGCGGGCGTACGAGGCGTTGCGGGCCGCCGAGACACAGTCGCGGGAGATGTCCGGCGAGGCGATGGCCGCCGCGGTCGAGGCTCACGAGGCGCTGCTGGTCACGCAGCGGTTCGCCGGCAAGCCCAAACGCAAGCGCCGGGGCCGGGGCCGGGGCAAAAAACCGGCGTAAGCGCTAGCCTGCCGCATGACGCTGATCGAAGACCGTGCCGCGCTCCGCCGGGCCCGGGTCTCGACATCGCTGCTCTTCCTGCTCTTCGGCACGGCGCTGGGCACCTGGACCGCCCGCATCCCGGCCATCAAGCAGGACCTTTCACTCAGCGACGGGCAGCTCAGCATCGGCCTGCTGGTCTTCGCGGCCGGGGCGATCACCGGCATGCAGGTGATGGGGCGCGTGGTCGACCGGTTGGGCAGCCGGCGGGTCATCGTCCCGGTGGCGTTCGCCGAGGGGGCGGCGCTGGTGCTCCCCGCCCTTGCCGGCGACCTCGCGGTGCTGGCCGGCGCGCTCTTCCTCTTCGGCACGATCCACGGCGCGCTCAACATCGCCATGAACGCGAGCGCGGTCGAGGTCGAGCGGGCCTGGGGCAGCCCGATCATGTCCTCCTTCCACGCCGTGTACAGCGTCGGCGGTTTCCTCGGCGCTGCGATCGGCGGCCTGTTCGCATACGGCGACGTGGCCCCGGCCTTCACCTTCCTGGCCGTGGGCGCGCTGGCCGCGGCGCTGGCCGCCTGGTCGGTGGCCTGGCGCGTGCCCCGGCTCGGCGGCCCGGTCCCGGCGATCCCGGCCGGCGGCGCGGGTGCGGGGCCGATGTCCGGGGTGCTGTTCCTCGGCGTGCTCGCGTACTGCTGCCTGGTCGGCGAGGGCGCGGCCGCCGACTGGAGCACCGTCTACCTGCGCGAGAGCCTGGGCAGCTCACCCGGCTTCGCGGCGGCCGCCTACGCCGCCTTCTCGATCGGCATGACCGGTGGCCGGCTGGTCGGCGACCGGCTGGCCGCCGCGCTCGGCCCGGTGCGGCTGGTCCGCGGCTGCGGCCTACTCGCCGCCACCGGCCTCGGCACCGCGCTGCTCGTCGGCCACCCGGTCGCCGGCGTCATCGGCTTCGGCTGCCTGGGTGCCGGCCTGTCGTGCATCGCCCCGCAGGTCTTCTCGGCGGCGGGCAACCGCAACCCGGCCCGCGCCGGCCGCGCGCTGGCCCGCGTGGCCAGCATGGGCTACGCCGGCTTCCTCACCGGCCCGGTGCTGATCGGCGGCGCCGCGGAGGCGACGAGCCTGCCGCTCGCCCTGACCATCCCGGTGCTGCTAGCCCTCTTCGTAGCGCTAACCGCGTCCGCACTCCGCCCGGGCGCACGAACGCTCCCGCCGGAGGCAAATGGGTAACGCCAACCACCGCGAACCCGGCGGCCCGCGGGAGCATACGGCCCGCGACTGACACGAACGCGGGCAGAAAATGGATCTTCTCAGGGCCGAGGCGGGCGAGTCGTAGGGTGATCTCGTGGGAATGAGATTTGGGCTGCTGGGCACCGGTCACTGGGCGGCGGAGACGCAGGGCGCGGCGCTGGCCGCGCACCCCGGCACGGATCTGGTCGCCGTGTGGGGGCGCGACGGGGCGAAGGCGGCCGCGCTCGCCGGGCGATACGGCGCCACCCCTTACACCGACCTCGACGCGCTGCTGTCCGAAGTGGACGCTGTCTCGATCGCGCTGCCGCCGGATGTGCAGGCCGAGCTGGCGCTGCGGGCGGCCACCGCCGGCAAGCATCTGCTGCTCGACAAGCCGGTGGCGGTGGACACCGCGGCGGCCGACCGGATCGTCGCGGCGGTCCGTGAGCGCGGGCTCTCGTCGGTGGTGTTCTTCACCAATCGCTTTCGGGACAACATCGTGCGGTTCATCGACGAGACGGCGGCGACCGGCGGGTGGCTCGGTGCGCGGGTGACCCAGTTTGCCTCGATCTTCGAGCCGGGCAACCCGTACGGTGCCTCGCCCTGGCGCCGCGAGCGGGGCGCGCTGTGGGATATCGGCCCGCACGTGCTCTCGGTGCTGCTGCCGGTGCTCGGGCCGGTCGCCGTGGTGAGCGCGGTCGGTGGGCCGCGGGCCACTTCCCACCTGACGCTCCGGCACGCCGGTGGCGCGGTGACCACGGCCTCCCTGACCCTCGACGCGCCGGCGGGGGCGATGCTGCGGGACTTCGACTTCTACGGCGAGCGGGGCCTCGCCACGATGCCGGAGCCCGAGGGCGACGCGGTGGGGGCGTTCGGGGCCGCGGTCGACCGCCTGCTGAAGGGCGGGCCGGAGCCCTGCGACGTGGGATTCGGGCGGGAGGTCGTGGCCGTGCTGGAGGCGGGCGATATCGCCCTGCGCGAAAAGCGGCCGGTCGCGGTGTCCTGACGGGTTACGGTCGCGGCAAGCGACCAGAGAGGCCCCTCATGGACCTGCGACACGATCCGCTCAGGCCGCCGTGGCGTCCGCCCCTCGGGCCGGGCTCCCCCGGGCAGCCGCCACTGCCGCCCGAGCTGCCGACCAGCGAGGGTGTGCCGCCGTGGCTCCAGGAGCGCCTCTTCGACCAGCGGATGGTCGTGATCACCGGCTCGCTCAACGACGACGCGGCCACCCGGGCGGCCGCCGCGCTGATGACGCTCGACACGCTCGGCAGCGAGCCGGTGCGGCTGCAGCTGGCCACACCCGACGGTGACCTGGCCGCCGCGTTCGGGCTGATCGACGTGATCGACACGATGAGCGCGCCGGTGCACGCGGTGGTCACCAGCCTCGCGGGCGGCGCGGCGGTGGGCCTGCTCGCGGCGGCGGCGCGGCGGCTGGCCTACCGGCACGCGCGGATCCGTCTCAGCGAGCCCCGCGCCGCGTCGGTCAGCGGCACGGCCGACGAGGTGGCCGCCGCCGCGGGGCAGTACCTGCGCGAGCTGGAGGAGCTGGCGGTGCGGATCGCGACCGCCACCGGGCAGCCGCGCAGCCGGATCGAGGACGACCTTTCCGCCGGCCGGATGCTCACCGCCGAGCAGGCGAAGGAGTACGGGCTGCTCGACGAGATCATCGGCCCTGATCACGCTCAAGGAGGAGCGGGTCAGACCTCAGGCTGACGCCCGCGACCCGCGGGATCAGGCCGCAGGCGGTCGGCGCGGCCGGCGCGCGTGCCTAGCGTCGAGACCATGATTGAGGCACGTGCGCTGAGTAAGCGCTTCGGCGACAAGCTCGCCGTCGACCAGCTCTCGTTCACGGTCAAACCCGGCCAGGTCACCGGCTTCCTCGGCCCGAACGGCGCCGGCAAGTCCACGACCATGCGCATGATCGTCGGGCTGGACCGGCCGAGTGGCGGGGTGGCCACCGTCAACGGTCGGGCATACCGGGAGCATGCCGCGCCGCTGCGCCAGGTCGGTGCGCTGCTCGAGGCCAAGTCGGTCCACAAGGGACGTTCGGCCCGCAGCCACCTGCTCGCGCTCGCGCAGACGCACGGCATCCCGGCCGCCCGCGTCGACGAGGTGCTCGCGATGGTGGGGCTGGGGTCGGCCGCGCGGCAGCGGGCCGGGAGCTTCTCGCTCGGCATGGGCCAGCGGCTCGGCATCGCGGCCGCGCTGCTCGGCGACCCGGCCGCGGTGATCCTGGACGAGCCGGTCAACGGCCTCGACCCGGACGGCGTGCTCTGGATCCGCAACCTGCTCAAGGGGCTGGCCGCCGAAGGCCGCACGGTCCTGGTCTCCAGCCACCTGATGAGCGAGATGGCCGTGACGGCTGAACACCTCGTGATCATCGGGCGGGGGCGGCTGCTGGCCGACACGACGGTCGACGAGCTGATCGCCCGGGTGGCGGTGGGCACCGTGCTCGTCCGTACCCCCGACGCGACCGCGCTCCGCGACGCGCTGGCGGCCGACCGGGCCACGGTGACCAGCACGGAGCCGGGCGTGCTCCAGGTCAGCGGCGCGAGCGCCGAGCGGATCGGCGACCTGGCCCAGCGACACGCGATCGCGCTGCACGAGCTCACCCCGCGCCGCGCGTCGCTGGAAGAGGCGTACATGGACCTGACCCGTGAGGCGGTGGAGTACAAATGATCACGTTTCCGCGCGTCGTGCGTGCCGAGTGGACCAAGCTGGTCTCGCTCCGCTCCACCTGGGTCACGCTCGGCGCGGCAGCGGTGCTCGCGGTCGGGCTGGCCGGCGCCATCGGCTACGGCGTGCACCACGCGGTCGAGGGCGGCGACCCGCCACCGGCGCTGTCCGAGGCGGTCGGCGCGGCGTTCCTGCCGATCGACTTCTTCGTGCTGGTCTTCGGCGTCTTCGGCGTGCTCCAGATGACCGGGGAGTACGGCAGTGGCCTCATCCGGGCGACGCTCACGGCCGTACCGCGGCGATGGCCGGTGGCCGCCGCGAAGGCGGTCGTCCAGGTGGCCGTCACGCTGCCGGTGATGGCGGCGACGGCTCTCGGCTCGTTTCTGGTCTGTCAGGCCTTCCTCGGCGGCGACGGCGCGTCGCTCGGCGACCCGGGGGTGCCCGGGGCGATCGTGGGCGCGGCCCTCTGCCCGGTGCTCGTGGGCCTGATCGGCCTCGGCGTCGGCACGGTGGTGCGGCACACGGCCGGGGCGATCACCACGCTGGTGGCGGTGCTCTTCATCATCCCGGTGCTGCTCGGGCCGGCACTCCCCGGCGACCTGGAGAAGGACGTGATGAAGTACGTGCCGACCGTCGCCGGGCAGGCGATGTACAGCGTGGACGGCAGCGGCGGACCGTTCGAGACGCTGTCACCGGGTGCCTCGGCCGCGGTCATGGTGGGTTGGGCCGCGCTGCTCCTGGCCGGCGGAGTGGCCCTGCTGCGGCGCCGTGACGCCTAACCTTCGACTTGTGGGCACGTTGCGGGTGGCGCTGGCGCGGCACCCACGGCTGGTCGACGCCGGCCTCGCGGTCCTGCTGGCCCTCTTCACCGGGCCGTCGGCGCTGCGCGGGGCCGGCGTGGGCGCGTGGGTGTGGTTCGCGGCCGTGCACGCGCCGATCGTGTGGCGGCGCCGCTGGCCGGTCGGGGTCTTCTGGGCGGTGTTCGGGCTGGCGATCGCGTCGGGCGTGGTCGTCGGTGTGCGCGTTGAGGGGCTCTACCCCGAGGCGGTCGTCGCGGTCGCCCTTTACACCACCGCCCGGTACGGCCCGCGCCGCCACCTCATCCCGATCGTCGTCGCCATCGAGGTGCCGGCGGTCGTGGTGTTCCTCGTAGGCGGTCCACATTGGACGGCACTGGGGTTCGTGACGGCGGTGCTCGCGGCCACCGTGCTGCTCGGGATCACCGTCCACACCCGCCAGGCGTACCTGGCCGAGCTCGAGGAACGGGCCCGGCGGCTGGAGCGGGAGCGGGAGCGGGACGCACAGCTCGCGGTGGCCGCCGAGCGCACCCGGATCGCCCGCGACATGCACGACATCGTGGCGCACAACCTGGCCGTGATGGTCGCGCTCGCCGACGGTGCCGCACTCACGGCGACCGTGGCTCCGGAGCGGGCGGCGGGCACCATGCACCAGGTGGCGGCCACCGGGCGGGAGGCGCTCGGCGACATGCGCCGCGTGCTCGGCCTGCTGCGCGAGGACGGCGCCGGGCGTACCCCGCAGCCAGGGCTGGACGGGCTCGACGCGCTGGTGGAGCGGGTGCGCGCGGCCGGCGTGCGGGTCGCGCTGACCGTCGATGGCGTGCCCGGCGAGTGGGGTGCCGGCGCGGGCGTCGCGGTGTACCGCATCGTGCAGGAGGCGCTCACCAACACGCTCAAGCACGCCGGGCCGGAGGCGAGCGCGCACGTGCGGCTGCGCTACCGCGACGGCGGCGCCGAGGTGGAGGTCACCGACGACGGCGGCGAGCGGCTCGCCGCGCCCGCCGGCACGGGCGGTCACGGCCTGACCGGCATGGCCGAGCGGACCGCCGCGTACGGTGGCGGCGTGGTAGCCGGGCCTCGGGGCGGCGCACCGGGCTGGCGGGTGCTCGCCCGCTTGCGCTTCGACGAGGGAGCGCATCAATGAGTGTTCGGATCCTGCTCGCGGATGACCAGGCGCTGCTGCGTCTCGGCTTTCGCATGGTGCTGGAGACGCAGCCCGACCTGGAGGTGGTGGGGGAGGCGGGCGACGGCGCGCAGGCGGCCACGATGACCCGGGCGCTGGAGCCCGACGTGGTGCTGATGGACGTCCGCATGCCGGTCGCCGACGGCATCGAGGCGACGCGCCGCATCGTCGAGTCGGGGTCCGCGGCGCGCGTCCTGGTGCTCACCACGTTCAACCTCGACGAGTACGTGTACGCCGCGCTCCGGGCCGGTGCCAGCGGCTTCCTGCTCAAGGACGTGCCGCCGGCCGATCTCATCAGCGGCATCAGGGCGGTGGCGGCCGGTGACGCGGTGGTCGCGCCGAGCGTGACCCGCCGGCTGATCGACGCGTTCGCCGACCACCTGCCCGATCCGGCGACCGGTCGGTCACCCACGGACGAGCGGCTGGCCCAGCTCACCGACCGCGAACGGGAGGTGCTGGTCGAGGTCGCGCGTGGCCACTCGAACGCGGAGATCGCGCAGTCGCTGGTGGTGTCCGAGGCGACGGTCAAGACTCATGTGGGGAGGATCCTCACAAAGTTGACACTTCGCGACCGGGTACAAGTGGTGGTGTTCGCCTACGAGTCGGGCATCGTCCGCCCCGGGGTGGAGTAGCCCCCTACGACTTTGGTCGTAGCGAGTGTGCCCGACATTCCACTTCTGGTAGGTCGTGGCGGGCGGTCCACCTCCCTAGGCTCATGGTCATGGGGGAAGTTCAGCACCAACTGAAAGCCGAGGTCACCGTCGGCGCGAGGGGGATCGACGTACGCGTCTCCGGTGAGATCGACATTGCGAACGTGGACGAGTTCCGGTCGCTGCTGTGGGCGTTGCCGTCCGTGCCGGCGCCGTTGAGAGTCGACCTCGGGGGAGTCGGCTTCCTGTCCGCCGCGGGGGTCCGGGCGCTGGTGGCGGTACATCTGCGCACCCGCGCCCGGGGCGGGCAGCTGGTCATCTGCAATCCGAACGCGGTGGTCCGCCGCACGCTCCGCGCTACCCGGGTCAACCGGGTCATCCCGATCATCGGCTCCTCGGCGGCGGAGGATCTCGTCCGCCCCTGGCCGACACCGGTGCCGATCAACCGCGCGGTCTCACGCGCCTGAGCGAAGGCGGCCGCAGCGTCTCACCCACCTGGGCGAAGAGGAACGCAGCGGGGGTGCATCCCCCCGGGAAGCACCCCCGCCGTCCCTCCCCCCAGCCCCAGAGGGGGAGCGGGCCGCGGGCACACCCCCATGCACCGCGCGGCTCTGTGAAGATCCGGGTAGAGGAGCGCCGCGCGGTGCCCCTGATACATCGAAATATTCTTTCGTCGCATATGTATCAGGGCGATTTTGATCACCTCCTCAATTGTGCGCACGCAGCACTGTCGCCTGGGCGATTTCGCTCGCGCATACGATGGCGCAGTGTGTAGGGGAGCAGGTCAGGCCCCGCCTTGTGGGCGGGGAGTCGATATGAGGGGGGTGCGATGACATCGGCGACTTCCGACGACACCGGCGTCGGCGCGGCCTCCTGGGAGGTGGCCGCGCGCGAGTTCGCCGCGTGGCGGGCCGGTGACCCGGGGGCGCTCGACCGCCTGGTCCGGCTGTTGACGCCGGTGTTGTGGCACCTCGTCCGGGCCTACGGGCTGGATCGCGAGGCCGCCGAAGACGTGGTGCAGACGACCTGGCTGGCGCTGGTGCGCAATGTGGATTCGGTGCGCGACCCGCAGGCGGTGCTCCGGTGGACGACGACCACCGCCCGCCGCGAGGCGTGGCGCACCGCCCGCGCCGGCAGGCGTGAAGACGTGGCGGAGCCGCAGACCCTCGACGCGGCGCTGCCCCCGGTCGGCGGACCCGACACCACCGTGCTGGCCGAGCGCACCGCGCGTACTCTCTGGCGCCACATCGCCGAGCTGTCCGAGCGTTGCCGGCGGCTGCTGCGGGTGATCGCGTTCGAAGACCGGCCCGACTACGCCTCGCTCTCGACCGAGCTGGGGATCGCGGTCGGCAGCATCGGTCCGACCCGCGGGCGCTGCCTCGACAAGCTACGCGGCCTGCTGGCCGCCGATCCGGAGTGGAGCGACCGGCGTGACTGACGACCTGACGCTGTTGCGTGCGGTCCATGACATGTACGACACATTGGACCCGCCGCCGGTAGACCTGGCCGACCGCGTGATCTTCACGCTCCGGCTGGAAGATCTGGAATTTGAGCTCATGCGGCTGCAGGAGGCCCTCCAGCCGGTGGGCGCCCGTGGCCCGGAGACCGCCTCCACGGTCACCTTTTCGGCGGAAAGCCTCACTGTGATGGTGACCGTGTCGGATTCGGGACCGCAGCGGCACCGGATCGACGGTTGGATCGCACCAGGCGGCGCGCTCCGGGTCGAGCTGCGCACTCCGCGAGGTGTGCACGAGACCCAGGCCGATGCCGACGGGCGGTTCGCCTTCGCGGAGGTGCCGTCCGGTCTGGTCCAGATCATGATCCATCCGACGACCGGGGCGACGGTACCCCTGCACCGGCCGGTGGTCACACCGCCGGTGCAGCTTTAGCCCCGACATCTTCCGTGGGAGCTCATCGTGGCCAGCACGAACAACCATGTCCCAACACCGCCGGGCGCTCTCCTGACGGCGTACGGGGCCCGCGCCCTCGACCCCGTCGCGGCACAGGTGTTGCCCGACCAGCGACTCCAGTCCACTGTGTACGTGGCCAACCGGCTGCTGATGCGCCGGCAAAACGGCGCTGAGCACCGCCGCCTCTTCAACGAGGTGGGCGCCGGCCTCCAGCTGCGGCTCGACGACCCCGTCGAGGGCGGCCGCTGCGTGCGCGTCTCGCCCGGCAACGGCAATCCGGCCACGCCGGACGCGTGGCGGGTGCTGCAGGCCGTGCGTGCGAGGGACTCGGCCCGGCTGCGCAGCCTCGGCCTCGGCCTCGACCACCTCATGTTCGCGTCGACGTCGCCGATCACGGGGAGCCCGTTCCACTCGGCCTTCCCGTTTCACTCCGCGTTTCCGTTCCACTCCGCCTTCCCGTTCCACTCGGCGTTCGGCGGGCCGGTCGCGCAGTACGGCATGCTCGGTTTCGGCGCCACCCAGCCGGTCAACCTGGTCCTGCCGACCCCGGTCCGCCAGGCGACGGTGACGCCGCGGCGGCCGGTGATCGCCGTGCTCGACACGGGTTGCGGGCAGCACGAGTGGTTCGCCGACGGTCTGCTGACCCCGATCAACGCGCTCGCCGGTGGCGACACGGGCACGGCGCTGGACACCACCGGCGACGTGATCGGGCCGCTCGACGGGATGCGTGACCCGCTGGCCGGGCACGGCACGTTCATCTGCGGCCTGGTCCGGCAGACCTGCCCGGACGCCGACATCCTCCCGGTCCGGGTGATCCACTCCGACGGCGTGATCGTCGAGTCCGAGCTGCTGGCGGCGTTGCAGGCGCTGCGCGAGCTGGCCCGAAAGTTCGCCGCGGGCGAGGCGGGCGGCCAGGCGATCGACATCATCTCCCTGTCGCTGGGCTTCTACCACGAGTCGCCGGACGACGACGCGTACATGTCGCTGCTCTACGAGGAGATCCGCGGCCTCGCCGAGCTCGGCATCGCCGTCGTGGCGGCGGCTGGCAACGACGCCACCGCCCGGCCGATGTTCCCCGCGGCGTACGCGGTGACGCCCAACGGTGTCGAGGCGCCCGCGGTGCCGGTCTCCAGTGTGGGCGCGCTCAACCCCAACGGGTCGATCGCGCTCTTCAGCAACACCGGTGCCTGGGTGAGCCACTGGGAGCCGGGCGCGGCGGTCGTCAGCACGATGCCGAAGTTCGACCACGCGATGGCGCCGGGTGCGGCGATCCTCGACCCGTTCCACGGGCGGAGCCGGGAAAACATCGACCCGGACGACTTCGGTGGCGGCTTCGCGATCTCCAGCGGCACGTCGTTCTCGGCGCCGATCCTCGCCGGCCGCATCGCCAAGGCGCTGATCGCCGGAAACGGTGGCGGTTCGCTGATGATGACCGAGAGCGATCCGGTCAAGCGCATGGAGCGGGCGATCGAGGCGGTGCAGCCGCAGCCGTAAGGGAAAGCGGCGGTGAGCCGGAGGGCCGCCGCCGGAGTATCGGTCGAGTCAGGGTGGCGGACCGCCGTGCCATGATGGGGCGTGTCCGTCGTCGCCAGCGCCGCCGAGCTGCACGCCAAGTCCGTCCGGGAGACCGAGCACGGGCGGCACGCGGAGGCTCGGCGGCTGCTGCGCGCGGCCCTGCGCAGCGGCCCCGATCCGGAGCTGCGCGCGCGCATCCTGATCAGCCTCGCCTACCACCAGGCCGAGCGGCGCAGCCTCGACGAAGGGCTGGCGCTGCTCGGCGAGGCCGACGAGGTGCCCGACCTCCCGCCCCGGCTGCGCGGCATGGTCGCCGCCCAGCGCGGGTTGCTCTACATGCGGGCCGGCCGCGGGGCCGACGCGCTTTCCGCGCTCGACGCGGCGGTGCGGCTGCTCGACGAGTCCGTGGCGGAGGACATCTGCCGGCCGCTGCTGACCCGCGGCATCCTGCACATGCAGCGTGGCGTCCTGGCGTCCGCGCGGGCCGACTTCCGCCGCTGCGTGGAGATCGCCGGGCGGCACGGGCTCGACATGCTGGCGGCCAAGGCGTCACACAACCTCGGCTACCTGTCGCTGCTGTCCGGCGCGCTGCCGCAGGCACTGCGCGACATGGACGCGGTGTGGGCCACGCTGGCCGGGCAGTCCCCGACGTACGCGGCGGTGTGCCACATCGACCGCGCGCAGGTGCTGCTCGCCGCCGGCCTGTGGCGGGAGGCCGACGACGACCTCGCGCACGCCGTCGAGCTCTTCCGTGGTGCCAGGGCGCCGCAGGACCAGGCCGAGGCCGAGCTGGCCCGGGCCCAGATCGCGCTGCTGGAGGAGCGGTACACGGACGCGCGCCGGCTCGCCGAGCGGGCCCGCAAGCGCTTCGCGGCCCGCGGCGCCGAAGCTTGGACCTTGCTCGCCGAGCACGTGGCCCTCGCCGCGGCGGTCGGGCGGGGGCGGGGCGCGCCGACGGTCGCCGCCGATGCCGCCCGGGTCGCCTCCGCGCTCGCGGCGGCCGGGCTCGACGACGAGGCGCGCCGGGCCACGCTGACCGGGGTGGCGGCACAGCTCGCCGTCCGTCCTCCTGGGAGCGTCGAGGAGATCCGGGCCGCCGCCGGTGACGCGATCCGGCTGCGCCGGGACGACCCCATCGGGACGCGACTGGCCGCCCGTTCGGTGCGCGCCGGGCTGGCCGACGCCGAGGGCGTGCCGGGCCGGGCCGACGCCGAGCTGCGGGCCGCCCTCGCCGACCTGCACCGCTACCAGGCCTCCTTCGGCAGCCTCGACCTGCAGACCGCGGTGAGCGGCCACGGCCGCCACCTCGCCGAGCAAGGGCTGGCCCGGGCGCTGGCCACCGGCCGGCCGGCCACGGTCTTCGGCTGGGCCGAGCGGGCCCGCGCCCTCTCCACCCGCCTGCCCCCGGTGGTGCCCCCGACCGACCCGGAGGCCGCCGGCATGCTGGAGGAGCTGCGCCACCTCCGCGTCGAGCTGCGCGGGCACGTGCTCGCCGGCCAGCCCGCGCCGGCCCTGCGCACCCGCTGCGCCCAGCTTGAGCGGCTGATCCGGCAGCGCTCCTGGTACACGCCCGGGCCGGGTCAGACGCTCGCCCCCGCGCCCCTCGGCGACGTGCAGGACCAGCTGCGAGTGGCGGATGCGACCTACGTGGCCCACCTGCTCTCCGGCGGCCGGCTGCACGCGCTCGTGGCCGGGCCGCGCCGCCGCGCCCTGGTCGACCTCGGCCCGGCCGCGCCCGCGATTGAGCTGCTACGCCGGGTCCGCGCCGACCTCGACGCCCTCGCCACGATCAACCTGCCGGAGCCGATGCGGGTCAGCGTGCGCGCGGCCAGCCGCCGCTCATTGCAGCGCCTCGACGAGCTGCTCTGGCACCCGCTGCGCCGCCACCTCGCCGACGGGCCGCTGCTGCTGGCCCCGGCGGCCGAGCTCGTGGCCGTTCCGTGGACGCTCGTGCCCGCGCTGCGCGGCCGCCCGCTGACGGTCGTGCCGTCCGCGACCGCGTGGCTGGCCGCCCGCGGTCGGGCCGCGCTGCCGGCGCGGCCGACGCTCGCCCTGGCCGCCGGGCCGCGGGTGGCCCGCGCCGCCGAGGAGGTGCGGCTGGTCGCGGAGGTGTGGTCGGCGCGGTCGCCGACCGAGTCCACCACCGCGGGGGTACGCGACGCGGCCCGCACCGCGGACGTACTGCACGTGGCCGCCCACGGCGTGCACGAGCCGGACAACCCGCTCTTCTCCCACCTGGAGCTGGCCGACGGGCCGCTCTTCGGCCACGAGCTGCACCAGCTGCACCGGCTGCCGGCCCACATCGTGCTGTCGGCGTGCGAGTTGGGCCTCGCCCGGCAACGGCCGGGCGAGGAGACGTTGGGGATGACCGCCGCGCTGCTGCACGGTGGTGCGGGGAGTGTCGTGGCCGGCGTCGCGCGGATCGCCGACGCCGTCGCTTACCAGGTCGGTCCGGCCCACCACGCGGCGCTGCGAGACGGTGAGTCACCGGCGGCGGCGCTGGCCGCCGCCATCGAGAGTGCCGCGAAGGCAGAGGAGGACCTGGCGCCACTGGTCTGTTTCGGCGCCGGGTGGTGACGTTCTCTCATGCCTCACAAGAGGGGGCTGGCGGAAATCCGATACATGCCCGGTCGCGATTGCGCTAGCGTTGCCGCCATGGCACACGCCCTGATCGACATGACCTCCGCCCTGACGGGTGCGTGGGGTCCTGCCTTCGTCATCAGGCCTCGGCTGGTGCGTCCGGCCCTGGGCTGATCGCCGCACACTCATACTCCGCGTTTCTCCCAGGGCCCTCCGAGTCCCCGAATCGTCTCGGACAGGCCTCGCTTTCGCATGCGCTCGCATCCCGGCCTGTCCGCGTGAGGCCGGCCCGTGCCCGGGCCGGTGGGAGAGGACGCCGGCAGTGGCGCAGAACGCACGACGAATCCGCAATGAGCGCGACCGCACCCGGAGGGTGCTGTCGCAGACGTTCCTGCACGACCCGGGCGAGCTCGACCGGGTGGTACGAGCCGCCGGTCCGCACCGCCGCGCACTCGTCCTGGAGGTGGGCGCCGGCGACGGGCGGCTCACCCGCCGGCTGGCCGAGGTGGCCGGGCGGGTCGTGGCGTACGAGGTCGACCCGGCCCTCGCCACCGCGCTGGCCGTGCCGGACAACGTGGCGGTACGGCACCAGGACTTCCTGACCGCCCGGCCGCCCGACGAGCCGTTCGCGGTGGTGGGCAACATCCCGTACGCGCTGACCGCGCCGATCGTGCGGTGGTGCCTGCGGGCGCCCGCGCTCACCTCGGCGACGCTGGTGACCCAGCTGGAGTACGCCCGCAAGCGCACCGGCGACTATGGACGGTGGAGCCAGCTGACCGTGGCGACGTGGCCGGAGTTTCACTGGGGACTGTCGGGGCGGATACCGCGTCACGCCTTCCGCCCGGTGCCGCGGGTCGACTCCGGCATCCTGCGGCTGGAGCGGCGGCCGGTGCCACTCGTGCCCGGCCAGGCGATGGCGGCGTACCGGTCCTTCGTGGACCTCGGCTTCGGCGGCGTGGGCGGCTCGCTGCACGCCTCGCTGCGGCGGCGCTACCCGGCCCGCCGCGTCGACGGCGCCTTCCGCGCGGCGCGGCTGGAAGTCTCCACAGTGGTCGCTCACGTCTGGCCGGAGCAGTGGCTGCTGCTCTTCCGGCT
>Ga0272482_10000083_pt1 | contig 29393 bp, 24 predicted proteins | sample RVTome_8_FD_192427 | JGI IMG/M metagenome (GOLD analysis project Ga0272482, IMG submission 192427) | Soil microbial communities from uranium-contaminated site in the Upper Colorado River Basin, Wyoming, United States - RVT160D0 (version 2) ...
GCCCCTATGAGGGCAGCTCCGTACCACGATCTTTTACGTAACGCGCTCACCAGAGTGGTCCAGAGCGCTCTCGCCGGAGGCAAGAAAGACCAACAGCGGACGGGTGAGGCCGCGGGAGCAGCGGTCTGGACCACGGCGGACATCGCGGTAGCTCAGGAATCTCTTGGAATAGATCGTCTAGGGTCTGGCCGGGAGGTGCGATGACGATCGACGACTCGGACGCCACCGGGCGCTCGGATTCCGTCCGGCGCTACCTGCGGGATCGGGTGCATGTCTCGGTCGACGCCCTGGAGCATCTGGTCGGAGGCCTGGGCACGGCGCTGCTGGCGCTGGCCGCACTGGTGTACGTGGTGGCGGTCGCGCTGGCCTGTGTGGCCGGCGTCGGGCTCCTGCTGGTGCCCTCCGCTCTGCGGATGGTGCGTGCGGTGGCCGACCGCGAGCGCGCCCGGTTGTCCCGGTGGGGGCCGGAGGTGATCGATCCGGGGCCGGTGCCGGCCGGTTCGCGGGTGGCCCTGCGGGACGGCGCCGTGCGGCGCGAGCTCGGCTGGCTCCCCGTGCACGCCACGGGCGGGTTCGTCATCGGCCTGCTGGGCCTCGCGCTGCCGCTGTACGCGGTGCAGAGCCTCACGTTCCCGCTGTGGTTCTGGCTGCTGCCCGCCGGTTCCAGCGGGCCCGGTGTGGCGTACTGGCGGATCGACGGGCTGGGCGACGCGCTCGCGGTGGGCCTGACCGGGGTCGGGTGGCTAGCCGTCGTGGTCGGCCTCGGGCCGGGCCTGGCGCGGCTGCAGGCCTGGCCCGGGCGGCGCCTGCTGGCACCCTCCGCCGGCACCGACCTGTCGCTGCGGGTGGCGCAGCTGACCGCCACGCGCGCGGCGGCGCTGGATGCCCACGCCGCCGAGCTGCGCCGCATCGAGCGGTCGCTGCACGACGGCACGCAAAACCGGCTGGTGGCGGTCAACGTCCTGCTCGGCGCCGCCCGGCGGGCGTTGGCACGGGATCCGGCCGCCGCCGCGGAGGTCCTGGAGCGGGCACAGGACGCCACCGAAGCGGCGCTCGCCGAGCTGCGCACGGTCGTGCGCGGCATCCTGCCGCCGGTCCTGGCCGACCGCGGGCTCGCCAGCGCCCTCAGCGGCCTGGCCGGCGGCTGCGGAGTGCCCTGCCGGGTCGACGTCGAGGTCACCGGCCGCTGCGCCGTATCGGTCGAGGCCACCGCCTACTTCGTGGTGGCCGAGGCACTGACCAACGTGGCCAGGCACAGCGGCGCCGTCGGTGCCACCGTCACCGTGCGGCGAGCCGGCGACCGGCTGCTGCTGCGGGTGGACGACGACGGCCACGGCGGCGCCGAGGAGGCCCGCGGTTCCGGCATCACCGGCATCCGCCGGCGGGTCGAGGCCTACGACGGGCGCTTCTCCTTGACCAGCCCACCCGGTGGGCCGACGACGATGCAGGTGGAGCTCCCATGCGGATCGTGATCGCGGAAGACGACCCGTTGCTGCGCGAAGGCCTGGCCCTGTTGCTGCGCGCCGAGTCGCTCGACGTGGTCGCCACCACCGACTCGCCCGGCCCGTTCCTCGCGGCCATCGACGCGTACGCGCCGGACGTCGCCATCGTCGACGTCCGGATGCCACCCACCCACACCGACGAGGGGATCGTCGCCGCGGTCGAGGCCCGGCGCCGCCAGCCCGGCCTGGCCGTGCTCGTGCTGTCGGCGTACGTGGAGCAGACCTTCGCGACCGAGCTGCTCGCCGGCGGCGCGGCCCGGCTGGGCTACCTGCTGAAGGAGCGGGTCGGCCGGGTGGACGAGTTTCTCACCGCGCTGCACCGCGTCGCCGGCGGCGGCACGGCGGTCGACCCCGAGGTGGTCGGCCAGCTGCTGTCCCGCAGCCGCCCCGACAGCACGCTGAGCCGGCTGAGCCCGCGCGAGCGGGAGGTGCTCGCGCTGATGGCCGAAGGGCTCGGCAACACCGCCATCGCCGAGCGCCTGTTCGTCACGGAGGGCGCCGTGCACAAGCACATCCGCAGCATCTTCGCCAAGCTCGACCTGCCGCCCGACGACCGCGCCGACCGCCGGGTCACCGCGGTCCTGCGCTACCTGGAGGAGACGCAGACCCAGTAGCGTCAGCCGGCGTCGACGACGTTGCCCTCCGGGTCGAGGGTGTGCGTCCGCCAGTACACGTCCCAGTCGTCGTCGACGTGCTTCGGCTCCTTGCCGGCCGGGTAGCGCGCCCAGCCCGCCGGCGGCTCCTCCCCCTTCGACACGCACTGGCGGCCGGTGCCGCCGACCTGGAGCACCGGATAGGCGTCCGAGCCGCAGATCGCGTCCCGGAAGGTGCAGCCGCCGAGCGCCAGGGCCGCGACCACGCCGGCGACCGCGAGGAAGGCGGCGGGCCGGCGGGTGGATCTGATCACAACAGTCATCGATAGCCTCCGGGTACCAACGATGCCGTCTCGTGCCCGGGACGGGCCCGACCAACACGCGACGGGACGCGCCGGACGACTGAGATGGCCACCACGGGGAAAGTAGGGTGGGACGCGGCTGCCGTGGGGCGCGAGGGTGTGGAGGATCGGCATGTCCGACTGGCGTTCGCGCGCGGCGCGTCCATACAAGCGGCTGCGCCGCTCCCCGGCCCGGCAGCCGCTCACGACGGCGCCGGAGCTGTCGATGGACCCCCGGGCCGCCGAGGCTGAAGCCGTCACGGTCGCGCCGGTCGAGGAGACCGTGGTCACCGCGGCGATCTACCGCGACGGTAAGCGGGTCGACAGCCCGTCCACTCTGGCCGAGACATACCGGCGGCTGCGGGAGCTACCGGACGCGATGGCCTGGATCGGGCTGTACCGTCCGGCGGCGGCGCAGCTGCTGGCCGTCGCCGAGGAGTTCGGGCTGCACGAGCTCGCGGTCGAGGACGCCATCGTCGCCCACCAGCGGCCCAAGCTGGAGCGCTACGGCGAGACGCTGTTCGTCGTCCTGCGCGCCGCGCGCTACCTCGACGAGGTGGAGGAGGTCGACTTCGGCGAGCTGCACCTCTTCGTCGGGCCCAACTTCGTGCTCACCGTCCGGCACGGCCAGGCCCCCGACCTGGCCGGTGTGCGGCACCGGATGGAAAACGACCCGGACCTGCTGCGCCGCGGCCCGGAGGCGGTCCTCTACGCCGTGGTCGACGCGGTGGTCGACGGGTACGCGCCGGTGATCGCCGGCCTGCAGAACGACATCGACGAGATCGAGACGCAGGTCTTCGACGGCGATCCGAGGGTGTCTCGGCGCATCTACGAGCTCTCCCGCGAGGTGATCGAGTTTCAGCGGGCCGCCCGGCCGCTGCTGGAGATCCTGGGCGGCCTGACGGCCGGGTTCGACAAGTACGGCACCGACGACGAGCTGCGCCGCTATCTGACCGACGTCGCCGACCACGCCACCACCGCCGCCGAACGCGTCGACGGGTTCCGGCTGATCCTCGCCGACATCCTGACGCTCAACGCCACGCTGGTCTCCCAGGCCCAGAACGAAGAGGTCCGAAACCTGACCGAGGCCAGCTACACGCAGAACGAGGAGATCAAGAGGATCTCCGCATGGGCGGCGATCCTGTTCGCCCCCACGCTGATCGGCACGGTGTACGGCATGAACTTCGATCACATGCCCGAGCTGCACTGGCTGTTCGGCTACCCGTTCGCGCTCACTCTGATGGCCCTCACCTGCGCCAGCCTCTACGTCGTGTTCAAACGGCGACGCTGGATGTGACCGCCGGCGGGTGTGCCGCCGGCGATTGACAGCGGGCGTGTGACCGCTAACATTGGCGCTGGCAAATATGTTGAGCCGGGCGAATATCCTGCGGAGGCGTAGATGAACGACGTCCGGAGACGCCCGGCGGCAAGAGCCGTCGCCGCGCTCGCCACCATCCTGCTCGTGCTCGCCGCCGGCCTCGCGGTCAGCCCGGCGGAGCGAGCCCAGGCCTGGGACAACGGCACGGCCAGCACCCCGCCCATGGGGTGGAACAGCTACGACTCGTTCAACTGGAGCGTCACCGAGGCGGACGTGCGGGCCAACGCCGACTACATGCGCGACAACCTGCGCCAGCACGGCTGGCAGTACATCGTCATCGACTGGGCCTGGTACTACCCGGGCCGGCACAACAACAGCCCCAACCAGGACGCCAGCCTGCAGCCCCGGCTGCGCATGGACGGCAACGGCCGCCTGTTGCCGGACACCACGCGTTTTCCCTCGGCGACGGGGACCAACGGGTTCAAGCCGCTGGCCGACTACGTGCACGCCCAGGGGCTGAAGTTCGGTGTGCACCTCATGCGTGGCATCCCGCGCCAGGCGGTGGCCGACAACGTGCCGATCCTCGGCACCAGCTGCCGCGCCAACCAGATCAACAACAGCACCACCGCCGCCTGGCTCAACCTCATGTGGGGCCTGAACATGTCGAACTCCTGCGCGCAGGCCTACCTGGACTCGGTGTTCCAGCTGCTGGCCGGCTGGGGCGTCGACTACGTGAAGGTGGACGACATCGCGGCGCCGACGTACCGGCAGTCCGAAGTGGACGGCTATCGGCTGGCGATCCAGCGCAGTGGCCGCCCGATGGTGTTGAGCCTCTCCCCCGGGGCCACGCCGCTGTCCGCCGGCCCGCACGTGCGGGACAACGCGCACATGTGGCGGATCGTCAACGACCTGTGGGACAACTGGTCCGCACTCGACGCGCTCTTCGACCAGCTGCGCAACTGGACCCCGTACCGGGCCACGGGCGCCTGGCCCGACCCGGACATGATCCCGATCGGGCGGCTCTCCAAGTTCGGACCGGTCGGCTCACCCCGCTACTCCGGCCTCACCGCCGACGAGCAACGCACGCTGATGACGCTGTGGGTAATCAATAGGGCGCCGCTGATGTGGGGCGGCAACCTGGTGGAGAACCGCGCCGCCGAGCTCGCGCTGATGACCAACGCGGCGGTGCTCGCCGTCGACCAGAGCAGCGCCAACAACCGCCAGCTCGTCGGGGGGACCCGGCAGGTGTGGACGGCCGACGTGCCCGGCACGAACGACAAGTACGTGGCTTTGTTCAACCGCGAGGGCGCGGCGGCGAACGTGTCGGTGAACCTCGCCGACCTCGGCATCGGGTCGGCCACCGTGACCGACCTCTGGTCGGGGGCGAGCGCCGGCACGGCGAGCGGCACCTTCACCCGCTCGATCCCCGCGCACGGCGCCGGCCTGTTCCGGCTCGCGACGCAGACCACCACGCCGCCGCCGACCACCTACACGCTGACCGCCCGGCACAGCGGCAAGCTGATGGACGTCTTCAACGCGTCCACCGCGGACGGTGCCAACGTCGTGCAGTGGGCGGCGAACGGGCAGTCCAACCAGCGGTGGCAGTTCCGCGACGCGGGTGGCGGCTACTTCAACGTGGTCAGCGTCAACAGCGGCAAGTGCCTCGACGTGTACGGCGGCGGCGGCGCCACCGCCGACGGCACGCGCGTGGTGCAGTGGGCCTGCGGGAGCGGCACCAACCAGCAGTGGCGCGTCCAGGACGCCGGCGGCGGTTACAGCCAGCTCGTCGCGCGGCACAGCAACAAGTGCCTCGACGTGCAGGGCGCCGCCACCACGGACGGCGCTCAGGCGGTGCAGTGGACCTGCGGCAGCGCCACCAACCAGCACTGGCAACGCACCCAGACCTCGTAGTGGCATGCCCTAGGTGTCGCCGTGGCCGGCGGATCCGGGGGTGACCAGGGTCGGTCACCGATGCGGCTCGGGTGCTTTCGGCTGGACGCTGTAGGTGTCGAACGCTACTGCTACCAAAGGAAAGATCTCGTGGACACCGTTCATGACACGTTCCGCCACCAAGGGCTGGTCCGGCCGCGGGAGGGTCGGATCCTCGGCGGCGTCTGCGCGGGGCTGGGCCGGCGTTTCGGTCTCGAGCCGTGGACCGCTCGCCTGCTGTTCGTGCTGATCCTCTTCGTCATCCCGGGCAGCCAGCTCCTGATGTACCCGATCCTGTGGATCCTCATGCCGCCGCAGGTCGACCCGGTCGTCCAGGTCGACACGCCGTCATCGACCATCCCGCCCGCGGCCGCCGTCTGACCGGCGACGAAAGCCCGCCCGGCGACCGGGCGGGCTTTCGTGTGCGGCGCCGCGCTAGGTGCGGTCGAGAAATCTGTGCACCTCGGTGGGCGTCATCTGGCGGGTCGCCCGCCGGGCGCTCAGGTCGATCACCTGATCAATGGGCCCGCAGACCTCACACTGCCACGTCCGGACCGAGCCGTCCGTGTGCGTCGCGGCCAGCAGCCGCGACGCGGGGTGGTAGGTGACCGTCCGCACGGGTGGGCCGTAGTTGCGGAACACGATGGCGTCGGCGGCCTCGTCGGGATCCCAGACACGGGTGGTCCCGTCGCTCCCGGTGCTGACGAGCCATTCATTGTCCACAGTGTACTGAACGCTGTTGGCCCCGCCCGGGTGTCCCGGCAGGACGAACCGGGGCTGGTCGGCGCCGTGGTCCCAGATCCGGATCGTGCCGTCCTGGCCCGCGGTGGCCATCCGCTCGTTGTCGTGCGAGTAGGCGATCCCGTGGACCGGCCCCTGGTGCCCGGCGAGCGTTCGCGGACCGGCCGTGCCGTCGATGGCGTGGAGCGCGATGGTGCCATCCTGATTGCCCAGCGCGATCTGCTGGCCGTCCGGGCTGAGCGCCACGCCAAACCCCGGTGCGTCGAGCGTCTTCGCCAGGGACTGGTTGGCCGGCGCGAGGTCCCAGACGTGTAGCCGCGTGTCCAGGTCGGTCGCGTTGAGACTGGCGCCGGCGAAGCGCGTGCCATCGGCGCTGAACGCGATCGGTCGCACCGTCCGGCTCTCACCCTTGAGAAGGATCGGGGCGGTGTCTCTGGAGAGGTCCCACAAGCGGATGACGCCTTCGTCGCCGCCGCTGGCCAGCCGCGTGCCGTCGGGGCTGAACACCAGCCCGACCACCCGGCCCTGCCGCGCGTCCAGCAGCCGGGGCGTGCCGATCGGGGGGATGCCCCATATCCGTATGACGCCGTCGGGGCCACCGGTCGCGAGGTGCCTGCCATCGGGGCTGAACGCGATGTCCCGGCTCCCGGTCGCCGGCGCGGGCAGGATCGTGGGGTCCGCGCGGCCGGCGGTGTCCCAGGTGCGGACGGTCCCATCCGCGGCCGAGCTGATGAGGCGTTCGCCGCCGGGTGTGAAGACCACGGCGAGCCCGCTGTGCGTATGGCCGCGCAGTGGCAGCGGGTTGACCGGGTTGGCGGCATCCCACAGGTGGATGACGCCGCCCGTGCCGGTGGTCGCGATGCGGCCACCATCCGGGCTGAACGCGATGCCGCGGACCAGGCGGACGGAGGTCTGCAGCACCACCGGAGGGCCGGGGGTGTCGATGCTCCAGATCCGTGCCGCGCCGTCATCGTTGCCGCCGACGACACGCCGCCCATCCGGGCTGAACGTGACGGTCCACGTCGTGCGGCCGTTGCCCTGGAAGGCCGCCACCGCGCCGCGCTTTCGCACATCCCACACCCGCAGGAAGCCATCCGCACCACCGCTGGCGACGCGCCGGCCGTCGGCGCTGAACGCGACCGCCCGGACCGCACCGGTGTGTCCACGAAGGACCGTGGGTGGGCCCGGTGTCGCGACGTCCCAGACCTGGACGGTGCCGTCGGCGCCGCCACTGGCGACCAGCCGGCCATCCGGGCTGAGCGCGACGGCGTATGCGGCGCCTCGATGACTCCCGACGGCCGTCGCACCGGTCGTAGCGCGCCAATCCCACCTGTGCACGCCGCCACCGGCGTCGACGAAGGCGATCTGGTGTCCGTCCGCACTTGACGCCAGGGCGAGGATCGGTGCTGAGCCGCCGGTCAGCTGGGCCAGTCGCGCGCCGCCGGCTATCTCCCGGACCTGGATCGTCGACCTGTCCACGACCACGGCCAGCTTCGTGCCGTCGCCGGCGAAGGCGATCGGGGTGACCCCGCCCTGGCCGATCGTCAGCGCCGCGACCCCTCTGGACTCGGCGGTGGCTTGCCGCAGCACCGCCTCCGCCTCCGCTGAGGCCCGCAACTGGTAGGCCCTACGGGCGAGCAACAGCCCCAGCTCCGGATCGACCTGCAGCTGGGTGCGCGCGTCCGCGACCAGGCGACGGGCGAACGCCAGGTCTCGCTCGGCCCGGGCGCGGCCGGCCTGCACCAGCGCGGTGACCGCCAAGGCGCTGACTATCACCATCGCGGCGACCAGGCCGGCGAGCAGCCTCCGCTGCCGGTGCCGCCGCGCGGCGGCTTCCCGGTCGCGAAGAGCGGCACTGAGCTCCAGGAACTCCTGCTCGGCCGGCGTCAAGCTGCCGCGCCACGCGCCGGCCCGCTCCAGCGCGGCGGCCAGCCGGGCCCCTCGGTGGAGCGCGCCCTCGTCCCGGTCGAAGGACTCCCACGCGCTGACCGCCTCGGTGAGCTGCCGGCGCAGGCGTAACCCGTCGCGGTCTTCGTCGACCCAGCCGCGCAGCCGCGGCCAAGCCCTGATGAGCGCCTCGTGGGCGATCTCGCAGCTGGTCCGGTCGGCGGTCAGCAGCCGCGCCGCCACCAGCCGGTCGAGGACGGTGACCGCGTACCCCCCGCCGATCGTGTCGAGCTCGGATCGCAGGACCCGCCGCCTGACGACCGTGCCTTCCTGATCGATCTCGACCATCCGGCACAACAGGACGCGGGCGATCTCCCGCTGGCTGCGGCTCAGCGTCTTGTAGACGCCCTCGGCCGTCTGGGCCACCGCCCCGTCCACGCCGCCCGCCCCCACGTAGGCGGCCAGGGTCATGGCGGTGCCTCGCCGCCGTCTCCAGGCCTCCAGCAGCGCGTGTGAGGCGAGTGGCAGCGCACCGGGCCGGCCCGCCGTCTCCGCGATGACGGTCGAGATCAGCGCACCCTCCACGATCGCCCCGGCCCGGTCGGCCGGCTTGGTGATCGCCTCCCGTAGCTCCACACCGCTCATCGCACCCACGAGCACATGAGAGTCGGCCAGCGCCGCCACCAGCTCTGGATGGTCCGCGAAGCGCATGTAGCTGTCGGCGCGCGCCGCGAGCACGACCCGCGCCCGGCTGTCCTGCGCCTGGCAGATCGCCAAGACGCTGGCGATGAAGGCCGCCCGCTCCTGCTCGTCGGTGCAGATCGAGAAGACCTCCTCGAACTGGTCGACCACCAGCAGCAGCTCGGCCTGTCGCGGTGCCCCGGCGAGCGCCTGCCGTATCGCCAGGTGAGCCCGCGCGGGGTCAGCGGTCAGATCCTCCAGCAAGGCCCCGGCTGGCACCCCGGCGATGGTCCCCAGCCGCACCGCCAGCTCGGCCAGCGGTCGCTTGCCGGGCGTCATCAGCACGGTCGGCCACCGGCCGCCGCCTACCAGCGCGCCGTCGCGGACGGCCGGCAGGAGGCCGGCCCGCACCACCGAGGACTTGCCTACTCCCGACGGCCCGAAGACGGTCAGAAACCGGCGCTCGGACAGTCGACGCAACAGCTCGTCGACCAGGCGCTGGCGACCGAAGAACCACTGGGAATCCTCGGGCTGGAACGCTTCCAGTCCTCGATACGGCGAACGACCCTGGTCCGTGAGCCCATCGGCGGTGCGCCCGTCGCGGGGGCCGATCTGGGCGGCGACGCCGCGCCACCGCGCCTCCCACTCCCCCTTGTCGCCGCCGCACGCCCGCACGTACGCCAACGCCACGTCAAGGGTCGGCAACCGGCGCCCGGACGCGGCCACCGCCAGCGTCGCGGCGGAGAAATTCGCCTTGCGCGCCAACGCCCGGTAGGTCGGACCGCCGGCCTCCTCACGCAGCTGCCTCAACCGCGCGGCGAACTCCTCGACCGGGCCACCCCGCCCGTCCAGGGGACGCTCCGGTCGTGGCATGGCGCCACACCCCGTTCAAGATCGTCTCACGTTGTCTGCCGTTGATTGTCTTAGCAGCCTTGCGGAAGCAAAACAATCCGTCACCGACTAGACAGAGCCCGAAGTCGCACGACAACGCGAAAGAATGAATGGCAATGACCGGACAGCAGGACGCCGCGTAATTGTGTCGCCTGAATAGCGCATTGAGAGGACGATGGAATTCATCGGCAAGATTCCTTCGGTGTTCGTGATGTCGGAGGTGTTCCCGCGATGGTTTCGGCGCTTCGGCGGCGGCTGGCCGTGACGCGTGGCTGGCGGTGGAAAGCTGGCGCCGCGGCCGCGGTGGTCGTCGTCATCCTCGGCGCCGGTGCGGCGGCGTTCTCGCCTTGGCGGTCCAGCCCGACCAGCTCGGCGCCGGCGGTGGCCGCCACCACCGTGCCGAGCACCGAGAGGGCCACGCCCACGCCTCGCGAAGCGCTGCCGGGTGCGGGCGGCGGGCCGTCACCTACCGACCGGCCCAGCCCCGCGACGTCGAGCCCATCCGGTCGTAACCGTGGCGGATCGACCTCGCCCTCTCCCGAAACGCCGGCGGACAGCGTGTTGCGGCGCCGGCAGATGCCGCCGGGTGGGGTCGACGCGGTCGCCGACTTCTACGCCGGAGGTGGCGACTTCTCGGAGTGCGGCGAGTTCTACGAGGGTGACGTCGACCACGCGCTGGTGCGGGTGCCCGGGGTGCGAAACCGGGGCGACGCGCCCGACCCCGAGGCGCCGGGCACCGTCGAGATCGGGGAGCTGGAGGGGATCTGCCCGCTCGGCTTCCGCGGCGGCGTGCCGATTCGCGTCACGCTCACCTACCCGGACGGCACGATGGTGTCCCAGACGCTGTGCGCGTGCGGGGCCAGCGCTGGTCCGTGGGACACCTACTGGCCGTGGGTCGGCCTGCCCGGTGACCCGCTCGGGCGATACGGCGTGCGGGCGGAGCAGGACTCCACCGTCGCCACGGGCTCCTTCACGATGGTCCGGGCGACCGCGCCCGTCCTGGCGGTCCGCGAAAACCACAGCATGACGCGGGGGTGGACGCTGCCACGCGGCGCCGTGGTCAATGTCGGGGTGGCCGGCTTCGCGCCGGAGACGCGGGTGGATCTGCTTCTCTACTACGGCCGGCGGTGGGAGGACAGCAGCGGCGCGTACATAGGCGCGGTGCCCCTGCGCACGGACCGCCTCGGGGAAGCCCGCTATCAGCTCGTCACGCACGAGGACGACCCGGTGGGATGCTACGCGTTACGCAGCAGGCCCGAGACGGACGTCAACACCCGCGAGGCATTCTTCGTCTTCTGCCTGGAGTGAGGCTCGATGCCGCCAAGCCCCCGCCGTATCCGCCCCGCCGCCGGACCAGTGGCTCGGCGGCGGCCGTGGCGCCGGCGGCCGGCGGCGCGAGAGCCGGCTGAGGCGGACCGGCCGGCGCCCGCCGCGACGTGGCGGCAGGCGCTTCGCCGCACCGGCCCGCTGCGTTCGATACCGCGGTTCATCTTCGTCACCGTGCTCGGCGTCGTGGCCAGCGCCGCCGGCGTCTACACCTTCGTGGAGGACTCCTTCAAGCCCGCGGTCGGGACGGCGCCCATGGGCGGCGATGTCAACATCGTGCTCGCCGGGTTCGGCATCGACAGCGACGACCTACGCCCCAGTGCCGCCGGCCTCGCCAAGTCCATAGTCGACGAACTCGACGCCCGCCTGGATCCGTTGCGCGGGGCCGGCTTCGCCGTCGAGGTCCGCGGCCCGGAAGGTAGCGGCACATCCGGCGCCGAGCGCGACACCCAGTTGACGCGGCTGGCGCAGGCGACGAACGCGGACGTCGTCGTCAGCGCCCGGCTCGGCAGGTCGACCGGCACGACTAGCCTCACGCCGGAGCTCTTCCTGGCCGACCGCAAGCTGGCCGGCGCGGCCGAGCTCGCCGGATACCACGCGCTTACCCCGATCCCGCTCGACGGCGGCCTGGACAGCAATCCGGTGGTGCGGCGGGCCGCGCGGGAACGCGTGCTCGACCTGACTCGTGGCGTCGCGAGGCTGATCGTCGGCCTTGGCTACTACGGTGACCTGCGATCCGGCGGAAGCGACCGGTACGCCCAGGCGGCCGCCGAGTTCGAGGCGGCCCGGCGAGACTGGCGTGGCGACGCGCGAGGGCACGCGCTTCTCGCGCTCCTGTCGGGCAACACGGCGGGAAAGCGCGGCCGGCTCGCCGAAGCGCGGAGCTACTACCTGGAGGCGGTCTCGCTCGCGCCCGAATCCAGCCGGGCTCGGCTGGGCCTGGCGGAGCTGGCTTTTCACGAAGCGAAGGGCCGCTGTGAGCAGGGGGCCGTGGACGCCGCCGCGATGTGGCGGGTAGCCGACGAGTACCAGGTGATCCTCAGTGGACCGCAGGTCCCGGGAGCCGATCCGCACCCGAAAGCGGCCTACGGCCTCGGCCGGTCATACCTTTGTCTCAGCCAGGCGCTCGTCGCGGATCTGTGGTCGGCCGCGCGGCAGCACTTCCAGCGGGTCGTCGACGAGTTCCACGCCGGAAACGCGCGCATCCAGCAGCTGGCGGCCGAGTCGTACGCGGGGCTGGCGGTCACGCGGCTCCCCTTCGACGGTGCGGCGAACCCCACCGCCGCCTACCAAGCCGCCGCCGAGGCCTACGAGCAGGCGATCCGGTACACGGCGGACCCCGGCCGCCGCGCCGTCCTGGATGGTGACCTCGCGTTTGTACAGCTGCGGCTGGGCCAGACCGCGGCGGCGTGCCAGCTCTACCGGGAAGGGATCTCACTCGACCCGGGCAACGCCGGCCTGGCCCGGGCGGCGGCGGAGGCGGGCTGCCATTAGCCCGCACCGGGCCGGGCGACCCTCATCCTCGTGGCCGGACGAGTCCCGCGTCGTACGCGAACACGATGGCGGCGGCCCGGTCGCGGGCGCCGAGCTTGTTGAAGACGGCGCCCACGTGGGTCTTTATCGTGGTCTCGGCGAGGAAGAGCTGGTCGGCGATCTCCCGGTTGGACGCGCCCCGTGCCATGAGGCGGAGGACGTCGAGTTCGCGTTCGGTGAGCGTGTGCAGCCGGTCGCCGTGGTGCGTCGCCGGTCGTGCCCACTGCCGGTAGGACTCGAGGATGGGTCCGAGCAGCGTGCCGTCGATCCAGGTGCCGCCGGAAGCGACGGTCCGCACCGCTTCGATGAGGTTTTCGGGCGTGGCGGACTTCAGCTCGAAGCCGGCCGCGCCGGCGTCGACCGCGGACCACAACACGTCCTCGTCGCCGAAGGTGGTGAGGACGCAGACTGGTGGACCGCCGGCGGCGCGCAGGCGGCGGGTCGCCTCGACCCCGTCCACACCAGGCATGCGCACGTCCATGCACACCACGTCGGGGGTGCACCGGGAGACCGCCTGGAGGGCCTCGCCGCCGTCGTCGCACTCACCGGCGACCTCGATGTCCGGCTGGCTGCGCAGGATCAGGCCGAGGCCGGCGCGTACCATCGGCTGGTCGTCGACCAGGAGCACGCGGATCACGCGGACGCTCCGGCGAGGCGGCGGGGCAGGTGCGCCTGGACGACCCAGTGCTCGCGGTCCGGCTCGGCCTGGAAAGTGCCGTCGATGGCGGCCACGCGGTGTTCGAGCCCGACCAGCCCCAGCCCGGTGCCTCGGTCCGCGGGGCGCCCGCCGAGCGCGCTCTCCACCCGCACGGTGACCCGGTCGCGGTCGATGCCGATGCGGATCGTCGCCGCCGGCGCGTGGGCGTGCTTGGCGACGTTGGTGAGGGCCTCACGCAGCACGTCGTGGAGCACGATGCGCGGCGCCGCCGACACGCCGTCCATGTCGCCGGCGACGTCGATGTCGATGCGCATGCCGGCGTCGCGGTAGCTGGCCACCAGGCGTTCGAGCTCGCCGGGCTCGGCGGGTGCGAGCGTGTGCGTGCCGTGGTGCATGAGCATCAGTGCCTGCCGCAGTTCGTCCATACCCGTCCGGCCCACGGCCTCGGCCTGGCGCAAGGCTTCCGCGGCTTCCGCGGCGTCACCGGGCGAGGTCGTGAGGATCATCCGGGCCCCGGAGAGGTGGAGCAGGACGACGCTGAAGCTGTGCCCCACCAGGTCGTGCAGATCCCGCGCGATGCGCTGGCGGTCCTCGGCCACGGCGGTCTCGGCCAGCTTGGTGCGGGTGCGTTCCAGCTCGCCGATCAGCGCCCACTGCTGGCCGACCACGTGGCCGAACCCCCATCCGATCAGCAGCCCGCCGAACCACAGCCAGGCACCGATCCGTCGCTGCCAGTCATTGGTGTCGAGCAACCAGATCAGGAACGGCGACACCAGGCACAGCGTCATCACGATGGTGTCCAGCCGCCGGGCGCGACCGGCCGCCACCACCGCCAGCGCGGTGACCACCACGAGGTAGGCGCTCTGGGTGACGACCGCCACCTCGCCGACCACCGTCGGGATCGTGACCCACGAGATCAACAGCCAACCCGGCATCGACCGCCAGAACGCCCGCACGATCAGCGCCGGCAGCATCAGCGACGCCAGGATCCAGCCCCAGTCCAGCGTGTACGCGAGGTTGAGCACCCCGAAGCCGGTGCCCAGGATGGCCGCGCCGATGAGGAACTCGTCGCGGTCGCGTAGCGGTGAGCGCATGCAGGAAATATAGGTCGGCACCCGCACCGCCGGTTCCGACCACGGTGCCTGCGCGCCTCCTCCCGTGCGAGGAGGCGGCACCCTTTTCCCTTCTGGGGACCCACCACGTACGGCACCCGGCTCCGAGGACATCGGGGTCGGTCGACTCCTAGCTTCGTCGGGAGTGTCCGGACCGGCCGGACCGTGGAGGAGGTCGTCGTGTTCACCGCACTCGCCAGGTTGGTCGTCCGGCGTACCAGGCTGGTCTTATTCGGTTCGCTGGTCGCGTTCGTGGTGACCGTGATCCTCGGTGGTGGGGTTTTCGGCAGCCTGTCGTCGGGCGGCTTCGAGGATCCGGGCTCCGATTCGGCGCGGGCGGGGCGGATCCTCGAAGAGCGGTTCGGCGCCGGATCGCCCAACATCCTGCTCGTCGTCACCGCGGACGGTGGTGATGTCGACTCCCCGGAAGCGGTGGCCGCCGGCACGGGCCTGTCCGCGGACCTCGCCGCCGTGGCGGGTGTCGACGACGTGGCGTCGTACTGGACCCTCGGCTCGCCGCCGTCCCTGCGCTCGGATGACCGCGCCTCGGCGTTGCTGCTCGCCCGCGCCGGTGGCGGCGACGACGCCGAAACCGCGACTGTCGAACGGGTGCGGGAGGCCCTCGACGGGGACCGCGGCGCGCTCACCGTCGAAATCGGAGGGTCCGCGGCCATCGGCGAGGCGCTCGGCACCCAGCTGGAGGAGGACCTGACGCTCGCCGAGACGATCGCGATCCCGTTGACGCTGCTGCTCCTCCTCCTGGTTTTCCGCGGTCTCGTCGCGGCGGTGCTGCCGCTCATCGTCGGTGTCGCGGCGACATTCGGCGCCTTCTTCGTGCTGTGGGCGATCGCCCAGGTCACCGACGTCTCCGCGTATTCGATCAGCCTCGTCACCGCGCTGGGCCTCGGTCTGGCCATCGACTACTCGCTGCTTCTGGTCTCCCGCTTTCGTGAGGAGCTGGACGCCGGCCACGACGTTGACCAGGCCACCGCCCGTACCGTGGAATCGGCTGGCCGGACGATCGTGTTCTCCGGCGTGACGGTGGCCGTGGCGTTGCTGGCGCTGGCCTTCTTCCCGCTCTACTTCCTCCGCTCGTTCGCGTACGCCGGCATCGGTGTGCTCCTGGTCGCCGTGCTCGCCTCGGTGATCACCCTGCCCGCCCTGCTCCGCCTGCTGGGACACCGCGTCAACGCGTGGCGGCTGCCGGGTATGCGACGTACGGGTGGCAGCGAGTCCCGCCGCTGGGCGGCCGCCGCCGAACGGGTGCTCCGCCGGCCCGGCCTGGTCACCGTCGCGGTGATCGCGCTACTGCTGCTGGTCGGCATCCCCTTCCTCAACGTCCGGTTCGGCAACCCCGACGCCCGCGCCCTCCCGCGCGAGAACGCCGCGCGGATCGCGACCGAGAAAGCGCAGAACGACTTCGGCTCCGGCACCACCGAAGCGTTCCCGGTCGTCATCACCGGATCGGCGAACCCGGCCGACGTCGAGGCGTACATCGCGGCCGTCTCCCGGGTCGAGCACGTCGCCGAGGTCACCACCGCGCACGGCACCTGGGCCGGCGGGCAGCGGGTCAGCGGCCCCACCCCGGAATCGGCGCGGTACGAGGCCGACGCGGGCCAATGGTTTGAGGTCGCGCCTTCGGTGATGCCGATGTCGGCGGAGGCCGAGGATCTCGTCCACGATGTGCGCGACATCGCTGCGCCGTTCGAGGCGTTCGTCGGCGGGAGCACCGCCCAACTCGTCGACACCAAGAAGGCCATCTTCGCGGTCGCCCCGTGGGCCGGGCTCTGGATCGCGGCGGCGACATTCGTGCTGCTGTTCCTGATGTTCGGCAGCTTCCTGGTGCCACTCAAGGCGATCGTGCTCAACACGCTCAGCCTGACGGCCACCTTCGGCGCCATGGTGTGGATCTTCCAGGACGGAAACCTCTCCGGCGCCCTGCGCTTCACCCCCACCGGCCTCACCGACGTCTCGATGCCGCTGCTGATGTTCGCGGTCGCGTTCGGGCTGTCGATGGACTACGAAGTCTTCCTCCTCGCCCGGATCAAAGAGGAGTACGACCGCACCGGTGACAACCACACGGCGATCGTCACCGGGCTCGCCAAGACCGGTCGGATCGTCACCGCCGCGGCGCTGGTGCTGTCCATCACCTTCTTCGCCTTCGCCACCAGCGGTGTCACCTTCATGAAGATGTTCGGCCTCGGCCTGGGCATCGCCGTCCTGGTCGACGCCTTCGTCATCCGCGCGACCCTGGTGCCGGCGCTGATGAAGCTGGCCGGCGCGGCGAACTGGTGGGCACCGGCGTGGGCCAGGCGCCTGCACGCCCGGGTGGGCCTGGACGAGAGCGGCGGCGCCGGTGACACCCCGGCCGATACGCGCTACCCGGTCGACGCGGTATCGGCGAAGGCCGCGCGCGGCGCAGGGTCCGGCGACTGACCGCTTCCACCCGCGATGAGAATTCACATGCGTCAACATGTAGCAAGAGCGCCGCCACCTCACCCGTCCGTGGCGGGCCATCGAGATGTGGTGAGGTGCCCATGGCGACCAAGGCGTTGGTGCTCGGCGGTGGCGGCGTCACCGGTGTGGCGTGGGAGCTTGGGGTGCTGGCCGGCCTCGCCGACGCCGGCGTCGACCTGCTGGCGGCCGACCTGTTCGTGGGTACCTCCGCCGGGTCGGTCGTCGCCGCGCAGGTCACCTCCGGCATCGAGCTCGCGGGGCTGTACGAGAAGCAGCTCGCCGGATCCGGCGCGGAGGTCAGCGCGAGGATCGGCCGGCGCACGCTGGCCGGCATCGGGCTGGCGATGCTGCGCACCCGGGACGAGCTGGCCTTCCGGCGCCGGGTCGGCCGGATGGCGCTGGCCGCGTCGACGATGCCGGAGGCCGAGCGGCGAGCGTTCATCGCCGGCCGCCTGCCGATCCACTCCTGGCCGGAGGCCCGGCTGCTGGTGACCGCCGTCGACGCGGAGACGGGCGAGTTCGTGGTCTTCGACCGCGACAAGGGCGTCGCTCTGGTCGACGCGGTCGGGGCGAGCTGCGCCGTGCCCGGTGTGTGGCCGCCGGTCACCATCGACGGCCGGCGCTACATCGACGGCGGGATACGCTCGGCGACCAACGCCGACCTGGCCGCGGGCGCGGACCGGGTCGTCGTCATCGCGCCGGTCAACGCCGGCGGCGGCCCGATCGCCCGCCTCGCCACGCAGGTGGCCGCTCTGCGCCGGACGGCCGCCGTCACCGTCATCCGGCCGGATCGGTCCGCCGGCCAGGCGATCGGCCGCAATGTGCTGGACCCGACCCGCCGCGCGCCAGCCGCCCGCGCCGGACGAGCCCAGGCCACCACGATCGCCGCGGCGGTCGCCCAGGTATGGCACGGCACCGCATAAGGCTGGACACGGCCACGCGTGCGGGCGGTGTCTAGGCTGGGTGCCGTGGTCGCGGACGACGAGCCGGATAGCGTTGTGGAGCTGGGCGGCGAGCTGGCCGCGGCGGAGGCGGCCGAGCGCCGCCACGTCTCGCCCGGGCCGTCGCCGATCGCCCACCTCAGATACCCCCGCGAGACGGCCGCGCTGTGGCGGTGGACCGACCGCCCCGAAGACGACCAGATTGGCGCGTTCGTCGCGGGATACTCGACGGCCGATGACGTGGCCCGGGCGCGGACCAGGGCCAGCCTGACGATGGACGACCTTTACACGATCCTGTCGTACGCGCGCCGCCGGGCGCTCAACGCGGTGCGCACCGGGGATCGGGACATGGTGGCGGCGGCGTTCGACGCACTGGCCACTGTGGAGATCGAGCGGGTGGACTGGCGGGATGTCTCGGTGGCCGCCATGCTCGCCACCTACGCCGCCGGGCACACCGGCACCGGCGCGGCCGAGGCCGTGGCGGGTGCGGTGCGGCGGGCCGAGCCGCAGGTGGCCGAGGCGCTTGCCGAGATCGTCCAGGACGGCGAGGTCGACCTGGCTGAGGAGTGCGGCTGCCGGCTGGTGGACACGCCCGGTGGTCTCGTGCTCTTCGACGACGACCTGGAGGCGTACGCCCCGCGGCGGGACCTGGTGCGGCCGGCGCTGGCCGTCGCCGCCGCGATCGAGGCGGACGGCACGTACCACGCGACCGCCTCCCCCGCGAGCGGTCGGTCGCCGCCGGCGTGGCCGATGGCGACCTGTGCGTGATCGTCATCGCCGCGTCCGCGGGCGCCGGCGGGCAAACCGCCGAGACTCCCGAAACGCTGGCGAGATTTCTGCCCACCGCTATCCACGGCTAAATGAATACGGCGACGCCGACAAAGATCCAATTAAGGAGCGGGTACTGGCCGCGCCGGTCCAAATGAAATGTTGCTTAAGTTCGCGGAGATTACGCGGACACCTTCGTCCGATCGACGTGGAATCGCAGCCGATCCGACATCTCCAGCGGCGGCATCAACGTTTCACAATGCGTTTATGACCAACGGACCTCCGCGTGGGCCCGCCCGCAATTATCCCCCGCCCCCACGGCAGCCGCCCGTGTACCGCAACCAGCCCTACGGCTACCGCCCGCCGCCGCCCATGGGGTATCCGCCGCCTGCGCAGCCGCCACGGCCCCGCAACACCGGTCTGGTGTGGACAGTGATCGGCACGGTCGTCGCGATAGCCGCCCTTGTTATCGCGGCCGCGGCGTGGCTTTACCCGGACTATTCACGTCGGGAGAGTTCAGACAGCGAGCGGCGGCCCTACATCGCGGCCGTCGACGCACTGTGTGTCACCGCTTTGCGTGAGGCGGAGGTGCTTGGCGACGCGCCCCTGGAGGATCCGAAAGCATACGGCCGTTATCTGCTCACCTTGAACGGCCACTCCAATGCGCTCTTGCAGGGATGGAGCGCATTGGACCCGCCAGAGCGGGACGTCGAGGTTATCCGCACCATGCTGGATACGCTCGAAGCTATCGTGTTCGAGACCCAGGAGGCGGGCAGCGTGCTGGCCAGAGGCGAGACCCAGGTCGCGACCCCGATCATCGGGAAGATTCGCGAGCTCCAGGCGACCCTCAGACAGGACACACGCGCATACGGCTTCGAGGTGTGTTCGAGGATGGCGTAACAGCGCGGCCCTCCCGCCAACGTGGCGAGAGGGCCGCGACTCAGGCGCGGATGGGCTCAGAGCCGCTGCGGCTCCGCGTAGAGGAAGTCGTCCATCACGACGACGTCCCAGCTACCCCCGTCGTTGGTGGACGCGCTGAGCGGCCTGTTCCCGGTGGTGATCCGGACCTCGTAGATGTCGGCGTCCGTCTTCACACCGAGGAACGACAGGCTCTTGTTGGCCTGCTGGCCGCGCGGCACGTTCTGCCACCAGATCAGCCCACCCCACTGGTCGTACAGCTCGATCTTCGTGCTGGTGGCCAGGTCGACGTCGGTGAAGACGGCACCGAACCCCTTGACGGTCGCCGGCCAGTTGGTGCCCGGCTCGAAGAAGTTGATCCGCGTCTGGTTGGTCCCCACCGGCGTGAACAGCCGCTCCTGGCTGAACGTGCCGAAGATGTTCGGGTACTGCGGGTTGATGTTGCCGAAGCGCAGCGGCGTGGTGGTCGGGTTGGCGCTGTCCGCGCTGACCTGGAACCTGTTGTTGCCGCTGGAGAAGACCACGCCGCGCGGGGCGGTGGTGTTGAAGAAGTCCCGCGGCAGCGCGTTGGGCGCGGACTGCGCGTCCGGCGTACCGTCCCAGTTGATCTCCCGGCGACCGGCGGGCTGGCTGCCCGGGGTGCTGCCGTTGTTGGGGTCACCGAGCAGGGTGCGGTAGAGATTGACGGTAGGCGCGAGACCCGCGGCGTCGGCGGCCGTACCCTCGATCTTGGTGACCGCGGCGGACGCCGGCGGCGCCAGCGCCACGACGCCGACCGAGGCCGCCGCCGCGGTGGCGGCCGCCAGCCCCAGCAGGCGCCGGCGGAGTGCACGGGTGTTGTGTCGCATGAAGATGTTCCCCCCGAAGTGAAACCGTGCCCGGACTGTCCAGGCCGGCCCAGCCTCCGCCAGAGGTGCTGGGGGAAGTGCGGGGTCTCGCGGGGGAAACGCTGGGGGCGCTGGTCACGGCGTTTCCGTGAAGCGGCGAGAAACCGACAATCCACTTGACCCTCTCCGCCGGCCGCGCCGATGCTGGGCGGACCCCCCTCAGCCGCCAAGCGCGTGAGAGGAATCGTGCCCGTACTCGTAGATCGTGACGGTGACGTGCTCGGCGTGGGCGCCGCCGTGCCGCTCACCCGCTTCGTCGGCCGGGTCAGCGAGGTCGCCGCCCTGACCCGGCGGCTGGACGAGGCGCGGCTGGTGACCCTGGTCGGGCCGGGTGGCAGCGGCAAGACCAGGCTGGCCCACGCCGTCTGCGACCGGCTGCGCGCCGGCCGGCAGCGACTGTCCTGGGTGGAGCTCGCCGAGCTCGACGACCCGGCGCTGCTGGCGCCGACCGTGGCGACCGCCGTCGGCGTGACCGACGCGCTCAACCTGGCACCGGACCGCGCGCTCGTCCGCCACTTTCAAGACCACCCGGCCCTGCTGGTACTCGACAACTGCGAGCACCTGATCGACGCGGTCGCTGGGCTGGTCGGGCGCCTGCTGCGGGCCTGTCCCGGGTTACGCGTGCTGGCCACCAGCCGCGAGCCGCTCGCCGTCGCGGGCGAGACGACCTGGGCGGTCGGCGGGCTGTCGCTCCCGGCCGCCGGGGCCGCGGTGTCCGCCGGCGATCTGGGCGGCAGCGAGGCGGTGCAACTGTTCGTGGATCGCGCCCGCCTGGTCCACCCGACGTTCGACGTCACCGACCGCAACGCCGAGACGATCGCCCAGCTCTGCCGCTGGCTCGACGGGATGCCGCTGGCGCTGGAGCTGGCCGCGGCCCGGTTGCGCGTCCTGCCGCTCCGGCAGGTCGTCGACCGGCTCGATGACGCCTTCAGCCTTCTGGTGACGAGCGTGCGCGACGCCTCGCCGCGACACCAGACGATGCGGGCGACCCTGGACTGGAGCTACGACCTGCTCTCACCGCGGGAGCGGGCGCTCCTCGCCACGCTGTCGGTGTTCCGCGGCGGCTTCACCGCCCAGGCGGCCGAGGCGGTCGCCGCACCCGCCGACCGCGACCGGGCGTTCGGTCTGCTCACCCGGCTCGTCGAGAAATCGCTGGTACAGCTGCACAGCGAGGGCGACGACGAGCGTTACCGGCTGCTGGATGTCGTCCGCCAGTACGCGGAGCAGCGGCTCGGCCCCGGCGGGCGGAGCGCGGCCGGGCGGCACGCCGCCTGGTATCTCGAGGTCGCGGAGCGGGCCGACGCGCTGCTGGCCACCGACGACCAGGCGCTCTGGCTCGACCGGCTGCACCGCGACCAGGACAACCTGCGGGCGGCGCTGGCCTGGGCCCGGCGCCACGACCCGCCGCTCGGCGTCCGCCTCGCCGCCGCACTCGGGCGGTACTGCCGGGTCCGGGGCAACTACGCGGAGGGTCGCGAGTGGCTCCTGGCCGCCGTCGCGGCGATCGACGACGGCACGCCACCGGCGATACACGCCAAGGCCCTGCTCGGTTTGGGGATGCTCGAGTTCCTGCTGTGCGAGTACGACCGCGCGGCGGCCCGGCTGCGGCAGGCGCTGGACCTCTACGACCCGGCCGAGGAGCCGCGGGTCGTCGCGTCGGCTCTCCAGGTGCTCGGCAGCATCGCGCGCGAGCAGGGGAAGTACGCGGCCGCGCGGGCCCGGCACGAGGAGTGCCTCGCGAGCTGGCGGAGGCTGGACGATCCGGCCGGCATCGCCCGCTCGCTCAAGTCGCTGGGCTTCACGGCCTGGCTGGAGGCGGACTATCCGCGCGCCCACCGGCTCAGCAGCGAGGCCCTGCGCCGGTTTCGCGACCTCGGCGACGGCGAGGGCATCGTCGGTGCGCTCGTCGACCTCGGCGCGACCACCTACCGCCAGGGCGATCATGCGCGGGCCCGGCTGCTGCTGCAGGAAAGCCTCACGCTTTCCGAACGGCTCGGCTCCCGCGAGGGTACGGCGTGGTCGATGGAGCAGCTGGGCCTGCTCGCGGCCGCCGACGCCGACCATCCCGCGGCGGTCCGCCTGCTGCGCGGCAGCCTCGTCGCCCACTACGAGCTGGGCGACCGATGCCGCACCGCGAGCGTCCTGGAGGAGCTGGCCGGCGAGCTGGCCCTCGGGCCGGACGCCCGGACGGCGGCGCGCCTGTTCGCCGCGGCGACGGAGCTGCGCACCGCCATCGGTTCACCGGTGCCCCCGTGCGACCGCGACGACCACGAGCGCCGCCGCCGCGCGATCGAGGCCGCGGGCGGACCGGCCGTGGTGGAGACCGCCGCCGTCGCCGGCCAGGCGATGCCCTTCGACCAGGCGGTCGCGGAGGCCGTCGCGGCGGCCGACGAGCTCCTGCGCGTGCCCGCGCGCACGGCACCGGCCACGCCCCTCGGGCTGCGGGTCCACGCGCTGGGCCGGGCCCGGGTGGAGGTGGCCGGCCGGGTCCTGACCAGCGAGGACTGGACCTACGGCAAGCCGCGTGAGCTGTTCTACCACCTGCTGACCCGGCCGGGCGCGACCAAGGCCGAGGTCGGTCTCGCGCTGTGGCCGGACGCCTCCGCGAAGGAGCTGCGCAACAGCTTCCACACCGGGATGAAGCACCTGCGCCGTGCACTGGGCGACCAGCGGTGGGTGCGCTTCGTCGACGGCGGCTATCTCATCGACCGCATGGACGGATTCTGGTACGACGTCGACGACTTCGAGGGGGCCGCCGAGCAGGCGCTGGCCGCCGGCACCATCGCCGTGCTCGACGGGGCGGCCGGCCGCTACCCCGGCGACTTCCTCGTCGACCTGGCCGTGGGCGGCTGGGCGGACGCCCGCCGCGAAGGGCTGCGCCGGCGGTATGAGCAGGTGATGCTCACACTGGGCCACCTGCAGGGGCAGGACCGCCGGTACGGCGAGGCGGCGGAGACCTTCGCCCGGCTGGTGGCGCACGACCCGTTCCTGGAAGCCGCCCATCGGGGCTTGATGCGCTGTCACGTGGCGCTGGGCAACCGGGCCCGCGCCATCCGGCAGTACCAGGAGCTGGTCGAGCTGCTGGGCACCGGCATCGGGACGTCCCCCGCCCCGGAGACCACGGCGCTGTACCAGAAGCTCCGCGCTCCCGCCCCTTCCACCCGCTGACCGGTCAGGCGGCGCGGACGGCGGTGACGCCCCAGGTGGCGTACGGCAGCGTGAGGCTGCCGCCGAGCCCGTCGACGGCTACCGCCAGCGCGGCCAGCACCTCCGCCACCCTGTCCGGCGGGAGGCTGGTGAGGCCGCCGGACGTGGACACCAGGTCGAGCAGTTCCGCGCGGGTGTACTCGCGTTTCCAGTCGTAGCGCCACAGCTCCGGCTCGCCGAAGCCGCCCGCCTCGCGGATTCCGTCCGCCGCCCTGGTGTACAGCGCCTGGTACGCGTCCAGGATCGACCCGCCCCGCTGGCCGTCGAAGCCGACGGGCGAGTCCGGGGCGGCGCGCCGGTAGGCCGAGGCGAGGGCCTGGGCCACAGTGGACGGAAGCTCGTACACGTGGCCGAAGGGCGCGAGCACGCCGCCGGGCCGGAGCACCCGTGCCGCCTTGGCCGCGCCGGCGACCGGATCGATCCAGTGCCAGGCGGTGCCGGCGACGACCGCGTCGAAGGTCCGGCCGGCCGGATCCCACGCCTCGAAGGTGGCGACCTCGACCTCGACGCCGGTGCTCCTCGCGAAGCCGGCCATCCGCGGGTCGGGCTCGATGCCGAGCGCCGTGCGGCCGGCCGCCTGAAACTGGCGGGCGACGATGCCGGTGCCGCAGCCGACGTCGAGGAGGTCTGGTCCGGGGCTGGCGGCCACGACGCGCTCGACCATGGCGTCGGGATACGGCGGCCGGGTCCGGTCGTACCGCTCGGGGTCGACCCCGAAGGATTCCGCCATCCGCCGGTGTTCATGGGTGCGATGGGCATGCGCCCACTCTAGTGGGCAGATGCCCACTAGGCGCCGGATACTGTTTCGCGGTGAGCGAAAAGCGTGCGGAGGGGTAGGCGGTGCCGACCGGGGTGGCGCTGCGCGACCCGCGCCAGCGGCTCTTCGACGCGGCCGAGCGGGTCCTGCTGCGCGCCGGGGCCACGGGGCTGACCAGCCGCGCGGTCACCGAAGAAGCGGGCGTCGCCAAGGGGGTCCTGCACCGGCACTTCGCCGACTTCGACGCGTTCCTCGTGGAGCTGGTGCTGGACCGGATCGCGCGGGTCGGGGCTCAGGCCACCACGCTGCGCGAGTCGGCTGGGACCGGCACCGTCGCCGGAAACCTGACCGGCGCCCTGACCACGCTTTTCGAGCCGGTCATGGTGGCCATCGTCGCCCTGGTCATCGCCCGCGACGAGCTGCGCACCCGGCTGCGCCGGGCCGGCACCGCCCGGTTTCCACTCGTCGGCGAGGGCACCGCCATGATCGCCGGGTACCTGACCGCCGAGCGTGACCTGGGCCGGATCGCGCCGGACGCCGACGTCGACACGCTCGCGCCCACCCTGATCGGCGCCGCGCACCTGCTCTACTCCGAGCGCGGCGGCAGCCCGCCGAAGACCGGGGCCGTCGGCAAGGTCGTGGCCACGGTGCTCACCGGCGCCACCCGCTGACCGTCCGAGAAAAGTGGTCCGCCACCGGCGCCGGGTCAGATGCAGTTTCCGCAGTACTGGTTCGGAGGATGTATCCCACCGCTGTCGATGGATATGAGCACGGGCACCTGGACGCGCGCGTCGTCGATCGGGATGGGCGCGACCGCCAACGTCGGGAGGCCGGCGACGTGGTCGATGGAGACGCAGGCGAGGGGCGCGTCGGCAGTGCGGACGAGGCAGATCGCGCTGATGGGGCCGTATAGCGCGCTCAGGAAGCGATTCATCGCGCTGCTCATGGGGATCGTGACGCTGAAGGAGGCCGGCGCGGTGGGTGACCCGTAGCCCCGCAGCCCGGTGCCGAGAGTGCCGTCGAGCGGTAGGACGGCGCCCGTGCGGTAGTAGTGCACGAAGCCGAACTTGGTGGTGGGTGGTACCTCCTCGCACGGCTGGGCCCAACCGGCGATCAGGACCACCGCCGAGCCCTTGGGGGTGGCCCGAACGCCACCAGCGTCCGGTAGATCAGGTCGGCGTCGGCCGACCGTCCCCATTGGACGAGAGACGGTAACGGCCGGCCGACGACCACCGCGTCTCGCGACCGCCGCATTGCGCCCCCCTCAGGTGGACCCGGCATCCCGCCGGCGTCCCGCGCGATGCTTCGTAACACGTGGCGACGGGATCGAACAAGGGGACCTCCGGGGCTGGAGGCGGTGCGGGACAAGGGGTGCGGAGATCGGCAACGTCGCGACGCAGGATCACGCAAACCGATGGCGCCGAGGCAGTGAGACCGTGACGGTCACCGGCCGGGGTCGCGGGTGACGAACCCGGTCTCGTAGGCGAGCACCACCGCCTGTACGCGGTCGCGGATGCTGAGCTTGGTGAGGATCCGGGCGACGTGGGTCTTCACGGTCGTCTCGGCCACCACCAGCTCGGCCGCGATCTCGGCGTTGGAGAGCCCCCGCGCGATGAGGCGGAGCACGTCGCGTTCGCGCTCGGTCAGCGCCGCCAACTCCGGCGGCGGTCCTTCGGGCCGGACGGGCTCGACGAAGCGCTCGACCAGCCGCTGGGTGATCGACGGTTCGATGAGGGAGTCGCCGGTCGCCGCGGCCCGGACGGCCGCGATGAGCCGGCTCGACGGGGCGTCCTTGAGGAGGAAGCCGGCCGCGCCGGCCCGCAGCGCGCGGTAGATGTACTCGTTCTGGTCGAAGGTCGTAAGCACCACGATCGTGGGCGGGTCGGGATGCCGCAGGATCTCCTCGGTGGCGGCCAGGCCGTCGAGCCCGGGCATGCGGATGTCCATCAGGATCACGTCGGGCTCGACCAGCTGGGCCTGGCGGATCGCCTCGGTGCCGGTGTCGGCCTCGGCGACGACCTCGATATCGCCCTCGGCCTCCAGGATCACCCGGAAGCCGGTGCGGACGAGCGTCTGGTCATCGGCGACGAGCACGCGGATCTTTTCGGGCATGACCGCGATTCTGCCCTGTCCCGCGTTCATCCCCGGGTCATCCCTGCGGAGGACGCCGGCCCCGAACATCGTCCTTGCGCCAGACGTGGGCTACACGGGCTCTTTCCTAACGTCATGGCACCAGAACCACTCGAAGCGAAAGGCAAGGACCGATGAACGCGATTCTCCGGGGTATCCGCCCCCTCGACTACGTGCTGGCCGGCCTCATGACAGCTGCCGGAGCCCTCCTGATGTACGGGAACATCGCGGCGAGCGAGGAAGACCTGCCGCACCCCCTATCGTCCACCTCATGGGCGATGCTGCCGGTCTTCGTGCTCGTGACGTTGCCGGTCCTGTGGCGCCGCCGCAACATCCTCGCGGTCATCGGGGTCACTGCCGCCGCCACCGCCGTCCACGTGCTCGCGTTCGGCTGGATCACCCGCTGCGGCGTGGTGCTGCCGCTGTCGTTCGCGCTGGCGTACGCTGTGGCCCGGTTCGCCCGCGGCTGGAAGAACCACGTGATCGGTCTGGCCGGTATCGCCATCACGCAGCTCGTGATGCTGGTCCGCGACGCGTCGATCGACACGGTCTCGGGTGCCCTCCCGCTGGCGATCCCGCTCGCCGCGCTCTTCTACGGCGCCGGCCTCTTCGTCCAGAATCGGGTCAGCAAGAAGCAGCCCGCGGCGGTCACGCCCGCCGTCGAGCACGCGGCCGTCTGACCGGGGTTGCTGTGAAAGGAGCACGGCGATGAGTGAGGTCTTCCGGGGAGTCAAGGGCCGCGACTGGGTCTTCGCGGGAGTCCTCACCGCGCTGGGTGTGGTGCTGATGGTGGCCGACGTGGGCTTCTCCGACGCCGAGGTCGCCGGGGCCATCGCCGACGGGTCGATGGTCCACACGGTGAGCTCCCACTCGCCGTGGATGATCCCGCTCTTCGCCTGTGCCACGATCCCGGTGCTCTGGTGGCGGCGCGGTGTCATCGCCGTCACCGGCATCGCCATCGTGGTCATGGTGCTGCACGACGCCATCTTCGGATGGGTGACCCGCTGCGGTGCCGGGCTCCCGCTCGTTTTCGTGCTCGCGTTCCTCGGCGCGATCGCGTACGAGCGGACGAAGGCGTGGATCGTCTGCGCGCTGACCGCCCTGCTGAGTGTGGTCGTCCTGGTCTTCGACGCGACGACCGGTTTGAGCGCTCTGGGGATCGCCCTGCCGATCAACTTCATCGTCTTCGGGATCGGTCGGGCCGCCCGGCACCGCGCCACCCTGCATCAGGAGCTCAGCATCCGGGACGCTCAGCTGCGACAGCTGCGCGACGAGCGTGCCGCGCTCATGGTCGCGGACGACCGGGCGCGCCTCTCGCAGCAGCTCGACGGCCTGCTCCAGGAGCGGCTCGACCAGCTGACCGCGGCCGCCGAGTCCGCGGACGGCCTCGCGCCGGCCCAGGCGAAGGCGCTGCTGGAGTCCATCGAGTCCGGGAGCCGGCAGACGCTCGACGACATGCGCGAGATCGTCGGGCTGCTCCGCGGCGGCGACGTCACCCTCGCGCCGGCTCCGACGGTCGCCCACCTGGACGCCCTGCTCGCGCGGGGCCGGGCCGGGGGCTCGCGGCTGACCGTCACCGGCAACCCCCGGTCGCTGCCGGCCACGGTCGAGCTCTCCGCGTACCGCATCGTCGAGCATCTGGTCACCGCCCTCGCCGACCGGCTCGACTCCCCGATCGACGTCGCGGTGCGCTTCGAGGACGACGCGCTCGAGATCCGCGTGAACGGGCCGGTGGACAAGGGCGCCGATGTGAAGGCGGCCGTCGCCAGGGCCAAGGAGCGAGCCAAGCTGCTGGGCGGCTCGGTCGACGTGAAGGTCACCCGCGGCCGCGCCGGCGCCGTGGCCCTGCTCCCCCTGCTCGGCTGATCCGAGGTGGTGGTGGGCATGCGCCGGCTCGAACAAGCGGGGATCGCCGTCCTGGCATTGGCCACGGTCGCGCTGCCGACGGCGCTCCACGGCTGGCCGACCACCGTCCTGGGCAACGTCTTCACCGCGATGCTCCTGGCGACCGGGCTCACGCTGATGTGGTGGCGCAGCCATCCACGTCTGGTCACCGTGCTGGGGAGCGGGCTCTGGCTGGTGGCCGCGCTCCTCGGCGACCACGGCTGGCTTCCCGAGACCGCGCTCGGGATCATGGCTCTCCTCGCGACGGTGGCCGCCCTGGGCTGGTCCGGCCGGGCCGCGTGGGTGGTCGGGCTCGGCCTGGTCGCGTACGTGGTCGTCTTCTGGTTCGCCGGCGGCGACGAGAGCGAGGTCGCGCTGGCGATGCTGACCGTCCCCGGCTTCCTCGCCGGCACGATCTTCCGGCTCCGCCGGGAGGCGGCGGACGAACTGGCCCTGCGCGGGCGGGAGCTGGAGGAGGAGCGGGAGCTCTTCGCCGACCTGGCCCTGCGCCACGAGCGGGCCCGGATCGCCGCCGAGCTGCACGACATCATCGGGCACGCGATCAGCGTCATGGTCATCCAGGCCGCGGCGGGACAACGGCTGGTCGACAGCGACCCGGCCCGGGCCAAGCAGGCCTTCGCCGCGATCGCGGAGTCGGCCCGGCAGGGCAAGGAAGACCTGGCACGGCTCGTCGAGCTGCTCGGCGGCACGGAGGTCGGCGGGCCGGACCTTACGCTCATCGAGGAGGTCGTCACCCGAGCCTCCCGGGGCGGGCTCGACGTGTCCTGCCGGTTCGAAGGCGACCGCGACGGCGTGGCCGCTCCGACGGCGCACGTCGCCTTCCGCGTCGTACAGGAGAGCCTGACGAACGCACTGCGGTACGCCCCCGGCGCACCGGTGCGGGTGCTGGTCAGCGGGTCGGGCCGGAGCCT
>Ga0272482_10000085_pt1 | contig 29245 bp, 26 predicted proteins | sample RVTome_8_FD_192427 | JGI IMG/M metagenome (GOLD analysis project Ga0272482, IMG submission 192427) | Soil microbial communities from uranium-contaminated site in the Upper Colorado River Basin, Wyoming, United States - RVT160D0 (version 2) ...
AAGTACGCGGACGGCAGCAACGCCGGACCGCACAACTGGACCTCGTTCAAGGAGTACGACGTCGCGTTCGCGCCGAACTACACCGCCAACACCATCACGCTCAAGCCCGAGTTCTTCGCCGAGGTCGACGACGGCCAGCGGGTGACGCTGACGTTCCACTTCTGGAGCGGCACGACGGCCACGTACTTCGTCACCAGGTCGGGGAGCAACGTCACCGGCGCCGTCAGCTAACTGTTCGCGCGTCAGGGGCGCGGCCGGCCTCCCCGCCGGCCGCGCCCCTCGTCCGTGCGCGCCGAGCGCCACCTCCCGGGTCCGGCGGCGGAGGTACCCCTAGGATCCTGGCGAGCGGGAGGAGTGATCGATGGCCGAGACGTGGGTGACGGACGACGACCTGCGGGTGGCGCGCGAGCGGTACGCCGCAGGGATTCCCGGGTACGTGCCGCCGGCCGCGCACGGTGTGGCGCGCAAGGACCGGAACGAGCTCACCTTCGGCCACGTCAACCCGCCCGGTGCCGCCCGCCTCCTGCCGGCCGTGGTCATGGCGTCGGTCTGCGGGTATGTGTCCACGACCGGCGTGTTCCGCCTGGACCGAGAGCGCTTCGCCGAGGCCGTCGCGCGCCTCACGCCGGCCGAGTCGGCGACGCACATCCCGCACCCCAACCTGTGGACGTGGCGCGAGCTGCTGGCCGGCGGCGACGGCGACAGCTCCTTCCTCGCCTTCTACGTCGCGTCGGCCGGCGATCCGGTGGTGGACGAGGACGACGCCCGCTTCCGCGCGCGGTTTCCGGGGCGCTCCTGAAAAGAGTCGGGCGCGCTGTCGATTCCGGCCGGCACCGCACGTCGGGGAGACGTAGGAACACCACGAAGCAGTAGAAGGAGCAGGCCATGCCCCAGTACGCCATCCTCATCCACTCGCCCGCGCCGGCCGACCCGATGAGCATCTCGGCCGAGTACGCCGACGGCCTCGAGCGCTACGGCGCCCAGGTCGCCGAGCTCGGCGGCACGATCGTGACCGGCTACGCGCTGCAGCCGAGCACCACCGCCACCTCGATCCGCGGCGACGTGGTCACCGACGGGCCGTTCATCGAGGCCAAGGAGGTCGTCGCCGGGTTCTTCATCCTGGAGGCGCCCGACCTCGACGCCGCCATCGCGATCGCGAAGCTCAACCCCGCCACGATCGACGGCGGCGTCGAGGTGCGGCCGCTGTTCGTGCCGCCGGCCGAGTAGTGCGGTCGCCGCGTGGCTGCCCGACAATGGCGGTCATGCGGGTCGCGACCACCCTGTCGTACGACGTCGACGGGCCGGCGGAGGTCGCCTTTCAGGTGGCTGTCGCCGGCCCCGTCACGTCCGAGCTCCTGACCGTCACGCTCGACGGCGCCGCCGTGGAGGTCACCGCCCTCGACGGCACCCACCTGGTGAGCGTGGGGTCGGGGCGGCTCGTCCTCGCGTACACGGCGGACCTGCCCGGCCGCCGGGAGCCGCCCGCGCCGCCGTCCGCGCTCGACCGGCTCGTGGCGCTGCGGCCGAGCCGCTACTGCCCCTCCGACCGGCTCGCCGGGTACGCCACCGACCGCTTCGGCACGCTCGCCGGCGTCCACGCGGTACGCGCGATCGAGGCACACGTGCACCGGCACGTGACGTACACGCCGGGAGCGAGCGGGCCCACGACGGACGCCGCGGACACGCTGCTCGCCGGCCAGGGGGTGTGCCGCGACTACGCCCATCTCGTCGCCGCCCTGTGCCGGGCCGTCGACGTGCCGGCCCGGGTGGCCGCGGTCTACGCGCCCGGCCTCGACCCGATGGACTTCCACCTCGTCACCGAGACCCTGCTCGACGGCACCTGGTGGGTCTGGGACGCGACCAGGTTGGCGGCGCGCGGCTCGCTGGCGAGGATCGCGACCGGCCGGGACGCGGCCGACGTCGCGTTCGCCACCGTGCTCGCCGGCAGGCTCGACCCGGTCTTCCAGCAGATCACCGCCACCACCGCCGGCGACCTGCCCAGCGACGACCACACGGCGCTGGTCGCGCTGCCCGGCTGAACATTTCTCCGCGTGGGCTGTCCGGATCCGCGCGCGCCGTTCGTCAGGGTGGTGAGATCCAGACGAGAGGGAGTGTTGAGATGAAGTACATGATGTTCGTCTGCACCGACACCGAGCCGGACACCGACAAGAGCGCCGAGCCGGACATCGAGGTGTGGGTGGCCGAAAACGACGCCAGCGGCCGGCGCCTCGACGGCCACCAGCTCGCGTCCGTGTCCGCCGCCACCACGGTGCGGGTACGCGACGGCGAGCTGCTGGTGTCGGACGGGCCGTTCGCCGAGACCAAGGAAGTGATCGTGGGCTACGACCTGCTGGAGTGCGCCGACCTCGACGAGGCGATCGAGGTCGCGCGCACCCACCCGATGGCGCGGGGCGGCCGGATCGAGCTGCGCCCGTTCGCCGTCTTTGACTGAGCACACCGGGAGGTCGGCGGCGGACGCGGCGGCGGCCGCCGCCCGGGACTCCCATGCCCAGATCGTGGCGACGCTGATCCGCGTGACCGGCGACTGGACGCTCGCCGAGGACTGCGCCCAGGAGTCGCTCGTGCAGGCGCTCCAGCGCTGGCCGGCGGACGGCGTGCCGGCCAACCCGGCCGGCTGGCTCATGACCGTGGCGCGCAACCGCGCGACCGACGTGCTGCGCCGCGCCACGGTCGAACGCCGCAAGCTGCGCGAGCTCGCCGCGCTCGCGCCCACCGACGTGGCGCCGCCGGCGGGGAAGGAGGAGGTCGTGGACGACCGGCTGCGGCTCATCTTCACCTGCTGCCACCCCGCGCTCGCGCTCGACGCCCGCGTGGCGCTCACGCTGCGCACGATCTGCGGGATACCGACCGCCGACATCGCGCGCGCGTTCCTGGTCACCGAGTCGACCATGACCCGTCGCCTCACCCGCGCCAAGACGAAGATCGCGGACGCCCGCATCCCGTACAAGGTGCCGTCCGGCCCCGCCCTCGCCGAGCGGCTGCCCGGCGTGCTGGCCGTGCTGTACCTGCTGTTCACCCGCGGGTACGACGCCGGCGGCGAGCCGGCCTTCGCCGACGAGGCGATCAGGCTGGTGCGGCTGCTGGACCAGCTCATGCCCGGGCAGCCCGAGATCGCCGCGCAGCTGGCCCTCTTCCTCCTCCAGCACTCGCGCCGCGACGCCCGCCGCGACAGTGGTGGCGACCTGGTGCCCCTCGACCGGCAGGACCGCGCCCGCTGGGACCACGCGGCGATCGCCGAGGCGCTCGGCGTGCTGTCCCGCGCCGGTGCGGACGGCCCGTACGCGCTGCAGGCCCGCATCGCCGCCTGCCACGCCACCGCCCCCTCGTTCGAGGCCACCGACTGGCCCGCGATCGCCACCTGGTACGACGCGCTCGCCCGCCGCAACCCGTCGCCGGTGGTGGCCCTCAACCGCGCGGTGGCGCACGGCTACGCCCACGGGCCGGCGGCCGGGCTGGCGCTGCTCGCCGAGGCGCGGGCCGGTGGCGCGCTGGACGGGTACCCGCTGGCGGTGGCCGCCGAGGCCGACCTCACCGCCCGCCAGGGCGACCCGGAGCGCGCCGCGGCCCTCTTCCGCCGGGCCGCCGCGCAGACCCACGCCGAGCCGGAACGCCGCGCGCTCCTCGACCGCGCCGCCGACCTGTCGGGGTGAAGCCGCCCGGGCTCTCCGGGAAAGCCGGTGGCGGGTACCTGGCGGACATCTCCGCCGCGCGGATCGCCGTCTTCGGCGAGCATCGCCCAGCGGGCGGTGGGTCTCACTCGCAACCAACGGGCGGTCACGGGTTGCGTACGAGCTGGTCACGAGGCTCACGCTTGGGTCTCGGGTTGGCCACGGCAGCGTCCCACACGCCGATTGATCCGTCCAATGGCCATCAGGCGCCTCTACGGGGAGGGACACGATGGTCACGCTTCGACGGTTCGCGATGGTCCTGGGGCTCGCCGCGCTGCTGGGCACGGCGGCGTGTGGTGGTGGAGGAGGCGACAGCGGGGCCAGCGCGCCGCTGTCGGGCCGGCAGCCGCCGGCGACGGCGGGCGCCGAGGGCGATGGCGAGACGTCGGTGCGGGACGATCCACAGTCGACGTTCGCGATCGACATCGACACCGCGTCGTACGGGTACGCCCGCCGGCTCATCACCGACGGGCGCCGGCCCGACGCCGGCGACGTGCGGCCGGAGGAGTTCGTCAACTCGTTCGACCAGGATTACCCGGAGCCGAGCGGCGACGGCTTCGCGGTGCACGTCGACGGCGCGCGGCTGCCCGAGTTTCACGAGGCCGACCCGGACACGCGGCTGATGCGGGTGGGGCTGCGGACCCGCGGCGAGGACGCCGGGACGCGGGAGGACGCCGCCCTGACCTTCGTGGTCGACGTCTCCGGCTCGATGTCCGAGGCCGGCCGGCTCGACCTGGTGCAGGACTCGCTGCACACGCTGGTCGACGAGCTGCGCCCGACCGACTCGGTGGCGATCGTGGCGTTCAGCGGCGAGGCCGAGGTGGTCACCGAGATGACCCCGGTCTCGAACGCGCGCGCCCTGCACCGGGCGGTCGACGCGCTGCGCCCGCGCAGCAGCACCAACCTGGAGGCGGGGCTGGTGCTCGGCTACCAGGTCGCCCGGAAGGGTTTCGAGCCGGGCCGGACCAACCGGGTGATCGTGCTCTCCGACGGGCTGGCCAACACCGGCGACACCGACGCCGACACGATCCTGCGGCGGGTGAGCGAGGAGGCCGGCAAGCAGATCGCGCTGCTCGGCGTCGGGGTGGGCAGCGAGTACGGCGACGCGCTCATGGAGCGGCTGGCCGACCGCGGCGACGGCTTCGTCGTCTACGTCAGCGAACGGAAGCAGGCCCGCGAGGTCTTCGTCGAGCGGCTGCCGGCCACCCTCGCGGTACGCGCGCTGGACGCCAAGGTGCAGGTCACCTTCGAGGAGGAGGCCGTGCGGTCGTACCGGCTGATCGGCTACGAGAACCGGGCCGTCGCCGACGAGGACTTCCGCGACGACCGGGTCGACGGGGGCGAGGTGGGGCCGGGCCACAGCGTGACCGCGCTCTACGAGGTGCGGCTCACCGGCGAGGCGGGCGCCGGCGCGCGGGTGGCCCAGGTGCGGGCGCGGTGGCAGGACCCGGGCTCGCGGGAGGCGGCGGAGGCGTACGAGTCGCTCACCGTGGCCGACCTCGGCGCGCGGTTCGACGCCGCTGGTCCGCGGCTGCGGATGTGCTACGCGGCCGGGTACTTCGCCGAGGTGCTGCGCGGCACCGGCGCGGTGTCGCTCGACTCGCTCGCCGGCGTAGCCGGCCGGGTCGGCGAGGAGACCGGCGACCCCGCCGTGAAGGAGCTCGCGTCGCTGATCGGCAGCGCCGCCGAGCTGGACTGAGACGGCGGGCGCGGACGGCGCGTTCGCGGGTCGCGCATAGGGTGGTGGGCATGTGGCCGACCAGTCTCACCACCCGCGGCGACACCGGCGCGGCGGTGCTCACCTACTGCGACGACGCCACCGGCGAGCGCACCGCGCTCACCGCCGTGGAGCTGGGGGAGTGGGCCGCCCGCACCGCCGGGCTGCTGCGCGACGGCTGCGGCCTCGACGCGGGCGACCGCGCGGCCGTGCTGCTGCCGCCGCACTGGCAGACCGCGGCCGTGCTGCTCGGCGCCTGGTCCGTGGGCGTCACCGTGTCGTACCGGTCGTGGGCGACCGCGGGCCTGCCATCGGTCGGGCCGGGCGAGGACGAGCCGTACGACGCGGTGTTCGTCTCCCGGCAGCGCCTCGGCAGCTGGCTGGAGCGGGTGCCCGAGGCGCGGCACCGCTTCGTGCACGACCTGGCGCCGGGCGGCGCTCCCGGTGAGCTGCCCGAGGGATACCTCGACTTCGTCGCCGAGGCCGGCCGCCATCCGGGTGACGGGCCCGCGGCGCGGGTGCGGCACACCGACGCGGCCAGCCCGGACGGCACCACCTACCGGCAGTGGGGTGGCATCGCCGGCGAGATCGCGGGGACCCTCGGCCTGCGCGCCGGCGACCGCCTCCTGGTCGACGCCGGCGTCCACGTCGAGCCGGTCACCTGGCTGCTCGCGCCACTGGCGGCCGGAGCGTCCGTCGTGCTCTGTGCCAACCTCGACGCCGGCGGGCTCGACCGGCGGGTCGCCGCCGAAGGCGTCACCCGCGTGCTCTGACGGCGCGGCTCAGCCCACCAGCTCACCCAGCGCCGCGGCGAACACCTCGTGGTGGCGGGCCACGTCGGCGGGCGTCGTCTCGGGGCAGGCCAGCGCCATGTTGTGAAACGGGGTGAGCAGGATGCCCCGGTTGGCCAGGTAGGCGTGCAGGTAGTCCTCCAGCTCGCCGTCCGCGACCGCCGCCGACTCGCCGCCGGTGCGGGGCGCGGGGGAGGCGAAGCGGTACTCGACCCGGGCGCCGAGCTGGCTCACCGACCACGGCAGCGCGTAGCCCTCGATGATCTTCCGGGCCCCGGTGGCGAACCCGGTCGCGACCTCGACCATGCCGGCGAACGCCGCGTCGGTCAGCACCTCGCCCAGCGTGGCCCGGGCGGCGGTGATCGATAGCGGGTTGCCGGCGAGCGTGCCGCCGACGCCGCCCATGTCGACCAGGTCGAGGTCTGAGCGGCCACTCAGCTCGCCGGCGAGCGCCTCGGTGAGGCCGTACGCGCCGATCGGCACCCCGCCGCCGATCGCCTTGCCGATGGTGACGACGTCCGGATCGAGGCCCCACGCGGCGGTGGCGCCGCCCGGCCCGGCCGAGAAGGTGTGCGTCTCGTCGTTGACGAGGTAGGTGCCGTGCCGGCGGGTCAGGTCGCGGACGCCGGCGAGGTAGCCGGGCTCGGGCAGCACGATCCCGATGTTCGTCAGCGCGGGCTCCATCAGCACCGCGGCCACGTCTCCGTGCGCCAGCTCCCGCTCCAGGCCGTGGAGGTCGTTGTACTCGGCCACGCGGCTGGTCTCGGTGACGTCATAGGGCGCGCCGACGTTGCCCTCGCGGCCGCGCGGCCGCCCGTCCGGCCCGACCACGATCAGCGACTCGTCGACCGAGCCGTGGTAGCAGTAGCTGTTGACCAGGATCCGCGGGCGGCCGGTGACCGCGCGCAGCAGGCGGATCGCCCACCGGTTGGCGTCGGTCGCGGTCAATGTGAAACTCCATTGTGGAACGCCGAAGCGCCGGGCCAGCTCGGCACCCACCTCGGCCGCCTCCTCCGTGGGCAGCATCGTGGCCAGCCCGCCCCGCTCCGCCAGCCGCCTGGTGACCGCCTCGACCACCGGCGCGGGCGCGTGGCCGGCCATCGCGCCGGTGTCGCCGAGGCAGAAGTCGACGTACTCGTGTCCGTCCACATCGGTCACGCGCGCGCCGTACGCGGTCTCGAGGTGGATCGGGAAGCCGGCGGCGCTCTTGTTCATCCACGTCATCGGCACCCGGCCGAAGAGGTGGCCGGCGCGGTCGTACGCGGCGGAGGAGCGGGGGTGGCGGTCCGCGTAGGTGGCCCGCTCGCGGGCCAGCAACGCGGTCAGTCGGCTGCGGTCGAACATTCGAAACGCTCCTCACCTGGGCTTTCACCCGCAGCCTAACCGGGCACCCGGATTACTCAGGACAGCCGCGGTAGGGTCTCCTACCCTGTCGGCAGCCCTTCGGGAAGGAGACATCCATGTCCGCACGCTTGAGAATGCGCCGGATCGCCGTCGCGTCCACCGTGCTGGCCGGGGCGGCGCTGGTCGCCCTCGTGTCCGGCGGCGCGCAGCTGCTCGCCACCGCCGCCACCGCCATCGAGTACGGCCTGATCGCCTGAGAGGTGGCGCGCCGCCCGGGGCAAGGCGGCGTGGGAGGGCCTGCGCACGTACGACCCGAGCCCGCCGCGCCAGCACTACCGGGTCAAGCCCAGGTGACGTTCACCGTCAACCGGCGGGTGCACATCGGGTAGCGGCTCTCAGAGCGGGCGGGTCCAGCGCGGGTCCCGCCCGCTCTCCGCCAGGGCCCGGTCGAGCGCCGGCGCGGTGCCTTCGACCGGGACCGGGGGCGCGTAGATCCCCATCCGCCGGCCCTGCTCGCCCGTCTCCACCACGAATCCGTACGCCACCTCGGCCGCGGCCGGGTCGCAGCGGAAGTCTTGCCCGGTGGCGCGGGCCAGGTCCCACCCGTGGAGCACGATGTCGCTCGTGAGCATCGCGACGATCACGGGCGGCGCTGCCACGCCGGCCCGCTCCGGCGCGGTGGCGAGGGACTCGAACCGGTCCGCCCACCCGTCGTCCAGCAGCTCGCGGCCCCACAGCTCGTCCGGCACCGCCTCGCCCCGCCCGGCCATGCCGACCGCGGTGGCCACCTGGAGCAGATGGTTGGCCAGCGTCCGGACGTCCCAGTCCCGGCACGGCGTCGGCAGCCCCAGCTGGTCGGGCTTGACGCCGCGCACCACGGCCGCCGTCCCGGCGATCGCTTTCTCCAGTTCATCGCGCATGCCAGCAGGCTAGGCGGTTCGGCCCGATCCGGTCTTGAACAAACGCGACCCTGCCGTGAGCTCTGCGCACGGCAGAGAGCTAGCCTGCGAAGATGCCGGCGATCCTGCATCCGGGCGCGGGGCTGCGCAAGTTCCGGTTCGGCACCGTGGACGCGGCGCCGGCGCTGCGCCCGTTCGTCGCGCACTACTGGATCGTCAGCTGGGACCTGCGCGGCGAGGAGCCGTACGAGCAGCGCGTCCTGCCGTACCCCGCGGTCAACGTCACCTTCACCGCCGGCCGCTGCCGGGTGGCCGGCGTGCCCCGCGGCCGCTTCGCCGAGGTGCTGCGCGGCGAGGGCCGGGTCTTCGGCGCCCGCTTCCAGCCCGGCGGCTTCCGGCCCTTCCTCGACGCGCTGGTCTCCTCGATCACCGGCCGCTTCCTCCCGGTCGAGGCCGTCTTCGGCGCCGAGGCGCGCGGCCTCGCCGACGCCATCCTCGCCGCCGGCGACGAGGCCGCCGCCGCGCTCATGGACGACTTCCTGGGTACCCGCGCCCCGCGCGAGCCCGACGCGGCGGCCACCCTCGTCGCGGCGGCAGTGGCGCTCGCCGCGGCCGAGCCCGGCATCACCCGCGTCGACGACCTGGCCGGCGAGCTCGGCGTGGGCATGCGGCGGCTGCAGCGGCTCTTCGCCGAGTACGTCGGCGTCGGCCCCAAGTGGGTCATCCGCCGGCACCGGCTGCACGAGGCGGCCGCCCGGGCGGCGGCCACCGGCACCGCCCTCGACCTCGTGGCGCTCGCGGCCGACCTCGGGTACAGCGACCAGGCCCACCTCACCCGCGACTTCGCCAGCCTCGTCGGCGAGCCACCTTCCCGGTACGCGAAAGCGCAGTCAGGACCGGAGCTGACCTAACCGGCTCGTAGCGTCGGGTAGATGATCACTCCATACCGCGTGGACATCCCCGAAGAACGCCTCGACGACCTGCGCGCCCGCCTCGCCGCCACCCGCTGGCCGGCACCGCTGCCCGGGGACGGCTGGGACACCGGTGTGCCCGTGGCGTGGCTGCGCGACCTGGCCGGATACTGGCGCACCGGCTACGACTGGCGGGCCGCCGAGGCACGGCTCAACGCCCACCCGCAGTTCGTCACCGAGATCGACAGCCAGCGGATCCACTTCCTGCACGTGCGTTCGCCCCGGCCGGGTGCCCTCCCGCTGCTGCTCACCCACGGCTGGCCGGGGTCGGTGGCCGAGTTCCTCGACCTGATCGGGCCGCTGACCGACCCCGGCGCGCACGGCGGCGATCCGGCCGACGCGTTCGACGCGGTGATCCCGGCGCTGCCCGGGTTCGGCTTCTCCGGGCCGACCGCCGACGGCGGGTGGGACACCGCCCGGATCGCGCGGGCCTGGGTCGAGCTGATGCGGCGGCTCGGCTACGAGCGGTACGGCGCGCACGGCGGCGACATCGGCGCCAAGGTCAGCCCCGAGGTGGGGCGGGCCGCACCGGACCGGGTCGCGGGCGTGCACGTCAACGGCGGCCCCGGCCCGTACCCGCCGCTGCCACTGTCCGATGAGGACCGGGCCGCCCTCACCGACCTGGAACGCGACCGGGTGCGGCGGATCGAGGCGTTCATGCGCGAGGAGCACGGCTACGTCGCCATCCAGTCGACCCGCCCGCAGACCCTCGCGTACGGCCTCACCGACTCGCCCACCGGCCAGCTCGCGTGGCTCATGGACAAGTTTCGCGAGTGGACCCACCCCCGTGAGGAGCTGCCCGAGCGGGTCGTCGACCGCGACTGGCTGCTGACCAACGCCACGATCTGGTGGCTCACCGGCACCGCGGGGAGCGCCGCCTACGTCGGGTACGCCCAGGAGGCCGCGTGGGGCGCGCCGAAGGCCAACTCCGGGGTGCCGACCGGCGCGATCGTGTTCGCCCACGACGTGGGCATCCGCCGCTACGCCGAGACCGAGAACACGATCACCCGCTGGACCGACGTGGACCGGGGCGGCCACTTCGCCGCGATCGAGGAGCCTGCGACGCTCGTGGCCGACCTGCGCGCCTTCTTCCGCGACCTCCGCTGAGCACGGCCTGGTCGGGCGCGTGGGCCCGCGGGCCTGGTCGGGCGCGGGTGCCTGCGGCCTGGTCAGGCGCGTGCGCGGCCGGGCTGGCGGCATAATGGCGACGACTCGGAGGTCCGCCACCAAATGATCATCTTGATGCACAGCTCGAAGACCATGCGCCCGCCCACGTCCGGGCCCGCGGCGACCGGCACGCCCGCCCTGCTCGACCGGGCCGAGGAGCTCGTCGGATACCTGCGGACCCTCTCGCCGGCCAACCTGGCCCGGGTCATGAAGGTCTCCGGCGACCTCGCCGCCAAGGTGCGCGACCTGCACGCCGAGTGGAGCACCAAGCCCGAGCGGCAGACGCCCGCCGCGGCCACCTTCGTCGGCGACATCTACAGCGGCCTGCGGGTCGACTCGTTCACGGCGGCCGACCGCACGTACGCGGACAAGCACCTGCGCATCCTCTCCGGGCTGTACGGGATCCTCCGCCCGTTCGACGGCATCAGCCCGTACCGCCTGGAGATGGGCTACCGGCTCCCGCGCGGGCCCTACGCGAACCTCTACACCTTCTGGGGCACCGCGATCGCGGAGCAGCTCCCGGCCAAGGGGCGGATCGTCAACCTCGCGGCGGGCGAGTACAGCCGGACGGTCCTCCCGCACGTCGACGCGGCGCGGGTGGTCACGCCGAAGTTCCTGACCGTGGACGCGGCGTCCGGGGAGGCGAAGTTCGTAGTCGTACACGCGAAGATCGCGCGGGGAGCGTTCGCGCGGTGGCTCGTGACCGGGCGGGTCAAGGAGGGCGCGATCCGGGAGTTCGACGACATCGGCTACCGGTACGTGGAGGAGCTGAGCACGCCGGCCGAGCCCGCATTCGTATGCGAGGAGTTCGGCGGCAAGGGGCTGTCGGTCCGACTGACGTGAGGCGGCGCGCGCAGCTGGGTACCAGGGGTGGGTGACATCGACGACGGAAGCCGGCACTGACCGCGACGATGGCCTACGCCGCGTGATCAGCCGGCCCATGCTGGCGTTCTTCATCCTCGGCGACATCCTCGGCGCCGGCATCTACTCGCTGACCGGCGAGGTCGGCGGCGACGTGGGTGGCGCGATCTGGCTGGCGTTCCTGGTGGCGTTCGCGCTCGCGTTCCTGACCGCGTTCGCCTATCTGGAGCTGGTCACCAAGTATCCGCAGGCGGCGGGCGGCGCGCTCTACACCGACCGGGCGTTCGGGCTGCCGTTCCTGACGTTCCTGGTCACGTTCGCGATCATGGCCTCGGGCGTCACGTCGGCCACCTTCGCGGCGAGCCGGGTGGGCGGCGACTACTTCACCGGCCTCACCGGCGTCGAGTCACCGCCGACCGTCCTGATCGGCGTCGCGGCGATCCTGCTGGTCGCGGCGATCAACCTGTGGGGCATCGCCGAGTCCGTGCGGGTCAACATCGCCATCACCATCGTCGAACTCGCCGGGCTGCTCTTCGTCATCGGCATCGGCGCCGTGGTGCTGGCCGGCGGTGACGGCACGCCGGGGCAGGCGTTCGAGTTCGCCGGGTCGGGCTTCGGTGTGGCGACCGGTGTGCTCGCCGGCGCGGCGACGGCGTTCTACGCGTTCCTCGGCTTCGAAGACTCGGTCAACCTGGCCGAGGAGACCAAGGAGCCGAGCCGCAACTTCCCGCCCGCGATGGTGACCGGGCTGCTGGTCGCCGCCGTCGTGTACCTGCTGGTGGCCTTCACCGCCGCGATGACCGTCCCGCTCGACGTGCTCACCGAGTCGAGCGGCCCGCTGCTGGAAGTGGTCCGCCGTGGCGCGCCGGACCTGCCCGTCGACGAGATCTTCTCGGCCGTCTCGATCTTCGCGGTCGCCAACACCATGCTGATCAACATGGTGATGGCCTCCCGCCTGCTCTACGGCATGGCCGGCCGCGGCGTGCTCCCCGGCATCTTCGGCCGCCTCTCCGCGCGGCGGACGCCGTGGGTGGCCATCGCGTTCACCAGCGGGCTGGCGATCCTGCTGCTCGCCACCGTCGACGACCTGAGCGACCTGTCGGACACCACGGTGCTGCTGCTGACCGCGGTCTTCCTGCTGGTCAACCTCGCCGCGCTGGTCCTGCGCCGCGATCCGGTCACGCATGAGCACTTCCAGGCCCCCACCGTGGTACTGGTCCTGGGCGCCCTGGTCTCGGCCGTGTTCCTGCTGCCGATCACGCGCGAGGCGTCGATCTACGTGCTGGCGCTGTGGCTGCTGCTGGCCGGCGTGGGCCTGTGGGCGGTCAACTGGCTGCTGCTCCGCGCGCGGGCCTAGCCGGTTCGCGGCCCGGACGAGAGTCGCGTGGCACAGCCCTGCCTGAAGGGCCCGGCCGTCGTGGCCGGGCCCTCCTGGCTCGCCCCGTTTCCCGCTAGGACACGACGCAGTTGGTGCCGTTCGGTCCCTCGCCCACCTTCTCCGGCTCGTCGCCGCTGTCGTTGCCCTCGAAGAGGTCGCAGAGGCCGATGTCACCGCCGTTGATGGTGATCCCGGACAGCCGCGCGGTGTCGCCGAAGTTGATGTTGATGCCGACGAGCACGTCACCGGGCGCCGTGGCGGTGATGTCACTCAGCACCACGTCCCGCCGGGCCTGGGTGGAGCAGTTGCCGCAAGAGCGGTAGAGCTTGCCGAAGTCCTCCACCTCGAAGCCGCGGATCGTAACCGAGCCGCCCGCGCCGCGGTTGTCCTGGAACACCTTGTCTCCGGCGCCGCTCGCCCCGCCGCCCTCGATGACGACGGTCGCGCCGGTGCCCCGGAACGTGGCTGCGTCTTCGCCCACGTCCTCCCAGAACACGTTGCGCAACGTACAGGTGCCCTGGCAGTGCACGCCGTCGGCGGCGGGCGCGCCGATGATGACATTCGCCAGGGTGGCGCCGTTGGCGAGGCGGAAGAGCGGGTCCTGCCCCTCGTCCTGGCCGCCGCCGCCCAGGTCGCCACCGCCGATGAAGCGGCGGTTGGTGCCGTCGAACGTGCCGCTGACCGCCATGGTCTCGGTGAGCGTCACCTGGCCCGTGGCCGGTGGTGGGTCGGCGGCGGCGAAGTGCGCGCCGGCCACACCGGCGACCACCAGGGCGGTGGCGGCCGCGCCGACGATGATGCCACCGCGCCATCTACTGATTGCTCGAACTGACATGTGTGTCGTGACCTTCCGTGGGAACTCTTGCCGGTCCTTGAGGGTGTGCAAGAGTGCCCTGGTCAACGAGCGGAGAGCCGGGGACGGAGCGATCCGTCCGCGCGGGTCGACCGGGGCGTTTCGTCCATACACCTCCTGAAGAAAGCGGTTTCCTTCCCCGGCAGGCTAGGGCAGGACACCGACGCCAGTCAATGCCCGGCGGGACTTCGCGGTCAGCCGCGCAGGTAGGCGAGCACCGCCCGTACCCGGCGGTGGTCGTCTTCGTCCTGGGGCAGCTCGAGCTTGGCGAACAGGCTGTTGATGTGCTTGGCCACCGCCGCCTCGGTGACGAAGAGCCCGCGGGCGATCGCCGCGTTGGAACGGCCCTCGGCCATCAGCGCGAGCACCTCCCGCTCACGCGGCGAAAGTCGGGCGAGCGGGCCGCGGCGGTGGCTGAGCAGCTGCCGCACCACCTCCGGGTCGACCACCGTGTGGCCGCCGGCGACCCGGTCGAGCGCGTCGACGAACTCGACGATCTCGCCGATCCGGTCCTTCAACAGGTAGCCGATGCCGGCCGCGCCCCCGTGCGCCGACTCCAGCAGCTCCGCCGCATACGTCTGCTCGACGTACTGGCTGAGCACCAGGATCGGCAGCTCCGGATCCTCCCGCCGCAGCCCGATCGCCGCCCGCAGCCCCTCATCCGTGAACGTCGGCGGCATGCGCACATCGGTCACCACGATGTCCGGCCGGTGCGCCCGCACCGCCTCGACCAGCGCCTCCCCGTCACCGACCGCCGCGACCACCCGGTGCCCGAAGCGCGTGATCAGGCCGGTGATCCCCTCCCGGATCAGCACGCCGTCTTCAGCGACGATCACGCGCCGGCCGTCGATGTCCGCTCCTCGCGCCTGGCCCGCTGCTCGCGGGCGGCAGGCTCTTCGTGCGTGGCCTGCATTTCGCGAGTGGTCGGCCGTTCGTGGCTGGCCCGCTCGTCGCGGATGGCCCGCTGTTCGTGGGTGGCCGGCTGTTCGGGGGTGGCCCGCTGTTCGTGGGTGGTCGGCTCGTCGGGCCGTGCCAAACGCTCGAACTCGACCCGCAGCACCGTTGGCCCGCCCGCCGGGCTGGACAGTGCCACCGTGCCCTCGACCGCGGCGACCCGGTCGGCCAGACCGGCCAAGCCGGTGCCCGCGTCCGGGTCGGCGCCGCCGATCCCGTCGTCCGTCACCCGCAGCACCAGACGGTCGCTCTCCACGGCGGCGCTGACCGCGGCGCGGGTCGCCCCGCTGTGCTTGGCGACATTGGCCAAGGCCTCGACCACCACGAAATACGCCGTGACCTCGACCGGCCGCGGCAGCCGCTCGGGCAGCCGGATGTCGACCTCGACCGGCACCGGCGAGCGCCCGGCCACGTCGCGCACGGCGGCGGCCAGCCCGCGGTCGGTGAGCACGTGCGGATGGACCCCGCGGATCAGCTCGCGCAGCTCGGTCAGCGCCTGCTTGGCCAGGTCGTGTGCCTTGGCGAGCGGCTCGCCGGCCGGTGAGCCGGGCGGCAGCTCCAGCCGGGCGAGGCCGAGCTGCATGTTGAGCGCGACCAGGCGCTGCTGGGCGCCGTCGTGCAGGTCGCGCTCGATCCGGCGGCGCTCGATCTCGAACGCGTCGACCAGCCGGGCCCGCGACCGGGTCACCGCGACGAGCCGCTCGCCCAGGTCGGTGTCGCGGCGGGCCAGGATCGCCCGGGCCATCGCCGCCCGGGCGCCGGCCCACGCGCAGACCGGATAGGGCGCGACGAGCACGAGGGCCACCCCGCACCCGACGATGAACCAGCTCTCCAGCCCGGAGCCGTTGGTGAGCGGGGCGAACAGGAACGTCACCGGGAACCAGACCGCGAAGACCAGCAGCACCGCGTCGAGCCAGCACATGACGGACCCGGAGATGAACACGTGCCCGAGCTCGCGCCAGGTGACCTGCTCCCGCAGCCGGAACCGGAGGCGGTGGCCCCAGCCGGGCCGGTCGACCGGCACATGGGGGTCGTCGACGGGCCACTCGTCGACGAGCTTGAGCCGCCAGCGCTCGAGCCGGGCGACCTGCGGACCGAAGGCGATGACCGGCAGGTAGGCCAGCAGGCCGCCGGCGAGCACCCCGAGCGTCAGCTCGCCGTGGATCGCCCAGATGACGGCGACCGGCGTGGTGCAGCCGAGCAGCGCGCCGGTCGCCAGGTAGAGGATCGAGCGCACCAGCCAGAGGCTGCGCAGCAACCGGGTCGGGCGCATCGAGAGCGCGGCCAACGCGGTGCGTACCTGCATGTCGGCCCACGGTACCGGCGCGCGGGCCGCCTGGCGGTAGTGCTGGGTTTACCTCTGGAACTCCATCCTGCGTGACTGCGCCCGGCGCCCAGGGCCGCTTTGCTTGGAGCCCATGACGACAGGATCGCCATGCTGAAGGCGACACTCCGGGGCCTGCTCTCCCGCAAGCTGCGCCTGGTGCTCTCCGGGCTGGCCGTGGTGCTCGGGGTCATGTTCGTCGCCGGGGCGTTCGTCGTCACCGACACCCTCGGCAGATCCTTCGACGCGCTGTATTCCGGGGCGTACGCGGACACACAGGTGCGGGTGCGGGCGCGCCCCGCGGTGCGGGGCGAAGACGTCAAGGCGACCGTCCCGGTCCCGGCGGGCGTGGTGCGGCGCGCCGCCGAGGTGCCCGGCGTGGCGGCGGCCACCGGCCTGGTGGCCGAAGACGGCGCCCGCCTGATCGGCGCCAACGGCAAGGTGGTCAGCGCCGGCGGCCGGGCCCGCCTCGGCACCAGCTGGACCGGCGAGGGCGGCGCCGTCCGGCTGCGCGCGGGGCGCGGCCCGCTGGCGCCCGACGAGATCGCGGTCAACGCGGCGCTGGCCAAGGCCGCCGGAGTGCGGCCGGGAGACCGGGTGGGGGTGCTGACCCTGCATCCCAAGCGGACGTTCACGGTGGTCGGCATTCTGGAGTATCCCGACGGCCGGGGCAGCCTCGGCGGGCAGCAGGAGGTCGCCTTCCACGAGTCGGTCGCCGCCGAGCTGATGCTGGGCGAGCCCGGCGTCTACAGCGCGGTCGACGTGCGGGCCGCCGCCGGCACCAGCCCGGCGGAGCTGCGCGACCGGCTCCGCGGCGCGCTCGGCGAGGGCTACGAGGTCCGCACCGGCGACGAGCTGCGGCACGAGCAGGCCGAGGCGGCCAAGCAGGACCTCGGCGTGGTCAGCCAGATCCTGTTCGGCTTCGCCGTGATCGCGCTGTTCGTGGGGATCTTCCTGATTCTCAACACGTTCTCGATCCTCGTGGCCCAGCGGACCCGCGAGTTGGCGATGCTGCGCGCGCTCGGCGCCGGGCGCTGGCAGGTCGTCCTCTCGGTGCTGGCCGAGGCGGCCGCGGTCGGTCTGGTCGCCTCGATGATCGGCCTCGCCGCCGGGATCGGCGCCGGCGGCGCCTTCGCATGGGTGTTCGGCACGCTCGGCGGCGACGGGGTGGAGGTCACCGGGCTCGCGGTGCCGTCATCGGCGGTGCTCGCCGCGCTCGCCGTGGGCGTCGGCGTCACCATGCTGGCCGCGCTTCCGCCGGCGCTGCGGACCGCCCGCATCCCACCCATGGCGGCGCTGGGCGAGGCGGCCACGCCCGACCGCCCCCTCACGAGGGTCACCGTGGCCGGCGCGGTGGTCGGCGCCATCGGAGGCGGCGTGCTGCTCTTCGGGCTGACCCGGGGCGTCGATACGCCACTCGGGCTGGTCGGCGGCGGGGTCCTGGTCAGCATCGTCGGCGTCGCGCTGCTCACGCCCGCCCTCGCCCGGCCGGCGGTCGGTCTCATCGGCCGGCTGTTCTCCTGGTCGGCGCCGGGGCGGCTGGGCCGGCTCAACTCCGCCCGCAACCCTCGCCGCACCGCCATCACCGCGGGCGCCCTGATGGTCGGCATCGCGCTGGTCACGGGCGTCAACACGGTGCTGACCTCGGCGACGGCGAGCTTCGGGCGGACGCTCGACCAGCAGATGGCCGCCGACCTGTACATCTCCAGCGGCGAGTCGAGTGGCCGCCCGCCGACGTTCGACCCGGCGGTGCTCGACCAGGTCCGGGCCATCCCCGGCGTCCGGTCGGTCGCCGGCGAGTACTACGACGAGGCGCTGATCGACGGCCGCCGGGCCGGGATGGCGGCCACCACCGACGTGCCCGCGCTGGTCGCCGCCCTCCGGCTCTCCACAGTGGATGGTGACCTGAGCCGGCTCGGCCCCGACCAGGTCCTGGTCGACGCGGACACCGCCCGCGACCGCGGCCTCGGGGTCGGGTCGCCGGTGCGGTTCACGTTCGCCCGCGGGCAGGTGCGCACATTGACGGTCGCCGGCACCTACGACAGCGAGTGGTCCGGCGGCTGGATCCTGCCCGACTCGGTGGTGCCCGACCTGAGCGTGTCGCAGCCGTCCTGGGGTTACCTGGTGCTCGAGCCGGGCGCGCCCCTCGACGGCATCCGGCGGCAGGTCGACGCGCTGCTGGTGGACAGCCCGGAGGTGACCGTCGTCGATCGGGAGGGCTTCCTCGACCAGATCACCGGAGTCTTCGACACCGTGCTGCTGATGGTCCAGCTGCTGCTGGCGCTGGCCATGCTGATCGCCGTGCTCGGCATCGTCAACACCCTCGCCCTGTCGGTCCTGGAGCGCACCCGCGAGCTGGGCCTGCTCCGCGCGGTCGGTCTCGACCGGCGTCAGGCCATGCGCATGGTCACGGTCGAGGCGGTGGTCATCTCCACCTTCGGCGCGCTGCTCGGTGTGGCGGTCGGCGTCGGTCTCGGCGCGGCCATCGTGCGGGCGCTGCGCGCCGACGGCGTCCAGCACCTGAGCCTGCCGTGGGGCAGCCTCGCCGTGTACCTGCTGGTGGGCTCGGCCGTCGGTGTGCTGGCCGCGCTGCTCCCCGCGGCCCGCGCCGCCCGGGTCGACGTCCTGCGGGCGATCTCCTATGAGTGAAGGGGCGGCGCGCTCAGGGCTTAGGCGGGTGGGGGCACAGCCGCCCGGCCGGGGGAGCGGCGAGCGTCCGCGCCCAGAGCGACTCGTACCGGGCCGCCATCCGCTGCGTGGTGAAGGCCGCGAGGGTGCGCTCCCGGGCCCGCCGGCCGAGCCGCTCCCGGGCGACCGGGTCGCCGGCCAGGTGGCGGATCGCCGCGGCGAGCGCGGCGGGGTCGCCGGTGGGCACGAGCCGCCCGCTGCGGCCGCCGTCGAGGAGTTCGGGCACGCCGCCGGTGTCGCTGGCGACGCAGGGGAGTCCGGCGCCCATCGCCTCGATGAGGGCCAGCCCCAGCGTCTCGTAGCGGGACGGCTGGCAGTAGATGTCCACGTCGTCCAGCAGTTCGCCGACGCGGTCGCTCCAGCCGGTCAGCTCCACCCGGTCCGCGACGCCGAGCCGTTCGGCGCGGGCCCGGAGCGCCGCCTCCTCGGCGCCCGACCCGATCAGCCGGGCGCGCACTCCCGGCAGGCGGGTCAGCGCGTCGATGAGCACGTCCTGCCCCTTGACCGGATCGAGCCGGCCCACACACGCCACGACCACGTCGCCCCGGGCACGTACCCGGGTGACGGCGCTCGGGGCGCCGGGCGACACTCCATTGTGGATCACGTGCACCGAGCCGCGGCCCAGCGCGTAGAAGTCCTCGATCCGCTTGGCGCCGTCCGTGCTGACCGCCACGTTGGCGTCCAGCCTCAGCGCGAGCGCCCGGGTGCGGAGCAGGAGCGCGAGGTCGACGGTGCGCGCGGCCATGTGCTGCACGGCGACGACGCGTGGCCGCCGCCGCGCGAGCGCCGCGCCCAGCATGGCCGGCGAGGCCCACGGCACCTCGAGGTTGGCCTGCACCAGGTCGGGGCGGAGGCGGCGCAGCAGGCCCGCGTGGGCCAGCGGGCCGCCGCCGGTCACGTGCCGCGGCACGCCGGGGCGGTGCCCGGCCAGCCACCGCACCACGGGCTCGTGGGTGCCGGCGACGTGCACCTCGTACGCGTCGCCGAGGCCGCCGACCAGGTTTGCCAGCGCGACCTCCGCGCCGCCTACCGCGCTGACGCTCGTGTAGAGCAGCACCCGGGGCCGCCCGGCCACGGCTCAGGCGTCCTCGCGGCAGGGGTTCTCCAGCCGGAAGAAGTTGCTCTGCCGGCCGTCGCTGCGCTCCTCCTGGTAGATGAAGTTGAGGTAGCGCTCGTCGAAGGTGCGAAACCAGTCGTCCCAGCTGATCCGGCGCAGCCGCCCGCCACTGTCTCCCAGCGGAAAGTCGAAGGTCAGCACACCGGCCCGCCCGTCGTGCTCGGTGCCGTCGACGGTCGCCGGCGCGGCGTCGCGCTGGTCCGCCCACTGGCGGATCACCTCGTGGGCGGCGGTGACCAGGCTGCGTCCCGGGCGCTCCGGGCGCTCGTCGGTCGAGGTGATCTCCTGTGCGTAGCGCAGCGACCGCGAGGTCTCCGGACCCGTGCGGATCCCGCCGCCGCGCTCCTTCTGCTGAGCCATCGTGCGTATCCCCCTCGTCATCGTGCCTACCGGTGGTGGCTACCCACTGGCACGGATCCGATTCGTCAGGATGGCCGCATATCCCCGCCCGGGCCGGGTACCCACGCGTCGTGGACACAGCGCAGGAACCCAACCCGTACGGCTACGCAGGCGAGGGCACGGTGCCCGACGACGACCTGGAAGACACGCTGGAGAGCATCGCGGTCCCCGCCGACGACCCGACGACGACGGTCGCCGAGGCCGCCGGCGAGGCGGAGGACAAGCGGTAGCGACCGCTACACACCGATCCGGCGCCACGGGCCCCAGATCGCGAAGCTCATGCCCCGGCTGGCCTGGATGTTCACGAAGAGGGTGTGACCGTCCGGGCTGAATGTCGACCCGGCGAACTCGTCGCCGGACCGGTCGGCGCCGGTGCTGCTGGTGAGCCGGTTGAGGGCGATGTCGAAGAGCTGCCCGCCACTGGTCAGCCCGCGCAGGTAGTTGTCGTTGACGTTGTCCTCGCAGACGACCAGGGTGCCGCGCGGGCTGGTCGTCACGTTGTCCGGGAAGTCGAGCACGTCCTGGCCGGGCGACTCGTAGAGCAGCTGGAGCCGGCCCGACTGGGTGTGGTACGCCCAGATCTGCCCGCTGCCGTTGCCAAACCCGTCGGCGATCGGACCCAACGAGGTCTCGGCCGGGCCGCCGCCCTGCGTGGAGGTGAAGTAGACGACGCCGTCGTCGTACGCGGAGCCTTCGAGCCGGGAGAAGTACGCCGCGCCCTGCGCCCACCCCTGGCGGGCGACGTGGGTGAGCGCGGTGTCGTTGGTGGTCGGCGCCGTCTGCCCGGGCGTGTAGGGGTACGTCGGCGCCGGGTCGTCGATGTCCACCCACTCCACCTTGTACGTGGCCCGGCGCGCCTGGCTGGCGGCGAGGTCGAGGTTGGGCCGGCCGCGGACCGCGAGCATCTGCAGCCGCCCCCTGTCGCCCAGCCGCCCCGTGCCACGGGGGTGGCGCCGAGGCTTGTACCGGTAGAAGCCCGACGGCCAGCCGAAGTTGTCCTCGGTCAGGTAGAGGTATCCGCCGTGCGGGTCGTACGCGACCGACTCGTGCGCGAACCGACCAGCCGCGGTGATCGGCTCGCCGCTGGAGCACCCGTCGACCGGCACCTCGAAGATGTAGCCGTGCGGCTGGGTGAGCGGCACGTTGGAGGCACCGGTGAAGTCCGGACCGACGTCGGGGCCGTTGACCGTCTCCTCGCAGGTGATCCAGCTGCCCCATGGCATGCGGCCGCCGGAGCAGTTCATCATCGTGCCGTTGCAGCTCGTGTGGGCGCGCACCACCTCGCCGTAGCGCGTGACCTCGACGGTGGTGGTGCCGCCCTGCGCCATCGAGTCGTATGCCCGCGCCGCGTCGCCGAAGGCGGGGCCGGGGTTGTTGAGCTCGTGGTTGCGGACCAGGATGTACCGCCCGCCGCGGCCCCGGAACGCGCCCATGCCGTCGTGGCGGCCGGGGAGCGCGGTGCCGTCGTCGAGCGTGACGGGGGACTCGGTGTCGTGAAACGAGCGGTACTGGAAGCCCTCGGGCAGCCAGAGCCGCACCTTGCCGTCGCGCAGGTCAGGGATCGGTCCGAGCCGCGGGGTGTGCGTGGCGGTAGCCGTCGCGTCGGCGCGGTTGACGAATCCGAGGAAAGGCCCGCCGATCAGTGCGCCACCCGCGGCGGCGGTGCCGCGGAGAAGGGTACGCCGGTCAAGTTCAGCCATCCCACGATCCTGGACACCGATTCACCCGCTGGCAACCGTTTGTTCAGGTCAAGTTAATTCGGCGTGCCACCGGACGGCCCGGACCGGGCCGGGGCCGTGAAGGGGCCCCGGCCCGGCTGACTCACCGCTCAGTCAGGCGGATGAACGTCACCGAGTGGGCGGGGAAGTCGTACGTGAACGCGTTCGAGAAGCCGCCCGCCCGGCGCTCCACCGGCGACACCCGGGTCGGCTGGGCGAGCGAGTTGACGTCGCCGGGCTCACCGGTGAGCGTCGTGACGGTGGCGTTCGGACCCACGCGGCGGCCGTCCAGCCGCACCGTGCTGCGCACGCCGACGTCCTGCGCGTTGACCACCTTGAGCGTGACCGACTTCCCGTCCCGCGACACCACCTGGTAGAGCGGCTCCACGGTGGCGCTGTCGACGAAGCTGTTGATCCGCTGGCCGTCGAGCCACGTGGTGATCGTGCGACCGCTCACCTGGATCTTCAGGTGGTAGTCGCGGCCGGTCTCGACCGTGGTGGCCGAGGTGGCGATCGACGACTTCGCGCCGTTGGTGGCCTTCTCGATCGCGGACTGGGTGTTGTTCCAGCCGCCCACGTTCCACCAGTAGAAGTTGCCGGTGTCGCGCACGCCGAACATGACCAGGAAGCCCTCGTCGCCGGCGGTCTTCCGCGCGGTCACCTCCATCGTGTAGTCGGACCAGTCGACCGAGCCCGCCGTCGAGCGGGCGTCGGTCACGAGCGCGGACTGGACGTACCCGCCGTCCTCGACCGCCCAGGTGCCCAGGCCCGGCGTCCACCCGTCCGCCCCGGAGCCGAAGTCGTCGGCGAACAGCACCGTCCCATCAGCCGCCGTGACCTTCACGTCGTCGTACCGCACGTGGGTGTTCCAGGAGCCGAGCCCGATGGCGCCGGCGATGTCCGGGACCGGCTGGACGGCGCCGCCGCGGAACGTACTCGGCACGATCCGGTCGCCGACGTTGGTGGAGAAGAGCTTCTGCACGTAGTAGCTGGGTGAGCCGTACAGCTGGTCGTTGTCGAACCAGATCAGGTCCGGCGTCCAGTTCACATAGTCCACGTTGGACAGCAGTGGCGCGTACGAGGCGAGCTCGATGACGTCCGAGTTGCGCTCGATCCCGGTCAGGTACGACGCCTCGGCGAGGGCGTTGCCGAACGTGTTGCCCTGCGAGGCGTACTCGCCGACGAACACCTTCGGCCCACTCCGGTCGTACGTGTCGTACCGCTTGTTGTTGGAAAGGAACCAGCTCGGACTGTTGTAGTAGTGCTCGTCGACCAGGTCGGCGCCCTGGTCGCGGGCGAACTGCCACATCCGGTCAAACCACGGACCCTGCGAGATCGCGCCGGAGTTGCTGATTATCTTGATGTCCGGGTACTTGGCGCGGACCGCGGCGGCGAATTTCGGGTAGGTCGTGAAGAAGTACTCGTCGCCTTCCTCGTTGCCGAGGCCGACATACTCAAGTCCGAACGGTTTCGGGTGGCCGAGCTTCGCCCGCTTGGCGCCCCACGTCGAGGTGACCGGCCCGTTGGCGAACTCGATGAGGTCGAGCGTGTCCTGTACGTACTGAGCCAGCTTCTCCTCGTCGGTCAGCCGCCTGCTCTGCCCGCAGGCGTTGACGCCCACCGACTGCAGCGGCTCGGCGCCGACGTCCTCGGCGAACTGGAAGTACTCGAAGTAGCCGATGCCGTACGACTGGTTGTAGCCCCAGAAGTTGAAGTTCGTCGGGCGTTCCTCGACCGGCCCGAGCGTCTCCTTCCACTGGTAGATGCGGCGCCGGTCCTGGTTCACCGAGTACGGGTCGTAGGTGCCCACGTTGGTCACGCACCCGCCGGGGAAGCGCACGAAGCGAGGCTTGAGCTCGGCGACCATCTGCGCCAGGTCGGCGCGGAGGCCGTTCTTACGCCCCTTGAACGTGTCGCGCGGGAAGAGCGAGACCATGTCGAGGTCCGTCCGCCCGGCGGGTGCCCGCACGACGAGCCGCCCGGCGTCCGTGGTGCCGGACGCGCGGAAGGACGCGGTGTACTTCGTCCAGCCACCGGCGCGCACACGCACCGTCGCCGAGCCCAGGACGGTCGCTCCATCCTCGACAGTCACGGTAAGCGGGGCGGCGTCAGCGCGGCGCGCCCACAGCGACAGGTCGTAACGCTTGCCGGCCTTCAGCGGCACGCCCCGGTTGAAGCCGGCGTTGCTCACCCCGGCCGTCCCCTCGCCGGTCACGTCCAGCCGCAGGTAGTTGTGGTTGTTGGCGTTGAGCGGAGCGTCCGAAGAGATCGCCGGAGCCGCGACGGCACCCCCGGAAACCGCGCTCCACGCGGTCAGCCCCGTATACGAGGCGTTGTCGCTGGCGTTGAACTCGAACGAGCGGTTCCGCACGAGCTCGGCGTAGAGGCCGCCGTCCGCCGCGTGGTTGATGTCCTCGTAGAACACGCCGTACAGGTCCGGGCTGACCGCCGTGCCCCGGGCCCGGGTGTCCACCGTGAGGTCGCCGGACGTGTACCCCTCTATCCGGAACTTCGTCGGCGGCGCCGCGCCGGTGACCAGGCGGTCGCCGCTCACCGAGACGGCCAGGCCACCGGAGGTGAGCACCACCTTGCCGCCGCCCGCGTCGGTGAGCTGGAAGTCCGAGCCGGTCGCGGCGAGCCGCACCGGTGTGCCGGCGCGCAGGTAGCGACCGCTGGCGGTGTCCCTGAACGACAGGCCGGCGGGCGACAGCACCAGCCCGGTCGGCGGCGCGGGCTCCGAGACGCGCACCACGCCGGAACGGTCGGCGCTCAGGTTGGCGCCGGGCGCCCGTAGCGTGAAGGGTCCCGACGGCACGACCGGCTGCCCGGGGCTCGCCTTGACCGAGAAGTAGTCGAAGTCGGCGCGGATCGAGGTGCCGTTGGCCGCCGAGAGGCCGAAGAGCCCGACCTGCCGCACGTCGAGGCCCGCGGTCACCCGCGCGGCCTCGACCCAGGCGGTGCCGTCCCAGTACGACGAGACGAACTCGTCGCCGGTGCGGGCCAGCTTGATCGTTTCCGCGGACGAGCCGGGCCGGGCGGCGAAGCTCGCGCTGAACGCGGCACCGACCTCGCGGTCGGTCTCGATGACCGGCCCGCCCTCGAAGCTGACGTTGCAGAGCCCGACCCGGACGTAGTTGTCCCAGTCTTGCCAGGCGATCAGTCCGGCGTTCTGGAAGTCGAGCGCGACCGGCGCGCTGAGCCGGGTGGCGATCTCGAAGTCACCGGCCGGGATGTCGACGAGGAAGAGGTTGCGGGCGGTGTTGTCGCCCTGGTAAGTGTCCCCGCTCAGGGTGTCCAGGCGCAGCGCGCCACCGGAGACCGACCAGCGGGAGTCGTCGGGGGAGAGGACCGTCCAGTCAGGACCGAGCGTCGTGCCGTCGAACTCGTCGACGACGGCACCCTCGGGTGGGACGGGGTCGGCGGCCGCGGCGGCCTCGGGCACGGCGATGAGGAACGGGACGACGAGCGCGAGAGCGGAGAACAATCGCATTGAGACCTCCGTATGTTCGCGTTAACAGAGGTGGGCTGAGCCGAGCCCGGCATGCCGGGCTCGGCTCAGCGCTTGCGCGGGGTGATCAGCCGCTGGAGGAGGATGAACGCGAACAGCAGCGCGCCGATCACGATCCTCGTCCACCACGAGCTGAGCCGCCCGTCGAACGTGATGAGCGTCTGGATCAGGCCGAGCACGAGCACGCCGAGCACGGTGCCGAGCACGAAGCCCGTGCCGCCGGTCAGCAGTGTGCCGCCGATGACCACCGCCGCGATCGCGTCCAGCTCCATGCCGATCGCGTGGAGGCTGTTTCCGGAGGGCAGGTAGAACGTGAGCAGCACCCCGCCGAGCGCGGAGCAGAAGCCGCTGATCGTGTAGACGGCGATGCGGGTGCGGGCGATCGGCAGGCCCATCAGGTGCGCCGAGCGCGGGTTGCCGCCGATCGCGTACGTGTTGCGGCCGAGTCGCGTGAAGGCCAGCACGTACGCCGCGACGAGCACCACGATGAGCGCGATGATGACGCTGGGGGAGATGCGGTACTCGCCGATGTGTATCGAGTCACCCATCTTCGTCCAGAATGGATCGTCGATCGGGATCGACGACGTGCCGATCGAGTAGCAGAGGCCGCGGGCGAGGAACATGCCCGCGAGCGTGACGATGAACGGCTGGATCTCGAAGTAGTGGATGATGCAGCCCATGGCGAAGCCGAGCGTGGGGCCGATGAGCAGCGCGATCGGCAGCACCGCGTAGGCCGGCCACTGCGCCTGCTCCAGCAGCGCGGCGGAGACCATCGTGGTGAGCGCGACCACCGACCCGACCGACAGGTCGATGCCGCCGGTCAGGATCACGAACGTCATGCCGACCGCGACCACGAGCAGGAAACCGTTGTCGATGAACACGTTCAGCACGACCTGCGGGTCGCTGAACGCCTCGTACTGCACCACGCCGCTTCCGTACATCAGCGCGAGCAGGGCGAGGGTGGCGTAGAGCGGCAGGTACTTGCGCTGCTGCGGCCGTGCCAGCCGGGACCGCACGTCGGCGAAGGTCGTCACGCGGGGCCCCCGGGGAAATGTGGAGCCAAGCGGAGCATTTTTTTGGGGTGCTTCATGCCGGTACCTCGACCTTCTCCGTCGCGGTCGCGGTGGGGCCGGCCGGCGGCGGTTCGGGTCGTCGTCGGCGGCCGTGGAAGACCTTGGCCCGGAAGGCCGGCGACTGGACGAGGCAGACGACCGTCACGACGAGCGCCTTGAACAGCAGCGTGGTCTCCGGCGGGATGCCCGTGGTGTAGATGGTCGTGGTGAGCGTCTGGATGAGCAGCGCGCCGACGACCGTACCCGCGATGGAGAACCGCCCGCCGGCCAGCGACGTGCCGCCGATGACGACGGCGAGGATCGCGTCGAGCTCGTACCAGAGGCCGGCGTTGTTGCCGTCCGCGCTGGAGACGTTCGAGCTGATCATCAGCCCGGCGATGCCGGCGCAGAGCCCGGCCACGATGTACGCCATCAGCGTGATGCGCCGCGAGTGGATGCCGGCGAGGCGGCTGGCCTCGGCGTTGCCGCCGACCGACTCGATGAGCATGCCGAGCGCGGTGCGGCGGGTGAGCAGCACGGCGAGCGCGGTGACCGCGAGCGCGACCAGGATCGCGAACGGCACGGTCCAGAGGTAGCCGCCGCCGATCAGCTTGTACGGCGAACTGTTGATCGTGATGATCTGGCCGTCGGTGATGAGCTGCGCCAGGCCGCGGCCGGCGACCATCAGGATGAGCGTGGCGATGATGGGTTGGATGCCGACGACCGCGACCAGGAAGCCGTTCCACGCGCCGAGCAGCAGCGCCAGCCCGAGCGCCAGCGCGACCGCGACGAGCACGCCGGTGACGCTGTTCTGGTCGCCCTGCTCACTGATCCGCCAGCAGGCCAGCGCGCCGCAGATCGCCACCACCGAGCCGACCGACAGGTCGATGCCGCCGGTGGCGATGACCAGCGTCATGCCGAGCGCCACCATGATCAGCGGGGCGCCGAAGCGGACGATGTCGATCAGGCTCCCGTACAGGTGGCCGTCTCGCACCTCGACCTTGAAGAAGGTCGGCGTGAAGATCAGGTTGGACAGCAGCAGGACCACCAGCATGGCGACCGGCCAGAAGAGGCGATGTTTGACCAGGGTGTTCACGGTTTGGCTCCACTGGCGATGGTTTCCATGACGCGGTCGACGTCAAGGGTGTCGTCATTGGGCAGCTCGGCGATGAGGTGGCGGTCGCGCAGCACCGCGACCTTGTGACTGAGCCGCAGCACCTCCTCCAGCTCCGCCGAGACGAAGAGCACGGCCATGCCGCCGTCGGAGAGCTGCGCGACCAGGCGCTGGATCTCCGCCTTGGCACCGATGTCGATGCCGCGCGTCGGCTCGTCGAGGATCAGCAGCCGCGGCTGGGTGATCAGCCAGCGGGCCAGCAGCACCTTCTGCTGGTTGCCGCCGGAGAGGTTGCGCACCAGCGCCTCGGGGTTGGTCGGCCGGATGTCGAGCGCCTTGACGTACTTGTTGACCAGCTCGTCCTGCCGGCGGCGGGGGATGGGCCGGGTCCAGCCGCGGGTGGCCTGCATGGCGAGGATGATGTTCTCCCGGACGGTGAGGTCCTCGATGAGCCCCTCGGTGCGGCGGTTTTCCGAGCAGAACGCGATGTCCTTGGCCATCGCGGTGCGCGGCCCGCGCATCGTCACCGGCCGGCCGTCGACGGCGAGCTGCCCGTGGTCGGCCCGGTCCGCCCCGTAGAGCAGGCGGGCGACCTCGGTGCGGCCGGAGCCGAGCAGGCCGGCCAGGCCGACCACCTCTCCCTTGTGGATGGTGAGGCTGAACGGCGCCACCGCGCCCTTGCGCCCCAGCTCCCGCGCGTCGATCAGCGGCACGTCGATCTCCTGGAAGCGCTTGGGCCGATCCTCGAGCCGCTCGAGGACCTCCAGCTCCTTGCCGATCATCTTGCCGATCAGGTCGATGAGCGTCAGCTCGCTGGTCTGGAACTCCCCGACCAGCCGGCCGTTGCGCAGCACGGTGATCCGGTCGGAGATCTCGTAGACCTGGTCGAGGAAGTGGGTGACGAACAGGATCGCGATGCCCTCGTCCTTGAGCTGCCGCATGACCCGGAAGAGCTGCTGCACCTCGCCGGCGTCCAGGCTGGACGTGGGCTCGTCGAGGACGAGCACCTTGGCCGAGATGTCGATCGCGCGGGCGATCGCCACCATCTGCTGGACGGCCAGCGAGTACGTGCCGAGCTGAGCCGACACGTCGATGTCGAGCTGGAGCCGGCGCAGCAGCTCCCGCGCGCGTTTTTCCACGGTGGACCATCTGATGTGGCCGAGGAAGCGCGGCTCCCGCCCGATGAAGATGTTCTCCGCGACCGAGAGGTTGGGGCAGAGGTTGATCTCCTGGTAGACGGTGCTGATGCCGGCGTGCTGGGCCTGCAGCGGTCCGGTGAACCGCACCGGCTGCCCGTCCAGCTCGATGCCGCCCTGGTCGATGTCGTACACCCCGGTGAGCACCTTGATGAGCGTCGACTTGCCGGCGCCGTTCTCACCCATGAGGGCGTGCACCTCACCCGGCAGCAGCCGGAAGTCGACCTCGCTCAGTGCCTTGACGCCGGGGAACTCCTTGCTGATCCCCGTCATCGTCAGGATGGCCTCGGTCACCTGCCTGCCCTTCTACGGAGGGGTGGCCGCCCCACCCCATGCGGGAGGGTGGGGCGGCCGTGGTCGGATCAGTACTGGCGTTCAGGCAGGGCGGCTTTGGCCTGTTCCTGCGTGAAGGTGGTTTCTTTGGTGATGATGCGGGTTTCGACGGTTTCGCCGGCGTTGACCTTCTTGACCAGCTCCATCAGCTGTGGGCCGAGCAGCGGGGAGC
>Ga0272482_10000087_pt1 | contig 29111 bp, 26 predicted proteins | sample RVTome_8_FD_192427 | JGI IMG/M metagenome (GOLD analysis project Ga0272482, IMG submission 192427) | Soil microbial communities from uranium-contaminated site in the Upper Colorado River Basin, Wyoming, United States - RVT160D0 (version 2) ...
CCGGGAGCATCCCGGTCGATCGCGGTGCTCCGCCACATCCGCTAACGCAGCGTCACGGGCCTGCGTTGACAAGCCGCCCACCGTCCAACCTCAGTGCCGTCGTCGGTCGCCTCTGCGGCTGATGGCTGGGCGCAGTAACGCGCCCAGCTCGACAGCTGCCCACACAAGCGAACCCACCGGGCGTGCCCGCCACGGGAGTGATCGGGACATCGTCGGCGTGGGCGGAGTTGGTGGGCGCACAGGCGGAGCAGCTCGACAGGCTCTCGTGCGCATACAACGCCGACGCCGAAGGGGCTCAGGTGGGTGGCGGCGGGGGCCAGCGGAGCCACGTGGGGTCGTGTTCGAAGCCGCGGCGCTCGTAGAAGGTGACCGCGCGGCGGCTGGAGTGGACGGTGACGTGTTCCAGGCCCAGCTCACTCGCCTCGGCCAGTAGCGCCTCCAGGAGCACCGCGCCCACACCGCTGTCGCGTTGCTCGGGCACCACGTAGACGGCCTGGACGTCGCCCGTGCGGCGGTGTCTGCGCGTGGGGGCGGGCACGCGGTCGGCGAGCATCAGCCAGGCCATGCCCACGATGTCGCCGGAGACCTCGGCGACGAACGGGATGTGGGTGGCCATGTGGTCGACGATCCAGGCGGCGAACGCCTCGACGAAGGCCTCGCGGTCGGTGCCGGTGTAGCCGTGCTCCTCGGTCGGCCACCGCCACCGCAGCTCGCCCATCGCCGCCGCGTCCGCCGGTGTCGCTTTTCTCGCCGTCGCCCCCATCCGCAGCAGGTTACTTCAGTTGGCCCGCCGTCAGGCCGGACTGGATCTGGCGCTGGAAGAGGACGTAGACGCCGAGCACGGGGAGCATCGCGATCGTCAGGCCGGCGAAGAGGCCGCTGAAGTCGCCCTGGTAGCCCTGGCTCACGGCGAGCGCGGACAGGCCCTGCGCCAGCACCCATCTCGAGTCGTCGCCCTGCATGAGCACCTGGGGCAGGATGAACTGGTTCCACTGGCCGAGGAAGTTGAAGATGGCCACGCTGATCAGGCCGGGTCTCGCCATGGGCAGCATGACGCGGAAGAAGAGCCGGAAGTGGCCGCACCCGTCGATGAGGGCGGCCTCGGCGACCGTCTGCGGGAGGGTGCGGAAGAAGGCGGTCAGGAAGAAGACGGTGAAGGGCAGCGAGTAGGCCGCGTACACCAGGATGAGGCCCCGCCAGGTGCCGAAGAGGCCGGCGTTGCGTACCACGAAGAAGAGCGGCACCAGCGCGAGGAAGACGGGGAACATCATGCCGCCCACGAACAGGTAGTAGAAGACCTGCTTGAAGCGGAAGTCGTAGCGGGCGAAGACGTACGCGGCGGTGGCGCCGAACAGCATCGTGAGCGAGAGCGAGCCGGAGACGACGATGATGCTGTTGAGGAAGTACCGGCCGATGTGCGCCTCGGTCCACGCGCGCTGCCAGTTTTCGAAGCGCAGCGCGCCGGGCAGGCCCCACGGGTCGGTCAGGATCTCGTTGTCGTCCTTGAACGAGCTCAGCACCACCCACAGCAGCGGCAGCGTGGTGAGCAGCGCCCACAGCAGCAGGAAGCCGTGCGAGAAGACGTTGGCGACGCCCCACTCGCGGCGCAGCGGCCGGTCGGCGGAGGGCGCGGGGGCCTCCGTCGACGAGGGCGACTCGACGATCGTCATGAGAACTCGATCCGGTCGCGCCGGGACGCGCGCAGCGCCAGCACGGCCACCGACAAGGTGAGGAAGAACATCACCACGCCGATCGCCGAGGCGTACCCGAACTTGGTGTCGCTGGCGAAGGCGGTGTTGTACATGCGCAGGCCGATCACGTCGGAGGAGAAGTTGGGGCCGCCGTTGGTCATCAGCTGCACGAGGATGAAGCCGTCGAGGGCGGCGATGGCCAGGTAGATCCAGGCGACCTGGACGGTGTCCCACAGCAGCGGGATCGTGATGCGGCGGAGCATGACCGCGCGGGAGGCGCCGTCGAGCAGCACCGCCTCGTAGATGTCCTTCGGGATGGCCTGCATCGCCGCGCCGAAGAGCACCACGTAGAAGCCGACGTTGGACCACACCATCACGGCCAGCACGCACCAGAACGCGGTGCGCGGGTCGCCCAGCCAGCTCGGCCCATTGACGCCGAACGGCTCGAGCGCCGCGTTCAGGATGCCGGCGTTGGGGTGGTACACCTGCTGCCAGATGACCGCGATGATCACGACGGAGAGCACCTGCGGGAAGAAGTACACCAGGCGGTACGCCCCGGTGCCGCGCACGCCGACCACGCCGGCCCGCCCGCCGCGCCCACCCATGTTGAGCATGGTCGCGAAGAACAGGCCGAGCGTGATCGTGAGCACCGGCACGAGGACGAGCAGGATCGCGTTGTTCTTGATGGCGTTCCAGACGTAGTCGTCCTTGAACAGCTGGACGAAGTTGTCCAACCCCACCGAGTTGGCGTCCGTGGAGTAGCCGAGCCAGTCGGTGGTGGAGATCTGGAACGCCTGCAGGTACGGCGAGAGCACGAAGACGCCGTACAGGATCAGGGGCGGCACCAGGAACGTGATGATCAGCGGGTACTTGCCATGCCGCATGTGCCGCCCCTGCCCCCTCAGGCCCTCTTGTACTTCTTGAGCGAGCTGTCCGAGGCGATCATGTCAGCGCCCTTCTGGCACTGGTCGAGGAACTCGGTCGGGCTGATCCGCCCGCTGAAGAACTCCCCGCACGCCGCGTCGACCAACTCGCGCTCGAGCTTGCGGTAGTAGTTGTTGTAGACCCAGTTGAAGCCGTTGGTGCCGGAGGCGTCAAGCGCCTTGACCACGGTGCTGAGGCCGGGCGGCAGCGTCGCCCCGTCGGCCGCGCCGGCCACCACGCTGAGCGCGGAGACCTTCTGGGTGAAGTCCTTGGCGCCGCGCATCGACAGCACGGTGCGGAAGTACTCCAGGCCGCCGGGCACGTTCTTGGCCTTGGCCGGCACGATGAACGGCTCGCCGGCCGTACCCCGGATGGCCTCGAAGGGCAGCTTGTCGCCCGCGCCGAGGCTCGGCGTGGGCGCGATGGCCATGTTGAAGCCCTCGGGCGTGACCTTCTTCTGCTCGTTCTCGATCCAGGAGCCGCACGAGATGAGCGCCGCCTTGCCGCGACACCACTCGGTCTGCGACTGCACATGGTCGAGGCCGGGCGTACCGGGAAGGATGAACTGGTCCTTGACGATCTGGTACCACGCGTCGGCGGACTGCCTCATCGCGTCCGACTTCCAGGCGTTGGGCTCCAGGTTGTCGATGTTCTTCGCGACGTCGAGCCCACCCAGCTTGATGGCCGTGGAGATGACCGGCCAGCTCATGTAGCGGGGGTGCTTGCCCGCGTACGTCCAAGGGGCGATGCCGGCGGCCTTGATGGTGCGGCACAGCGCGATGTGCTCGTCCCAGGTCTTGGGGTACTGCCAGCCGCGGTCGGCGAAGAGCTTCTGCGAGTACCAGATGCCGTAGGCGGTGTAGCTGATGTTGAGCACGTGGAACTTGCCGTCGTAGCTGCCCACGTCGACCACGCCGGGCAGCAGCGTGTCGCCCACCTTCTTGCCCGGTATGTCGAGGCTGGGCGCCTCGAGCAGCTCGTTGAGGTCGGCGAGCGCGCCCTGCGCCACCAGGCTGCCCTGGTCGATCTGTCCGGCGCCGGAGTTGTTGACCACGTCGGGCGGGCTGCCGTCGACGAAGCGCGGCTGGAGGGTCTTGCTGATCTCCTGGGTGGCCGAGTGCGTGATCTTCGCGTTCGGGTACTTCTCGTTGTACATGGCCTCGTGGGCCTTCGCGTACTCCTCGCCGTACCCACCGTTGAAGATGACCACCTCCAGCGGCGCGTCCGCCTTGACGCCGAAGGGGTTTTCGGCGGTCTTGTCGCCCTGGTTGGCGCTCTCGCCGCCGGAGTCGTCGTCATCGCCGCCCATCGCACAGCCGGTCAGCAGGCCGGCCGCGGGGGTCGCCATGACGCCGGCGACGACCCCGCGACGGAGAATGTCACGCCTTGTACTATTCATGGGGGCCGCGTCACTTCCCTTCAGTCGCTGTTAACGCTTTGAAGGATTCTTACGACAAGTGGCGGGCGACAGCAACCCCTGGGCGCGAACCGTTACGTGGCGGCCCGCCCGATGGCCTCCACCAGGATGGCCAGACCCTCGCGGGCGTCCTCCTCGCTGAGCGTGAGCGGCGGGCCCATGCGGAGCACGTTGCCGTACAGGCCGCCCTTGCCCACGAGCAGTCCACCCTCCTTGGCGAGCTCGAAGACCCGCGTGGTCACCACCGGGTCCGGCTCGACCGTGCCCGGCCGCACGAACTCGATCGCCAGCATCAGCCCCTTGCCCCGCACCTCGGCCACGATCGGGTGATCGGCGGCCGCCGCGCGCAGCCCCTCCAGCAGGATGGCGCCGACCCGCTGGGCGTTCTCCTGGAGGTTGTGGTCGAGCACGTAGTCGAGCACCGCGTTGCCGGCCGCCGTCGAGATCGGGTTGCCGCCGAAGGTGGAGAACGAGATCGCCTGCACCGCGTTCATCACCTCGGCCCGCCCGACCACGCCGGCGAGCGCGAAACCGTTGCCGATGCCCTTGGCGAACGTGAGCAGGTCGGGGGTGACCCCGTGCGCCTGGTATCCCCAGAAATGCTCGCCGGTGCGCCCCCAGCCGGTCTGCACCTCGTCCGAGATGAGCAGGATGCCGTACTCGTCGAGCACCTTCTTCAGCCCCGCGAAGAGCCCGTCCGGCGCGCTGACGAACCCGCCCACGCCCTGGATCGGCTCGGCGATCAGGCAGGCCACGTCGCCGGAGGTCTGGGTGGCGATCACCTCGCGCAGATCCTCGACCGCCGCTTCGATGTGGTCGGCGTCGTCGAGCCTGGCGAGCACGCCGCGCAGCTTGTCGCCAGAGTGCAGCCAGGCCACCTGGAGCGGGTTGAGCGCGCTCGCCGACCAGCTGCGGTGCCCGGTGATGCCGATCGTCGCGTACGAGCGGCCGTGGTAGCTGTTGCGCACCGCGAGCACCTGGTTGGAGCGGCGCAGGTTGGTGGCGACCAGCAGCGCGGCCTCGTTGGCCTCGGTGCCTGAGTTGGTGAAGAAGACCCGCGCGTCCTCGATCCCGGAGAGCCGGGCGATCTTCTCGGCGAGCTCGACCTGCTGGCGGATCAGGTACAGCGTCGAGGTGTGCGCCACGCCCGTACGCAGCTGCCGCTCGACCGCCTCGCGCACCTCCGCCACGTCGTACCCGATCATGGTGGTGAGCACGCCGCCGAAGAAGTCGAGGTACGTGCGGCCGGCCGCGTCGGTGACCCGGCACCCCGAGCCGGACACGATCTCGATCGGCTCCGCGTAGTAGAGCGGCATCCACTTGGGCAGCACGGCCTGGTGCCGCGCGAGCAGGTCATCGGTCATACCGCACTGTCCAACGGCGCGGCCCGCGAGGCAACCTACACTGTGTAACCGCCGGCCCCGTTAAGATCCGAGCGTGCACGTGCAGCCGGTCCCGCTCCCGTCCGGCGAGCCAGCCGCCGTGCTCGACGGCGTGGCTCGTTGGATCACGTCCGCGCCCCTGCGCGACCTCGTCACCGCGTTCGGCGGCCAGTGGCCGGGCGGCGACAGCCCCTCGCTGCTGGGGTGGCTGGACGCGTTCTCGGCGACACACTGGGACTTCCGCGGTGGCGCCGAGCGCCCGGACGCCCGCGAGCCCGACCTCGACCCTGAGGTCGCCACGCTGGTCGAGACGTCGGCCGAGGCCCTCGGCATGGTCGGCGCGAAGCCACCGCCGCGCCGGGACTACAAGCACGTGGTGGTGCTCGGCGGGCTCGCGCACGCCTGCCTGCGGCGCACCGCGTACGCCGCGCACCTGCTGCACCGCGGCACGTTCGCCGAGGGGGTGGGCGTGCTGGGCAGCTTCCGCCCGCTGTCCCCGGCCGAGCTGGCCCTCCCGCCGCTCAACGGCTGCCGCAGCGAGGTCGACGTGCTCGACCTGGGCGTGCGGCGCGCGTTCGAGGTCGACGAGGCGGACGAGGCGGACGCCGCGCCGGACGGCTCCTGGTCGGTGCGCACCTACGCGCCCGCCGAGGGCCCGCGGGTCGAGGTGCTGGCGGCGCCCTCCTCCGAGCCGGGGGTACGCCGCGCGCACACCGCCGATACCCAGCGCTTCTGGGCCAAGCGGGCGGCGCTCGCGCAGGGCGACCGGCTGCTGGTGGTAACCGCGCCGATCTACGTGCCGTTCCAGCACTGCGACGCGGTCCGCACGCTCGGCCTGCCCTACGGCTGCGCGGTCGACACGATCGGCGTCGACCCCCGTCTCGCCGACGAGCTGGCGCTGCCCGAGCCCACGCTCACCCCCGGCCGGTACCTGCAGGAGATCCGCTCGGCGATCCGCTCGATGCGCCTGCTGGTCGGGGCGCTGGGCGGCTAGCGCCGCCAGGCCTCGGCGGGCAGGCAGGTGGCCGGGTCCACCGGCGGCGGCTGCTTGCCGGCGTACTCCGCCCGGTAGACGACCTTCCCGGCCGGGTCGACGTAGCAGCGGTCCAGCCGCATGTCGAAGAACCGGAGCCGGTCAAGGACGTTGCCGTCCGCGTCGTAGCTGACCAGCCGCGCGTCCTCGCGGACCGAGCTACCGGTGCTGATCAGGCCGAACGCGCCGTCCTGGAGCCGGGCCTCGGTGGTGCGCCCGTCCCCGTGCTCCAGCACCAGCCGCCGTACCCGCGCGCTGACCCGTCCGATGGCCATCACCTCACCGCCATCGATGTCGCTGGAGGACACGCTGAGTGCCTCGACCGGACCGGGCAGCCAGCCGCGCCGGTCTCCCCACGCGTCCCAGTTGGTGCTGCCGGTCTTCTCCCGCCACCACCGGCCGAGCGTGAGGTCGCAGGTGAAGTACCCGGCGGCGGTCAGGAACAGCATCGCCGACTTGTCACCGCGCCGGGTGGCCACGGCCAGGTCGTCCAGCGTCACCTCCGGTGCCCGGTCGAGGGGCTCGATGCCAGTGCGGGCGACCTGGTCGTGGTTCCAGCTCAGGCACTGCTCCGCGGCCGTCCGCAGCTCGGGAGGCAGCTCGGCGGCGGACATCGCGAGGGCCTGGGTGCTGCCGCCGCCGGCGGGCCACAGCGCCGCCCCGCCCACACCGGCCGCGACGGTGGTCACGACCGCGGCGACGACGGCGACCCGCCGCCCGGTGTGCCGCGGCTCGGGCTCGGCCAGCGCGGCGAGGGCGCCGGCCCGGATCCGGTCGGCGCCACCGGCGGGCAGGTCACGCTCGGTGGGCGGCTGCAGGATGTCGTTCATCGTTGCTCCTCGGTCTGGGTGGCCACCATGCGGGCCAGGCGGGCCCGGGCGCGACTGACCCGGGAACGGACGGCGCCCTCCGTGACGCCCAAGGTGATGGCGGCCTGCGGGTACGCGACACCGGACCACACGCAGAGCGCGAGGGCCTCGCGTTCGGCCCGGGGCAGCTTGCGCACCAGCGCCAGCAGCTCTCGCATGCGCTGCTCGTCGCGCAGCCGGTCGGCGACGTCGTCCGCGAGGTCCGGCGCCCCTTCCGGCTCCGGCGGCACCCGGCGCAGCAGGGCCTGCCACCGCCGCCGGGACCGGTGCTCGGTGCGGGCCGAGTTCGTGGCGACGACCAGCAGCCACGGCAACACCGAGCCGTCGACCAGCCGCGCGTCCCGCCGGCGCCGCCACGCGGTGGCGAACGTGGTCTGCGTGACGTCCTCGGCGACGCTCCACGAGCCGCAGAGCCGGAACGCGTGGTTGTACACCGCCCGCGCGTGGCGCTCGAACAGCTGCCCGAACGCCGCCGCGTCGCCAGCGGTCCACAGCTCGGTATCGGTCGCCGGTGTTTGTATCCTCACACCTCTATATGACCGGCCAGCCCGGCCGTGTCGCAGTGGTGTCGTCGGGTCACCCAGCGGCGGTGTCGTGAACGGCCTGGGCGAACACCTCGGAGCGGTGCTCGAAGTTGCGGAACCGGCCGTAGCTCGGCGCCGCCGGCGAGAGCAGGACCGCCCCGCCCGCCGGGGTGAGCGCGCGGGCCCGCCGCACCGCGTCCACCAGGTCCTCGGCCACCTCGGTGCGCACGCCGGGCAGCCCCTCCAGCGCGGCTACGATGCGCGGCCCGCTGTCCGGGACGCCGATCACGATGAGCTCGCGGCCGGTCAGGTGCTCACGCAGCGGGGTGTAGTCGAGCCCCCGGTCGGCGCCGCCCACGATGACCGTCAGTGGCCGCCCGTCGTACGCGTCGATCGCGTGCATCGAGGCGTACGGGCTGGTCGCGAGCGTGTCGTCGACGAACGTCAGCCCCGACGGGTCCTCGATCTCGGTCAGCCGGTGCGGCAGCGCGGCGAAGCTCTTGGCGGCGGTGGCGAGCGTCTCCGCGGCCGCCACGGTGTCGATGCCGAGCGCCTCCAGCACCGCGAGCGCGACGCACAGGTTGCGCTCGTTGTGGCGGCCCACCAGCGGCAGCACGGCCCGTTCGAAAAGCCGGGTCCCGGCGCGGTACACGACGCCGTCCCGCACGTGGTACGAGTCGGGCAGCCCGGCCCGCACCGCCGGCCGGTCCCCGATCTCCGCCGCGAGGCGCTCGTCCAGCCCGTTGATCACCACGGTCTCCGGGTGGTGGGCGATGAGGTTGAGCTTGTCCCGGTAGTACTCCCGCTCGCCGCCGTGCGCGTCGAGGTGCTCGGGGAAGAGCGCGGTCACCACCGCCACCCGGGGCGAGTCGGTGAGGTCGCTGCACTGGTAGCTGGAGAGCTCCAGCACGTACTGGTCGCTGGCGGGCAGGTCGAGCAGCGGCACGCCGATGTTGCCGCCGAAGACGTTGGGCCGGCCGGCGGCGCTCAACAGGTGGCTGATCAGGCTCGACGTGGTGCTCTTGCCCTTGCTGCCGGTCACGCCCACGGTGGCGGCCGCGTGGTCGGCCATCCACAGCGCGGTGCCGCCGGTGACCGTTATGCCCTTTTCGCGCGCCTCGACGATCCACCGGTGGGTCTGCGGCACGCCCGGCGAGCGCACGATCACGCCGGCGCCCATCAACGCGTCGTGGCAGTCGTCGCCGGTGACCAGCGGCACGTCCTTGGCCTTGCTCCGCGACCAGTCGAGGGAGAGGAAGTTGACCGTGTCGTCGACGGCGACGAGGCGGGCCGGCCCGTGCGCCGCGATCGCCGCGGCCGCGGCCACCCCCTCGCGTCCCGATCCCCAGACCGCGACGGAACGGCCACGCAGGTCAGCCAGGCGCACATGCACTCCTTGGTCGAAGTCGTCCTAGTATTGCGTGTGCTCAAGACCGATTTCCGGCGGCTGTCGTTTCCGGCGCTCACGTTCGATCCGGCGACCGGTGAGGCGCGCCTGCCCTACGCGCTGGACGGCCTCGAGTTCACCGAGACGGTGACCTTCCCGGTGCCGGCCGGGCCGGTGCCCGCCGCCTTCCACCGCGTGCTGGAGCTGCTACACCTCGTCGCCGGCGTGAGCTACTTCAAGGTCGGCGCGCCGCCGGAGATCACGACCACCACGCCGCTCAGCCCGGCCGCCGCGGCCCTGCTCGACGCCGTCTACACCAAGGGCATGGCGGAGTACGCGTACCGCAACGACCTGCCGCACGTGCTCTCGCTGTCGGTCTCCGCGCCGCCCGCCGAGCCCGCCAGCCCGGTCTCCGTGGCCGGTGGCCGCCCGCTCAGCCCGGTCGGCGGCGGCAAGGACTCGATCGTGACACTGGAGGCGCTGCGGCGCGGCGGGCTCGACCCGGTGCCGTTCGCGGTCAACCCCAACTGGGTGATCCAGTCGGTCTTCGCCGCTTCCGGCCTGACCCCGCTCGCCGCCCAGCGCAGGATCGACCCGAAGCTCTTCGAGCTCAACGCCGCCGGCGCGCGCAACGGCCACATCCCGGTCACCGCGATCAACTCGCTCATCGCCGTCGCCACCGCCACGCTGCACGGCCTCGGCCCGGTCGTGATGTCCAACGAGCGCTCCGCGTCCGATCCCAACCTCGTCTGGAACGGGCACGAGATCAACCACCAGTGGTCCAAGGGCGTCGAGGCCGAAGGGCTGCTGCGCGACGCGCTGGCCGCGCACGCGGGGCTCGCCGACGCGTACTTCTCGCTGCTGCGGCCGCTCTCCGAGCTGCACATCGCCCGCCTCTTCGCCGCGCACACCCAGTACGACGACGTGGTGACCAGCTGCAACGCCGCTTTCAAGCTCCGCGACGCGAGCGCCCGCTGGTGCGGCCACTGTCCTAAGTGCCGCTTCGTCTTCCTGGCGATGGCGCCCTTCATGCGACGCGCGCGGCTGGTCGCCATCTTCGGCGCCGACCTGCTCGCCGACGAGACCCAGATCCCCGGCTACAAGGAGCTGCTCGGCCTCGACGGCCACAAGCCCTTCGAGTGCGTGGGCGAGGTCGAGGAGTCGGTGGTGGCCCTGTCGCTGCTCCGCGAAAGTCCGGAGTGGACGGACGCGCGGGTGGTGTCGGAGCTGGCCGCCGCGATCCCCGACGCCGCGTGGGCGGAGGCCGCCGGCTCGGACGTCTTCACACCGGGCGGCACCGACTACGTCCCGCCGGCCTTCGCCACCCTGGTCGAGAGCTAAGGCTTGTCGCGCACGGCGTCGAGCGCCAGCAGCGCCACGTGCAGGGAAAGGCAGGCGTCGACCGCGTCCAGATCCGTGTCGAGGATGCGCTCGATGCGGGCCAGCCGCTCGTACAGCGCCGGCCGGGACAGGTGCGCCGCGGCGGCCGCCGCCGACTTGTTGCGACCACTGTCCAGATAGGCCCGGAGCGTGCCGAGCAGCCGCTCCTTGGGGTGCCGCGCGTCGTACGCCAGCAGCTCGCCCAGCTCACGCTCCACAAAGGTCTGCAGCCGTGGCTCGTCGCGCAGCAGGTGCAGCAGGCCGGCCAGCCCCACGTGCGGCAGGCGGAACACCGGCAGGTCGCGCTGGCCGTGCCGCGCCGCGTCCGCCACCTGCCGAGCCTCCACAAGGGAGCGACGGGCGTCGCGCAGCGAGTCCACCCGCGACCCGGCCGCCACGACGACGGCGGGCGCGGCCGCACCGCGTACCCGATGCAAAGCGGCGGCGAACGCGGAGAGCGACCGGTCCTCGTCCGTGACGGCGGGCAACGCGACCAGCGCGCCCACGGCATGGTCGTCGAGCGGGCCGGCCAGGCCGGCGAGCGCGGCCTCGCGCAGCGCGTGGCTCACCGCCTCGGCCAGGTCGCGCAGGCGGGCCGCGTCGGGCGCCGGCTCCTCACCCCGGTGGCGCACCACCACCCCGACCAGCTGGCGGCGATCCAGGGGCACCCCCAACGCCCGCGCCCGCAGCGCCACCTCGTCCACCGGACGCGTGTGGTCGAGCAGGGCGGTGAGCAGCGTGCGATGGAGCTGGTGCTCGAGGCCCGCGGCGTCCCGGCGGATGAGGCGGCCCAGGGCGAGGGTGGAGGCGGCCCGTTCGAGGAGGATGGACAGGCGGGTCGGCGGCGGCCCCTCCCCCGCCCAGCGGGCCAGCAGCCGCCCCCAGTCCTGCCCGCGCGCCCCGACGTTGGTGACCAGCCAGCCGGCGTCGGCGTCGTACGCGGTGCGCCCCGCCGGCTGGATCCGCCGCGAGTGCTGCTCCCACCCGTCCAGCAGCAGCTCGGCACTGTCACCGGCGGTGTCGTAGGCGAGCACCTGGCGGGCGAGGTTTTCCAGCACGACCGGGCAGCCGGCCAGCGCGGCGGCCTGGTGCACGACCTCGGCCGGCTCGGCCCCCTCGACCGACAGCTCGGTGAAGCGCTGGTGGATCTCCTCGGTCGCCCGCAGCTCGGTCAGCTGCGCGTCGACGATCAGCGCGTGCACGGCCTCGGTGATCCGCACGAACGGCGTCGCCCGCCGCAGCTCCACCAGCGGCATCCCGCGCCGCTGGGCGGCCGCGGCCATCACCCGGGGCACACTGCCCGTGTATCGCCGGCCGAGCTCCACGACCAGCCCGGCCACGCCCACGTCGGCGAGATCCGCGATGAACGCCCGGATGCCCGCGTCGTCGGCCGGCAGCCCGATGCCGGTGGTGAGCACCAGCTCGCCGCCGCGCAGGAGGGTGGCGATGTCGGGCACCTCGGCCACGTGCACCCACCGCACCGGCCGGTCCAGCCCGGTCTCCCCCGCCACCACGCGCGGCTCGCCGTGGCGCACCGGGTCGAGGGCGATGACCTCACCGACAGTAGGGAACACCCGCTCAGTCTTCCCGACCCAGCTCCCAGAACGCGACAGCGGCGGCGGCCGCCACGTTGAGCGAGTCGACCCCGCGCCGCATGGGGATGACCACCCGCTTGTCGCTGGCGTCGACGGCGCCGCGGGAGAGCCCGGGCCCCTCGGCGCCGAGCATGAGCGCCGTTTTCGGAGACCTGGCCACCCGCTGGATCGGCACGGCGTCGGCGGCAAGTGTCATCGCGAGCACCGTGAAGCCGGCGCTCCTCACTTCGTCGAGCGCCGCCGGCCAGGGTGCCAGCGTCGCGTACGGCACCGCGAACACCTCGCCCATGCTCACCCGCACGCTGCGCCGGTAGAGCGGGTCCGCGCACGAGGGCGAGAGCAGCACCCCGTCGATCCCGAGCGCCGCCGCGCCCCGGAAGACCGCGCCGAGGTTGGTGTGGTTGTTGACGTCCTCCAGGATCGCCACCCGCCGCGCCTGGCGCAGCACGTCCTCCGCGCTGGGCAGCGCCTTCCGGTGGAACGAGGCGAGCACCCCGCGGTGCACGTGGAAGCCGGTCGCCCGCTCCAGCACCTCCTGGCTGGCCGCGTAGACCGGGGCGCCGGTGAGGTCGGCGAGCTGGTCGAGCCGCTTCTCGTCCAGCAGGTACGAACGCGGCCGGTATCCGCCCCGCAGCGCCCGCCGCAGGACCAGCTCGCCCTCCGCGATGAAGAGCCCGTGCGGCGGCTCCCACCGCGTCCGCAGCTCGACGTCGGTCAGCGCCCGGTAGTCCGCGATCCGCTCGTCGTCCGGATCGGTGATCAGCTCCACGCCGCGCATTCTCCCGCCTCGACCGACCGGCCGTGGCGGAGGCGCCGCTACGCGCCGGGAATCGTCGGCAGGCCCGGGTCGTACTCGGCGTAGTGCTCCGGGCACACCCACAGGAACTCCCCGGTCTCCGCCAGGACTCGCCGGAGCGTCCCGTACGCCCGTGCCGGATCCTGCTCGCGCAGGAACTGCCGCAGCGCGCGCAGGGCCTGCCCCTCGGCGAGCGAGAGCTTGGTGGAGACCTCCAGCGTCTCGATCTCCCAACCGCTGCTCAGCACCTCGGTGGGGAGCCGGTCGATGATCGATTCCAGCAGCTGGAGCTCCTTCTCGCTCTGCTTGAACTGCTCCTCGGAGAGCACCAGCCCGGCCACCCGGGCACCGATCGGAAACGCCAGGCGCAACGCCTTCAACACCAGGTTGGCGTAGGGGGCCATCTCCACCAGCCACCGCTGTGGCTTGCGCACCTCGTAGACCGCCTCCGGCACGGCGTGCCACCGGGCAGGGTGCTCACACCAGAGCGTGAGGCGGTGGTGGCGCCGCCGCAGCACACCGGCCGAGACGTCGGCGAGGGTGAACAGCCGCGGGCAGTCGTCGACCTCGACCGCGATCGCTTTCAGCATGACCCGGATCGCGTTGGCGATGTCCGGCGCGTACCGCAGCAGCTCGTCGACGCCCCGCCCCACCTTGCGGATCTCGCCGCTGAGCCGGTCGAGGTCGCTCTTGAGCGGGTGGCTGGGCAGCGCGAAGCCGGTCAGCAGGTACGAGATGTCGTACGCGATCACGCAGCCCTCGCAGGTGCGCGTGGTGTGCCCGTGCTCGCGCAGCCGCAGCAGCCCGTCCAGCGAGTACCGCTCGGGGCAGACCTTGCCGCCGGCCGAGCTGGTCGGGCACGGGACGTACAGCCGGTAGGTCATGCCCGGCCACCGGTGCGCCAGCAGGTCCTCGATGCTGTCCCGGATCACGTTGAAGAACAGGTCCGGCGAGGGTGCGCGTACCTGCACGACGAGCTGCCGGTCGGTGACCAGCTCCACCAGCGCCTCGGAGTCGTAGGCGGCCACCGGGTGCCGCAGGAAGAACCCGGTGCGCCAGTGCCGCCCCACCGAGGCCCGGTGGTGGCGCACCGTCAGCCAGGCCATCAGCCCCGGTGCCGGCTCGCTGGTCTCGCACACCAGGGTCAGCGCCCGCTGGCCGGGTGGCACCCGCATGCGCAGGTCCCACTCCAGCTCCGGCCGCTCGTACGGCACGAGCTGGGCGACGAGGCTGCGGTGCCCAGGACCTTCGAGGCGGTACGAGATGTCGAACTTCTCCATGAGGCGCAGGAAGTACGGGTGGAACTGTGTCGTGTACGCCGGCCAGTCCGGCCGCTTGCGCCAGATGTCCCGCAGCCGCGCGTGGTCGAGCACCCCTTGCGCCTGCCGGGTGGGCCCGTCCTCGAGGACGTAGCCGATGGCCTTCGTCAGCCACTCGGGGTTGAGCACGACGAGCTCGCGCAGGCCGTCGTCGTCGCCGTAGTAGATGATCTGACCGAGGTCGTGCAGCAGCCCGGCGAGTGTCGCGGCCTCCTCCTCGGTCATCTGATGCCGCTGGCACACCGCGACGAACTCGGCGTACGGGATATGCAGGTTCGCGGCCGCGTGCGCCTGCACCTCGTCGCGCGCCGCGGTCCATCGGCTGCTCAGCAGCTGGCCCATGTGCGGGAGGTTGGCCGCCTGCTCGGCGATCGCGATACGCAACGTGGAGAGGCCGTTGCCGCTGGCGTTGTCGACGCTGTGGCGGCCGTGCAGCATGTCGCCGAAGAGCTGCGCCAGATGCGGATAGTCGAGCTCGGGCCGCCGCTCGTCGGAGTGCGTGGCGACGATGAGCACCCGGGCGTCGGCGCCGACCCGGTTTCGGATCCGCCGCAGCCATCCCTCGACGTCGTTCTGCTCCTGCCCCTCCCGGGGCTTCCACACGACGAGGTAGAGCGCGCGCCGGCTGAAGAAGAACGGGTGGGTGGCCCGGTAGACCTCCTGGCCGCCGAAATCCCAGCTGCGCAGCGTCATCGGCGTACCGGTGATCGGATGCGGAAAGACCAGCGACCTGACCTCGATGCCGTGGGTGGTCGGGCGGTCGCGTACGAACGGGGCCTCGTCGAGCGCGGCGGCCAGCGAGGTCTTGCCGACGTTACCCTCGCCGATCAGGATCATCTTGGCTTCGTACTGCTCGGTGGCCGTCTCCAGGCTCTCCAGGTACGTCGCGACCGCGTCGGTGCTCCGCGCGAACAGCTCGGGCAGCGGCTCCTGGAGCGGGTTGCCGCGCACGTTCACCCGCATGCCACGGCGCAGCGCGTGCGCCAGGCCGGCGGGCAGGGTGGTGACGAGGTTGCCCGGCAGGTCGAACTCGCGGAGGTTGGCCAGCCGGCCGATCTCGGGCGGCAGGTGGGTCAGGCGGTTGGAGCCGAGGTTGAGGCGCAGCAGGTTGGTCAGCTGGCCGAGCTCGACCGGCAGCGAGGCGATCTGGTTGCCGGTCAGGTCGAGGATCTGCAGGTTGCCCAGCCGGCCCAGCTCGCGCGGCAGGGCGAGGACGTGGTTGTAGCTCAGGTCGAGCCGGGACAGAAGCCCGAGCCCCTGGATCTCGGCCGGCACCGCGTCCAGCTGGTTGTCGCCCAGCAGCAGCTCTTGCAGCTTGCCCAGCTGCCACAGCTGCGCGGGCAGGCTGGCGATGCGGTTGTCGCCCAGGGCGAGCATCCGCAGCTCGGTGAGCTCCCCGATCTCCGGCGGCACCTGCCGCAGGCGGTTGCCCTGCAGCACGAGGTTCGTCAGCGTCTTGAGCTCGCCGATCCGCGGCGTCAGCGCCGTCAGGCGGTTGTCGTAGAGAATCAGCTCGGTCAGGTCGGGCAGGTCGAATATCTCGTCCGGCAGGTCCGTCAGGTTTTTCCGGGTCAGGTCGAGGCGACCGGTGGCGACCGCGGTGGACATCTGTTCAGGGGTTAGATGGACCCGAGCCGGATTCGCCAACGCAGCCTCTCTCGGACGGCCGTCCTAATCGGACTCAGACTCCGTCCGCCCATCCCCGCGAGCAAGCAAGTGTCGGCGACTGGACACCGTATCGGGTCAGTTGACGCTGCCGGTCGTGGCCACCTTCGCGGACACCGCCTGGGCGCCCGCCGCCGCCGCTGTCGCGCGGACCGCCGGCGTGGCGCCCACGCTGGGCACCAGGTGGCCGGCCGTCCAGGCCATGCCGATGCCGGCCGCGAGCGTGAAGATGGCGCCGACCGTCTGGAGTGGACCGACCAGCAGGCCGGCGATGCCCAGCATCGGCGCGGCGAGCATCAGCATCAGGCCGTCCGACTTGCTGAACAGGCCGCTGTGCACCACCGACCACCCGGCCAGCAGCCAGCCCGCCGAGTAGACCGCGCCGCCGGCCAGTGCGAGGGTGTGCGCGTCCGTGCCGTAGACGGCCGTGTCCCGGGGCAGTGCGGCGAACGGGAGCCACAGCACCGCACCGGTCAGGCCGACCATCAGCCCGATCGCGGCGGTGCGGCGGCTGCGGGCGGCGGCCAGTAGGCCTGCCAGCGCGACGAGGGCCATCAGGCCCAGCCACATCGCGACCACCCAGCCGATGAGGTGGAGGATGCGGCCGTTCTCCAGGTATGGCAGCGGCGCGAGGCCGTCCCACCGGCCGAGCGTGACCGCGCCGTACGCCACCGCGTACCCCGGGAGCGTCCACATCAGGGCGCGGGCGAAGCGGCGGACGGCCCAGGCCCACGTGGCGTTGGTGACCGGGCCGATGGCCGAGCGTTCTGGTGCGGCGGCCGCGACGACGGCGACCCCCGCGTCGGTACGGGACACGACCCTGACCGGTGCCGACCGCACGGTCGAGCCCGCTGGGCGTGTGTGTCTCGTGGCGTTCGTCATGGCCAGACCGCCTTCCCCCGCGGCCGGAACGCGCCGGCGCCCCGGCAACCAACCATGCTGCGTAGATCATGGCAGTCGCCGGGGCGCCAAGCGGATGTTTCCGACTAATCAGGCGCGAGGCCGCAAGTCGCCACGCCGGTCAGGCGCGCTCCCGATCCTGTTCGGGCGCGGAGCCGAGCAGGTCGGACGGTGCCACCGGCTCGGGCGCCGGCAGGCCGCGCGGCCGGTCGCCGGAGACCTGCCGCTCCGCCTCCTGCACCGACTGCTGTACCTCCTCAGCGGCGGCGGCCGCGGCCGCCGAGGCCTCAGCCGCCTCCCGCTCGACGGCGGCCGCGTCCACGGCTGCCTTGGGCTCGTCACCGACCATCCCGGCGAGGCCGCCCAGCGCACCGCCGAGGCCTTCGAGGGCCTTGGTGAGCTCGGCCGGCACGATCCACACCTTGTTGGCCGTGCCGTTGGCGATCTGCGGCAGCGCCTGCAGGTACTGGTAGGCCAGCACCTTCTGGCTCGGGTTGGCGGTGTGGATCGCGTCGAAGACCGTGCGGATGGCCTTCGCCTGACCTTCGGCCTGCAGGATGCGCGCCTGCCGGTCACCGTCCGCACGCAGCACCGCGCCCTGCTTGTCGCCCTCGGCGTTCAGGATCTGTGCCTGCTTCTGCCCCTCGGCGGTCAGGATCGTCGCTCGCCGCTCGCGCTCGGCGCGCATCTGCTTCTCCATCGAGTCGCGGATGCTCGGCGGCGGCTCGATCGCCTTGATCTCGACCCGGGTCACCTTGACGCCCCACCGGCCGGTGGTCTCGTCGAGCACGCCGGACAGGTGCCGGTTGATCTCCTCGCGGCTGGTGAGCGCCTTCTCCAGGTCGAGCGAGCCGATCACGTTACGCAGCGTGGTGACCGTGAGCTGCTCGATGGCCTGGAGGAAGTTGGCGATCTCGTACGTGGCGCGCACCGGGTCGACGACCTTGAAGTAGAGCACCGTGTCGATGGAGACCACGAGGTTGTCGGAGGTGATCACCGGCTGGGGCGGGAAGCTCACCACCTGCTCACGGAGGTCGACCTTGGTGCGCACCGAGTCGATGAACGGCACCAGCAGGTTGAGCCCCGGCCGGAGCGTCCGCTGGTAGCGGCCCAGCCGCTCGACCACGAAGTTGCGCTGCTGCGGCACGATCCGCACCGCACGGACGAGCGTGATCGCCACGAACAGAGCGACGAAAGCGACGACGATCGCGATGACTACTTCCATTTATCTCAACCCCCGGATCAGAAATCCCGCCAAACCATGGCGGTGGCGCCCTTGACCTCGATGACACGCACACGCTCGCCGGGCTCCAGCACCTGCGTGGCGTCGTAAGACCGGGCGGTCCAAAGCTCTCCGTCGATCTTGACGAGCCCGTGCTCCGCGTCGACCTGCTCCAGGACCAGGCCGGTGGAGCCGGAAATAGCCTCCACACCCATCGGCGTCTCGTCGGCCTGGAGCCGCGACTCCCGATGGCGGCGGATCACCGGCCGGACCGCGACCAGCGAGAGCACGGAGACGATCGCGAAGACAGCCGCCTGGACCGGCACGCCCGCACCGAGCCCCGCGGCGATCGCGGCGGCGAACGCGCCCGCCGAGAGCATCATCAAAACGAACGTGAACGTAAACATCTCGGCGACCGCGAGCAAGACGCCCAGAACGATCCAGAGAACTGCATCCACCCCCTGATCGTGGCACGCCGACGCACCTCCGGCGAATCGCCGAACGGTAACGTCGGCGGCCGCGGACCGTTGAGTACCGGTTGAGCACCATCAGGGAGGTAAGGAAGGTGTCGCTGCTACCGGAAACGACCCGCCGGCTCGACCTGCTCGCCGCCGAGGCCCAGGCCACCGGCCGGGCGCCGTCGGTGGTGCTGGGGATCGTGCGGGACGGCCGTCTGGCGTACACGACGGGAGCCGGCGACCAGCCCCTGCCGGACCCGGGCACCCAGTACCGGATCGGCTCGATCTCCAAGACCATGACCGCGACGCTGGTGATGCGGCTGCGCGACGAGGGGCAGCTGGCCCTCGACGACCTGCTGTACCGGTACCTGCCCGGCACCCCGGTGGGCGGCGTCACCCTCCGCCAGCTCCTCGGGCACGCCTCCGGCCTCCAGCGCGAGCCGGATGGCGCCGGGTGGTGGGAGCGGATCGAGGGCTCCGACATCGAGAAGCTGCTCGCCGGCCTCACGCCGGACAAGCTGGCCCATCCGCCATACCGGACGTACCACTACTCCAACCTCGGGTACGGGCTGCTCGGCGCCGTCCTGGAGCGGGTCACCGGCAAGGCCTGGATCGAGCTGCTGACCGAGCAGGTGCTGGCACCGCTGTCGATGCTGCGCACCACGTACCACCCGCACGAGCCCTTCGCGCCCGGGTACGTCGTGCACCCGCTCCACGGCACCCCGCACGAGGAGCCACGCACCGACACCGGCGCGATGGCCCCGGCCGGGCAGCTGTGGTCGACGGTCGCCGACATGGCCAGGTGGGCGGCGTTCCTGGCCGAGCCGGTGCCGGAGGTGCTCGCCCCGGACACCCTCGCCGAGATGTGCCTGCCGGTCGCGATCAGCGACCCCGAGACCTGGAGCGGGGGCCACGGCCTGGGACTCGAGCTCTATCGCCGTGGGGAGCGCGTCCTGGTCGGCCACGGCGGCTCCATGCCGGGGTACGTCTCCCTCATCGCCGTCCACCGGCCCTCCCGCACCGGCATCATCGCGTACGCCAACGCCTACGGCTTCCCGATCGGCCAGGTCGGCTTCGCCGCGCTCCTGGAGGTGCTCGACCGGGAGCCGGTGCCGCCCAAGCCGTGGCGCGCGGCCGCCCCGCCCCCGCCCGAGGCAGCCGAGCTGTGCGGCCGGTGGTGGTGGATGGGGCTGGCGCACGATGCCACCTGGGAAGGCGGCGAGCTGGTGCTGACCCGCGCCGGGCGCGATCCATGGCGGTTCACGGTGGAGGGCACCGACCGCTGGCGCTGCCACTCGGGCGCCAACGACGGGGAGACGCTCGTGGTGCGGCGGGACGCCACCGGCGGGGTGGCGGCGCTGGACATCGCGACGTTCATCTTCACCAGGGACGCGAGTCAGCTCGGCTGATTCAGCGAATCCACAGGTTCGCCACAGGACTCGTCCAGGCATGTCCGACATGCTGGCGCCCATGAAGAAGGTGAACGCTCAACCAACCTTGCTGGGCCGCCGCAACGTCCTCGCCGCGGGTGCCGTAGGCGTGGGCGCGGCCGGCCTCCTGGCCGCCTGCGGTGGCGACGACGAGCCCGCGGCCTCGACCCCGACGGCGGGCACGACAAGCGCCGCGCCCTCGACCGGCGCGACGTCCTCCCCCTCGGCGGGCGGCGAGGCGGCGCCGGCGGACGCGCTCGCCAGCACGTCCGACATCCCGGTCGGCGGCGGCAAGATCTTCGCCGACAAGCAGGTCGTGGTCACCCAGCCGGCGGCGGGCGACTTCAAGGCGTTCAGCGCCCAGTGCACCCACCAGGGCTGCTTGGTGACCCAGGTGCAGGACTCCAAGATCGTCTGCGCCTGCCACGGTAGCGCCTTCTCCGCGAGCGACGGCTCAGTGCTGGCCGGCCCCGCCACGAAGCCCCTCCCCGCCCAGACCGTCACGGTGACCGGCGACTCGATCTCCCTATCCTGAGTGGACTTCCTCGACTGATCGCGGCCGCCGTGGCCCAAGCCGGCCGCCTCGCCGGATCAACACGAGGACGGACCCGACGTCGGAGCACGACGTCGGGTCCGGGCGTGGTCAAGGGTTGGCAGGTCCCCAGACCAGTTCACCGATCTCCGCGATGAACGCCAGCACGCTGGCGATCCTCTCGCGTTCTGTCAACGTGGCCGCTATGGCGGCGGCCAGCAGCAGACTCCGCACGATCCGCCATTCGTACGAATGAGATCTCCTTTCCTTCGACACCCGGTCCGGGTCCTCACCCTCATCGGCGCCCGGCGCGGGTGACCCTTGGACACCCATCTTCCTTCTCCACCCTTGAAAACGGCCCTCACTCGCCGCCGGCGGGGCGCGCGGAGGCCTCGGGGTGGATGGGCCAACGAGTGCCGATTGGGCACCGTCAACTCTGCTTCGCTATCCAGGTTTTTACAAGGCCTCAGGACAGTCTTTTCATCAGACAACCAATTAAATAGGGGCTATCGCAAATACCATATGCAAATTGCACGATAGGCTCTGAATCAAACGGTCGCCACCGGCTTTCTGCTACTAGCACAAAGCTACTCTTCCCTTTGCCTGCCCAAGTCCGCATAATGTCAGTAGCGATCTGCGGCAGGCGCCGACACGATGAGTGGCAGAAGCAGTTGGCAGGGCCACTCATCGGGCGGCCCTCATCTTGGGTGGGGGCCGCCACCCCAATTTGCCCGTGATTGCCGGTTCTGTCCGGCACATCGAGGCACGCCAGTTCTTATCGCGATCTCCGCATTAGACCAAAGTCGATCGACTATCGCGCACTCACGGCCGGGTGGCATGCCGCTGGTAGCAGGTGGCTGCTAGCCTTTACATGGACCTGGCTCATGTTTCGACTGGGTCAACCCCGTGACGCCGCCGGTGGCGATATACGGACGTTTCTCGACGGACCGCCCCCACCAAGCCGACTGCGACTGGGCCCTAACATCTCCTGATCCGGGAGTTGATCGAAGTGCGAGGCAGTCCCGACGCGGCGATGCACAGGCGTCGTCTCCTGCGTGAGCTGCGCCGCGCCCGCAAGGGCGCCGGCCTCAGCCAGAAGCAGGTCGCAGACGATCTCGGTTGGTCAATTTCCAAGCTCCTGAGGATCGAAAACGGGCAGGTCAGCGTCTCGAAGACCGATCTGAGGGCCCTGCTCGAGCTCTACCAGATCGCGGATGCCCAGCAGGTCCACGAATTCGAAGACATGGCGAGGTTGGGCCGCTACCAGCCTTGGAGTCCGTACGGAGACGTCCTCAACAAGGACTTCATTACCTACCTCGGCTTCGAAGGGGCGGCGTCGACGATCCGTCAGTATGAGCCGGTCTTCGTGCCCGGTCTTCTGCAGACCGAGGATTACGCCCGAATGGTGATCCGCCGGCTGGCCGGGCAGAGCATGCCGGCGGCCGTTATAGAGCGGCAGGTCGAGACGCGCCTCTTGAGGCAGGCCCTCCTGGAGCAGCCCGGCCCACCCACAATGCTCGTCATCCTGGACGAGGCCGTCGTCCGGCGATGCCTGGGCGGCGACGCCGAAGCCGCCGGGGTGATGCGAAGGCAGCTGGAAAAGCTGGAAGAGCTCGAAAGCCGACCCAACATCGAGATAAGTGTCGTGCCGTTCAGTGCCGGCTTCCATCCCCGGATGTTCATTCCGTTCGTCATCCTGGAGTTTCCCGATCCAGAAGACGACGATCTGCTCTACGTTGAGGACGGCAAGCGGAGCGTCGCCACGAGAGACAACGCTGACGAGATCACTCGTCACAAAGCCATGTTCTGGGATCTCCAAGAGGCCACCAGCTCCGTGTCGCTCCACGACATGATCACTCGCGTCACCAATGACGGAAGCTGATGCACCACCCGCGACGCTCCGCTCAGCCTTCGTTACCGATCTTGGTTCAGATCGCGGTCATTATTTAAACGACCGCACAAAAGCGGACCAGGCCTCGGGGTCGAATCGGAGAATCGGACCCTGGCGATCTTTGGAATCCCTGACGAAGACTACGTCCTCACCTTGAGCTACCTCAACGCAGTTATTGTCACCCTCCCCACTCCGCGAGGACTTCCGCCACACGACGCCACAGCGTCCGGGTGGGCTATCTCCATCGATCAACGTCGCCTCCGGTCACAACCGAAGCCACCCCGCCGCGAGAGCGCGCCGGGGTGGCTGATGAGTCCTAGGCACGACTCGGCACCGACCGCGATGCTGGGAACGTCGGTGCTTCGCGTGCCTCTATGCGGCTATCGAACCGCTTGAAGCACACCTTGCACAACGACGAGCGCGGCGTGGCGTGGCGGCGACGTCCGGACAAACCCACGGTACGGATTCCGTCGCCGGGTGACGATCGGAGCGCACGCGCGACCAAGGAGCCACGCGCGCGCCAGATGGCCGGGCGGCCGCGGGCTCCATACCCGCGAGCCTCACGGGGTCTGCGGGACGGTGACGAAGTCGATCAGGCGTTCCATGGAGTTGATCAGAGGAGTTTCCACATCGTGGAACGTGTTTACTTTGGACAGGATCAGCCGCCACATGTCCGCCGGCTCTCGAACGCCTAGCGCGGCGCAGACGCCTTCCTTCCACGGGCGGCCTCGCGGGATCACCGGCCAGGCCTTGATGCCCAGGCGTTCCGGCTTCACGGCCTGCCAGATGTCCACGTAGGGGTGACCGGTCACCAGCACGAACGGCGACGTCACCGCGGCAACGATGCGACTCTCCTTCGAGCCGTCCACGAGGTGGTCGACCAGCACGCCGAGCCGCCGCTCCGGACCGGGCGCGAACGCGCGCACCGCCTCGGCCAGCTCGTCGATCCCGTCCAGCGGCTCGACGATCACACCCTCGATGCGCAGGTCGTCGCCCCAGATGCGTTCCACCATCGCGGCGTCGTGGACGCCCTCGACCCAGATGCGGCTGGCTTTGGCGACCTGCGCGCGTACCCCCTCGACGGCGATCGAACCCGACGCCGTGCGACGGCGGCCGGCGACTTTCTCCACACGAGCCGGTTTTCGCAGTGTCACCGGCTGGCCGTCGAGCAGGAAAGCGGCGGGTGCCAAGGGAAAATTGCGGCGCTTGCCGTGCCGGTCCTCCAGCACCACCGCGCCGTACTCGAATCCCGCGACCGCGCCGCAGAATCCAGAGTCGGCGTCCTCCACGACGAGGTCGACCTCCGCGTCGACCTCGGGCACCACCTTGCGGCGGCGCCAGTTTCCCGACAGTACGTCCTCCCCATACATGCGCTCCGACGGTAGCCGCGCGCGTGCGGCATGCCACGCAGACGCGCCGCACCCGAGACAGGGCAGCGGCCAGCACGTACTCTTGCCGCATGTCTCCCGCAGCAGGCGCGGCGACCCTCGCGGCGCGCCGGTCGAGCCGGTTCGTGGCGTGGGTCCGCGCGTGGCGCGCCGGGCTCGTGCCATATGACGAGGTTGCCGACGAGATCGCCGGCGACGAGGAGCACCTTGTCGCCGACGCGCCCGGCACCTGGACAGACGTGTCGCTGCGCGACGCGCTGCCCTCGCTCTCCAAGCTGCGCCCCGACGAGATCCGGCTGGTGCTGCCCGCTCCCGGCGACCCGCGCGGGCTGCCCGGTCCAGGGCCGTTCGCGGGCGCGGCACTCGTCGCGGGCGAGGCGGTGGTCGCCGGTGACCTGGGCTTCATCCCCGAGGTGCGCAGCCACACCTCCGGCTCCGGCATGACGTTCGAAACCGTGCTGTGGCGGGTCTTCCCGCTGCCCGCCGCCGCGGCGAGCACACCGTCCAGCGGCGAGCCGGGCACCGCCGAGGCCGAGTCCGACCTGTCCGTCGCGCTCGCCGAGGCGACCGCGCGCCTGACCCGGCTCGACGTGGCTCAGTGGCGGCCCGAGCTCGCCGGCGCGCTGGCCGCGCTGCGCCGCCCTGACGCCGGCATCGACCTTCCACCCGGCTTCGATCCGCGGGCCCGCCGCCTCTTCGCGCGCGCCAGCGTGCTGGATCGCGTGCTGGCGCTGGCCGAGCATGCCGCGCCCGGTGGCGCGGTCAACGGATACGAGGCGCAGGAGCGCGATGCCGCCCTCCGTCCACTCACGACAGCCTGCCGGCGCGCGCTCGTGGCCGCCTGCAATGCCCCACTTGCCCCATAGGGCAGACCGTCCCGCTAGAGCTGCTGGGTGGGGCCCGCCATTCTTTGGATCGATTTTCCCGGGTCCGCGTCAGTCGCGGGCCGCCGCTCCCGCCGGAGATCGCGGAGGTCGGCGGCTCGCCAGGGCTCGCCGAGTGCCCCGCCCTCCGCTGCCAGGTCCGCGGTTCAAGCCCACGCGTCCGTGGCGAAACGTGGCCCCTCCTGGGGCGCTAACCCGCCACGGACAGCCAGAGCCGTGATCAAAGGTCCTCTGAAGCAGTTCTAACGACATGAGCGGAGCTTTGATCACGCGGCGCGGCGCTACGCGGCGCGCGGGTGGGGCTTGTCCCGCGGGCCTGGTGCCCGCGGGAGCATACGGTCTTCAGCTGACGCGGACATGGGCACATCCGCTTGAAAGCTTCTTGCTTAGATCTCGTCGATCAGGTCGGCGATCGAGTCCACCATGCGGGACGGCCGGTATGGATAGCGCTCGGTCTCGGCGCGCGTGCTGATCCCACTCATCACCAGGATCGTCTCCAGGCCCGCCTCCAAGCCGCACAGGATGTCGGTGTCCATGCGGTCGCCGATCATCGCAGTGGTCTCCGAGTGCGCCTCGATGGTGTTGAGCGCGGAGCGCATCATCATCGGGTTGGGCTTGCCCACGAAGTACGGGTCGACGCCGGTCGCCTTGGAGATCATGGCGGCCACCGAGCCGGCCGCGGGCAGCGCGCCTTCGACGGAGGGGCCGGTGGGGTCGGGGTTGGTGCAGATGAAGCGGGCGCCGTCGTTGATCAGGCGCACGGCCTTGGTGATCGCCTCGAAGCTGTACGTGCGGGTCTCGCCCAGCACCACGTAGTCGGGCGCGAAGTCGCTCAGCACGTAGCCGGCGGCGTGCAGCGCGGTGGTGAGGCCGGCCTCGCCGATCGCGTACGCCGTGCCGCCCGGCCGCTGGTCGGCCAGGAACTGCGCGGTGGCCAGCGCGGCCGTCCAGATCGACTGCTCCGGCACCTCGAAACCCATCCGGGTCAGGCGGGCCTGCAGGTCGCGAGGTGTGTAGATCGAGTTGTTCGTCAGCACCAGAAACGGCTTGCCCGACGCGCGCAGCCGGCTGATGAACTCGGTCGCGCCGGGGATCGGCTGCCCCTCGTGGACGAGCACCCCATCCATGTCGGTCAGCCAGGACTCGATCGGCTTCCGGTCGGTCATCATGGTGCTCCCCTGCGCGGTGATGGGCAGCAGCCCACGGGACAGGTGTCCCAAAGCGGAAGGGTACCCAGCCGAGATCGCGGGACACCGTCCGGCGCGTTAACACGCTCCCGCACGAGATCGTGGACCATCGCCACGAAGCGCGGGTCGGTGCCGGGCGTGGCGGCGCGGGCGAAGTCGAGACCCAACCGCTTGGCGGTGCTGGCGGCCTCGTTGTCGAGGTCCCAGATCACCTCCAGGTGGTCGGAGACGAAGCCGATCGGGCTCACCACCACGCCGGTGACGCCGTCCGCCGCGAGCGCGGTCAGATGGTCGTTGATGTCCGGGGCGAGCCACGGCACGTGCGGTGGGCCGCTGCGGCTCTGCCACACCAGGTCCCACGGCAGGTCGGGCGCGCCCGCGGCGGAGACGAGGGCGGCGGTCTCGTTGAGCTGCGCCTCGTACCGGCCGCCGTCCGGGCCCGCGGTCGCGGCCATCGAGGCGGGTATCGAGTGGGCGGTGAAGACCACCCGCTGCCGGCCCCCGGGCGGGAGCGTGGCGCGCGCCGCCCGCACCGCGTCGGCGTGCGGCTCGACGAACCCGGGGTGGTCGTGAAAGTGCCGCAGCTTGTCGATCGCCGGCGCGGACGGCCCCACCGCCGCGCGCGCGGCCGCGATGTCCTCGAGGTACTGGCGGCACGAGGAGTACCCGCCGTACGCGCTGGTGACGAACGCGAGCGCCCGCTTGACGCCCTCGTCGCGCATCCGCGCCACGGTGTCGGCGAGCATCGGGTGCCAGTTGCGGTTGCCCCAGTACACCGGCAGGTCGGTGCCCCGCTCGATCGCGGCCAGCAGGGCACGGCACTGCTGGTTGATCGGCGATACGCCGCCGAAGTGCTGGTAGTGCTCGGCCACCTCGGCCAGCCGCTCCGGGGGCACGCCGCGCCCCCGCGTGACATTCGCCAGGAACGGCATCACGTCGTCTGGATGCTCCGGCCCGCCGAACGAGACCAGCAGCAGCGCGTCGTACCCGGGATACTCGGGCATGTCACGCCCCGACCGCGTGGAACCCGCCGTCCACGTGCACGATCTCGCCCGTCGTGGCGGGGAACCAGTCGGAGAGCAGCATCAGGATCGCCTTGGCGGCCGCCTCCTGGTCGCCCAGGTCCCAGCCGAGCGGCGCCTTCTTCACCCACTCGTCCTCGAACCGGTCGAAGCCGGGGATCGACTTGGCCGCCATCGTGCGCAGCGGGCCGGCCGAGACCAGGTTGCTGCGGATGCCCTGCTTGCCCAGGTGCAGCGCGAGGTAGCGGGAGGCGGACTCGAGGCCGGCCTTCGCGACGCCCATCCAGTCGTACACCGGCCAGGCGAACTGTGCGTCGAAGGTCAGCCCGACCACCGAACCGCCCTGGCTCATCAGCGGCAGCGCGGCCATCGCGAGGGCCTTGTACGAGTACGTCGAGACGTGCAGGGCGGTGCTGACGTCCTCCCAGCCGGCGGTGAGAAACCCGCCACCCAGCGCGCTCTGCGGCGCGAACGCGATCGAGTGCACCACCCCGTCGAGCCCGTCGACGTGCTCGCGCACGTTGTCGGCGAGGCCGGCGAGCTGCTCCGCGTTTTGCACGTCGAGCTCGATGACCGGCGGTGTCTCGGGCAGCCGCTTGGCGATCCGCTCGACCAGCGACATCCGGCCGAAGCCGGTCAGCACGACCGTGGCGCCCTGCTCCTGAGCGAGCTTCGCGGTCGAGAAAGCGATCGACTGATCGGTGATGACGCCGGTGATGAGCAGCCGCTTGCCGGCGAGCAGTCCTGACACGGACGGACCCTTCTTCTAGTGACCCATACCCAGGCCGCCGTCGACCGGGATGACCGCGCCGGAGACGTACCCGGCGGCGTCGCTCGCCAGCCAGGTCACCGCGCCGGCCACCTCGTCGGGGGCGGCGAAGCGGCCGGCCGGGATCATCTTCTGGTACTCCGCCTTGCGGTCCTCGGGCAGCGCGGCGGTCATGTCCGTCTCGACGTAGCCGGGCGCCACGACGTTCGCCGTGATGTTACGGGTGCCCAGCTCGCGGGTGATCGACCGGGCGACGCCGACCAGGCCGGCCTTGCTCGCCGCGTAGTTGACCTGGCCGGGCGAGCCGTAGAGCCCGACCACCGAGGAGATGAAGATCATCCGGCCCCACTTGGCCCGCAGCATCTTGCCGGCCGCCCGCTTGGCGAGCCGGTAGGCCCCGGTGAGGTTGGTGTCGATCACCCGGGTGAACTGCTCCTCGGACATCCGCAGCAGCAGCGTGTCGTCGGTGATGCCGGCGTTGGCCACCAGCACCTCGACCGGCCCCAGCTCGGCCTCGATGGTGCCGAACGCCGCGTCGACGGCCGCCGTGTCCGTGATGTCGCACTGGACCCCGAAGAGGTCGCCGGGCACCCCGCTGCCGCGGTGGGTGACGGCCACCCGGTCTCCCTGCTTCGCGAACGCCTGCGCGATCGCCAGGCCGATCCCCCGGTTGCCCCCGGTCACCAGCACGGTGCGGGCCATCGTGGCTCCTCCACTCCTCGTCGCAGCGTCGCCGACGGCCCAGACACTACCGGGGTATGACGCCAGGGATAGCACCACAGCGGTACGACGCGATCGATCACACAGCGTAGCCTCTGGTGGCGTGGCTCCCTCCTCGTCCGGCCTCTGGGCCGGGCTCAAGCGCCTCGTGTCCGGCCCGGACTATCCACCGGTCATAGTGCGCCTGCCGTGGCGCCGTCTCGACGTCCTCGCGCCGGGGCTGGCCGGGCTCGCGCTGATCGGCGTGACGATCGCCACGGCCCAGTTCCTCGCCGACAGCCGCGGCCTGCCGACCCTCAGCAGCGTGCTCATCGCCACCATGTCCGTACTGCCGGTGCTCTTCCTGCTCCCGCGGCCGCTGTGGGCCTGGCGGATCATGTTCCTCGGGGCGCTCTTCGGCACGTTCAACCAGGGCGACGACGTCTGGCCCTGGAGCCCCGTCCAGGTGATGGTGATCCTGCTGGTCCTGCTCGTCGTCGGGGCTCGGGTGGACCGGCCGGTGCTGGTGTGGATGGCGCTGTTCACGCTGATCCCGGTCTGGCTCTTCGTCGGCCCCAACAACGTCGGCGGCATCACGGTGCTCTTCGTGGTCGTGGCCGCCGTCGCCGAGGTCATCGGGCGCATCGCGCGCAGCCGCAGCAGCCTCAGCGAGCAGCTCGCCGAGCAGTCCGAGGTGAGCGAGCTGGAGAAGGCACGGCGTACCGTGCTGGAGGAACGCACCCGGAT
>Ga0272482_10000088_pt1 | contig 29083 bp, 29 predicted proteins | sample RVTome_8_FD_192427 | JGI IMG/M metagenome (GOLD analysis project Ga0272482, IMG submission 192427) | Soil microbial communities from uranium-contaminated site in the Upper Colorado River Basin, Wyoming, United States - RVT160D0 (version 2) ...
GTACGCCGACGGGATCACGTCGCTCTTGGGCGCGGTCTCCTCGGCTGCTTCCGAGTACTCCACCTCGAGCGGCGCGATCCGCTTGGCCACCGGCACCTGCGACAGCATCGAGCGGAACTCCGTGTACACGATGTGCAGCTCGTCGACGCCGAGGATGCCGTCGGCACCCGGCCCGTCGCCATCGTCGTCGGCACCCGCGTTGAAGGCCGCGACCAGCGTCTTGCCGACCTCGGCGGCGTTCTCGTACCGCGGGACCTGGGAGAAGCCGGTCCAGCTGTTCGTGACCTCACGGCCGCGGAACCGGTAGTACCCGACGCCCTTGGCGCCGATCACGTACACCACCGGCTCCTTGCCCTGCTCGCGCAGCAGCGACAGCAACTCCTCCGACGCACGGAGCGCGTTCGAGTTGTAGCCGCCGGAAAGACCCTTGTCGCTGGTGATCACGAGCACGCCGACCCGCTTGGGGTTCGGGCGTTCGTTGAGCAGCGGGTCGTCGAGCGTGGTGGCAGCGCTGGCCAGCGCGGAGAGGACCTTGGTGATCTCCTCCGCGTAGGGCCGGGACGCGTCCACCCGCGCCTGCGCCTTGCTGATGCGCGACGTGGCGATCAGTTCCATCGCCTTGGTGATCTTGCCGATGGACTTGGTCGACCGGATCTTGGACCGTAGTTCGCGAAGTTGTGCGGCCATCTACTTCCGCCCGGTCAGCTCTTCGGGGCCGGACGGTTGACCTTGACGGTCTCCTGCCCGACCTCTTCCGCGGACATGGCCTCTGCCTCTTCCTCGTTGAGGGTCTTGCCCTCGGAAGTGGTGAAGCCCTTCTTGAACTCCTTGGTGGCGTTGACCGCGCGCTCGGCGAGGTCGTCGGTCCACTTACCGGTGTCCCGGATCTCGGCGAGGATGCCCTCGTGCTTGTGGCGCAGGTTCTCCAGGAGCTCCCTGTTGAACCGCGCGACGTCCTCGACCGGCACCTCGTCGTAGTGACCGTTGGTGCCGAGGTACACCGTGACGACCTGCTGCTCGACCGGCACCGGCGAGTACTGCGGCTGCTTGAGCAGCTCGTACAGGCGGGCACCGCGGTCGAGCTGGGCACGCGACGCGGCGTCGAGGTCCGAGGCGAAGGCCGCGAACGACTTCAGCTCCTCGTACTGCGACAGGTCGATGCGCATGGAGCCGGAAACCGACTTCATGGCCTTGATCTGCGCGGCACCACCGACCCGGGACACCGAGGTGGTCACGTCGACCGCCGGGCGCTGACCCGAGTTGAACAGGTCCGACTGGAAGAAGCACTGCCCGTCGGTGATGGAGATGACGTTCGTCGGGATGTAGGCGGAGATGTCGTTCGCCTTGGTCTCGATGACCGGGAGACCGGTCAGGGAGCCGGCGCCGAGCTCGTCGTTCAGCTTCGCGCAGCGCTCGAGCAGGCGCGAGTGCAAGTAGAAGACGTCGCCGGGGAACGCCTCACGGCCCGGCGGGCGGCGCAGCAGCAGCGACAGCGCGCGGTACGCGTCGGCCTGCTTGGTCAGGTCGTCGAAGACGATCAGGACGTGCTTGCCCTGGTACATCCAGTGCTGGCCCAGCGCCGAGCCGGTGTAGGGGGCCAGCCACTTGTAGCCCGCCGAGTCCGAAGCCGGGGAGGCGACGATCGTCGTGTACTCCAGCGCGCCGTTGTCCTCGAGCGCCTTGCGCACCGCGGCGATCGTGGTGCCCTTCTGGCCGACCGCGACGTAGATGCAGCGGACCTGCTTCTGCGGGTCGCCGGACTCCCAGTTCGCGCGCTGGTTGAGGATCGTGTCGACGCAGACCGCGGTCTTGCCGGTCTTGCGGTCGCCGATGATCAGCTGGCGCTGGCCGCGGCCAATCGGGGTCATCGCGTCGATCGCGGTGATGCCCGTCTGCAGCGGCTCGCTCACCGGCTGGCGCTGGACCACACTCGCGGCCTGCAGCTCCAGGGCGCGCGTCTCGTCCGCGGCGATGTCGCCGAGGCCGTCCAGCGGCTTGCCCAGCGGGTCGATCACGCGACCGAGGAAGGCGTCGCCGACCGGGACCGAGAGGATCCGGCCGGTCCGCTTGACCTCCTGACCCTCCTCGATCTGCTCGTAGTTGCCCAGGATGACCACACCGATCTGGCGTGGGTCCAGGTTCTGCGCGACCCCGAGAATCCCACCGGGGAACTCGAGGAGCTCGTTTGCCATGGTCGAGGGCAGGCCCTCGACGTGCGCCACGCCGTCACCGGTGTCGACGACGAGGCCGACCTCCTCCCGGTTGACGTCAGGCGAGTAACTGGACACGTAGTTGTCGATCGCACTGCGAATCTCGTCCGACGAGATCGTCAGCTCCGCCATGTCGTTCCCGCTCCTACCGTCTGTGTTCACAAGTTCCGTGGTGCCGCTGTTAGCCCGCGAGGCGCCGGCGCAGCTCGTCGATCCGGCCGGTCGCACTGCCGTCGATGACCTCGTCGCCCACCTTGACGACCAGGCCACCCTGGATCGAGGGGTCGATCTCGACGTGCAACGCGATGGGCCGGGAGTAGATGCGCTGGAGAGTGGCCGCGAGCCGCTCCAGCTGTGCCTCCGAGAGCGGACCTGGCGCGACGACGGTCGCGACCGACCGCTCCCGCCGCTTGGCCGCCTCCTCCGCCAGCTCGCTGAGCCCGCTGACCACCGACCGCCCGCGCGGCACGGCGACCAGCTGCTCGACCAACGCCACGGTGACCGCGTCGGCCTTGTCGCCGATCAGTTCCCGTACCAGCGCGAGCTTGCTGTCGAGCGGGGTCACCCGGTCGGCGAGCGCCTGCTCGAGCTGCCCGTCGGCCGCGACGATCCGGCCGAACCGGAACAGCTCGTCCTCGACGGCGTCGAGCCGCCCTTGCCGCTCCGCGTGCACGAGCAGCGCGGTGCGGCCGAGCTCGTCGATGCCGTCGACCAGCTCCCTCGGTGTCGACCAGCGGGCCCGCACGGCCGCCGTCAACACCTCGAGTGCCCGGTCGCTGACCTTGCCGCTCAGCAGCCCGGTCAGCAGGTCGGCACGGCGGGACTCCTCGGCGGAGGAGTCACCGAGCGCCCTGCGCAGTGAGACCTGACCGTCGAGCAGCCGGACGACCGAGGACAGCTCGGCGCCGACGGCCTCGGCCGACGGCCCGGCCGCCTTGCCCCGGCCAGCCGGCTTGGCGCTGCCCAGCACCTCGAGCAGCTTCTGCTCTGTCGCGGCGAGCGCTTCCCTGCTCGCGGCGTGGAATAGCGTCATTACTGGTCCTCAGTCGTCTTCGTAGGGCCTAGTTCCGCGCCGACACCGAGTCGAGGTCGTCGAGGAACCGGTCCACGGTGCCGCGCGTGCGTGCCTCGTCCTCCAGGGACTCGCCGACGATCCGGCTGGCCAGCTCGACCGCGTGCCGGCCGAGGTCGGCCCGCAGCTCCGCGACGATCTGGGCCCGCTGGGCCTCCAGCTGTGCACGCCCCTGCGCCACGATACGTGCGGCCTCGTCCTGGGCCTGGGCACGGAGCTCTTCCTTGATCTGCTCCGCTTCCAGCCGGGCGTCGTCCCGGATGCGCGCCGACTCGGCACGTGCTTCGGCGAGCTGGGCCTGGTAGGTCTGCAGGGCCTGCTCTGCCTCGGCCTGTGCCTCCTCGGCCTTCTTGATCCCGCCCTCGATCTTCTCGGTGCGCTCCTTGTAGAGCGCCTCGAACCTCGGGAACGCGTACTTCTGCAGCACCCAGAGCAGCAGCAGGAACGCGACGAGACCGAGGATGACCTCGGAAAGGTGCGGGATGATCGGGCTCGGCTCTTCTGCCGCCAGCACCATCGCGGTGTTCAACATGATGTCTCCCGGAACAGCGGTGAGCGGATCAGGAAGTCGGAGCACCCTGCGTGGAGGCGATGAAGAAGAGCACCAGGCCGATCAGCGCGAGCACCTCGACCAGCACGAAGGTCTGCCATGCGATGCCCATGAGCTTGCTCTGGGCCTCCGGCTGGCGGGCGGTGCCGTTGATGACCGCGGCGAAGATCAGACCCACGCCGACACCCGGGCCGATCGCGCCAAGGCCGTAACCGATGAGCGAGAGGCCCGGGTTCAGGTTGAACGACTCCTGGGCGAGAAGAATGTTGCTCACTTGCGATATTTCCTTCCAACTCGGTCCGCGGTCTCGCGGATCGGGTGCGTGCTTTATCGGTTGTGGAAAAACTCAGTGTTCCGAGGAGAGCGCGGCGGCGATGTAGTTCGCCGCCAGCAACGCGAAGATGTACGCCTGCAGCACCTGGATCAGTGCCTCGACGAACGTCATCGCGATGGCGAACGCCCACGAGACCACCGAGACCGGCTTGAGGATTCCGCTCGCCTCGAGCAACAGGTACTGGCCCGCCAACGTGAACACCAGCAGGATCAGGTGGCCGGCGAACATGGCGGCGAAGACTCGGATCGCGTGCGTCAGCGGGTTCATGAAGAACTTCACGAACGCCTCGACCGGCACGAGGAGGACGAGCACCGGCTTCGGCACGCCAGGCGGCACGAGCTGGTGCTTGATGTGGCCGAAGAACCCGTGCCTGCGGATGCCGATGAAGTGCCACAGGGGGTACACGATCAGCAGCGACAGCGCGAGTGGGAAACCGATGTGCGCGAACGTGGGGAACTGGATGATCGGGATGAGCCCGAAAATGTTGTTCACCAGCACGAAGCAGAACATCGTGACGATCAGCGGCACATAGGGCCGGAAGTCCTTGGAGCCGATCAGCTCCCGCGCGATGTTGTTGCGGCCGAAGTCGTACACCGACTCGGCGACGAAGGTGAAGCGGTTCGGAACTACCTTCAGCCGGCGCGACGCCATGAGGAAGAACACGGCGATGAGCACGACCGACAGCACCACAAGCAGCATCGGCTTGGTGATGCCGAGGAAAATCGGGGGGAGGTTGAAGTCACCTGCATCCGGGGGAACGAATGCGCCACCCTCTGCTAGCCACAGCGCCCGCAACTGGGCTCCTTCCGGTTCTCCCGGCCGGCAGATTCACACCGCCGGGGGAATCGTCACGATCAGGACTTAACGTACCGCAGTCAGCCCGCGCACCTGCCAGCGGCACCCCTGCTCGCGAGGGGTGCGCCCTGGGCTTGTGAACCAAGGTACAAGCGCACCCTATCAGCCGCTGTAGGGCTTGGAGGACGCGCGTACTACTTGGGTGGCCAGCGGGGTTCGACCGAAGCAGCCGGTGAGGAAGATCTACTGGTCGTCGCTGGTAATGATCAAGGTAGGCAGCTTCGTGCGGCGGAACGCGACGGTGTCCATCGCGGCCCAGACGATCACCACGGCGAGCATCGTGTACGCCAGCGACTGCGTGTGCAGCCAGGTGATCTCGCGCAGCACCATCAGCACCAGCAGCAAGATGATCATCTTGCCGATGAAGCCGCCGAGCGCGCCGGTCATCACCATCATCGGGTTCAGCGCGGCCGTCTTGCGCATCAGCAGCCAGGTCGCCATCGAGGACGCGAACGCCACGATGCCGCCGATCAGCGCGGACACCCCGCCCTGCACCCCGTGCAGCACGCTCGCCACGACGATGCCGATCACGACGGTCGCGACCGCCGGCCAGATGGCGTAGCGCAGCATCGCGTCAGCCAGCCTGGTCACGGCCTCGCCGTGCGACTTCGGCTGGTCGGTCTCGATGCCGAGGTCAGCGGCGCTCGGACCCGCCTCGGTGTCGGCGTTCTCGTTCTTCTCGGTGTGCTCAGTCATCTCTTTCATCGCGCCCTGAGTCTAGGTACCACCGAGATGACCAGTGCGATCAGGAGCCCGATACCGATTCCCCACACCACGGCGAACACGTCGAACAGGCTCAGCGCGACCGCGCCGAAGGACAGCACGGCGGCCCACAGGTAGATGAGCAGGACGGCCCTGCGCTGCGAGTGGCCGATCTCCAGCAGCCGGTGGTGCAGGTGCATCTTGTCGGCGTGGAACGGGGACAGCCCCTTGCGCGTGCGCCGGACGATCGCCATCAGCAGGTCGAGCACCGGCACGAACAACACCGCCGCCAGCACCAGCAGCGGCGAGAGGAGCGCGATCGTCTCCGGGCCACTGCCCTCGCGGACCTTGCCGGACGCCGACGTGCACGCGGCGGCCATCATCAGCCCGATCAGCATCGAGCCGGAGTCGCCCATGAAGATCTTCGCCGGCTGGAAGTTGTGCGGCAGGAAGCCGAGGCACGCGCCGGCGAGCGTCGCGGCGATCAGCGCAGGCGGGTAGTACGTGACGTCGCCGCCGGACCCGTCGAGCAGGTGCAGTGAGAACGCGCACGTGGCGACCGCCGAGATGAACCCGACGCCGGACGCGAGCCCGTCCAGCCCGTCGACGAAGTTCATCGCGTTGACCATCGTGACCACCAGCAGCACGGTCAGGATCGCGCCCTGGTTCTGGTCGAGGATCAGGTACGAGCCGCCGGAGCCGTTGCCGCCCCACGGCACCCAGAAGATGATCCACTGCAGGCCGAGCAGCACCAGGATGCCCGCGCAGGTGGTCTGGCCGGCCAGCTTGGTGAGCGAGTCCAGCTCGAACCGGTCGTCGAGCATGCCGATCAGCATGATCAGCCCGCCGCCGAGCAGGACCGCGGTCGGTTCGAGCGTGTAGTCGAACGCGCGGCGCAGCACCGGCAGCTGGTGCGCGAGCAGCATGCCGCCGCACACCCCGAGGTACATGGCGAGGCCGCCGAGCCTCGGGATCGGCACCGTGTGCACGTCCCGCTGACGCGGGTGGGCGACCGCGCCCCAACGCAGCGCGAACCGCCGCACCAGGCCGGTGAACAGGAACGTCAGCACCGCGGTGGTCAGCCCGACGAGCAGGTACTCCCGGATCGGGAGACCCGCGGGCTGGAAGTTCTGTGCCAGGTCCACGTGCTCAGTCCCGTGGGTAGGCGGGGTGTGCGGCGGCGAGCCTGCCGACCGACTCGGCGACCTCGGCGTGCGCCGCGTCGCCTGCCGTGGTGCCCGGCTCGGCGCGGACCGCGCGGCCGATGAGCCGCGCGACCTCCGCCATGTCCGGCTCGGTCATGCCCTGCGTGGTCACGCACGGCGACCCGATCCGGATGCCGGACGCGGTCGCGGGCGGCGCGGGGTCGAACGGGATCGCGTTCTTGTTCAGTGTGATGTTCGCCGCGCCGCAGCGGCGCTCCGCCTCGGCGCCGGTGACGTCCAGCGGCCGCACGTCGAGCAGCGCGAGGTGGGTGTCGGTGCCGCCGGACACCGGCCGCATGCCCTCGGCCTCAAGGCCCTTCGCGAGCGCGGCCGCGTTCGCGACGACCTGGGTGGCGTAGCCCTGGTACTCGGTGCTCGCCGCCTCGCGCAGCGCGACCGCCTTCGCGGCGACGGCGTGCATGAGCGGGCCGCCCTGGCTGAACGGGAAGACCGCCTTGTCGACCGCCTTCGCGTGCTCCTCGCGGCACAGGATCATGCCGCCGCGCGGGCCGCGCAGGACCTTGTGCGTGGTGAGGGTGACGACGTCGGCGAACGGCACCGGCGACGGGATGACCTTGCCGGCCACCAGGCCGACGAAGTGGGCGGCGTCGACCATGAGGATCGCGCCGACCTCGTCGGCGATCGACCGGAACGCCTGGAAGTCGATCAGCCGGGGGTACGCGGTCGCGCCCGCGATGATCATCCTCGGCTGGTGGGCCAGCGCGAGGTCGCGCACCTGGTCGTAGTCGATCAGCTCGGTGTCCTGGCGGACGCCGTAGGACACCGGCTCGAACCAGCGGCCGGAGAAGTTGACCTTCGAGCCGTGCGTGAGGTGCCCGCCCTGCTTGAGGTCCATGGCCAGCACCACGTCACCCGGCTGGCAGAACGCGGCGTAGGCGGCGAGGTTCGCGCTCGCGCCGGAGTGCGGCTGCAGGTTCGCGTGCGCGGCGCCGAACAGCTCCTTCGCGCGGGCGATCCCGATCTCCTCCGCGACGTCGACCTGCTCGCAGCCGCCGTAGTAGCGGCGGCCGGGATAGCCCTCCGCGTACTTGTTCGACAGCGTCGACCCCAGCGCGGCCAGCACGGCCGGGCTGGTGAGGTTCTCGCTGGCGATCAGCTGCAGGCCGCCGCGCAGGCGGCCCAGCTCGGCGAGCACCACGTCGGCGATCTCCGGGTCCGTGCCGGCCAGCAGATCGAAGTCCGGGCCCCAGAACGGCGTGTTCACCCCTGCTGCTTCTCTCTCGTGGCAGTTTGGCCGGGCCAGGCTACCGCGTCCGGGGTTACGGTTTCGTGGTGACCAAGCTGAAGAAGGCGGACTACGAGGCCGAGCTGGCCAGACTCCACCTGGAACTGGTGAAGCTGCAGGACTGGGTCAAGGTCAAGGGCCTGCGGGTCGCGGTGCTGTTCGAGGGCCGGGACGCGGCCGGCAAGGGCGGGGCGATCAAGCGGATCGCCGAGCCGCTCAACCCCCGGGTGTGCCGGATCGCCGCGCTGGCCGCGCCGACCGACCGGGAGAAGGGGCAGTGGTACTTCCAGCGGTACGTCGCGCAGCTGCCGGCGGCCGGGGAGATCGTGCTGTTCGACCGGTCCTGGTACAACCGCGCCGGCGTCGAGCGGGTGATGGGGTTCTGCACCGACGAGGAGTACCGCGAGTTCCTCCGCTCGGCGCCGGAGTTCGAGCGGCTGCTGATCCGCTCCGGGACGATCCTGGTGAAGTACTGGTTCTCGGTGTCCGACGACGAGCAGGAGCGCCGGTTCCAGGAGCGGATGAACGACCGCGCGAAGCGCTGGAAGATCTCGCCGATGGACCTGGAGGCGCGTCGGCGCTGGTTCGACTACTCCAAGGCCAAGGACGTGATGTTCGCGCACACCGACGTCGAGGACTCGCCGTGGTGGGTGGTCGAGGCCGACTCGAAGAAGCGGGCGCGGCTGAACTGCATCACGCACCTGCTGTCCCAGGTGCCCTACGAGGACGTCGACCCGCCGAAGCTGGAGCTGCCGGAGCGCGGCCCGGCCGACCCGGACTACGAGCGGCCGCCGAAGGACTCGATGCGTTACGTGCCGGCGGTTTTCTAGTGTCCTGAGTCGGCGGTTCAGGACACTGGGTGCTCAGCGGGTGCGGACCTCTTCGCCGAGCGCCTCGGAGATCGCGGCCACCGACACCGCGCCCTCGCGCAGCACCACCGGCTCGTCGCCGGACAGGTCCACGATGGACGACGGCACCGGGTCGCCGGAGGGGCCGCCGTCGAGGTAGATGGCGACGGACTCGCCGAGCTGCTCGCGGGCGTCCTGCGCGTTGGCCGCGGGTGGGAGCCCGGATCGGTTCGCGCTCGACACCGCCATCGGGCCAACCTCACGCAGCAGCTCGATCGCGACCGGGTGCAGCGGCATCCGCAGCATCACGGTGCCGGCCGAGTTGCCGAGGTCCCAGGACAGCGACGGCGCGTGCGGCAGCACGATGGACACGTCACCCGGCCAGAACGCCTCGATCAGCAGGCGCGCGGGCCTCGGCACCGACAGCACCAGGCCGTCGATCGTCGACCAGGAGCCGACGAGCACGCCGACCGGCATGTCCGGGCCCCGGTCCTTGGCCGCGAGCAGCGCGCGGACGGCGGTCGAGGAGAACGCGTCGGCGCCGATGCCGTAGACGGTGTCGGTCGGCAGCACCACGAGCCGCCCGGCCCGCACGGCGCTGACGGCCGCGGCGATGCCGTCGGCCCGGTCCGGTTCGCGCGCACAGTCGTACACCACACTCACGGCGCGAACTTTAGCTACACGCCGTACTTGATGATGTGGTGGGCCATTTCGTCCGCTCTGCGGCGCCAGGTCTGGCGGCGGAACCGGTGCACGATCGCGTACAGCAGGGCGGCGCCCGCGACGATGCCGACGAACACCAGCACCACGTTGTCGAGCAGCCCGCCCGCCACCACCGTGATCAGGCCGAGCGCGACCGTGAGTACGGCGAGGCTGACCGCGATCCCCTCCGGCGACCAGGTCCAGCGCCTGCCCATGTTCACCTCGGTGAGCAGGTGTTCCGCGCCGCGCTCCAGCTCATCGTCGCCGGTGCGCAGGGTCAGAATCCGGCGGGCCGCGTCCTCGCAGATGCGCAGCTGCTGCTCGCTGGTGATCACCAGCATGTCCTCGCTGGTGCGGGAGCGGCACTGCTCGGCGGCCGAGTACCAGGCGCTCGCCAGGTAGAAGCGCAGCACCGGGTCGTCGGGGCGGTCCGCGACGAGCAGCTCGAGGTCGGCGACCGCGCCCGCCGCCTGTCCCTTCCCGACCTTCACCTGCGCCAGTCCCAGCTGCCCGAGCAGCGCGGCGAGTCCGCCCTCGGTCAGCGCCGCGCGGTAGTTCTCCTCGGCGATCCGCCAACCGCCACGCGCGAGGTGCACGTCGGCGACGCCAACCCGATCGAGTGGATCATGACGAAGGTCGGCGGCCGCCTGGAACTCGGCGAGCGCGTCGTCGAGCCGACCGGCCACCAGGGCCGACCGGCCACGTTCCGCGTGCCGGTCGGCGGCGGGGGCTTCGACAGGTCCGTCGCCGGGCACGAGTTGCCACTTGACGATCACGTCCTGCCACGCTCGAAGCATTGGATCACCTCCGCGGGCACGTTACTCTCGGTAGACCCGTGTCGGGGGGTTGTCGAGGTGAAACTGGTGGCGAGCGTACGGTCGCTCAGCTCGCGATGGGTCGCGTGGGCGTTCGCCGCTGCCTATCTGGTGGTGAGTGCCGCCATCGGCGCCGCCCTGCTCGCGATGCCGAAGACCAGCGACGTCGACGTCGGCAGCCAGACCACCTACATGTCCGACGACACCACGCAGAGCCCGTCGACCGACGTGATGACGAGCGCGGCGCCGCCGGGCTTCCAGCGGGTCCGCGGCCCGGAGGGTCTGCGCACGGTGATCCCCGACGGCTGGCAGACGGTGAACGCCGGCGGTCCAGGCGCACTGCGTGCGGTCGACCCGTCCGACGCCGGCCGGATCGTCGGCTTCGGCGGCGCGAAGGTCACCACGACCGACCTCGTCACCATGCACGTGGAGTACGAGGACCGGTTCGCCGACCGGACGACCAACTACCGGCGCGTCGACCTCAACCGCGCCACCTACGGCGGGCACCCCGCGGTGGAGTGGGAGTTCCTGCACGACGACGGGCGCGGCACCCAGCGTGTGCACGCCCTGTACTGGCTGGTCGACGGCACCGAGTACTTCGTGTTCGTGTCCGGGCCGGACGAGCACTGGGCCAGGATGAAGCCGGTCTACGACGCGATGGTGGCCAACTCGCGGCCGTGAGGTCAGCCGCGCAGCGCGGTGGCGAACCGGGGCCGGCCAGCGAGGTCGGGGTGGTCCTTCACCTGGGTGAGGACGCGGCGGGTCGCCAGCAGCGCCGGGACCGACTCGCCCTGGGTGTCGTCGTGTTCCACGGCGACGCCACCGCCCTCGCGGAGCAGGCGCGCGGCCAGGTTGACGACGTGCCGGATGACCGTCAGGCCGTCGCTGCCCGCGAACACCGCGCGGAACGGGTCGTGCTCCCCCACCTCCGGCGGGACCTCGGTGCCGACCGGCACGTACGGCGGGTTGCACAGCACCAGGTCGACCTGGCTGTCCAGCTCGGTGAGCAGCGTCGGGTCGGTGACGTCGCCGGCGAGCAGCCGGACCCCGCTCTCGGCGACGTTGCGGCGGGCCCAGGCCAGCGCGGTCGTGTCGATCTCCACCGCGTGGACCGTGGCGTCGGGACGGGCTGCCGCGACCGCCAGTGCCAGCGCGCCGGAGCCGGTGCACAGGTCGACCACGACCGGCGCGACGCGGTCACGCAGGAGGTCGAGTCCCCACTCGAGCATCAGCTCGGTCTCCGGCCGGGGCACGAACACCCCCGGCCCGACCTCGACGGTGATCGAGCCCATCGCGGCCCAGCCGATGAGGTGCTGCAGCGGCACGCGCTTGGCGCGTTCCCGCACCAGCTGCCCGATGGCCTCGATGACCTGCCGGTCCACCAACGGCACCAGCATCAGCTTGCCGCGCTCGACCCCGAGCACGTGTGCCGCTATCAGCTCCGCGTCCACCCGGGGCGACGCCACGCCCGCGTCGGCGAGGATGCGTTCCGCCTCGATGATGGCGAGGCGCAGGGGCTGTCGGGTCACGGGCTCACGATCGCACAGTGCGCCGCTGGTCAGGCGGATTGGTGCGCGGCGAGCCGCTCGTCGCGGTCGGCCGTCGCGAGCGCGTCCAGCACGCCGTCAAGGTCGCCGTTGAGCACCTGGTCGAGGTTGTAGGCCTTGTAGTTGACCCGGTGGTCGGAGATCCGGTTCTCCGGGAAGTTGTAGGTGCGCACCCGCTCGGACCGGTCGACGGTCCGCACCTGGCTCGCCCGCGCCGCCGACGCCTGCTTCGCGGCCTCCTCCTCGGCGGCCGCGGCCAGCCGGGCCCGCAGCACCTGCATCGCGCGGGTCTTGTTCTGCAACTGACTCCGCTCGTTCTGGCAGGACACCACGATGCCGGTGGGCAGGTGGGTGATCCGCACCGCGGAGTCGGTGGTGTTGACGCTCTGCCCGCCCTTGCCGGAGGACCGGAACACGTCGATGCGGAGGTCCTTCTCGGGGATCTCGAGGTCCTCGACGGTCTCGTGCACGTCCGGGTACACCAGCACGCCGGCGGCCGAGGTGTGGATGCGGCCCTGCGACTCGGTGGCCGGCACCCGCTGCACGCGGTGCACGCCGCCCTCGAACTTCAGCCGCGACCACACGCCGTCGGCGGTCGGGGACTTCGACCGGATCGTCACGGTCGCGTCCTTGTACCCGCCGAGCTCGGTCTCGGTGCCGTCGAGCACCTCGGTGCTCCAGCCGTGCTTCTCCGCGTACCGCAGGTACATCTCCAGCAGGTCGCGGGCGAACAGGGCGGACTCGTCGCCGCCCTCCCCCGACTTGATCTCCATGATCAGGTCGTCGCCGTCGTGCGGGTCGCGCGGCAGCAGCAGCTCGGTGAGCTTCGCCTCCAGCTGCGGGACCTTCTCGGTCAGCTCGGCGGCCTCGGCGGCGAACGCCTCGTCCTCGGCCAGCTCGGTCGCGGCGGCGAGGTCGTCGCGGGCGGCCTCCAGCTCACGCAGCGCGCGGACGATCGGGGTCAGCTCGGCGTAGCGCCGGCCGAGCTTGCGTGCCCGCGCCTGGTCGCCGTGCACGGCGGGGTCGGCCAGCTCCTTCTCCAGCTGGGCGTACTCGCCGAGCAGCTCACCGAGCGATGACGCGTCCACAGTGTTCCCTTTCCTGACGTAGACACGAAAACGGCGTCCACCCAGGTCGGGTGGACGCCGTACTCGGAGCTACTTGGTCTTCTTGTCCCGCTTGCCGTAGCGGGCCTCGAAGCGCGCGACCCGGCCGCCGGTGTCGAGGATCTTCTGCTTGCCCGTGTAGAACGGGTGGCAGTTCGAGCAGACCTCCACGTGGATGCTGCCCGACTTCTTGGTGCTGTGCGTGGTGAACGTGTTCCCACAGCCACAGACGACCTCGGTGACGACGTACTCGGGGTGAATTCCAGTCCTCAAGATCTTGCCCTTTCTCAGTGGCCGCCGGGTCCCTGAACTGTCCCAGGGTGAACCGGAGCCGGACTCGACCCAACAGTCTGCCAGATGGCCAGACAGCCGGTACAACATGCCCCGATCAGGGGTTATTCCACGAACCAGCGCGACCGAACGTGGACGCGACCGTTCACCGCGCCCGGACGGCCTCCCGTCGACGAAACGCCCGGTTTTCACCGATCGGGTGACGCGCTACCGAAGCTCCGCCCCGCACACTCGACGCCGTGCTGAGCCTCACCGGCCGGTCACTGCCGCTCCGGGTGTGGCTGGCCGTGCCGATCATCTACGCGGCGGCCGTCCTCGGCCTGACCGCGCTGATCGGCGTGCTGCTCGACGCGGACTGGCAGGCCACCCTGTCGGCCGTGCTGTTCGGCACGGCCGCGGCGGTGACTGCCCTGATCGGCATCGGGGTGGAATGGCCACGCTGCCGGCGGGTGTGCCTGCGAGTCGCCTACCCGGCCGCGGTGTTCGCGGCGGGTCTGCTGCTCGGCGACCGCACCGTGCCGACCCCGCTCGCCATCCTGGTCGGCCTGCCGGCACTGGTCACGCTCGTGATCCTGTGCCGGCAAGACCGTCAGGAGGACTCAGTCGTCGTTGACTGAAGGTGTGTTCTTCGCCACCTGCATCAGGAACTCGATGTTGGTGCGGGTCTTGCGGAGCTGGGTCAGCAGCAGGTCGATGGCCTGCTGGTTGTCCAGCGCGTGCAGCACGCGGCGCAGCTTCACGGTGACCGCCAGCTCGTCCGGCGAGAGCAGCAGCTCTTCCTTACGAGTGCCGGACGCGTCGACGTTGACCGCCGGGAACGTGCGCTTGTCGGCGATCTTGCGGTCGAGGATGAGCTCGGCGTTACCCGTGCCCTTGAACTCCTCGAAGATCACCGTGTCACCCGCGGACCCCGTCTCGACCAGTGAGGTCGCGAAGATGGTCAGCGAGCCGCCGTCCTCGATGTTGCGTGCCGCACCCAGGAACCGCTTCGGCGGGTACAGCGCGGTCGAGTCGACACCACCGGACAGGATCCGACCGGAAGCCGGGGCCGCCAGGTTGTACGCGCGGCCGAGGCGGGTGATCGAGTCGAGCAGCACGACAACGTCGTGGCCCATCTCGACCAGGCGCTTGGCCCGCTCGATGGACAGCTCCGCGACCGTGGTGTGGTCACCAGGCGGGCGGTCGAAGGTGGAGGCGATGACCTCACCCTTCACCGACCGCTGCATGTCGGTGACCTCTTCCGGCCGCTCGTCCACGAGCACGACCATGAGGTAGACCTCGGGGTTGTTCGTGGTGATCGCGTTGGCGATCGCCTGCAACACCGACGTCTTACCGGCCTTGGGCGGCGACACGATGAGTGCGCGCTGCCCCTTGCCGACCGGCATCACCAGGTCGATGACCCTCGTGGTGAGGAGGTGCGACTCGGTCTCGAGACGCAGCCGCTCGTTCGGGTACAGCGGCGTCAGCTTGGTGAACTCGGGGCGGTTCTTGGACTGGTCCGGGTCCAACCCGTTGATCGTCTCGACGCGCACCAGCGGGTTGAACTTCTGCCGCTGCTGCTCGCCCTCACGCGGCTGGCGCACCATGCCGGTGATCGCGTCGCCGCGCCGCAGGCCGTACTTGCGGACCAGCGACAGCGAGACGTAGACGTCGTTCGGGCCGGCCAGGTAGCCGGAGGTGCGGACGAACGCGTAGTTCTCGAGCACGTCGAGCACGCCGGCGACCGGCAGCAGGACGTCGTCCTCGCGCACCTCGGTGTCCGGGTTGTCGCCACGGCCACCTCGGCCGCGACCGTCGCGACCGTCGCCACCGCCACCCTCGCCGCCCCGGCGGCGACGGTCGCGGAACCTGCGGCCGCGCCTGCGCCCGCCGTCCTCGTCATCGTCGTCGTCCGGACCGTTGTCGCGGTCGCGGTCGTTACGCCCGGTGTTGCGCTCGTTGCGACTGTCACCGCGGTCGTTGCGGTCGTTGTTGCGACCACCGCGGTCGTTGCGGTCGTTGCGGTCGTTGTTCCGGCCGCCGCGCTCGCCACGGTCACCACGCTCGCCGCGGTCGTTGTTACGCCCGCCACGCTCGTCGCGCTTCTCGCCGCCCTGCTTCTCCTCGGCGGAGCCGCGCTGGTCACCACGGTCGCCACGGCCTTCGCCGCGCTCACCCCGGTTGTCCTCGCGCTTGGTCTCCTGCTCAGGCGCACCGGCCGCACGACCCGCGCTGCGGCGACGGCGGTTGCCGTCGCGGCGGCCGCCCTCCTCAGCGTCGGGCTGCTCGGCGGTCTCGGTCTTTGGCTCGGCCTTGGGCTCCGCCTCGACCTTGGGGGCCGCCTGGGCCTTGGGCGCCGACTTGGGCGCGTCCTCGATGCCGAGCGGCAACGTCTCCGACGGGGCGGCCTTCTTCGCCGTGCCCGCACCGGGCTGGCGCTCCTTGATGGCCGCGATGAGGTCGCCCTTGCGCATCCCGGCAGTGCCGGTGATGCCGAGCGTGCCGGCGAGCTCCCGCAGCTCCGCCAGCACCATGCCGGTCAGCCCGGCGCGACGCTTCGTACCCCCGTTTGCGCTGGTGCGCTGTGTTGATTCGGTCGCACTGTCGACCGTGCCATTGGCAGACTCGCTGCCAAGCAGATCAGTGTTGCTCACTCATGTCCTTCCTGACCAGGTCCCCGCCTCCTGAGGTGGACCCGTGAACCAGCGGACCGCCGCATCTCGAAGAAGAGACGGCGTGCTCCACGGCCTCGCCAACGCGGAGCTGTTATCGGTCACCACGGCTTTCGGTACCCGTCAACGTCAACTCCGGCCGGAATGCCTAGGCCGGGTCGCCGACTGAACGGAAGATGCGACCCGAGGAAAGAAAACCTCGGGAACGACACCGGGCGCCCGTACGCGCGGTGACTGAACGCCCCTGAGGGTAGACGCACACCTGTCGTGGTGCAACAACCGGGTCTACCGGCGTGGCTAACTGCCACAACACCGGCTACCTGCTGTTTGTTCCACCCGGCCGCACCACGACCCCCGTCCGGTCCACCGACAGTGCGTGCACCGCGAAGCCCTCGGTGTCGATCCCGGACGGCAGCACACCGTCGGCCGGGAGCGCGAACACGGTCGGGCCGGCGCCGGAAACCGTTGCGGCGACACCCTTTCCGCGAAGTTCGCCGACCAGCTTCATCGTCTCCGGCCACGCCTGCGCGCGGTAGTCCTGGTGCAACCGGTCCTCTGTGGCTGGCAGCAGCAGGTCCGGCCGGACGGTCAGCGCGTGCACGGCGAGCGCGCACCGCCCGGCGACGAAAGCGGCGTCGGCGTGCGGCACTTCCGCCGGCAACAAGCCACGCGTCACCGATGTCGCCGACCGCGTCGCGGGAATGAGCACGAAAGGTGTGAGTTCCGCGTGTGGTTCAAGGGATACCGCGCGATATCGCGACCCTTCCGACCAGGCGAGCACGAGCCCGCCGTACAACGAAGCGGCCACGTTGTCGGCATGACCCTCGAACTCGGCGGCGAGCTGGAGCGCGTCGTCGTCGAGCGGCCGGCCGGCCAGCCCGTACGCGGCTGCGATCCCGGCGACGATCGCGGCAGCTGACGAGCCGAGGCCACGGGAGTGCGGGATCGCGTTGTCGCACCGCAGCGACACGCCTGGCAGCGGCAGTCCGAGCGCGTCCGCCGCCGTCCGCAGCGCACGTAGCACCAGGTGTGACTCGTCGTACGCCACCTGACCAGCGCCTTCGCCGGTGACGGTGACAGAGGTAGCACCGCTGGTCACGGCCACCTCGACGGTGTCGTACAGCGCGAGCGCCATGCCGAGCGCGTCGAACCCGGGCCCGAGGTTCGCGGTCGACGCCGGCACCGTGACAGTGACATGGGTCGCCGCGCTCCCGCTGACGGAAGGGGTGCTCATGCCAGTTCGAGGGCCGAGGCGACCGCGTGCGGCTCCACCGGAATCGGCTCGACCGCCGCCATCTCCGCGAGCGCGGTGTCCGGGTCCTTCAACCCGTGCCCGGTCACCGTGCACACCACCAGCGAGCCCTTCGGCAGCCGCCCGTCCGCCGAGGTGGCGAGCAGGCCGGCGACGCTGGTCGCGGACGCCGGCTCGACGAACACGCCTTCTTTGCGCGCGAGCAGGTGGTAGGCCTCGAGGATCTTCTCGTCGGTGACCGCGTCGATGAGCCCCGCCGACTCGTCGCGGGCGGCGATCGCGCCGGTCCACGACGCCGGGTTGCCCACCCGGATCGCGGTCGCGATCGTGTCCGGGTCGCTGACCGGCGCACCGTGCACAAGCGGCGCCGCGCCGGCGGCCTGGAAACCGAACATCCTGGGCAGCGCCTCGATGACGCCGTCGCGTGCGTACGCGCCGTAGCCACGCCAGTACGCGGTGATGTTGCCGGCGTTGCCGACCGGGAGGCAGTGGATGTCCGGCGCGCGGCCGAGGGTGTCGCAGATCTCCCACGCGGCGGACTGCTGGCCGATGAGCCGCACCGGGTTGACCGAGTTGACCAGCTCGATCGGGTACTCGGCCGACGTCTTGCGTGCCAGTTCGAGGCAGTCGTCGAAGTTGCCGTCGATCTGCAGGATCTTCGCGCCGTAGACGACCGCCTGCGCGAGCTTGCCCTGCGCGATCTTGCCGCGGGGCACCAGAACCGCGCAGGTCAGGCCGGCGCGGGCGGCGTAGGCCGCGGCCGATGCCGACGTGTTGCCGGTGGACGCGCAGATCACGCCTGCGACCCCGGACGCGAGCGCGTAGGTCATCGCGACCGTCATGCCGCGGTCCTTGAACGAGCCGGTCGGGTTCGCGCCCTCGACCTTCAGGTACACCCGGCAGCCGGACAGGTCGGACAGGTGCGGCGCGGCGACCAGCGGCGTGCCGCCCTCGTGCAGCGTCACCGGCGTCGCGCCGGCCGGCAGCTCGATCCGGTCGGCGTAGGCGGCGATGACACCCGGCCACCCCGAGCTCACCCCGAGACTTGCTTGCGGTGCCATGGTTCCTACTCTCCTTCGACCCGCATGACGCTGGCGACCTCACGCACCACCGGCAGCCCGGCCACCTTGTCCACTGTGGACCGCAGAGCGGCGTCGGGCGCCGAGTGCGTGACGATCACCAGGCTCGCGTCGGTGGTGCGACCCTGCTGCCGGACCGCGGCGATACTCACGTCGTGTTCGGCGAACACCGAGGCGACCGAGGACAGCACGCCGGCACGGTCCGCGACGTCGAGACTGACGTGGTACCGGGTGTCCACCTCGGAGATCGGCTGCACCGGCAGCGCGGCGTAGGAGGACTCCCCAGGACCGCGCCCGCCGACGACCCTGTTGCGTGCCACGGCGACCAGGTCGCCGAGCACCGCGCTCGCGGTCGGCGCGCCACCGGCGCCCTGGCCGTAGAACATGAGCGACCCGGCCGCGTCCGCCTCGACGAACACCGCGTTGAACGCGCCGCCGACGGTCGCGAGCGGGTGCGTGCGCGGGATCATCGCCGGGTGCACGCGCACCGCGACCGACTCGATGCCGTCCCGCTCGATGCGCTCGCAGATGGCGAGCAGCTTGATCGTCCTGCCCAGCGTCTTCGCGGCCGCGATGTCGGCAGGCGTCACCGCGGTGATGCCCTCGCGGTACACGTCGGCAGCGGTGACCCTGGTGTGGAAGGCGATCGAGGCGAGGATGGCCGCCTTGGACGCGGCGTCGTAACCGTCCACATCGGCCGTCGGGTCCGCCTCCGCGTACCCGAGCCTGGCCGCCTCGTCGAGCGTCTCCGCGTAGCCGGCGCCGGTGGAGTCCATGGCGGACAGGATGAAGTTGGTGGTGCCGTTGACGATCCCCATCACGCGGGTGATCCGGTCGCCGGCGAGCGACTCACGCAGCGGGCGCAGCAACGGGATCGCGCCCGCCACCGCCGCTTCGAAGTACAGGTCGGCGCCGGCGGACTCGGCCGCCGCGAACAGCTCCGTCGCGTGCTCGGCGAGGAGCGCCTTGTTCGCGCTGACAACGGACTTGCCGGCACTCAGCGCCGAAAGCAGCAGCTCCCGCGCCGGGTCGATGCCGCCGACCACCTCGACCACGACGTCCACATCGGACGCGACGAGCGCCGCGGCGTCGGTGGTCAGCAGGTGGGCGGGGATGTCCGGGTGCCGGTTGGGCCGACGAACGGCGATCCCGGTCAGCTCGACCGGCGCGCCGATCCGGGCCGCGAGGTCGGCCGACTGCTCGTCGAGCAGCCGCATCACCTGCGCGCCAACGGTTCCGCAGCCCAACATGGCGACCCGGATCGGCTTTCGACCCTCCACAGTCACGAAACCTCCAGGCGCATCAGGTCATCCACCGTCTCGCGACGCAGCAGCAGCCGCGCCTCGCCGCCGCGGACCGCGACCACCGCCGGGCGGGGCAGCCGGTTGTAGCTGCTCGCCATCGCGTAGCAGTAGGCGCCGGTCGCGGCGACCGCGATCAGGTCGCCTGGCGCGAGGTTCGCCGGCAGCCAGCAGTCCCGCACCACGACGTCGCCGGACTCGCAGTGCTTGCCGACCACCCGCGACAGCGTCGCCTCGGTGTCCCGCTCGCCCTCCGCGCTGCTGCGCGACACCAGCCGGCAGTCGTACAGCGCGTCGTACAGCGCGGTGCGGATGTTGTCGCTCATCCCACCGTCCACGCTGACGTACCGGCGGGCGGAACCGTGGCCCAGCTCGACGTCCTTGGTGGTGCCGACCTCGTACACCGTCACCGTGCCTGGGCCGACGATCGCGCGCCCCGGCTCGACCGCGATGCGCGGCATCGCCAGGTCCTCGTTCGAGCACTCCTTGGACACGATGGTCCGCAGCTGTTCCGCGAGCCAGCCGGGTGGCGGCGGGTCGTCCTCCGCCGTGTAGGCGATACCCAGGCCGCCGCCGAGGTCCACAGTGGTCACCGAGGCCATCGCGTCGGCGCCGTGTTCCTTGTGCAGCTCGGCGAGCAGCACGATCACCCGGTGCGCGGACAGCTCGAAGGCGTTGGCGTCGAAGATCTGCGAGCCGATGTGGCTGTGCAGCCCGGTGAGTTGGAGTCCCGGCGAACCCAGCACCCGCCGCACCGCCTCGGCAGCCGCACCGCCGGCGAGCGAGAAGCCGAACTTCTGGTCCTCGTGCGCGGTCGCGATGTACTCGTGGGTGTGTGCCTCGACGCCGACCGTCACGCGCACCAGCACCGGCTGCACCACACCGCGGTCGCGGGCGATCCGGTCCAGCCGCGCGATCTCGAAGTACGAGTCGAGCACCACCGCGCCGACCCCGGCTTCGACGGCGGCGGTCAGCTCTTCGACCGACTTGTTGTTGCCGTGCAACGTGATCCGCTCCGGCGGGAAGTCCGCCCGCAGCGCGATCGCCAGCTCGCCGCCACTGCACACGTCGAGCGAGAGGCCCTCCTCGGCCACCCACTTCGCGATCTGCACCGACAGGAACGCCTTCGCCGCGTAGTGCACGAGCGCCGGGTCGCCGAACGCCGCGGCGTGGTCGCGGCAGCGGGACCGGAAGTCGTCCTCGTCCACCACGAAAAGCGGCGTGCCGAACTCGGCGGCCAGCTCACGGACGTCGACACCAGCGAGCCGGACCGTGCCGTCCTCGCCGCGACTGGCGTTGCGTGGCCAGATCTCCGCGTGCAGCTGGTCAAGCTCGTCGGTCGAGTCGGGCCGGAAGCCCGCCGTGTTACTGGGCAGCAGCACTTCCGCGTGCCGCGGCCCAGCGGGATGGGCCCTCATGGATTACATCCGTTCTGGTGCGTCGACGCCGAGGAGGCGGAGACCGTTGGCCAGCAGCTGGCGCACGGCGGCGCACAGCGCGAGCCGCGCCGTGGTCAGCGGGGTGGCTTCCTCGTCGCCCTGTGGCAGGACACGGCAGGCGTCGTAGAACTTGTGGTACGCGCTGGCCAGCTCTTCGAGATACCGCGCGACCCGGTGTGGTTCCCGGAGGTCGGCCGCGGTGGTGAGCACCTTCGGGTAGTCGCCGATGGTGCGGATCAGGTCGCCCTCGCGCTGGTGGGTCAGCAGGCCGAGGTCCAGCTCGGTGTCCTTGGTCGGCACCGCGAGGTCGAGTTCGGCGGCGTTGCGGATCAGCGACGACAGCCGGGCGTGCGCGTACTGCACGTAGAACACCGGGTTGTCGTTGGTCTTGCGCGACCACAGGTCCAGGTCGATGTCGATCGTCGCGTCGACCGAGGAGCGGATCAGCGCGTACCGCGCCGCGTCGACGCCGACCGAGTCGACGAGGTCGTTCATCGTGACGATCGTGCCGGCGCGCTTGCTCATCCGCAGCGGCTTGCCGTCGCTGACCAGGTTGACCATCTGGCCGATCAACACCTCGACGGTGTCCGGGTCGTCGTCCAGCGCGGCCGCGGCCGCCTTCAGCCGCGCGATGTAGCCGTGGTGGTCCGCGCCGAGCATGTAGATGCACAGGTCGAACCCGCGCTGGCGCTTGTCGCGGTAGTAGGCGATGTCGCCGGCGATGTATGCCGGCGCGCCGTCGCTCTTGATGACGACGCGGTCCTTGTCGTCGCCGAAGTCGGTGGTGCGCAGCCACCAGGCGTTGTCCTCGAAGTACAGGTGGTCGTGGGACTTCAGCTGCTCGACCAGCTCGCCGACCGACCCCGACCTGTGCAGCGAGTCCTCGTGGAAGTACACGTCGAAGTCGGTGCGGAAGTTGTGCAGGTCCCGCTTGATCTCGTCGAACATGAGGTTGACGCCGATCTTGCGGAAGATCTCCGCGCACTCCTCGGCCGGCAGCGACAGCGCGCTCGGCTCCTTGCGCAGCACCTCGGCGGCCACGTCCGACAGGTAGGTGCCCGCGTAGCCGTCCTCCGGCGGCGGCTCGCCCTTCGCCGACGCGATCAGCGACCGGACGAACCGGTCGATCTGGGCGCCCGCGTCGTTGAAGTAGTACTCGCGGGTGACTTCGCCGCCCTGCGCGGACAGCAGCCGCCCGAGCGCGTCGCCGACCGCGGCCCACCGGGTGCCGCCGAGGTGCAGCGGACCGGTCGGGTTGGCGGAGACGAACTCCAGGTTGATCTTGCGGCCGGCCATCAGGTCGCCGTTGCCGTACGCGGCGCCGTCGGCCAGCACCTGGCGCACGATGTCGCCCTGCGCGTCGGCGGCGATCCGCAGGTTGATGAACCCGGGGCCCGCGACGTCCGCTGCCGCGACCCCGTCGCGCCCGGCGAGGCCCTCGGCCAGCCAACCGGCCAGGTCACGCGGTGCGACGCCGACCTTCTTCGCCACCTGCAGCGCCAGGTTGGTCGCGTAGTCCCCGTGCTCCGGGTTGCGCGGGCGCTCGATCGTCACGGCGGGTGGCAGGGCGGACCGATCGAGGTCACGACTTGTCAGCACGTCCTCTGCGACGGCGCGGACCAGGTCGGCAAGTGCTGCGGGAGTCACCCCGGGAAGTCTAGGTAGCGGGTGCGTACCCGAATGAGTCGCCTCGGCCATACGATGAGCCTGACTTCTCGAGGAGGCGGGTCGCCATCGAATTCCCGGCCGGCAGGATCGCTGCCACCCTGTGCGCGCTGGCACTTCTCGCCGGCTGTTCGGTGTCCAAGTCCGGCTCCCCCAGCGCCTCGGAGGACGGTGGCGACGCGGGCTCCGCGACGGCCGAGTCCGGTGGCGGTGAGTCCAGGTTCACGCCGAGCCAGGACAACCAGGACCCGTCGAAGGACATCGAGGGCGTCGTCATCACCGAGTACGAGGCGTTGCACGCCGAGCAGGGCCAGCGGGTGGCCTACGAGAAGGCGCCGCCGGACGGCGGCCGGCACGACCCGGTGTGGGCCGACTGCAACGGCGCGATCTACGACGCCCCGGTCCGCGACGAGCACATGGTGCACGCGCTGGAGCACGGCGCGGTGTGGATCGCCTACGACCCGGAGCAGCTCGGCGACGACGAGCTCGCGCCGCTGGTCGATCGCGTCGAGGACACGCCGTTCATGATGCTGTCGCCCTACCCCGGCATCGACGAGCCGATCTCGGTGCAGTCCTGGGGCCACCAGCTGCGGCTGTCCGACCCGGACGACGAGCGGATCGACCAGTTCATCGCCGCGCTGCGGACCAACCACTACACCGCGCCGGAGCCGGGCGCCCGGTGTGACTCGGACGGCACCGGCTTCGACAAGGCCGACCCGCCGCCGCTGGACACCACCCCGCCGGGGCCAGGCGCGGCGCCCGTCGGCGAGCCATGAGCACCCTCGGTTGACACCCACCTGACACGGAGTCCCTACACTGGCCTGTCGGAGACTCCCTGTACTGAGCTTGTAGTGAGACGAGGACCGGCACCGGCATGGCGAGCGGAACGAAGAGCAAGGGCAGCAACAAGCCCAAGGGCAAGCCGAACAGCGCGAACAAGGCGCGGAAGTCCGTGGTCGGCACCGCTCGAAAGCCCAAGCCCTGGGGCATGATCATCGGGGTCATCGTCATCGTGCTGCTGGCCGGTGGCGTGTTCACCTACGCGTTCACAGAGATCTCGGACAAGGAGAAGTGGGTCGTCTCCGAGGACAACAAGGACCCGTCGACGAACATCTCCGGGGTAGTCCGCAAGGAGTACGAGTCCGGCCAGCACGTCACGCCGGAGCAGCGGGTCGCCTACGACCAGTCGCCGCCGTTCGGCGGGCCGCACGACAACGCGTGGGCCGAGTGCAACGGCACCGTGTACCCGAACGCCGTGCGCACCGAGAACATGGTCCACTCGCTTGAGCACGGTTCGGTGTGGATCGCCTACAACCCGGACAAGGTCAAGGGCAAGGCGCTGGACACGCTGAAGGGCAAGGTCGAGGGCCAGCCCTACATGCTGATGTCGCCCTACCCCGGGCTCGACCAGCCGATCTCGCTGCAGTCGTGGGGCCACCAGCTCAAGCTGAAGGACGCCACCGATCCGCGCATCGACGAGTTCATCAAGTCGCTGCGGGAGAACCAGTACCAGAACCCCGAGCCGGGCGGCCGCTGTGACGCCCAGGGCACCGGGTTCGACGTGACCAACCCGCCGCCGTTCGTGGCCGAGAAGCCGGGCCCGGACGCGGTCACCATGGATGGCAAGGGCGCGTCGGCCGCGACCGACGAGGGTCAGGGCGGCGCGGTGCCCCCGGCCACCGGCGGCGAGACCCCGCCGGCCACGGGCGGTGCCACTCCCCCGGCGACCGGCGGGACCCAGGCGCCGCCGCCCAGTCAGTGAGCGCCCCGTTCAGCGGCGTCTCCAGCCGCGCGTGGATCTTCGCTGCCGCGATGGTCGCCGTGCTGCTGGTGGGTGGCGCGGGCGGCATGATCATCGCCAACGCCCGCGCCGGGAGTGACGACGTCGCACCCAGCGCCGGGTCGGTGGACGTCGGTTTCGCCCAGGACATGCGCGTCCACCACCTGCAGGCCGTCACGATGGCCGGCATCGAGCGCGACCGCACCGCCGACTCGACCCTCCAGGGCCTGGCCTTCGACATCGAGTCAACGCAGCTGTCCCAGGCCAGCGAGATGTCCGGCTGGCTCACCGTGTGGGTCCAGCCGAGCCTCCCCGCGCCCGGCGCGGGCCACATGAAGTGGATGAGCGAGGGCGGCACCCACACGCACAGCAACGGCGAGGGCGGCAAGACCACCGGTGAGGTCCAGCGCATGCCCGGCATGGCCACGACGGAGGAGCTGAACAAGCTCCGGAAGCTGTCGGGCCAGGAGCTGGACGTGTTCTTCCTGCAGCTCATGCTCCGCCACCACCAGGGCGGCCTCGAGATGGCCGAGTACGGCGCCCGACACGCCTCGAAGGGCTACGTCCGCAACCTGGCGCAGAAGATCGTCGACAGCCAGGAGAACGAGGCCGACCTGATGCGCGACTTCCTGGCCCAACGAGGCGCCAAGCCCCTCCCGGCCCCGTAGCGGTTCGCGGTCGGCCACCGACTGTAGGTAGGTGACCGACCGCGAACAGGAACTGATCCAAGCGGCCCGCGATGGCACGGAACTGGTCTGCGACAAGGACCCCATCAGGGCCGACCTGATCCGCGAGCTACTACTGGGCAAACACGGCGACCTGGACCCCAGAGGCGTCCGCCTCACCGGCGCACGAATCACCGAGCAGCTGGACCTCTACCACGTCACGGCGAAGGTCGGTCTGCAGCTCGATCGCTGCACCTTCGACGAGCCCATCGCGGCGCTCTCGGCGCACGTGCCGTGGCTCAGCCTCGAAGGCGCCGAGATCCCCGGCCTGCTCGCCGACGGTCTTCGCGTCGACGGTCGGCTCTACCTCGACGGGTTGCGCTCGCAGGACACCGTCCGCCTCCTCGACGCCAGGGTCGACAGCGATGTCGACCTGGACAACGCACAGCTCACCAGCGACTCGGGCCCCGCATTGAACGCCGACGGCCTCCACACCGGCGGCCGCCTCCGACTCGAGAACGCCCACCTGGCCGGCAACGGTGGGCTCGGCGCGTTGATCCTGCTCAACGCTCGCATCGGCAACCAGTTGCTACTCGGCAACGCCCGGATCATCAGCAGCGCAAACGCCGCTGTGATGGCGGTCAATCTCCGGGCCGAGAGCGACGTCCTGCTCAGCGACGCACACATTTCCGGGGAAGGACTCGCAGACGGGATCAAGTTCGCCAGGGCGAAGATCAGCGGCGTGCTTGATCTCAACAGGCTCGAGATCGAAGACGTCCAGGTGGCGCTGAACCTCGAAGACTGTTGCGCCGGTGCGGTGTTCCTCGAGCCGCGCCTGCTGTGCCCCGATGCGACGCACCGATCCACGCCGACCGTGCTCCTGACCGGGTTCACCTTCAGCGGTCTCGTCGGCACAAGCTGGCGCGAGTGGCTGCACGCGATCCGCGAGCACACACCCTCGTACATGCCGCAGCCCTATCAGCAGCTGGCCGCCGTCGAACGCGCCTCGGGCCACGACGGCAACGCCCGCCGCATTCTCATCGCACAGCAGCAGGATCTCTACCGCCGTTCCCCGAAGGCCATCGGTGGCTGGTGGACCCGAAGATTTCACCAGCTGTTCGGCCTGCTCGCGGGCTACGGCTACCGAGCCCGCCGCACCGCCCTCGCCCTGCTCATCGCCCTCGTGGTCGCCGGAGCACTCGGCTTCTGGGCCGGACACGTGGTCGACGGCACCCGCCACGCCGCTGAACGACCCAACGGCGACACCTGCTCAACAGTCGAGCTCATCGGCGTAGGCCTGGACCGCGGTCTGCCCCTGTCCCCCACCGGCATCCGGACCCGGTGCGACCTCAACACCGGCACCACCTGGGGCCAGGTCTTCACAGTCGGCATCTGGGCCGTCCAAGCAGCCGTCTGGGGACTCGCCACCCTCGCGCTCGCCGGCTACACCGGTCTCGTGCGCAAGACGGCCTGACTCACCAGTGCAGCTCACGACAGGACTCGGCCGACGAGCCCGACTCGACCTGCAGCGTGGCGTGTTCCAGCTGGTACTCGGCGGCCAGCAGCGACCGGGCCGCGGCGAGGATGGCCGACTGGTCGCAGTCGGGTCCCACGGTGAGGTGCGCCGACGCGACCTCCATGCCGGACGTCAGCGTCCACACGTGCACGTCGTGGACCTCGCCGACCCCCGGCAGCCGGCCGAGTGCGCCGGTCAGCGCGTCGACGTCCACCCGCTCCGGCGCGTGCTGGAACAGGATCCGCAGCGAGCGCTTGGCGAGCGTCCACGTTCTCGGCAGCACGAACAGGCCGATGGCGACACCGATGATCGGGTCGGCGTACTGCCACCCGAACAGCAGCGTGACCAGCCCGGACACGAGCACCCCTACGGAGCCGATCATGTCGGCGACCACCTCGAGGTAGGCCCCACGCAGGTTGATGCTCTCCTCGGCGCCCTTACGCAACAGCAGGAACGCCACGATGTTCGCCGCGAGGCCGGTCAGCGCGACCAGCACCACCGGCAGCCCCGGCACGTCGGGTGGCGAGGAGAACCGCGTCGCGGCCTCGTACAGCACATACCCGGCGACCCCGAACAGCAGCACCGCGTTGGCGAGCGCCGCCAGGACCTCCGCGCGGTAGAGCCCGAACGTCCGGCCTGGTGTGCGCCGCGACCGCCGGGCCGCGACGATCGCGGCGAGTGCGAGGCCGACGCCGAGGACGTCGGTGACCATGTGGGCGCCGTCGGACAGCAGGGCGAGTGAGCCGGTGGCGATGCCGGCCACGATCTCGACCACCATGAACACCGCGGTGACCGTGAACGCCGCCGCCAGCCGCCCCAGATGACGGCCCGACGCGCTCGCGGGCATGCCGTGGCCATGTCCGTGTCCCATGAGCGCAACATATAGTCACATGCGCATGAGTGCAACTCGGTCTAGTCGAACTCCAGCGGTGCGCCATCCGCGTCACAGCCGCCGACGAGGTGACCCACCGACACCCGGAAGTGGAAGTCCGTGGTCGCCCCTGGCACGTGGACCAACCAGCTCTCGACGCCGACCTGGAAGATCCGCCGCCCCCTCGGGCGCGTCGGGTGCTGCGGCGTGTACGTCTCGGCGACGTCGAAGGCCCGCCGCCGCGCGTCGTTGCGGTCCTCGCACGCGATGGTGCGCGTCAGCTTCCAGCTGTAGGAGTCCCGCCCGAGCCCCACCATCTCCTCGACCAGCACCTGCCATTCGGAAAGCATCGGGTCGTCGGCCTCGACCAGCACGTCCTCGGGGTGCGTCCCGTCCCAGTGATCCGTCACGGCGAGAACCTATGGCAACCCCGGTTTCGCCGATCCGTGGCATCCGCGCCGCAGAACCGTCATGGCAACCAGGAGATCACGGTCCGGCACATTCAGGGACAGGACCAGCGTCGCGCGGTGATAATCCGCTCAGTTCAAGGGGGTGGGGTCATGCGCAAGATCGCGCTACTCGTAGGTCTGTTGCTGGTGCTGGCCGGGTGTGCGTCACTGGCCAAACTGGACGCTCTCGGCAAGGAGCTGGACGCGGCTGGCTACGACGTCGTCGGTCTCAACCACAACTCGTCGCCGTCGGGGGCGGTGCTGTCGGTGTCGGTCGCCCAGCCAGGTGAACTGGCCACCGAGGAGGCGGCCGAGGACGTCGCGGAGATCGTCTGGACGAAGTTCGAAGGGGACTTCGACCAGCTCCAGGTGGCCATCAACGCACAGCAGATGCTGACCGCCTCCACCGCCGACCTGACCGAGCGCTTCGGTGACCGCCCTGCCGGCCTCACCGACGGCGGCACGGAGCGGGAAGGCATGAACGTGACCGCGCTCCTGGTGATCCTGAGCATCGCGGCCGCGTTCGCGGCGCTGCTGTTCGTGGTGTGGCGCCGAGGCCGCAGGTCAACGCCGCCGGTGGTCCCGCCCGGCCACGTCCACCCCGGCGGCCCGAACTACGCGGCGAACCCGTACGCGGGCCCACCACCGCCGCCGCAGCAGCCCTGACCGTCAGCGCTCCGGCCAGTACCAGGGCGGCTCGTCGAGCAGACCCTGACCGGCCACCGTCGTCGTGCTGTCGTCCTTGACCAACGTCAGCACGGCGGCCTTCTCCAGCGCCGACACCAGCACGGCCGAGTGCGTGACCACCACGACCTGGCTGTGCTCGGCTGCGCCGGTGATCAACCTGGCCAGCGGCGCCAGCAGGTCCGGGTGCAGGCTGGTCTCCGGTTCGTTCAGCACCAGCAACTCCGGCGGCTGGGGCGTCAGCAGCG
>Ga0272482_10000089_pt1 | contig 29044 bp, 30 predicted proteins | sample RVTome_8_FD_192427 | JGI IMG/M metagenome (GOLD analysis project Ga0272482, IMG submission 192427) | Soil microbial communities from uranium-contaminated site in the Upper Colorado River Basin, Wyoming, United States - RVT160D0 (version 2) ...
TGGTAGACGGCGATGCCACGCTCCAGGGCGGCGACCGCGATGGCGGGTTTGGCGGCGTTCTCGGCGCAGACCAGGATGGCGTCCGGCCGCTCGGCGTCCATCATGGACACCGGCTCCTGGTGCTCGGCGAGGCCGGGCACGAGGTCCGTGGCGCGCCGCCGCAGCGCCTCCTTGGGCTCCGCGACGGCGACGACCTCGACCGCGGGTAACGCCCGCAGCGCGCCGATCAGCGACCACACGTGGTCGCTGGTCAGCCCTACCACGCCGATCCGGATCGGGCGTGGGTCAGCCATGGATCAGCGCGCCGTCCCGCACGCCCCGGTCGAACTTGGCCGGAGTGAACGACGTCTTCAGCTCGACCGCCTGGCCGGTCGTGCTGGCCTCCTCGGCGGCGAGCATGATCTCGAGGGCGTGCCGTGCGATGTCGAGGCTCAGCTCGTTGGGCCGGGTGCCGCGGACCACGTCGACGAGGTGCTCCACGATCAGCGCGCGCTTGAGGTTGTTGACGTGCTGCTGCGCGAACTGCAGGTCGCGAATGTCCACATCGAACCATCCACGGGTGCCGTGCTCGTGGTCGACCCGGTAGACCTCGAGCTGCTGGCCCTCGGTCTCGTTCAGGTTGCGCCACATGTTGAGCACGCCTTCCCGACCGAAGATCTCCATCCGCGGTGACTTGGCCGCCCACACGTTGTAGGTGCCGTCGATGACGCAGAAGAGCGAGTCGCCGAAGTCGAGCAGGACCAGGTTGTTGTCGTTGGCGGTGACCGGGAAGGTCAGGCCGGCCACCGGGCCCGAGGGCACGGTCCGGGTCGCCTCGGTGATGCCGAAGAAGCCGAAGACGCGCTTGGCCGGGCGGTTCAGGATGCCGAGCACCTCGTGCATGCTGTACACGCCGATGTCGAACATCGGGCCGGAGCCCTTCTGGTAGAACCAGCTCGGGTCGCTCGGCCAGGCTCCGGCGGCGGGCCCCGGGCCGGAGCTGCGGTGCCGGACGAAGGCCACCTGGCCGATGGTGTTCGCGGCGAGGATGCGGCGGGCTTCGCGGCGGGTCGGATACAGCATGTTCGGCGGTGCGCAGACCACGCTGAGCCCGTTGGCGTCGGCCGCTTCGGCGAGCGCGTCGGCCTCGTCGATGGTGACCGCGACCGGCTTCTCGGTGGTGAGGTGCTTGCCGGCTCGCAGGATCTTCAGCGACGTCTCCCCGTGCACGGGGATCGGCGTGAGGTTGACCACCGCGTCGAAGTCGCCGTAGTCCAGCATGTCGTCCACAGTGGTGAATGCCTTGGGGATGCCGAACCTCGCCGCGGCGTCCTCGGCCTTCTCCGCTACCGGGTCGGCGACCGCCGTGACGACCGCCTTGTCCGCGATGTGGTGCAGGTTGGGCAGGACTCCGTTGGGCTGGATCGCGATGTTTCCCGCACCGAGGACTGCGATCTTCATGGGGTCCATCTGGCGTGACTTCCTCTCGTCGATTGTGGACAGCGACGCCGGCGGCGGTGCCGGCGGGGTAGCGAGCTTGGTGTCGTGCCGGCCGCGCGCACTGGCGACCCTCATCCCTTGACCGCCCCGACCGCCGCGCCACTGGCGAGATAGCGCCGGATGAGCACGAAGAAGATCATCACGGGTAGCGCGAAGATCGTGCTCGCGGTCATGGTGCCGCCCCAGTCGGTGCCGTTCTGGCTGGTGAACTGTTGCAGCGCCCCGGGAAGGGTCTTCATGGACTCCTGCTGCAGGAAGGTCATGGCGAGCAGGAGCTCGTTCCACGAGGTGATGAACGCGAAGATGGCGCTCACCGCGACCCCGGGCAGCGCCAGCGGGAAAATGATGTAGACCAGGGCCTGGAAGCGGTTGGCGCCGTCGACCAGCGCCGCCTCGTCAAGCTCCATCGGGATCCCGGCGAGGAAGCCGCGGATCAGCCACACCGACAGCGCGAGCGCCAGCGCGGTGTGCGCGATGATCACACCGGTGTACGAGTTGAGCAGCCCGATCGTCCGGTACGCCGTGAACAGCGGGATGACGACGACGATCGACGGCAGCATCTGCACCACGAGCAGCGCCACGGCGATGATCGACTTCGCCCGGATGGCGAAGCGGGACAGCGCGTAGGCGCACATCATGCCGAGGATCACCGAGCAGATCGTGGCGCCGCCCGCGATGATCACCGAGTTGAGCAGCTGATGACCGATCGCCCCCTTGAGCAGGGTGGTGTACCGGGACAGCGTCGGGTCGGACGTCCAGAACTGGGGCGTGACCGTGAAGATCTCCGACTCGGGTTTGATCGACGTCAGGATCATCCAGTAGAAGGGGAAGATGCTGAACAGCCCGATCCCGATGGCCGCCAGGCTCAGGAAGAAGCGGCCCACGTAGCGCTTGGTGAGCTGGGTGCGGCGCCCGGGATAGGCGCGGCGGGCCACGGCGCTCATCCGGCCTCCTCCCGTTGCAGCCGCACGTACAGGGCGGTGACGACGGCGAGCACCGCGAAGGTCAGCATCGCCAGCGCGGATCCCATGCCGCCCTCCAGGAAGGCGAACGCCTCCAGGTAGGTGAGCAGCGACAGGATCTCGGTCGAGTGGTTGGGGCCGCCCGGCGGCACCGTCATGACATAGATGTGGTCGAAGGCTTGGAACGCCTGGATCGTCGCGAGCACGAAGAGCACGATGAGCACCGGCCGCATCACCGGCAGCTTGATGCGCATCAGCACCTTGAAGGCCGACGCGCCGTCGAGCCGCGCGGCCTCCACGATGTCGCCCGGCACCGACTTCAGCGCGGCGAGCATCGCGATGGCGAGAAACGGGATCTTCGCCCAGATGATGGCGATCGCGACGACGATGAGCGCCGACGTGCCGTTGTTGAACCAGCCGTAGCCGTCGAACATATCCAGCCCGAGGCTGCTGAGGAGCCAGTTGACCACGCCGTACTGCGAGTCGAAGGCCCACTTCCAGAGGATCGCCGCGGAGACCCGGGGCATGGCCCACGGGAGCACCACGAGGATCGTCAGCAGTTTCATCCCAGGCAGGCCGGAGTTGAGTACCAGAGCGATGAGCAGTGCGGCGACCATCGAGCCGATCACGGTCACCGCGGTCAGGATCACTGTGCGGACGAACGCCGCTTGGGTCCCGCTGTCGGTGAGCATGTCGGCGTAGTTGTCCAGTCCGACCCAGGCGCCGGTGCGCAGCCCTCTCCCCTCGTGCAGCGACAACCAGATGGTCCGCACGAACGGGTATCCGATGACCAGCGCGATGCCCACCATCGTGGGAGCCATCAGCAGCCATGGGATGATCTTGAGCTGGAACCGGCGCCTGGACGCCGCCTCTACGGTCACTTGCTGAACGCCTCGGTAATCTCGGTGTTGAGCTTGTCCATCGTCGAGTTGAGGTCGGACTTGCCACCCATCAGCGCCTGCATGGCGTTGACGAGCGCGCCGCTGCCTTCGACCTTGCCCCAGCTCGGGTCGGCCGGTACGTAGCGGGTGTGCTTGGCCTGGTCACCGAACGGCTTGAAGAGCGGGTCGGCGAACGAGCCCGACGTCTGCTCCTCCTGGATGCCGGCCAGCGACGCCGGAAGCATGCCGATGCCTCGCGTGTAGCCGGTGACGTTGCCCGGCTCGACCATGTGCCGCACCAGCGCCTGCGCGTCCTCGGTGTACTTGCAGTCCTTGAACACCACCAGGTTGCTGCCACCGGCGAACGTGTCGTTGTTGCCAGCCGGGCCCGTCGGCAGTTCGACGACGCCGACCTTGTCCTTCAGGTCGGGCGACTGGGCGAGCATCGACTTGAGCTGGAAGCTCGCGTAGATGCCCATCGCCACCTTGCCGAGCGCGAACGCCTTGGTGCCGTCGGCGGCGACCCAGTTGGCCGAGTCGGGCGGCGACAGCTTGTCGGCGGTCAGGAGCTTGGCGTACCAGTCGAAGGCCGCCTTGGCCTCCGTCGAGTTCATCGTGGCCTTCCAGGAGTCGCCCTCCTTGACCGCGATGTCACCGCCCCAGTTCCATACCAGCGGCACGTACTGCCAGATCTCGCCGCCCATGATGCCGAAGCCGGCGATCCCGTCCTTCTTGTTGTCCTCGTTGAGCTTCTTGGCCGCCACCGCGACCTCGTCCCACGTCTTCGGCACCTGCACACCGCTCTTCTCGAGCAGGTCCTTGCGGTAGACGAAGGCCCGGTTGCCGACGTTGTACGGGTAGCCGTAGACCTTGCCGTCCATGGTCGCACTGTCCACCATGGACCCGACGAACCGCTGCTTGGCCTCGTCGAGCTTGAGGTCTGCCTCGGCCAGCGCGTCCATGCTCGCGAACTCCGGCGTCCAGGTGTTGCCCAGCTGGGCCACGCACGGCGGAGCGCCGCCGGCCACGGCGGTCAGGTAGTTCTGATGGGTGTCGGCACCGCCGACGAACCGCAGGTTGATCTTGACGCCAGAATTCTTTGCCTCAAAGTCGGTCATTACCTTCTGGATTACCGGCTGTAGCTCGGTGCCCGGGTCGTTGAACCAGACATCGAGCGTGCTTTCCCCGGACGATCCGGAATCTCCGGAGCATCCGGCGACCGCACCCATCACGCCGACCATCGCGGCCGCGATGCCCAGCTTCCAGCGAGTCATGGATTTCCTCCCTCACGTCGCCGTCGAGGTCTTTGACTATGTAGTCGGTGCCGGTCTGCTATCTGCTTGCCTGGCTGCCAGACAAGTTCCCTCATCCTGGCCCTGCTCGGAAGGTTGCGCAAGGGGCTGCGCCGATGATCGTCCATCACGATCCGGCCAGCTCGGCCCGAAGCTCCGCGTAGGCCGCGTGGCGTACCGGATCGGGCTCGACGACGGTCGCGGCCCGACCCGGATCGTGGTCGACCGCCGCACCGACGCCGGCGAAGCCGAGGCGCGCCAGCCCGACGAGTCCCAGGTCGCTCTCGGCGGCGACCGAGAGCGGCCGCCCGAGCGCGTCGGCCAGCAGCCCGGCGAACCTGGCGTCGGAGGCCCCGCCGCCGCAGAGCAGCACCTGGTCGACCGGGCCGCCGGCGAGGGCCCGGCCGACGAGGTCGCCCGCCCAGACCGCGACCCCGTCGGCGACCGCGCGGGCCACGTCGGCACTGTCCGCCGCCAAGGACAGCCCCGTCAGGTCGCCCCGCCCGGCCACCGCCTCGCGGCTGCCGGCGGCCCTCAGGGCGCGAGGCACGAACCGCACGCCGTGGGCGCCGGTTGGCGCCGACGCGGCGAGCGCGAGCAGGCCGGCCACCTCGCCGGGCGGTGGACCGAACACCCCGGCGGCCCACTCCAGCACCGCGCCGCTGCCCACCGCGACGGCGAGGCAGGCGACGTCGCGCACCCCGGCGAGCGCGGCGGTGCCGGGGAACCCGCCGTACGCCGCCGAGGTCCCGGCGTAGAGCACGCCGCGGTCGGGGAAGGCCGCCTGGGCGCCCAGGCACACCACGAGCCAGTCGCCGCTGCCGGTGACCACGGGCGTGCCCGGGGGCAGCCCGGTCTGCGCCGCCGCTTCCGCCGTTACCGTGCCGGCGACGGCGTCCGGTGCCAGCAGCGGCACCGGGGCCGCGCCCAGGCGCGCCAGCAGCGCCGCCCCGGCGGGCGACCGGAGCCCGGCACCGCCCGCGTCGTAGGGGTCGCTGCCGAGCAGTCCGGTGAGCCGGTACCGCAGGTAGTCCTTGACCGGGACGGCGGCTCGCAGCTCTCCCTCGCCGAGCTCGGCCCAGGCGGCGAGCCGGGCCAGCGCGGCCCGGCCGCCGGCCGAACCGGCCTCGAACTCGGCCTCGCGGGCGACGCCGCGCCGATCGCCGGGCAGGAGCACCGTCGCGCTACCGCCGCCGGCCAGCACCGGGACGAGCGTGTGCATGAAGCCGCTGATGGCGACTACACGGACCGCGCTCAGGTCGCCGAGCGCGCGGACCGCCGCGCTGACGCCGCGCCACCACTCCTCCGGTGCACCGGTCACGCCGCCGTCCGGGCCGCGCCGGCTCGGTGTCGGCGTCCGCGAGCGCGCCCGCACCCGGCCGTGGCGGTCGACCAGAGCGACCTTGACCGAGCTGGTGCCCTGGTCGATGACCAGCGCCGCGGGCCTCATACCGCTCCGTCACCGAACGTGATCATCACCTTGACCGCCCCGGCGTCGCGATCGGCCAGCGTGCGGAAGCCGTCGGGCAGCCGGGCCAGCGGGAGGCGGTGGGTGATCAATGCCGCCGCGTCGACGGCGCCCGCCACGAGCAGGTCCCGCGCACGCTGGAAGTCGGGCACGCCGCCGTCGCAGGCGCCGTAGCTGTTCGACCAGCGCACGGCGGCCTCCCGCTGGTACGCCACGAACGGGTCGAAGCGCGGCGCCGTGGGGTAGACGCCGAGCACCACGACGTCGCCGCCCGGCGCGACGAGCCGCAGCGACTCGGCGAGCGAGTCGCCGCTGCCGGCCGCGTCGAAGACCACCGGAAAGGCGCCGGCCGCCGCGTCGCGGGCCTGCCGCCCGGCGCCGGTCGAGGTGTCCCAGACCGTGTCGGCCGCACCGGCGCGCAGTGCCACGTCGAGCGTGGCCGCGCGATGGCCGAGCAGGCTCACCGGATGCCCGGCGGCCCGGGCGACCTGGCCCAGGGTCTGGCCGATCGCCCCGCTGCCCAGCACCGCGACCGGCGCGCCCGGCGGGAGCGTCACCAGGTGCAGCGCGTGGACGCCACAGGCGTAGCAGTCCAGCAGCGCCGCCTCGGCCAGCCCCACGTGGTCGGGCAACGGGTAGAGCTGGCCGGCGGGAGCCACGTCGTACTCGGCGAACCCGCGGCTGTGCGTGTGTACCCCGTGCCGCATCCCGCGCTCGGCGCACAGGTAGCCTCGGCCGGCCCGGCACAGCCCGCACTCGCCGCAGCTGAGCAGGTGGATCGGCTCGACCGCGACCCGGTCGCCCACGGCCAACCCGGTGACCTCCTCCCCCACGGCGGCGACCCGGCCGCTCAGCTCGTGGCCGTCGCCGTCCGGGCGCGCCGGATCGTGCTGCCACGGGCCGAGCCCCCGGTAGGCGAGCAGGTCGCTGCCGCAGATGCCGGCCGCGCCGACCTCGACCAGCACCTCGTCGGGCGCGAGCGCCGGCACCGGCACCCGGGTGACCCGGATGTCGGTGCCGCCGTGGAAGACCGCGGCCGCCATGGTCGGCCCGTCGGGTGTCACGGTGCCTCCGAGTTCGCTCGCTCGTGCGGCGCCCACGGCGACCTCACAACGGCGCGTTGAGGTGCTTGGCCGCCGCGTCCACCGATGCCCCGCCGTGCACGATCTCGACGAGCGCCTCGACCATGAGGTCGGGCCGCTCGGCCTCGACGATGTTGCGGCCGTACACGACGCCGTGGGCGCCGGCCGCGACCGCGTCGTGCGCCAGTCGCAGCGCGTCGCGCGGGGTGGGCCGGACGGGGCCGCCGAGCGCGAGCAGCGGCACCGGGCACGTGCTCACCACGCCGGCGAACTCCTCGACCGTGCCGACGAACTGCGCCTTGACGAAGTCGGCGCCGGCCTCGGCCGAGATCCTGGCGCCGTTGGCGACGTTGGGCACGGTGTGCTCTTCCAGGGCGGCGAAGCTGACCGGGATCGGCTCGGCCATCAGCGGCATCCCCCACCGGTCGGCCTCCGCGGCGAGCTCGCGCAGCTCGCCGAGGACGGTCCGGTCCGGGTTGCCCGGGAAGACCTTCAGCTCCAGCGCGTCGGCGCCGTACCGCACCGCCTGCTCGACGCCGTAGCCGGCCGACGGGATCTCACTGTCGAGGGCGAGGATCAGGCCGCGCCCGCCGAGCTCGGCGGCGGTCGCCCGGGCGAAGCCGATGCCGGCGAGGACCGCGTCGATGCCGCCGTCGACGATCCGGCGGACCGCGGCTCGGGCATCGCCGAGGCCGGGCTTGACGCCGTACTTGAGGCCGGCGTCCAGCGCCGCGATCACGGCCCGGCCGTCGGGTGCGAAGACATGGTGCATCCGCCGCCGGGGCCACGCCCGCGGGTGCTCGGTCAGTGTCATGTGCTCGTTCTCCCTGCTCAGGCGGCGACGATGATCGACTTTAGGCCGGTCTGCGCCCGCGTCGTCTCGAACGCCTTGGTGATGTCGGCGAGGTCGAACCGGTGGCTGACCAGCGGAGCGACGTCGACCATGCCAAAGCGCAGCAGCCGCAGCGCGGTGCTGAAGTCGTGCGGGGTGAAGTCGTGGCTGCCGTTGATCGACACCTGGTCGTAGTGCGGGATGTCGGGGTTCAACGCGAAGGTGCCCTTGGGATGGGTGCCGGCGAACAGGTTGACCGTCGCGTTCCTGCCCGCCATGGTCAGCGCGGTCTGGATCACCGAGGGGATGCCGACGGTCACGATGACCGCGTCCGGCCCGTAGCCGTCGGTGAGCCGGCGGACCTCGGCGGCGCCGCCGTCATCGTCGCCGGCCAGCACGACGTCGTGGGCGCCGCACGAGCGGGCGACGTCGAGCCGGTCGGCGAGCCGGTCCAGCACGATCACCCGGGCACCTCGGCGGACCGCGACCTGGGTGTGCAGCAGCCCGATCGGGCCGGCACCGACGATCAGCACATCCGCGCCGAGCTCGACCGGGATCGCGTGATGGGCGTTGAGCACGCAGGCGAGCGGCTCGCAGAAGCTCGCCGCCTCGAACGAGACCTCGTCCGGCAGCCGGCTCAGCTGCCGCAGCGGCATCGTGGTGAGGTCGGCGAAACCGGCGATCGGGTAGGAGATCACGTTCTCGCAGAAGTTGGCCGCGCCGCGCTGGCACTGCCGGCAGACGCCGCACACCCCGCGCCAGTCGACCGCGACCCGGTCGCCGACCGCCCACGGCTCGGGCGTGCCGTCGCCGAGCGCCTCGACGACGCCGGCGATCTCGTGGCCCGGCGTCCACGGCGCCTTGGTGGCCTTGACACCGGTGTAGCTGCGGATGTCGCTCGGGCACACGCCGGACGCGTGGATGCGTATCAGGGCCTCGCCGGGCTTCGGGCTGGGGTCGGGGACTTCCTCGACCCGCAGGTCACCCGCTCCGTACAACCGGGCCGCTCTCACTGTGTTGGTCCCTTTCCTTCTCGCCGGATCGTGATCGCTGGACGGGTGTCGAGGCCGGCCAGGGCGCGCGCGGCCGCGCCGAGCCCGGCCACGCCGCCGACCTCGGCGAACGTGTTCAGCCGCCGGAACTCCTCGCGGACGGTCTCCTCGTCCACGAACGGGTAGTCGGTGCCGAGCACCACCTGGTCGGCGGGCGCGACGTCGAGGAGGGCACCGAGCCCCGCCCCGCTGGCCGACAGCGCCGAGTCGTAGCCCAGCCGCGCCATCGTCGCGACGACGCCCTTGACCTGGGCCAGCTCGGGAAGTGGCTCGGCGATCTCCAACCGGCGCGAAATGTAGGGCAGCACGCCGCCGCAGTGCGAGAAGATCCACGAGATCCCGGGGTACCGGTCGACGGCGCCGGAGAGCATCAGGTTCGTCAGCGCCCGGCTGGTGTCGAAGACGTACTCCAGCAACGACGGGCGCAGGTCGATGGCGCCCTCGGGCCACCACGGCGGCAGCGTCGGGTGTACGTGCACGATCGCGCTCATCGCGTCGAGCTCGGCGAGCAGCGGGTCGAAGGCGGGGTCGCCCGGGTAGCGGCCGGCGTAGTTGGTCAGCAGGCTGACGCCCACGAAGCCGGCCACGTCGGCGAGCCGCCGCACCTCGGCCACCGCGGCGTCGGCCGAGGGCAGCGGCACCGCGGCGAACGCGAGAAACCGCCCATCCCCCGTCAGCTCCGCCAGTTCGTCGTTGGTGTCCCGGACCAGCGCGGTGGCGAAGTCCTGGTCGCCGAAGTAGTAGCCCGGTGAGGCGGTGGAGACCGCGGCGACCGCGATGCCGAGGCCGTCCATCGCCGCCAGCGAGCGGTCCCGGTCCCAGGTCGGAAACGGGATCCCGGGCTGTGCCTGTACGCCGATCGCGGTGAGCCGCTCGACGTAGCCCGGCGTGATGGCGTGCTGGTGGAGGTCCACCGGGCCGGGCGGATAGGACGTCATAGCGCCCGCACCTCGCGGATCACGCGCAACTGGTCCTCGGGCCCGCCACCCTCGTGGCCGTTGAACTCCCACACCGTCATCCGCTTCTCGCCGGCGTAGTCGTTGTATCCCGCGAACACGGTGGACGGCGGCGCGATCAGGTCCGCGAGGCCGACGCAGAACGACGCCGGACCGCGCCCGCGGCGGGCGAAGTACACCGCGTCGAAGTAGCCCAACGTCGCGAACGCCTGCTGTGCTTTGGTGCGGTGGATCGCGAGCCAGCGCTTCAGCTCGCCCAGCGGCCCCTGCTCGGTCACCCGCAGGGCCCGGCGAAACGCGGACAGGAACGTGACCTGGGGCGCGAGCCACGCCAGGTCGTCGCGGAGGCCGCCGACCACGACCGTCAGCGCGCCGCCCTGGCTGCGTCCGGTCGCGACGATCCGGTCGTGGTCGATCCCCTCGACGCCCTTGACGACGTCGACGAACCGGTACGCGTCGACGTACAGCCGCCGGTAGTAGTACCGCTCCGGGTCGAGGATGCCGCGGCTCAGGTGGCCGGGGTTCGCCGGTGGCGTCTCCGCCGGGTCGGGCGTGTCCCCGGTCCGCCAGGTGCTGCCCTGGCCGCGGGTGTCCATGACGAAGTGGGCGAACCCGGCCGAGGCGTACGCCAGCGACTCGACCGGCAGCCCTCGCCCGCCCCCGTAGCCGATGTACTCCACGACCGCCGGCAGTGGCCCGGCGGCCCCGGCCGGGCGGATCAGCCAACCCTTCACCCGCGCGCCGTCGTAGCCGCCGAACTCGATGTCGAACACGTCGACGGTGGTCAGCTCGGTCTCCACCTTGGTGATCACCGGCTCCAGCGGTAACGCCGCCTGCTCGGCCAGCGTGCGGCGCCAGAAGTCGTCGAAGTCGGCCGGCTCGGGCTCGTCGTAGTGGTAGTCGCGCAGCTCGGACAGCGGCAGGTCGATGTGCATCTCAGGCGAGCTCGGCGTACGCGCGGTAGTTGGCCGAACCCGGCCCGGCGGCGCGGTTCTTCAGCACCGCCGCGCGGTCGTAGACGGCAGAGCTCGGCGTGTGGTCGGGCAGCGGCGGCCGCTCGGTCTCCTTGGCCTCCTCGATGAAGTCGAGCACTCCGGCCAGGAACGCCGGCAGGTCGTTGGGCAGCTGCGCGGTCAGCAGCTTGCCGTCCCGGACCACGGGCTCGTCGAGCCAGATCGCCCCGGCGTGCCGCACGTCGTCCTTGATTGTCGCCACCGACGTGGCCCGGCGGCCCTTGACCACGTCCGCGGTGGCGAGCAGCCAGCCGGCGTGGCAGATCGCCGCGACCGGCTTGTCGTCGCCCACGCTCGCCTTGATGAAGTCGACCATCGCCTTGTTGCGCCGCAGGTACTCCGGCGAGAACCCGCCGGGCACCACCACGACGTCGAAGTGGTCGGGCGTGACCTCGTCGATCGCCACCTCCGCGACGGCGGGGTAGCCGAGCTTGCTCGCGTACACCTCGCCCCGGACCGGCCCGACGATCACGACGGTCGCGCCGGCCTCCTTCAGCCGGAGCACCGGGTACCACAGCTCCAGCTCCTGGTACTGGTTTTCGCACAGGACGGCCACGCGGGCCTGGGAAACGTCCACGGTTGAATCTGCTCCCTGCTAGGCGGCGGCTACGGGGTCGGGAATCTCGATCGAGAAGATCCGGCGCGGGTTGTCGACCATGATTTTCTGAAGCTGCTCGTCGGTGACGCCTTTGGACTTGAGCCGCGGGACCCAGCTGGTGAACATGTAGCTCAGGTCGACCTTCTCGTTGAGCAGCTGCGGGTCCTGCTCGGTGACGCCGGCGCGGGGGTTCATGAACCACCGGTCGAACGACATCGTGATCTGGTCGCCGTAGCCCGCTTCGAGCAGCTCGACCAGCGCGACGGCCATCGCCTCGTCCAGCTCCTCGGCACTGCTGATCCGCCAGGGGATGCCGACGTGGTCGAGCTGCACGTTGGCACCCATGTCGAGCACCTCGCGCATCGCGCCGAGCTGCGGTGGGACGAACGCGTGCCCCAAGATCACCTTACCCGGGTCCAGACCCTCCTCGAGGAGGATCTCCAGCTGCTCGCGCAGCGGGTTGGTGACGTCGAAGTCCATCGGGTCGATGTGGGTGTTGATCGCGCAGCCCACCCGCTTCGCCGCGTGGGCGGCCGCGCGGATCACCCGGTCCTCGATCTCGTGGATGTGGCGGCCGTTGGGACCGACCGGGCTCGGCTTGGGCGTGACGCTCTCCTGCCCGGTGGCGATCTTGATCGCGCCAGCCCGGTACGGCGTCTTGTGCCAGGCGAACACCATGCCCTCGGTGAGGTCGCTGACGAAGAACTCGGTCAGCTCCTCCACCGTCTGCCGCCGCCAGTAGTAGGGGATGCCCATCCGCTCCGGGAAGAAGCCGGTGATGGCGATCACGTTCATGCCGGTCTTCACCGCGACGTCGGCCATGAACTTCGGGTACCGGCCCACCTCGGGCGGCGTCATGTCGACGATGGTCCCGTAGCCGTGGTCCTGCTTGCCTTTGCGGACCTGCCTGGCGACGAAGTCGACCGCCGCGTCGTAGTCCAGGGCCGCCCGGGGGTCGAGCTCCGCGCCCGGGTAGCCGTAGAGCAGGTGCTCGTGCGACAGCATCAGCCCGGACCGCTCGGCCGGGACATCGCCGAGCACGGTGCGCAACACCTTCATGCCTTCACCTCTACTCGGACAGATCAGATTTCTCGGATAGTTCGGAAACCAGGGCACGCATCAGCTCTGGCAGTGCGTCGGCGGACGCGAACCGCCGCGCACCGGACGCCGCGACCTCGGTGGCGGTGCCTATGGTGTAGATCGGCTTGGCATCCGCCTCGGCCGCCCGCAGCAGCGCCGCCTGCGCGTCGGACAGCGCCGGGACCCCGGTCACCGTGCCCGCGACGACGACCGCGTCGAACACGCTCGGCTCGGCGTCCTGGCCGACCGGGATCAGGGGGTACCCGAGGTGGCTGGTGACCCCGGTGGGGACGGAGGTGACGACCGCGACGTCGGCCCCCGCCTCGCGCGCCCGCAGCACGGGGTACCACAGCTCGAGTTCCTGATATCCCTCACCGGCCAGCACGGCGATGGTCCTTCCGGTCAGCGACATGCGCCACTCCTCAGCGGGTTGGAAGTCCGGTTGTCCACTTGCCTGACAAGTTATCCAGCCGGCGGGGCGGTCCGCAAGGCGTCACAGGGCGGCGCGACCGGCCTCGGCGCACGCGAGATCGACCAGCGGCGCTGCCCCACTGACACCGACCGCGCCGATCACCTCCCCGCCGACCCGGATCGGCAGACCGCCGGGCAGCACCAGGATCCGGCCGCCGGCGGCGTTGGCCATCCCCCAGTCCGCCCCACCGGGCGCGGTGGCCTCGGCCCAGTCGTGGCTCGGCGCCCCGAAGGCCACCGCCGTGTACGCCTTGTCGACGGCGAGGCGGAGCGCCACCACGTTGGCGCCGTCCATCCGGGCCACCGCGACCGGGTCGCCGGCCGGGTCGGTCACCACGACCGCCATGGCGACCTGGCGCGTGGTGGCCTCGGCGATGACGGCCGCCACCACACTCAGCGCCGCTTCGTAATCAATTGTGGTGATTTGCCGTGTCATATTGTGCCTTTCCCTCACGAGGCCAGCAGCCCGCCGTCGACGACGAAGGACTGCCCGGTGATGTAGCCCGCGTCCGGCGACGCGAGGAAAGCCATCAGGCCGGCGACGTCGTCGGGCTGCCCGAGGACGCCGCGCGGGATGCGCGCGACGAGGTCGCGCTCGGCCTGCGCGCGGTCGGTGCCGACCCGCTGCCAGTACGGGTCGTTGAACGGCGTGTCGATCCAGCCCGGGCACACGCAGTTGACCGAGACGCCGGCCGGCCCGAGCGCCACGGCGAGCGACCGCACCAGGGCGACCAGACCGCCCTTGGAGGCCGCGTAGGCGAACGATCCGCCACCGCCGCGAAACGCCGCCGTGGAACCGGTCAGCACCACCCTGCCCGCCCCCGATGCCGCCAGATGTGGGGCGGCGGACTGGGTGATCAGAAATGGCGCGCGCAGGTTGAGCGCCATGGTCCGGTCCCACTCGTCGACCGTGAAGTCGGCGAGCTCGCGCTCGACCAGCAGACCCGCGCAGACCACGACGGCGGTCAGGTCGCCGGTCAGCTCCAGCGCGGCCGCCACCGAGGCGGCGGCGCCGTCCACGGCGGAGAGGTCGGAGCGCGCGATCGAGTAGCGGTCCGGCGGCTGATCGGCCAAGCCCTCCCGCGCCGCGTCGTCGGCGATGTCGCTGACGTGGACGTGCCACCCAGCGCCCAGCAGGCGGCGCGCCACCGCGCGCCCGATCCCCGTCGCTCCGCCTGCCACCAGGGCTGTCGGCATACGTCGTCTCCATCCGTCTCGGCAGCTGACCGGTTGTCTGGCTACCAGACATCGTGCTTAGATTGCCCGGAACTCGCAAGGGAGCGTACGCCAACTTGTCCGACAACCTGACGGCCTGGCATTCTGCAGAGAGGATGTCCGTGAGCTCATCGCACTCGTTCCCGCACTACCGCGTCAGTGGATCGCCACGCGAGCGGGGCCGGGCCTACGGAGCCGTGGCGCGACGCGAGATCGAGAGCTCGATGGTCGGCTACGCGCGGGTCTTCGACCACTACCAGGGCTGGTCCTGGCCGGAGGTCCAGCGCCGGGCCCGCGGCTTCCTGCCGGCCATCACCGACTTCTCCCCCGCGATCGCCGACGAGCTCGCCGGCATCGCCGAGGGTGCCAACCTCGAAGTCGAGGACGTGCTCGCGCTCAACACGCGCAGCGAGATGATGTTCGGCAGCGGGAGCGCGATCGAGCCGCTGGAGTGCACGTCGTTCTGCCTCACGCCGGCCGCGACCCGGACGCACACCATCATCGCCGGGCAAAACTGGGACTGGATCACGCATGCCCGCCAGACCTCGGTGGTGCTGGAGGTACACCGCGACGACGGCCCGGACTTCATGACCGTCGTCGAGGCCGGCCTGCTGGCGAAGGTGGGTTTCAACTCGGCGGGCGTCGGGCTGTGCACCAACACGCTGATCAGCAGCCACTCCGAGGGCGCCACCGCGGTGCCCTACCACGTACTGCTGCGGTCGGTGCTGGACAGTGACTCGGGCAAGCACGCCGCCGACCGCATCACCGATACGGATCGGGCGATCTCCGCCAACTACCTCATCTTCGACCGCGGTGGTTTCTGCACCGACATCGAGACCACGCCGGTGGCCGGTGGGTTCAGCCGGCTGTCACCGACCGACGGTGTGTTGACGCACGCCAACCACTTCCTGACCGCCGATCTCACCCAGCGCGACCTCTACCTCGCGCGCAAGAAGCACACCATCGACCGGCTACGGGCGATCGACCACCATCTGCGCGATCGGCGCGAACACACCATCGAGTCACTCAAAGCCGCGCTGGCCGACCACACGTACGAGCCGAACAGCGTGTGTCAGCACCCCAACGAAAGCATGCCCGAGCCCGAGCGAACCTGTACTGTCGCGGGCATCATAATCGATGTTGAAGACGGGACTCTGCACGTTGCGCCTGGCAATCCGTGCACGACACCGTGGTCGAATTACCATATTGGAATGTAACCATTTGGGGTGCGCTGAGTGGAGCGGGATATTGCTGTCAGACAACCAGACCGGTACGGTTCTGGCGTGACCATCAGGCCAGTGCAGCAGCGGCGCGCGTCGGAGGTAGTGCGCGCGCAGCTCATCGAGCTGATCGAGACCGGTCATTACGCGGTCAACGACCGCCTCCCCTCGGAGGCGGAGCTCGCCCAGTCGTTCTCGGTCAGCCGGTCGGTCATCCGCGAAGCGCTGTATAGCCTCAACGCCCTCGGCCTGACCCGCTCGCACGCCGGCAAGGGCACCTTCGTCGCCTCCGCCCACCTCAGCTCCCAGCTGTTGATGGGTCGATACCTTCCGGCGCAGCTGGGCGAGATCCGGCGCGCGCTCGAGGTCCCCTCGGCCCGGCTGGCGGCCGAGCGGCGCACCGCGGCGGACCTGAAGAAACTGCGTCAGCTGGTGCAGCGGTTCGGCACGACGCCCGAAGCGACCAAGCGGATCGAGATCGACGCCGACCTGCACATCGGCATCGCGGCCGCGACCCGCAACCCCCTCTTCGAGCTGCTGGTCGGCGACCTGCGGCAGGTGTTGCAGGACCAGGCGCTGACGCTGAGCAAGATCGAAGGGCGGGCCCAGCGGGCCGACGCCGAGCACCAGCGCATCCTCGACGCGATCGAGGCCGGCGACGGCGCCGCCGCGGCGGCCGCCATGGAGGCCCACCTGGACTCGGTCGCGGCCCTGTCCGAAGACGGCGCGTCGAGCACCAAGCCCCGCCGCTCCCGCTAGACCCCTCGCCGGCCCTACCTATCGTGATGGCGTGTACTGGACGAGTGCCGTCGACGGGTTTCGCCTCCGCTACGACCGTGGCGGGACCGGGGTCGCCGCGGTGTTGTTGCATGGTTGGCCGGGCGATCGCACCGAGTACCGTGCGGTCGCCGGCCGTCTGCCCGAAATGGACATCGTGGTGCCGGACCTTCGTGGCTTCGGCGCCTCGGACCGCCACGCCGGCGATCCAGCGTCGTACGGCGCCGACGCGCAGGCGCGCGGCGTGGTCGGCCTGATCGAAGAGCTGGGCCTCGACCGGCCGGTCATCGCCGGGCACGACATCGGCAGCCGGATCGCGGTCGCGGTCGCGCGGTCACGGCCCGATCTGGTCCGCGCCCTGGTGCTGACGCCGCCGCTGCCGGGCATCGGCGAGCGGATCCTCCACCCGGACGCGGCGCCGGAGTTCTGGTACCTGAGCTTCAACCGGCTGCCACTCGCGGTGGAGCTGCTCGACGGCCGGCCGGACGCGATGCGCGCCTTTCTGCGGCACTTCTGGACCCGCTGGGCCGGCCCGGACTTCACGCCGCCCGCGGCTCACCTCGACCACCTCGTCTCGGTCTACTCCGCGCCGGGGGCGGCCGCCGCCTTGCTCGGCTGGTATCGGGCCAGCCTCGACCCGCTCGCCCGCCTGGCGGCCGAACGACCGCCACCGCCCGAAAACCGGATCGCCACACCGACCACGGTGCTCTGGCCGGACCGCGATCCGCTGTTTCCGCCGGCCTGGTCCGACGCGCTCGACCAGTACTTCGCCCACCTGCGGCTGCGCCACCTGGAGCGGACCGGCCACTTCGTACCGATGGAAGCGCCGGATGCCTTCGCCGGCGCCGTGGCCGCGGCCCGAGACGGTTAGTGGGCGGCGGCGGCCTCGGTGAGGGCGGCGACGAGCGCGGCCGTGGCGGGCGGGTCGGGTGGTTCGCCATAGGTGGCGGCGTAGATCTGGCGGGGCGGGATGGGCAGCCGCGTGGCGGTGATTTCGGGGTGGCGGTGGGCTCGCAGGGCGAGTCCGGGGATGGTGGTGACGCCCATGCCGGCCGCGACGAGGCTTTGCATGACCACCATGTCGTCGGTGGTGTAGGCCAGGCGTGGGGTGAAGCCGGCGTGCTGGCACATCTCGACGAGGTGGCTGCGGCAGCGCTCGCAGCCACCGATCCACGGTGTACGCGAGTGCTCGGTGAGGGTGGTGCCGCCGCCGGTGGTGAGTAGGTAGAGCGGGTCGTCGAGCAGGTGGGTCAGCCGGACGCTGTCGTCTTCGGGGGCGGTGTCGTCATAACGGAAGATCACGGCGACGTCGACCTGCCCGGCCCGCAGCTGCTGCAGCGCGTCTTCGGGGTGGGCGTCGGTCAAGCCGAGCTCGAGGCCGGGATGCTGCTGGGCGAGGACGGTGGACGCCTGCGGGACGAGCGAGCTCATGACGGAGCTGAAGCCGGCCAGCCTCACCCGCCCGGCGCTGAGCCCGATGAGCGCGGACAGCTCCGCGGTCGCTGACTCGACCCGGCCGATGATCTCGGCGGCCCGGTCGGCGAGCAGGCGGCCGGCCGGGGTGAGCCGGATCCCGCGGCCGACTCGCTGCAGCAGCCCGGCGCCGAGCTCCGCCTCGAGTCTGGACAGGTGATGGCTGATCGCCGGCTGGGTGTAGCGCAGATCTTTGGCGGCCGCGGTGACCGACCCGTGACGCCGGACGGCATCGATCACGCGGAGCTGGACGAGAGTCACCATGCATAAATTCTAGTCATGGAACGCCAAAGAAAGTGGCATTGGACTTATCTATCGGCCGGCGGCATCGTCATTTCCAGAACTCGAAGAGGGGAAGACGACGATGATGACGTTCGCGATCGCGGCCCTGGTGCTGATCATGCTGCCGGGGCCGGACCAAGCCCTAATTACCCGCAACGCCCTGGTCGGCGGCCGGTACGGCGGGCTGCTGACGATGATCGGCGGTGTCCTCGGACTGACCGTGCACGCCGGCGCCGCCGCGCTCGGGCTGTCGGCGCTGCTGCTGGCCTCGGCGAAGGCGTTCACCGTACTCAAGATCGTCGGTGCGGTATACCTGCTGTGGCTCGCGGCGCAGATGCTGTGGTCGGCGAGGCGGTCAAGCGGCGAGCCGGTGGCCGAGCAGGCGATCGCGGCGCCCGCACGGCGGCTGGCCTACCTGCGGCAGGGATTCCTGTCCAACGCGCTCAACCCGAAGGTGGCGCTGTTCTTCGTCACCTTCCTGCCCCAGTTCCTCTCCGCCGACAGCGGCTCACCGCGGACCGGGGCGCTGCTGCTCTCGGCGATCTTCGGGATGCTCTACCTCGCCTGGTTCGGCCTGTACATCGCCGCGGTCGACCGGCTCGGCCGCTGGCTGCGGCGGCCACGCGTGCGGGCGCGCATCGAGCAGGTCACCGCGCTGGTCCTGGCCACCGTCGCCGTCCGCCTAGCGACCGCGAACCACTGATGCCGAGCTCACCGACGTTTACTCCACCGGTCCTTGAGCTCTCGCAGCCGGCGCTGGTTGGACGGCTTGCCGATCTCCCGCCGGCCACGCTCCACCAACTGCTGCCCGCGCGGGCTGCGCAGGAAGTCCTTGACCCGTCGAATCAGTGCGGACATCTCGATCCCCTCCAGGTTGCGATCGCCACCTGGGTCATACCCGACCCGGCGAGGTACTACTCGCCCGCCGCGGCCGGAGGCGTCGTCAGCCGTACGTGGGGCGCTGCGGCCAGCCGGGCGGCGAGTCCTCCCAGTCCTCCTGCCGGCCGAACGGCGTCAGGTCCAGCACGCTGTTCGCGAACACCAGCCGGTCCACGCCCCGCTGCGTCGTGCTGTACGTCCGGTAGACGTCGTCGCCGTCGCGCAGGAACACGCTGAGCATGAAGCCGCCCCCGGCGTCGCAGTCCGCCGCGAACGACGTGCCGCGCGACGACACGAACGGCAGGGTCCAGCCCCGCCGCGCCTTGTACGCCTCGATCTGGTCCAGCGGCATGTCCGACACGGTCACCCACGTGACGCCCGTCGCGGCCAGGTCGGGCAGCGCGTTCACGGGCACGTTGTCGGTGAACCTGGTGCAGCCGGGACAGTAGCTGTCCGCCCCGAGGTCCATGAACTGGTAGACCACGAGCTGGTCCCGGCCCTCGAAGAGGTCCAGCAGCGACTTGATCCCGTTCGGCGTCACGAACTCGTACTCGGCGGAGAACCGCACCATCGGCAGCCGGCGCCTCTGCGCGGCGACCGCGTCCAGCGCGCGGGTCGCCGCCTTCTCGGCCGCGAGCAACTCCTCGCGGGCCCGCCGCCACTCCTCGGTTGTGACGATCTTCGGCTTCTCCATCGCCACATCCTGCCACCCGGCCGGGGAGCCCGCCTGGAGGATGTGACCCGCTCCGGGAAACTGTCTGGGGTCCGTGCCAGCCTGACCGGATGGAGATCGATGGGCGCGTCGCGGTGGTCACCGGTGCGGCGGTGGGGATCGGGCAGGCGATCGCGTGCCGGCTGGCGCGGTGCGGTGCGCGGCTCGTTCTAGCCGATATCGATGACTGCGCCCAGACGCTGCGGATGATCGAGGACACCGGCGGTAAAGCGACCGTGGTGACCGCCGACCTGCGTGCGGACGCGGAGGTCGCGCGACTGATCGAGGTCGCGTCGCGGCAGCCCGGTGGCTTGCGGATCCTGGTCAACAACGCCGGTGGTGGGCAGCCCACGGCCCGCTACCCGGGCGCGACAGCGGCGCAATGGTCTGCGGTACTCGACCTCAACCTGCGCACACCGATGCTCGCCACCCAGCTCGCCCTGCCCGCACTGTCAGCGGGCGGTGGGGTGGTGGTCAACATCGCGTCGACCGCGGGTCTGGATCACACGCCGTACGAATGGCCCGAGTACGCGGCTGCCAAGGCCGGGCTCATCCGGTTCACCACCGCGATGGGCGACCTTCCCCGGCGGTCAGGCGTGCGCGTCACCTGCGTCGTGCCGGACTGGGTACGTACCGAGCGGGCCGAGGCCGAGCTCGCGACGATGACCGCCGAGGAGCGGATGGCCAGAGCGGATCCGATACCTCTGCCGGTGCTCACCGGCGCGGTGGAAGAGCTGATCCGCGACGACGACCTCTCCGGCCACGTCGTCGTACTGCGCCCCGACGAGCGCCCATGATGGACGGATGCTTCGGAAGATCGATTGCGTGATGGTCAAGGTCGTGGATCTGGTGGCCGCGAGCGAGTTCTACGCCGAGGTCTTCGGCCTGCGGCCACTCTGGCGGGACGAGACGTCGATCGGGATGGGCATGCCCGAGACCGACGCGGAGATCGTGCTGCACACGATGGACCTCCCGGCGGACCGCAGCGTGTTCTACCTGGTCGACGATGTACTCAGCGCGGCGCGGACCGCCCAGCGCGCAGGATGCGTGGTCGTCGAAGCACCATTCGACATCGCGATCGGCAAATGCGCCGTCCTGGCGGACCCGTTTGGAAACACCGTCGGCCTGCTGGACATGACCAAAGGCCCACGGGCCGCCTGACCCTCTGAAGACGCCATGGTCAACACCCGCCCGCATACCTCGAACGCGAGCGGCGCCATCCTGATGGTCCGGAGCGCTCCCGCCGGAGGCAAAGGGGTAAACGACGACCACCGCGAACCCGCCGGCCCGCGGGAGCATACGGCCCGCGACTGACACGAACGCGGGTAAGAAAACCCAACTGAATCCAAGCCCCACGGTCAGGATTCGACCGCGAGCCAGCGACGGATCGTCTGGAAGTCTCTGTCGGTGAGCCCCAATGCCAGCAACCGCGACCCGTCGTTCGCGTCGAGCCGGTCAAGCAAGGGGTTGGCCTCGTCCGCCGGCGGGGGAAGCCGGCGGGCGGCGCTTCGCGGCCTCGCGGCGAATGGGATCAAAGTCCCGTCGATATCCAGGAACAGCACCGGGCGATCGGATACGGCAGGCATCAACCCCAGACCTTAGCCGCCCGCCGTGACGCTGGGCAGCGTCCGCCCCAGGCGGGCTAGCGGGGACGCTGCCATCAGCGCGGGCGAGAGCATCATGCCGGCGGCCGTGACCAGGAGAGCGGTGCGGGTCCCCCAGTGTTCGGTGAGGAGGCCGCCGAGCAGCGAGCCGATCGGTGTCAGGCCCATGCCGGCGAAGGTGATCGTCGCGGCGACGCGGCCCTGCATCGCGTGCGGGGTCACGGCCTGCCGGATGGCCATGATGGTGACGTTGACCAGCTGGCCGAAGGCGCCGAACACGAGGTTGATCGCGATCAGTGCGGAGATGGTCGCGATGGAGTCGCCGTGCAGGGCGGGCACGCACAGCATCACACCGTCGCCGATGGCGGCCGCCGTGACGAGCACCGGTCCGTAGCCGAGGCGGCTCGGGAGGCGGGCGGCGAGCAGGGCACCGACCAGCGCGCCCGGTCCCGTCGCGGCCAGGGCCAGTCCGATGGTGGTGCCGGAGAGGTGCAGGTGTCGTGGCAGGAAGATCAGGTATGCGGTCATCGTGGCCGCGAGGGAGAGCTGGAACGCCGCCGACGCCAGGCATACGGTCCGGAGCAAGGGGTCGCGGGCCACGAAGCGCAGGCCCGCGTGGAGCTGCCGCCAGATCCGATGTGGACCGTCCGGGCGCGGTGGGATCGACTCGCGGTGGCGGATGCGGGCGATGGACCCGAAGGACACGGCGAAGAACAGGGCGCTCGACGCGACGGCGATCGGTGCCGACAGCAGCGACGTCAGCGTCGCTCCGAGGGCCGGGCCGCCGATCTGGGCCGCGGACCGGCTCGCCTCGACCGCGCTGTTGCCCCGCAGTAGCTCATCGCGGCTGACCAGGCGGATCAAGCAGGCCTGGTAGGCGATGTCGAAGAACACCGACAAGGCCCCGACGGCGAGGGCGACGGCCAGCAGTGCCGGCAGGGTGAGGCCACCCAGGAGAGCCACCAGGGCGGCCGCGCTCAACGCCAGGGCTCGGCCGAGGTCCGCCAGGACCATGACGGTGCGGGTGCGCCACTTGTCCACCCACACGCCCACGAACAGGGTGAGCGGTAGCAGCGGTGCCTGTCCCACCGCGCGCAGGACGCCCAGCTGGTCAGCGCCGACGTCGAGCGTCAGGACGGCGATCAACGGCAGGATCACCAAGCTCGTGTGCTCGCCCAGCTGGGAGGCGCTCTGGCCGGCCCAAAGGCGGCGGAAGTCGGCGTCGCGCCACAGCCCTGGCGCGGCGGATCGACCGGAATCGGTAGCGGGCGGCACGCGGACCCCTTGGAATCGACGAGGGCAAGGCCCACCGACCGCCGGACGGCGAAAACGCCGACGGTGTGCGGGTGGGTAAGGCTCGCTGTGCCGCGCGATTCAAGGGGCAGCACGCGATGACAGGCCGATGACGGCCTAAAACGTCAACGCGCGCTCGGACGACCGGGCATACCTCAACTCCTTGCGGGCAACGTCTGCGTTCCCGCCAACCATACGGGCTGGCTCTCCGTCGAGCGGAGAGCCAGCCCACGGGTACGACAGTCAGCCGAGGTTGAGCCGCACGCCCACTCCGGCGAGCTGGCGGTTGATGTCCGGGTAGTAGACCCGCTGTGAGCACGCCCGGCCATTGCCGCTGGGCACGCCCGTGCACGGTACGACCAGACCGGGATCCATGGCGCTGATCGTGCCGCGCGCCAAGACTCCGTTCGTGGTGTAGCTGACCGTGGGGCCGCCGCTGTCGCCGTTGCCGACGGCGGACGCGTTGGGATGGTCGGCCGCGCTCATGTGAGTCATCTGGCCGTAGCCCGTGACGTTGATGGTCAGGCCCGTGGCGATGACGGTGAGGCCGCACCTCTCGCCCGAGTAGGCCCCCGAGGTGCAGACCGACCCGCCGCTCGCGCTCGGCACCGCGCCCTTGACCGGTGCCGAGCCCTGGTTGGTGCTGCCGAGGTACTCGCCCGTGTAGATTCGTGCGCCGGCCGGGTTGCCGAGCAGGAGCTGGGAGTCGTGCGGCCGGTCGACGGCGGTGGTGACCGAGTTGCCGATGAAGTACGTGTTTCCGCCCGAGCGCCACTCGCCGTGCCCGCAGTGGTTGGCGGTCAGGATGTAGGTCGAGGCGCCGTTGAGGCCGGTCACGCCGAAGCCGGTCGTGCAGGCGCCGCCGGCGGTGCGCACCATCCACGCACCGCCCCAGAAGGGTGGCGTGTCGGCGTAGCGGGAGGTCAGGCGCGGGCGTTCCGCGGCGGTGATGTCCAGCGGCACCGCGCTGGCCAGGGTGGGCAGCAGCTGCCGGGCCCGCGCCGGCACCCGCGCCGCCGACAGTGTCTCGTCCAGGCCGCTGACTCCGGCCCGCAGGCCGGTGCCGTCGGACTTCGGCCCGATCATGGCGAGCTGGACCGCGGCCTTGTCGTCGACCATGGTCAGATCGGCGAGCCGCTTGGTCTCGGCCAGCAGCTCATCCCGCGTGTACGGAGCTGGGAGGACGGTGACGGTGACACCGCCGGCGCCCGCGGCGGCGATCTCGCCGGAGACGTTCGCGGGTACGGCGCCGTGCCAGTACACCGCCAGGGCGCGACGCGCCGGATCCGAGCGGAGCCCGGCCAGGCCCGAGTCGGAGCTGTCCTTGTCCGCGGCGTCGATCCGCTCGAGCCGCTCGATCAGCTGGTCGATCGGCACCTGCGCCAGCATCAGCGCGTGCGCCGCCTTGTCGGAGGGCGGAGTCAGGTCCGGGGCCGGCTTGCCGGCCTGTGCCGGCGCGCCCGGGACCAGAGCCAATGCCAGGGCACCTATCGCAGTGACGCTCATGAGGGTTCTCATCGCATCAGGGTGGCAACGATCCGCTTCAATCCGACTTCAGAGCGTATTCATTGATCGGCTCCCCGCGCGCCGCGATCCATCGACGTTCATAATGGTCTCGTGATGAAGCGGACACGGATGTTCCTCGCCCTGGCGGGCACGGTGGCAGTGACGAGCTCTCTATCGACGGCGGGTGCCGCGGGCGCCGAGCAACAGCCGGCGCCGCGACGTGTGTACGCCGCGCCAGCCCCCTGCGTGCCGGGCGAGCCCTACGGCGATCCGCTGCCGTCCGCCAACGTGGCAGCTGCCCGGATCCCGGGCCGCTTCAACTTCCTGGAGGGGCCGGTCTGGATCGCGGACCAGGGCCGGCTGCTCATGTCGGACATGCAAGCCGGCACCGGACCTGAGGGCGTGCAGCCGTCGACCATCCGTGCGCTGACCCCGCCCGAGCGGTTCGACGTCTTCCTCGCCAGCAGCGGCAGCAACGGCCTGGCCCTCGACGTGGACGGCACGCGCGTCCTCGCCGCCACCCACGACCAGCGGAGCCTGTCCTCCTACGACCTGGCCGACGGCACCCGAAACGTGGTGGCACAGACATTTGAAGGCCGCAGGTTCAACTCTCCCAACGACGTGACCGTCCGCGGCGACGGCACGATCTACTTCACCGACCCGAACTTCCAGCGTGCCAACCGGCCGGACGAGATGGCCGGCAGGACCGGCGTGTTCCGGGTGAACGGCGACGGCGTTTTCCTGGTCGACGACACGGTGAGCCAGCCGAACGGTGTCGTGCTCTCACCGGACGGAAGCACGCTCTACGTCGGCGGCAACAGCGCCGGCAAGATCTACAAGTACCCGGTGCTGGCGGATGGCACCACCGGACCGCGGACCGAGTTCGCCAGCGTCAGCGGGGCTGACGGTGCGACGATCGACTGCGCGGGCAATCTCTACTGGGCGTCCTACTCGGATGGCAGGGTGCACGTCTTCGCCCCTGACGGCAGGTCGCTCGGCACCGTCTCCGCGGGCACCAACACCACCAACGCGGCGTTCGGCGGCGCCGACGGCCGCACCCTCTACATCACCTCCGGGACGTGGGGCGACTTCGGCGTCTACCAGGTCCAGCTCAACGTGCCCGGGTGGCCGTACTGACGCACTCTCCTCGTCACCGGCTCACACCGCGGACGTGATCACGCCCAAGGGTGCGTGACCGGAAGGGCATGAACGCCGGCCCCGCGCCGCCGTGCCCGTGCAACGATCTGCCGGGTGGAGGCGTTGCTGCTGGTCGCCGTCCTGGGCGCGACCGTGCTGGTCGGCACCACGATCGGCGGGCGGTACAGCGTCGCGCCGCCGGTCCTGCTGATCGTCGGCGGGACGCTGCTGGCGCTGATCCCACGGCTGTCGCACGTCACGCTGCCGCCCGAGGTGGTGCTGCTGCTGTTCCTGCCGCCGATCCTGTACTACGAGAGCTTGAACATCAGCCTGCGGGAGATCCGGGCGAACCTGCGGATCATCCTGCTCCAGGCGGTCGCGCTGGTGATCGCCACGATGGTCGCGATCTCGTACGCGCTACAGGCGATCGGCGTGCCCCCGGACACGGCGTGGATCCTCGGCGCCGCGCTGGCACCGACCGACGCGGCGGCCGTGGCGGGCCTGGCGAAGCGGATGCCGAGGCGCACGCTCACCACGCTCAAGGCCGAGAGCCTGATCAACGACGGCACGGCCCTCGTGCTGTTCGCCGTCGCGGTCGGCACGCTGGGCGGTGAGGCCACGCCCAGCCCGCCGACGCTGGCCGGCGAGTTCGTGTGGTCGTTCGCCGGCGGCATCCTGGCCGGGCTCGCGACCGGCGGTGTGGTCGTGCAGATCCGCCGCCACCTCGACGACCCGCTGCGCGAGGGCGGGCTGAGCGTGCTCACCCCGTTCGTCGCGTTCCTGCTCGCCGAGGTCGTCCACGCCAGCGGCGTGGTCGCGGTCGTGTTGGCCGGCCTGGTGCTGTCATACGCCAGCCCGCGGGTCATCCGGGCCCGCTCGCGGTTCTGGGCGTTCGCGTTCTGGGACCTGTCGACCTTCCTGATCAACGGCAGCCTCTTCGTGCTCGTCGGGATGCAGGTGCCGCAGGCGGTGCGCGGCATCGAGGTCGGCGCCGTCGGGCACGCGCTGCTGGTGGCGTTCACGGCGAGCGCGGTCGCGATCCTCACCCGGCTCGTCTGGGCACACCTGTCGGCGTGGGTGGTGCGGCTGGTGGACCGCCGGGCGGTGCAGCGCACCCGCTGGGTGAACTGGCGGGTCCGCACCGCGGAGGGCTGGGCCGGCTTCCGCGGCGCGGTGTCCCTCGCGGCGGCGCTGGCGGTGCCGGCGACGCTGCCGGACGGCGCCCCGTACGACGACCGGGACCTGATCATCTTCAGCACGGTGACCGTCATCGTCGTGACGATCCTGCTGCAGGGCCTGACCCTGCCGTACGTCCTGCGCTGGGCCGGCCTGGAAGGCGACGAGGCGCGGGACGACGAGACCCACAAGGCCAGCATGAAGGCCACCCGGGCGGCCCTCGACGCGCTACCGGACATCGCGCGGTCGATGGACGCCCCGCCCGACATCGTGGAACGGATCAAGGCTGACTACGCGGGGCACCTCGAGGAGCCGAGCGAGGAGGACGACGAGGAGCACCAGGCGGTCCGCTACGAGCGGCTGGACCACGAGCTACGGCTGGCGGTGCTGCAACACAAGCGGCAGGTGATCACCGCGCTGCGCGACGCCAACAAGATCGACGACTACGTCCTGCGCGACCTGCAGGCGGCCATGGACATCGAGGAGATCCGGCTGCTGGGCCCCGCACCGATCGAATGAAGCGCCGCGCGTAGCGCCTACGATCCGAACCGTGCCCGCACACCTGTCGCCCCGCCTCGCCGCCGTCGTGGACGCCCTCCCTCTCCAGCCGCACTTCCGGGTCCTCGAAATCGGCTGCGGGCCCGGCGCGGCGGCGCGGGCGGTCGCCGCCCGGCTCACCACCGGCCACATCCTGGCCGTCGACCGGTCCGCCGCCGCGATCGCCCAGGCCGAGGCGGCCTCGGTGGACGAGATCAGGTCCGGTCGGATGAGCGTGCGGCGGGTCGCGGCCGAGGAGTTCGTCCTGCGAGCCGGCGAGGAGCCGTTCGACCTCGTGTTCGCCGTACGCGTGGGCGCCCTCGACGGGCGGCACCCGCAGGCGGGTCAGCAGGTGCTGAAACGCATCGCCGAGGCGACCACATCGGACGCCCGGCTCTTCATCGACGGCGGCGATCCGCTCCGCGAGGTACCCATCCCCCGATCATGAGTACTGTCGGGGCCATGTTCCGGCGCGGTCGCGCGCAAGCCGTAGGACGAGCTCCCGGCTCAGGAGGTGCCCGGCCGGGGGCGGAGGGTGCGTCCGGTCGGCGGGCGGTAGCGTTCCAGCCACGGTTGCGGCCGCGACTCGCTGTCGGTGATCAGGATGGGATCGAAGTAGCGGCGGCGATCCTCGGGAGAGATGTCCTCGGGAAACCACGTGTACGACGGGTCGAGGATGTCCGTGCCGCCGAGGTAGTTGCGGTGCACGCCGCGGGTGGCGATGTGCATCTCGTGCATCACGCGGAGGTTGGCGTTGAGCAGGATGCCGTAGTCGAGCGGATACCTGCGCCGGGTCCGCCAGGCCATCTTCAACGACTTGAGGACCAGGCGCCTTCGGCTCACGAGCCGGTTGGTGTGCCGGAAGACGGTCTCACCGAAGCGGCTCAGCTCCTCGTCGGTGTCGTGACCGCCGCGGTACGCGATGGTGGTGCCGTCGAGGTCGCGGAGCCTGAGGTTGGGGCGCATCTCGCCGCGCTCGGCGCTGTCCCAGAACAGCCGGGTGCCCAGCAGGGGTGCGATGAACGAGAAGTACGACGGGTAGGTGAGCACGTCGATCCGGGCGAGGTCTTCGGCCTGTGCGGTCATCTCGGCGATCCGCGAGACGCGCGGGTCGAGCAGGTAGCCGTACACCACGACGATCCCCCGCCGCTGGGCGAAGGCGACGTCCTCGAAGAGCGTGTCGGCGTACTTCACGTTCTGCCGTTTGTTGTTGGCCTTCAGAAACGCCGGATCCAGCGACTCGATGCCGGTGAAGAGTATCCGGCACTTCGCGCCGGCCATCCGCTCGATCAGCTCGTGGTCGCGCAGGATGTCCTGGGTGACCAGCGCTCCCCAGCCCTTCAGTCGGGAGTGACGTTTGAGCGCGGCGCAGAGCTCGTGCGTGTAGTCGCGGTCGTTGGCGAAGTTGTTGTCGATGAAGCTGACGATCGGGTAGAGCCGTTTCACCGACCACCGCGGGCTGTTGTCGATGGCGTCGTCGATCATCGTCAGCACCCAGTCGACCCCGAACGTCGTGTGCCGGGCCCGCTCGGCAGGCACGGTGCAGAAGGCACAGGCGAAGTCGCAGCCGCGAGACGCCTCGACCAGATGCAGCTGCCCACCGATCCCGGCGTCGGACAGCAGCCGGTAGTCGACGCGGTAGTCGCTGATGCTGGTCGGTGCGGAGACGTAGATCTGGCGCGGCTCACCGCGTTCGAAGTCGCGCATCACGTCGGGGACGCTGTCGACTCCGCCCGCGCACACGACGTCGAAGAACTCGGCCGCGAAGCTTGGAAAGAGCGTGCAGATGCTCCCACCCGCGACCGTCACCGCGCCCTTGCGCTTGAACAGGTACGCGAGCTGGCGCTGGCGGTCGAAATCCCGTTGCAGGCCGGTAAGGAAGACGAGGTCGACCGCTGGCACGTCGTCGACGCGATAGAGCCCGTGCCACATCTCGTGGTGCAGCGTCACGTCATACCGGTCGCGGTCGAGCTGCGAGGCGATCTGCAGTCCGGACTGCGGCTGCAGCCAGTAGCGGTCGGGCTTCGCGGAGCGGTCGTTGTTGAACGTCGCGCACACCACCGCGAT
>Ga0272482_10000090_pt1 | contig 28842 bp, 21 predicted proteins | sample RVTome_8_FD_192427 | JGI IMG/M metagenome (GOLD analysis project Ga0272482, IMG submission 192427) | Soil microbial communities from uranium-contaminated site in the Upper Colorado River Basin, Wyoming, United States - RVT160D0 (version 2) ...
TAAAGCTTCACAAAGCAGCGCTGTCGAGCTGTCGATGGCCGGTCGGCGCCTTCGTTGGCGGGAGGGGCGTGGCGCTGGCAGATCTGTTGCCGACACGAAGCCAGCACAAACTACGCCACGTGGCATAGGCGGCATCGCGGTGCCCACGTCTGTCTCTGTCGCTAGCCCTTGAAGACGCGGACCAGGACCTCGGCGGCGCGGTCGATGCCGGCGTCGTCGATGTCGAGGTGGGTGACCAGCCGCACGACGCGCGGGCCCAGGACCGAGACCAGGACGCCCTCGGCTCGGGCGGCCGCGCCGAGTGCGGGTGCGTCGAGGGCGGCGTTGGTGAGGTCGAGCGCGACGATGTTGGTGCGCACGGCGCCGCTCACCACGCCGAACGGGGCCAGAGCGTCGGCGAGCCGGGCCGCGCGGGCGTGGTCGTCGGCGAGGCGGTCGATGTGGTTGGCGATCGCGTACCGCCCCGCGGCGGCCAGCACGCCGGCCTGCCGCATGCCGCCGCCCAGCCGCTTGCGGATGACCCGACCCTCGGCGATGCGCTCGGCGCTGCCCACGACCAGCGAGCCGACCGGCGCGCCCAGCCCCTTGGAGAGGCAGACCGAGAGCGTGTCGAAGAGCGCGCCGTAAGTGGCCAGCGGCACCTGGTCGGCCACATGGGCGTTCCAGATGCGGGCGCCGTCGCAGTGCAGCGCGAGCCCGGCCTCGTCGGCGGCGCCGCGCAGCCGCTGGAGCGTGGCCAGCGGGATGACCTCGCCACCGCGGCGGTTGTGCGTCTGCTCGACCGCGATCGCGCGGGTCGGGACGGCGTGGAAGCCGTCTGGACGGATCATCGCGGCGACCGCGTCGGGGTCGATGTCGCCGCCGGCGGCGGGCCAGGTGCGGGTGGAGATGCCGCCGAGCGCGGCGGCCGCGCCCACCTCGTAGGTGACCACGTGCGCGTCGGCGTCGCACAGCAGCTCGCTGGCGCGCGGGGTGACCAGCTGGAGCGCGATCTGGTTGGCCATCGAGCCGGTCGGTGTGAACAGCGCCGCCTCGTGGCCGAAGAGCGCGGCGACCTCGGCCTCCAGCGCGTTGACGCTCGGGTCCTCGCCGTAGACGTCGTCGCCCAGCTCGGCCTCGGTGATGGCCCGCCACATGCCCGGCGTGGGCTTGGTGAGCGTGTCGGAGCGGAGGTCGACCGGGTCAGCCACGAAGCATCTCCGCCACCAGGAACGCGAGCTCCAGTGACTGCTGCGTGTTGAGGCGGGGGTCGCACGCCGTCTCGTACCGGTCGGGGAGGTGCACGTCTTCGATCGCCTGCGCGCCGCCGAGGCACTCGGTGACGTCTTCGCCGGTCAGCTCGATGTGCAGCCCGCCCGGGTGGGTGTTGAGGTTGCGGTGCACCTCGAAGTAGCCCAGGACCTCGTCGACGATCCGGTCGAAGTGGCGGGTCTTGTAACCGTTGGACGACTCGATCGTGTTGCCGTGCATCGGGTCGCACTGCCAGACCACCTTGGCGCCGCTCGCGGTCACCTTCTCCACGATGGGCGGGAGCACGTCGCGCACCTTGTGGTTGCCCATCCGGGCGACCAGCGTGAGGCGGCCCGGCACGTTGTCCGGGTTGAGCTTCTCGCAGAGCTCGATCGCCTGCTCGGGGGTGGTGGTCGGGCCGAGCTTGACGCCGATCGGGTTGGCCAGCCGCGACACGAAGTCGATGTGTGCCCCGTCGAGCTGCCGCGTGCGCTCGCCCACCCAGAGGAAGTGGCCGGACAGCCCGTACGCCCGGCCGCCGGCCACGCGGGTGAGCGCCCGGTCGTACTCGAGGGCCAGCGCCTCGTGCGAGCAGTAGACCGTGACCGCGCGCAGCGCCTCGTCGTCGGTCATCCCGCACGCCTGGATGAACGCGAGCGCCCGGTCGATCTCACGGGCGATCGCCTCGTAGCGCTCGCCGGCGGGCGAGTCACGCACGAAGCCCTTGTTCCAGTCGTGGACGGCGTGCAGGTCGGCGAGCCCGCCGCCGAGGTAGGCCCGGAGCATGTTCATCGCGGCGGCCGAGTTGGCGTACGCCCGGATCATCCGCTGCGGATCGGCGACCCGCGCCTCGGGCGTGGGGTCGAGCGAGTTGATCAGGTCGCCGCGGTAGGCGGGCAGCCCCAGGGCATCGGTCATCGCCGACCGCGGCTTCGTGTACTGGCCGGCGACCCGCGCCACCTTCACGACGGGGAGCGATGCCCCGTATGTGAGTACGACCGCCATCTGAAGCAGGGTGCGCGCGTTGGCGGAGAGGTGGCTGTCCGTGTTGTCCGCGAAGGTCTCGGCGCAGTCGCCGCCCTGCAGGAGAAACGCCTCGCCCGCCGCCACGAGCGCCAGCCGCTCGCGCAGCTGCTCCACCTCGTAAGGCGCGACGATCGGCGGCACGTTGTCGAGCACGGCGCACACCTCGTCGACCGCGGCCAGATCGGGCCACGGCGGCATCTGTGCCCGCGGCAGCTCCCGCCAATGGTCGAGGCCCAAGGCCCTGACCTCGGGAGAGTCGTCTGTCGGGCGTCCGATCTCGAGCCCGGGATTGCGTACCTGGTGCCACTCCTGGCGCATGCATGAGAGCCTACGGCGCCTCTTCGCCGGCGGGGCACCCAACCCGTCCGTCTAGGGATTCTCTGGTTCGATCGCACTATTGAATGGTTTCACGATCCAGGGCACCGTCGGCCACCAGCACGCTGTACCGCCGGCTCAACGCGCCACCCGCCGGGATGGCCAGCGGGCGCTCCCAGGCCAGTGCCGCGCACACGCCCGGGTAGTCGGCCGCCCGCACGAACCAGCGGTCCTCGCCCTCGATGCCGGAGAAGACGAGCGTGTACCCGTCGCCCCGCACGGCCAGCCACGGGTCGGCGCTGCCGTTGCACTTCTCCTCGCCATCCACTGTGGAGGTGAAGACCTCGGGCACGCCCGAGGTCAGGCGCCAGAAGAAGCCGCCGTAGCCGGCGCCGCCGGGGCGACCGTTCGTCGCCGGGCTACCCAGCGTCACGCCCGTGCCGGGCGGGGCGGTGAGCGTGAACGCGAAGTCGAAGGTCCAGCCCAGCGGCGCGGGGGACGCGGTGACCACCCGCTCCTCGACCAGCAGGGTCTCCCCCGCGGGATCCAGCCACCGCAGCCGCGAGGCCAGCCGCCCGTCGGCCCGCCCCAGCCACGCCTCCTGCTCGATGCGGCCATGGTCGTCCAGCCACGTGTAGCCGGCGCCCCGCACGTACGTACGGCCACCCCACAGGTTGGTGCCGTTGACGTCCTGCATGGCGACGGTCACGCCCAGGTGCCAGCGGTGGTCCTCGGGCAGCACGTCGGTCACGGTCACCCCGCCCAGCGTGCGCACCGGGTGCAGGTATGGCCGCGGGCCGTGCCTGGGGTCGACGTCGGGCGCCACGACGTACTCCGCGACCACCCGTCCGGCCACCTGCAACTCCACCATGTCGCCCTCCCGGAAAGCGCTTGCCTAGACTCATGAGAGACTACGGTGTCGGGACGCGGCACGACACTGGCGGAGAGGGGCGCACGGGTGGCGGGACCAGCGGTCAGCATCCGCGATGTGGCCAGCCACGCCGGGGTGTCCGTCGGCACCGTCTCCAACGTGCTCAACCGGCCCGACATCGTCGCGCCCACCACGCGCTCCCGGGTGCTGGCGGCGATCACCGAGCTCGGCTTCGTGCCCAACGACGCCGCCCGCCAACTACGCCGCGGCCGCGGCCGCACCCTCGGCCTCGTCGTCCTCGACGTCGCCAACCCCTTCTTCACCGACGTCGCCAAAGGCGTCGAAGACACCACCGGCGCCGCCGGCATGGCCGTCATCTTCTGCAACAGCGACGGCGACCTCACCAAAGAAAACGCCTACCTCGACCTCCTCGAAGAACAACGCGTCCAAGGCGTCCTCATCACCCCCATCGACGACGCCAGCCAACGCCTCCACCGCCTCCGCGACCGAGGCGTACGGGTCGTGCTCCTCGACCGCCGCTCCCCCGAGGCGGATCTCTGCTCGGTGTCCGTGGACGACCGGCTCGGCGGCGAGCTCGCGATGCGCCACCTCGTGGAAAGCGGCCACCGCCGCATCGCCTTCGTCGGCGGCCCCCACCGCCTCGCCCAGGTGCACGACCGCTACGACGGGGCGGTCCAGGCGCTCCAGGACGCCGGCCTCGACGGCGAAAGCCTGCGCCGGTACGACACGCCCGCGCTCACCGTGGCCGCCGGCCGGGACGCCGCCGCCCGCATCCTGGGCCAGCCGCGCGGCACCCGCGCCACCGCCGTCTTCTGCGCCAACGACCTGCTCGCCCTCGGCGTACTCCAGGTGCTCACGCGGCAGCAGGTGCGGGTGCCCGACGACATCGCCCTGGTCGGCTACGACGACATCGACTTCGCCGCCGCCGCGGCCGTGCCCCTCTCCTCGGTCCGCCAACCCCGCCAACGCCTCGGCCAGACCGCGGCCGGACTCCTGCTGGACGAGGCCAACAAGCCCGAGACCCACGAGCACCAGCAGGTCGTCTTCGAGCCCGAGCTCGTCGTGCGGGAGTCCAGCCAGTTCATCCGTCCTTGACACGCGTGCGACCGCGCTCGTATGTTTGGGGCCACCACTTGAAACGGTTCACAAGACCCCGGAGTAGCGAACGTGCGACGTGTCTGCTTCATCCTTCGGGTCAAGCCGGACCGGCTTGCCGAGTATCGGGAGCGCCACACCGCCGTGTGGCCAGACATGCTCCGCGCCCTCCGTGACGCCGGCTGGCATGACTACTCGCTCTTCCTGCACGACGACGGCCTGCTCGTCGGCCACTTCCGCACGGAAGACCTCGCGGCCTCGCTGGCCGCGATGGAGCGCACCGAGGTCAACGCGCGGTGGCAGGCCGAGATGGCCCCGTTCTTCGAAGACCTCGGCGACCGCCGGCCGGACGAGGGCTTCACGGTGCTCACCGAGATCTTCAACCTAGAAACCCAGCTGGAGGCCCTCGATGACTGATGCGGTACGGGCGGCGTTGCGAGCGCAGCGGATCGAGTTGCCGTCGTGGGCGTTCGGCAACTCGGGTACCCGGTTCAAGGTGTTCGCGCAGAAGGGGGTGCCGCGCACGCCGTACGAGAAGATCGAGGACGCCGCGCAGGTGCACGCGTACACCGGTGTCGCGCCCACGGTCGCCCTGCACATCCCGTGGGACAAGGTCGAGGACTACACGCACCTGGCCGCGTTCGCGAAGGAGCACGGCGTCGGCCTGGGCACGATCAACTCCAACGTGTTCCAGGACAACGACTACATGCTCGGCTCGGTCACCAACCCGGACCCGGTGGTGCGCCGCAAGGCCACCGACCACCTGCTGGAGTGCGTGGACATCGCGGCGGCGGTGGGTGTGCGCGACGTGAAGCTGTGGTTCTCCGACGGCACCAACTACCCCGGCCAGGACAGCATCCGGGCCCGGCAGGACCGGCTGGCGGAGGCGCTGCGGGAGACCTACGACGCGTTGGGCGAGGATCAGCGGCTGCTGCTGGAGTACAAGCTGTTCGAGCCGGCCTTCTACACCACCGACGTCCCCGATTGGGGCACCGCCTACGCGCACTGCCTGCGGCTGGGCCCCAAGGCCCAGGTGGTGATCGACACCGGCCACCACGCCCCGGGCACCAACATCGAGTTCATCGTGGCGTTCCTGCTGCGCGAGGCCAAGCTCGGCGCGTTCGACTTCAACTCGCGCTTCTACGCCGACGATGACCTGATGGTCGGCGCCGCGGACCCGTTCCAGCTGTTTCGGATCATGCACGAGATCGTGCTGGCCGACGCTTTGCGACACGAGGCGGGGATCGCGTTCATGCTCGACCAGTGCCACAACATCGAGCCCAAGATCCCGGCCCAGATCCGCTCGGTCATGAACGTGCAGGAAGCCACCGCCAAAGCGTTGATCGTCGACCACGACGCCCTGGCCAAGGCCCAGCAGGCCGGTGACGTGCTCGGCGCCAACGCCGTCTTCATGGACGCCTACAACACCGACGTGCGCCCCCTCCTGGCGGAGGTGCGGCAGGAGATGGGCCTGGACCCCGACCCCGTCGCCGCCTACCACCGTTCGGGATACACCGACAAGATCGTCGCCGAGCGGGTCGGCGGCCAGCAAGCCGGATGGGGAGCCTGACTCGTGTCCACGGTTAGTGATTCCCCGGTCGAGGCCCTGATCGGCCGTTCGAATCGTCTCGGCGCCGACCGCCGCAACACCAACTACGCCGGCGGCAACACCTCCGCCAAGGGCACCGACACCGACCCGGTCACCGGCCAGCCGGTCGACCTGGTGTGGATCAAGGGCTCCGGCGGCGACCTCGGCACGCTGACCCCGGCCGGCCTCGCGGTGCTGCGCCTCGACCGGCTGCGCGCGCTCGTCGACGTGTACCCCGGCGTGGAGCGCGAAGACGAGATGGTGGCCGCGTTCGACTACTGCCTGCACGGGCGGGGCGGCGCGGCACCCTCGATCGACACCGCGATGCACGGCCTGGTCGACGCCGCGCATGTCGACCACCTGCACCCCGACGCGGGCATCGCGTTCGCGACCGCGGCCGACGGCGAGGCGCTGACCAAGGAGTGCTTCGGCGACCGGGTGGTGTGGCTGCCCTGGCGGCGGCCCGGCTTCCAGCTCGGCCTCGACATCGCGGCGGTCAAGGCCGCCAACCCCCGCGCGATCGGCGTGATCCTCGGCGGCCACGGCATCACCGCGTGGGGCGCCACCAGCGAGGAGTGCGAGGCCGCCGCACTGGAGATCATCCGCACCGCACAGGCGTTCATCGACGAGCGTGGCCGGCCCGAGCCGTTCGGCCCGATCATCGACGGGTACACGCCGCTGCCGCAGGCCGAGCGGCACGCCCGCGCCGCCGCGCTCGCCCCCGTCATCCGTGGCCTGGCCAGCACCGACCGGCGGCAGGTCGGCCACTACACCGACACCGAGCCGGTGCTGGCTTTCCTGGCCCGCGCCGAGCACCCGCGCCTGGCCGCGCTCGGTACGTCGTGCCCGGACCACTTCCTGCGTACCAAGGTCCGCCCGCTCGTCCTCGACCTGCCGCCCACCGCGCCGCTGGAGGCGGTGGTGACCCGGCTCAAGCAGCTGCACGCGCAGTACCGCGCCGAGTACGCCGCCTACTACGAGCAGCACGCCGCGCCGGACAGCCCGCCGATGCGCGGCGCCGACCCGGCGATCGTGCTGGTCCCCGGGGTGGGCATGTTCTCGTACGGCGCCAACAAGCAGACCGCCCGCGTCGCCGGCGAGTTCTACGTCAACGCGATCAACGTGATGCGCGGCGCGGAGGCCATCTCCGCCTACAGCCCGATCACCGAGGCGGAGAAGTTCCGCATCGAGTACTGGGCGCTCGAAGAGGCCAAGCTCCAGCGCATGCCGAAGCCCAAGCCGCTCGCCACCCGCGTCGCGCTGGTCACCGGCGGCGGCTCGGGCATCGGCCGGGCGATCGCGCACCGGCTCGCCGCCGAGGGGGCCTGCGTCGTCGTCGCCGACCGCAACGCGGAGGGCGCCGCCACCGTCGCCGGTGAGATCGGGGGCACCGACGTCGCCGTACCCGTGACCGTCGACGTGACTGGCACCGCCGCCATCCAGGAGGCGATCCGGGTGGCGGTGCTCGCCTTCGGCGGGATCGACCTGGTGGTCAACAACGCCGGCCTCTCCATCTCCAAGTCGCTGCTGGAGACCACCGACGGCGACTGGGACATCCAGCACGGCGTGATGGCGCGCGGGTCGTTCCTGGTCTCGCGGGAGGCCGCGCGGGTGCTGATCGACCAGGGCATGGGCGGCGACATCGTCTACATCTCCAGCAAGAACAGCGTCTTCGCCGGCCCCAACAACGTCGCCTACGGCGCGGCCAAAGCGGATCAGGCCCATCAGGTACGGCTGCTCGCCGCCGAGCTCGGCGGCCACGGCATCCGGGTCAACGGCGTCAACCCCGACGGCGTCGTCCGCGGCTCCGGCATCTTCGCCAGCGGGTGGGGTGCCCAGCGCGCGGCCACCTACGGCATCCCGGAGGAGGAGCTCGGCGCCTTCTACGCCCAGCGCACGCTGCTCAAGCGGGAGGTGCTGCCCGAGCACGTGGCCAACGCGGTCTTCGCGCTCACCGCCGGCGACCTGACGCACACCACCGGTCTGCACGTACCGGTCGACGCCGGCGTCGCGGCCGCGTTCCTGCGATGACGGTCGTCGCCGCGGTCGACCTCGGCGCGGCCAGCGGCCGGGTGATGCTCGCATCGGTCTCGCCGGATGGGGTGGACCTCAAAGAGGCGCACCGCTTCGACAACGGCCCGGTACGCCTGCTCGACACGCTGCACTGGGACGCGTTGCGCCTGTACGCCGAGGTGCGCACCGGGCTGCGCGCGGCCGTGTCCCGGCATCCCGACCTGGCGAGCGTGGGCATCGACTCGTGGGCGGTCGACTACGGCTTGCTCGACCGCGACGGCGCGCTGCTCGGCAACCCGGTGCACTACCGCGACGCGCGTACCGACGGGGTGATGGACACGGTCGTCGCCAAGCTCGGCGCCGAGTGGCTGTACGGCACGACCGGCCTCCAGCTGCTCCCCTTCAACACGCTCTTCCAGCTCGTCGCCGCCGCGGACACTCCGGCGATGGCGGCCGCCGAGCGGATGCTGCTGATGCCCGACCTGCTCTCGTACTGGCTGACCGGCGTCCCCGGCACCGAGGTCACGAACGCCTCCACGACCCAGCTGCTCGACGTGCGTACCCGGGAATGGTCCGCGGAGCTGATCGCCCGCGCCGGCCTGCCCGCGCGCCTCTTCGGCGACCTGCGGCGGCCTGGCGATCCCGCCGGCGCCGTGCGGGAGCTGGACCTGCCGGTGACGGCCGTCGGCTCGCACGACACCGCGTCCGCGGTGGTGGCGGTGCCGGCCGACGGCGAGCGGTTCGCCTACATTTCCTGCGGTACGTGGTCGCTGGTCGGCGTCGAGTTGCCCGAGCCGGTGCTCAGCGCGGCGAGCCGCGCGGCCAACTTCACCAACGAGGCCGGCGTCGACGGCACGGTCCGCTACCTGCGCAACGTGATGGGGCTGTGGGTGCTCCAGGAGTCGATGCGCGCGTGGGGCGCGCCAGAAGTGGCCGACCTGCTGGCGGCAGCCGCCAGGGAGCCCGCACTGGGCACGCTCGTCGACGTCGACGACCCGGTCTTCCTGCCGCCCGGCGACATGCCGGCCCGGATCGCCGCCGCGTGCGAGGCGAGTGGGCAGCCGGTGCCGGCCACGCCCGCCGGGTTCACACGGTGCATTGTGGACAGTCTGGCGCTCGCCCACCGCCGCGCCGTGCGGGAGGCGTGCGCGCTCTCCGGCCGGGACGTCGACGCGGTGCACATCGTCGGCGGCGGCGCCCGAAACGAGCTGCTCTGCCAGCTCACCGCCGACGCCTGCGGGCTGCCCGTGGTGGCCGGCCCGGTCGAGGCGACCGCGCTCGGTAACGCGCTGGTGCAGGCGCGCGCACTCGGCGTCGTACACGGTGGTCTGGACGACTTGCGGGCCCTCCTGCGGCGCACCCAGGAGCTGAGGTTTTACCAGCCCACGGCGGGTGCGGAGGCCGGGTGGCGGGCGGCCGAGGCACGGGTGCACCCCTCCCGCTGAGTCTCCAGCCAGCTCGCGTACCCTCACTCCGGCGGCATCGGGCGGCCCTCGATCATTCCATAGTGGATAGAGAGGCGTGCCAGTGTCCGACGCGGGCAGCGAGGAGACCGCGGAGTTTCGCGCCCTCGACGCCCCGACCCAGCAGCTGCCCGCGCTGATCCCGGCGCTGGCGCACGTGCCGCCGGGTGTCACCACGCACAGCTCCGGCCTGGCCCGCCGGTGGCGGTGGCCGCTCTTCGCCCTGGCCGCAGCGGCGCTGGCGAGCGTGCCGATCGCGCTGTTCGCCACGTCCGACGGCCCGTCCGACTCGCGCGAGCGGGTGCCGCCCCTACGGTGGCCCCCGGCGGCCGCGGCGGCGTCCGAGTCGCCGACCCCCTCGCCTTCGCCGCCGGAGCAGGCGCCGGTGGTGCCGCCACCACCCGCCGAGGGAGAGGACGCGCCGCCGCGCGCCACCACCTCGCCCAGCCCGTCGCCGACGGCCCCCGCCCCCGCCTCGTACGAGGCGGAAGCGCCGGGCAACCGCCTGCGCGGCCGCGCGACGCCCCGCGACCTGGCCGGCGCCTCCGGCGGCAAGGTCGTCGGCTGGGTCGGCGACGACCGCGACAACACGCTCGCGTTCACCGGCGTCACGGTGGCGACGGCCGGGCGGCACCGGGTGACGATCCACTACGTCACCCAGGAGCGCCGGGCCGCCGCCATCGAGGTGAACGGCCGCTTCGCCACGCTGGTCGACTTCCGGTCCACGGGTGGCTGGGACAAGGTGGGTGCGGTGACGCTGACGCTGACCCTGCGGTCCGGTGCCAACGCGATCGAGTTCGGCAACCGGTACGCGTGGGCGCCCGACTTCGACCGGATCGTGGTGGAGCCGACCGTGGAGCCGGCCTCAGCGCGGTAGTTCGGCCGCCCGCTCGCTCGCCATCGCCCGCGCGGCGGCCCGGGGGGAGCCTCCGGTGCGGGCGGCGCGGTCGAGCATCTCGTTGAGCAGCCCGCGCAGCGTGGTCGAGATCTTCGTGAAGGAGGCCTCCGCCGTCGGCGCGATGTCTCCGAACAGCGTCCACCACCACCAGGCGTTCGTCGCCACGTTGGCGACGAAATCCGGGATCACGGGTACACCACGGGCGGTGAGCGCCGCCTCACCACCGGCCGTGGTGGGCACGTTCGCCGCCTCCACCACCAGCCGCGCGTTGACCGCGTCGACGTTGGCCTCGGTGAGCACGTACGAGAGCGCGGCCGGCACCAGGATCTCCGCCTCGACCGCCAGCCACTCCTCCCGGGGCAGCTCACGGTCGCCGGGACGCAGCGCGCGCCGGTCCACTCGCCCGTAGCGGTCGCGGGTGCGCAGCAGCGCCTCCACGTCGAGCCCGTCCGGATGCCACAGGACCCCGAGGGCGTCGCAGATGCCGACGACGGGAACGCCAGCCCGGGCGAGGTAGCGGGCGGTGGCGCCACCCATCGAGCCGAAGCCCTGTACGAGTGCTCTCGGTTCCCGGATCCCGAGTCGCGACGCGGCGGCTAGCGTCACCTCCGCGACGCCGTAGCCGCCCACCTGGTCGGCCAGGCCCACGCCGTCCACGTCGACCGCGAAGCCGGCCCGCACCCGGTCGAGCGCCGCCCCCGGGTCCGGCACCAGCCGCAACGCCGCGTCGATGGTCGACCGCAGCCCCGCCTCGTGCGCCACCTCCTCCAGCACGTCCTGCCGCACGCCGAGGTCCTCGCCCGCGGACCAGTACGACTGGAGCAGCGGCTTCATCGCGGCGACGTACCGCGCCATCACCCCGCGCGCACCGGGGTCGTGCGGGGCACAGTCGATACCGCCCTTCCCCCCGCCGAATGGAACGTAGGCGTCGCTCGGGGAGTAGACGACAGCCTCTTTGAGGGTCATCCCGCGGGCGAGATCGCGCACCTCGTCGAGCGTGCAGCCCTCGCGCATCCGCAGGCCCCCGCTGGCCGCACCGCGCACCAGCCGGTCGATGACGAGGTAGCCGCGCTTGCCGGTGACCTCGTCGGTCCACGTCACTTCCAGAAAGCTATCCTGACTCGTCACTCAGTCAGGGTGCCCAGACCGTTCGGCCGAACGGAGTCGGACACCGGTCAGCAAAACGGTCAATATTAGGATTCGACGGGTGACCGACTCCCGCTTCGTCCGCGCGCACACTCGTCTATCTCCCGTGCCGCTGGTGCCCGAGATCCTCCTCTACCAGGCGGAGGAGGCCATCGCGCTGTGGGAGCGGACGGAGACGTCCTCGTCCGGCCAGCAACCCCCGCCGTTCTGGGGCTTCGCCTGGGCCGGCGGCCAGGCGCTGGCCCGCTACGTGCTGGACAACCCTTCCCTGGTCAGCGGAAGGCGCGTGCTGGACCTGGCGGCCGGCTCCGGCCTGGTGGCGATCGCGGCGGCCAAGGCCGGCGCGGCCGCCGTCACCGCCGTCGACATCGACCCCCTGTCGCTGGCCGCCGTAGCCGCGAACGCCGCCGCGAACGCCGTGACGGTGACCGGCGTCGAACGCGACGTGCTCGACACCGCCCCGGACGCCGACGTGGTGCTCGCCGGCGACGTCTTCTACAGCCGCGAGATGGCGACCCGGATGATGACCTACTTCGAACGCGCGGCGGGGGCGGGCGCGATGGTGCTGGTCGGCGACCCGGGGCGGGCGTACCTGCCCCGGACGGGGCTGCGAAAGCTGGCGTCCTACGAGGTCCCGGTCGTGGCGACCTTGGAGGATGCCGCGATCAAGCACACCGCGGTCTGGGAGATCCCGGTCAAATAGGCACAGCGTGAACGCATATATGCGCGGCCGCCGATACCAGGTACATTCGTTGGACGATACCGACAGCGTCGTGGTATCCCCTCGCACGTTTACCGCCGGGAGGGCGACGAATGTTGGCTTTTGACGACACGGACGTCATCTCTGGGCTGCCGAGGCTGGAGGAGCTTTCCGAAAGTCTGCCGGAAGGCGTGCTGGCGGAGGTCGTCAGAGAGTTGATCGACCGAGACTCGATCGACGAGCCTCAGACACCGTTTCAAAACTACGTTTAGCGCGAATGATGTCGCCGTAGTTTGACATGACACGCGGGGAGCTCGAAGAGGCGACGCCGTTTCGTCAGGTCTTGCTCAAGGTTCACAGTCGGTGCAACCTGTCCTGCGATCACTGCTACATGTACGAGCACGCGGACCAAAGCTGGCGGCATCGACCGATGGTGATGTCGAAACGCATCATCGACACCACCGCCGCGCGGATCGGGGAGCACGCCGAGCGCCACGGATTGGGAGCGGTCGTCGTCATCCTGCACGGGGGCGAGCCGCTGCTCGCCGGCGCGCACACGATCGACTACACGGTCCGCGCGATCCGCCGCGCGGTGCCCAAGACCACGGCGATCAGATACGGCCTGCAGACCAACGGGCTCCTCCTCGACGCGCGGTTTCTCGATCTTTTCGCACAGCACGGGATCGAGGTCGGGGTGAGCCTCGACGGCGACGCGGAGGCCAACGACCGGCACCGTCGCTACGCGGACGGGCGGGGCAGCCACACGGGCGTCGTGCCGGCGCTGCGCCTGCTCCAGAGCCAGCGCTACCGGCATCTCTACGGCGGCATCCTCTGCACGGTCGACCTGTACAACGACCCGGTCGACGTCTACGAGCACCTGCTCGGCTTCGAGCCGCCGGGCATCGACCTCCTGCTGCCCCACGGCAACTGGACCAAGCCCCCACCCGGCCGGCCCGACGACCAGACCCAGACGCCGTACGCCGAGTGGTTGATCTCGGTATTCGACAGATGGATCAACGCACCGCGGCGCGAGACCCGGATCCGCCTGTTCGAGTCGATCATTTCGCTCCTACTCGGCGGCCGCACCACTTCCGAAGCCGTGGGGCTGGGCAAAGTCGATCTGATCACGATCGAGACCGACGGCGCGATCGAACAGGGCGACACGCTCAAGACCACGGCGGAAGGCGCCGCCGCGACCGGACTGCACGTGGCCCGAAACTCGTTCGACGAGGCGCTGGCACACCCGGCCATCCACGGCCGTCAGCAGGGAATCGCGGCGCTCTCCGAGATCTGCCGGCGATGCCCGATCGTCAAGATCTGCGGCGGCGGCCTGTACGCGCACCGTTACCGCGTCGACAACGGCTTCGTCAACCCCACCGTCTACTCGGCCGACATGTTTCGACTGATCCGCCATATCGCCGGGAGAGTGGCCCTTGGCCTGCCCGTCAAGGGTCCTGTCCGGGGGACAGGGGTTTGATGGGGTTCCGGCGCCGTGCACCTGTGCGGTACTAATAGACAGATGCAGCGGGTCTTCGCGCCGACGAGCGTGTCGATCACCATGCCCCTCTCACCAGAGCAGGTCACACACGTCTGACGGCCGGGAAGGGGGCACATGCGGCATTTCTTCCTCAGCTATTCGCCGGGAGACGACGACCTCTACGTTGCCCGCTTCTTCCTCGACCTGTCCACGGCCGTGCGCCGGCTTCTCGGCGCCGGATCCGACCGCGAGGTGGGCTTTCTCGACCATGGCAACGCCAATGACCACTGGCCGAGCGAGATCCGCAATGAGCTGTCCACCTGCCAGACGCTGGTGGTGCTCTGCTCGCCCAAGCTCTTCCTCGACGAGCGCTGCGGCCGGGTCTGGAGCGTGTTCAGCGACCGCCTCCGGGCGTATGAGTCGGCCACCGGTCACGGCGCGCCGGCCCTGATCCCCGTGCCCTGGTCGAGCCGCGACCTGCCGGTCGTGGACGGCGGCGTCGACGTCGCCACCCCTCCCTCGCCCGACGAGGATCTGCGGGTCCTGATCCGCCTGCACAGCTACCGCCGGTCCTATGAGGACTTCGTGGGGCGGCTGGCCCGCCAGGTCGTGGAGACCACCCAGGCCTACCGGATCCCGCAGGCGCGGCCCGGCGTCGACCTGCGTGGGGCCGAAAACGCCTTCGAGGGTTGGCAGCAGCGGCAGCGGGGCAGCCGCGGACCGCAGTACGTGCATTTCGTCATCGCCGCCGGCACCCGAGACGAGATGCGCGTGGTGCGGCAGGACGTCGGGTTCTACGGCGAGCGCCAGGAAGACTGGGCGCCGTACCGGTCGCTCGCCCAGTCACTGGCGGCTCGGGCCAGCGAGATCGCCGCGGAGCGGTTGTTCGGGTCCGAGGTCGTGCCGATCGGCGCGATCGGCGATCAGGTCGAGCTGGCCCAGGAGCGCAATGAGATCATCGTGTTGCTCCTCGACTCGTGGGTCCTCGGCCTCGAGTCCTTCCGGCGCATGCTGGCGAGGTTCGACCAGGTGGAGGAGTCGGCCGTCGCGGTCCTGGTCCCCGCGAGCCGCGAGGATGTCGAGACCAGCGAGCACCAGGGCAAGCTGCGCGGGAGCGTGCTGCGGGCGTTTCCACATTGCGCGCGGCGCCGTGACGCGCTCTTGCGTACGGAGATCGAAACGCCTACCCGGTTCGACGACGATCTCGCGGCCGCGCTGGAGGAAGCGCAAAATCGCATATTCGCCAAAGGGCGGATCTTTCGGCGACCGGTCGACGGACCCGCCAACGCGAGACCCATTCTTGAAGGGCCTTGACTTATGGCGATCCAAATGCGAGTCGAGCCAGACCGACCGTTGGCTCGACATAGATACTCTGTTGCCCACTCGCACCAACGGCCGCAGGTGCAGGGAGGAGCGATGCGCTACTTCTTTTTGAGTTACGCCCATGGCCAGCACGACGATCTGGTCGAGGCGTTTTTCACCGATCTCAGCGGCGAGGTGCGCGAGCACGCCGGCCGTGATCGGGGCGACGAGGTCGGTTTCCGCGACCGCCCCGGCGCCAGTGGTGACTCCTGGTCACCGTCGCTGGTCGACGCGCTCCAGTCCGCCCGCACGTTCATCGCCCTCTGCTCACCCGGCTACTTCCGCAGCGCCTCCTGCGGAAAGGAGTGGTGGACCTTCGCCCAGCGGCTCGCCCAGGTGCGCCCGGGCGGGCACCCACCGCCCGCCCTGATCCCCCTCTTCTGGCTGCCCACCGAGATCCCCGCCCATCTCACCGACCTGCAGTACCGCGATCCCTCGTTCGGCGCCGCCTACGACAGCCACGGGCTGCGCCGCCTGCTCCAGCTCGACCGCCTGCACGACGACTACCTCGAGTTCGTCACGGCGCTCGCGTTGCGCATCACGACGACGGCCGAGCAGCACAGCGCACCACCGCTCGTTCCCGCCCCCACCCTCGCGACCACGGCGGACGCCTTCGCCGCCGAGGCGCCCCCGCCCCGGTCCCCCACGCCGGTGCGGCGACGGTCGCCCGCGAAGCTCCCCCTGCTCACCTACGAAGAAAATCGTGATGACGATGAATACCGCTGAGCCCACCGACCACCGCAACGGCCGGATCATCACCTTCTACTCGTTCAAGGGCGGCGTGGGCCGGACGATGGCGCTGGCGAACGTCGCCTGGATCCTCGCCAGCACCGGCCGCCGGGTGCTGACCGTCGACTGGGATCTCGAGTCGCCCGGGCTCCACCGGTACTTCGCGCCGTTCCTCGTCGACCGCAACCTGCGCGACTCGCACGGCGTGATCGACGCCGTCCGCGACTTCGCCCGGTCGGGCACCAACCCGGGTCAGGCCCTCGGCGTGCGCGAGCTGCACCCCGACGACGTGCTCAGCGCGGCCCAGATCCGCCGGTACGCGAGCTCGCTGGTGCGATACGACTTCCCCGGCGGCGGCTCGATCGACTTCGTGCCGCCCGGCCGGCAGGATCGCGCCTACTCGCACGCGGTCAGCACGTTCAACTGGGATGACTTCTACGAGCGGTTCGACGGCGCCGCCTACCTCGACGCCCTCGGCGAGGACATGCGCCGCCACTACGACGTGGCGCTCCTCGACAGCCGCACCGGCCTGAGCGACAACGCGGGAATCTGCACGGTCCAGCTCCCGGACGCGGTGGTCACCTGCTTCACGATGAACAACCAGAGCATCGACGGCGCGGTCGCGGCCGCCAACTCGATCCGCCACCAGCGCGGCGACGGCGTCCAGATCTACCCGGTGCCCACCAGGGTCGAAGACGGCGAGCTGAGCAAGCTCGAGCGCAGCCGCAACTACGCCCGCCAGCGCTTCGAAGACTTCGTGCGCCTGCTCGGACACCCCGACCCGGACAAGTACTGGGGCTCGGTGGAGATCCCCTACAAGGTCTTCTACGCGTACGAGGAAACGCTCGCCACGTTCGGCGACCGCCCCGAGCTGGAAAACTCACTGCTCGCCGCCTACCAGCGGCTGACCAGCGAGCTCGTCGGCGAGCCGATCGAGTTCGTGGCCCCGCCCGAGCCGTTGCGCCGCGGCTGGCTCGCCGAGTTCGAGCAGCGCGGCACGGCGGAGTCGGCGCCGCTGCTGATCGCGTACGCGCCGCGGGAACGCATCTGGGCCGAGTGGATCGCCTCGCAGCTGCGCCAGGTCGGCCAGCGCAGCATCCTGCAGGACATCAACAGTCCGGCCGTGCTCGACAAGGCCACCCGCGCCCTGGTGCTGCTGAGCCGCGAGTCGGTCCGGGTGCCGCAGACGCGCCGGTTCTGGCAGGCGGCCACGCTCCGCGAGACGCCCGGACCGGGGCGGTTCCTCGTCCCGGTGCGCCTCGAAGGCTTCCGGGTGCCGGCGCCCTTCGACGACCGGGAGACCGTCGACCTGTTCAACATCACCGCCGGCCACGCCCGCGAAGCCCTTCTGGGCAAGCTCGGCCTGCGCGACGCCGCGCTCCTTGTCGCGCCGTCGTCGGGCGGCGGGCCCCAGCCCCGCTTCCCGGACGAGCCGCCGCGGGTGTGGCGCGCGCCGGCCCGCAACTCCTCGTTCACCGGCCGGGACGCCGTGCTGGAGCTGCTGCGCGAGCGGCTCAACGCCAGCACCGCCCAGACCGGGCCGGCGGTCCTGCAGGGCTTCGGCGGGGTCGGCAAGACCCAGATCGCGATGGAGTACCTGCACCGCTTCGCCGCCGACTACGACATCGTCTGGTGGATCTCCGCCGACCAGCCCGCCCTCGTCCGCACCTCCCTGGCCGAGCTGGCCAGCGAGCTCGAGCTGCCTGTGGTGGGCAGCGTCGCCGAGCAGCTGCAAGGGGTGCTGGAGGCGCTGCGCCGGGGCGAGCCGTCGGGGCGGTGGATCATCGTGTTCGACAACGCGGACGACCCCAACCAGATTCGCGAATTCATCCCTACCGGCATGGGCGACGTGATTATCACCACACCCGGTCAGGAGTGGGCCCGCGAGGCGTGGACGATCGACGTCAACGTCTTCGAGCGCGCGGAGAGCGTCGAGCTGCTGTCCCGCCGGGTCGACACGCTGTCGCCGCCCGACGCCGACGCGATCGCGGACAAGCTGGGCGATCTACCGCTCGCCGTCGAGCAGGCGGCCACCTGGCTGGCGACCACCGCGATGACCGCGCGCAGCTACCTGGAGCTGCTCGACGAGCACCTCCCGCGGATCCTCAACGAGCCGCCGCCACCCGGATACCCGCACCCCGCCGCCAATACTTGGCGACTTTCCCAAGAACGGCTCCGGGAATCGAACCCGGCGGCCGCGTATTTGCTAGAGTTGTTTGCCTTTTTTGCCCCGGAACCAATTCCGACACGCCTGCTCAACAGCCCTGGCATGATCGACGCACTCGTTGCGTTCGACCCCTCACTCAGAGATCCCCTTCTGCATGGGTCACTCATTCGCGACATCAACCGCTACGGTCTCGCTCGGGTAGACCCGGCCATCCCCGCCATTCGGATCCACCGCCTGGTGCAAAGCGTGGTAAGAAGTGATCTGCCTGAGGCAATCCAGACGGAAAGACGGAGACAAGTGCAGATCACCTTGGCCGCCGAGCGGCGCGACGATCCGGAGCGGCAGGAAAACTGGCAGGTCTACCAGACCCTGCGCCCGCATCTGGAGCCGGCCGGCTCGCTCGACTCGGACGACCCACAGGTGCACGCGCTGGTCATCGACATGGTTCGCTACCTGCGCGCCCGCAACGACCTGCTCGGCAGCCAGGAGCTCGCCCAGCGCGCGATCGACAGCTGGAAGCCGCGCCTCGGCGACAACCACCGCTCGGTGCTCCGCATCCGTTCCGAGCTCGCCACCACGCTGCAGGCCCTGGGGCGCGACAGCGAAGGGCTGACGATCCTCGAGGACATCATCCCTCGGCTGATCAGCACGCTCGGCGAGAAGCATCCGTACACGCTGGTCGCCCAGCGGGGCAAGGCGGGACACCTGCGCGGCCTGGGTAGGTACCGGGACGCCTACCGGCTCGACGTGGACACGCTCACCGAGTGGCGGGCCACCCACGGCGAAGACCACGACCAGACCCTCCGGGCCGCCAACAACCTCGCCGTCTCGCAGCGGCTCGTCGGAAACCTCCAGGAGGCGCTGGAGATCGACGAGGAGACCCTGCGGCGGCGCGACAAGGTCACCGGCACCACTCAGCCCGTGACCCTCGGCGTCGCCACGCGGTACGGGCGGGACCTGCGCGACGTCGGCGAGCTGGAGCGCTCGCTGGAGCGCCTGGAGACGACCGTCAACACCGCTCGCGAGGTCTTCGGCCCCGACCACCGGATCACGCTGGCCGCCGCGAAGAGCCTCGTCGTCACCTGGCGCCGCCTGGGCCGCCTCGACGAGGCCCACGATCTGATCACCACGGTCAACCACGGCTACGAGCGCACGATGGGGCAGCGCCACCCCGACGCGCTGGCCTGCGCGCTGGAGGTCGCCTGCGTCCGCTCCGCCCGCGGCGACCACGACGAGGCACGCCAGCTCGCCGAGGACGTCCTGTCCCGCTACCGCGAGCTGGGCGGCCCCGACCACCCCTTCACCCTCGCGGCGGCAAACGACCTGGCCATCTTCCAGATGCGCGCCGGCGACTTCGGGGCGGCCCGCCCGCTGATCGAGGACACCGCCGCCCGCTTCGGCACCGCCCTCGGCGCCGACCACCCGTACACGCTGGTCTGCCAGATGAACCTGGCCAACGCGCACTTCGCCGCCAAGGAGATCACCGAGGCGTTCCGCCTGGACCAGCACTGCTACCAGCACCTGTCCGCGAGGTTCAAGCGCGACCACCCGACCGTGCTCGCCGCGACCACCAACCTCGCGATCGCGCTGCGGGCGACCGGCGCGCAGCACGAGGCGGCCACCCGGCTGGAGGAGGCGACGCAGGCCTCGATCCGCATCCTCGGCCTGAAGCACCCCAACACGATCGCGGTACAGGAGGGCACCCGCATCAACAGCGACATCGAGCCCGCCGAAACATAGAGACAACACCGCCACGGTGAGGGCTAGGCTGACCGGCGTGGACCCATCTGACGGGCCGCAGCGGCATCGCTTGAGCGGCGAGGAGTTCGGCAGCCTCGGCAGTGGGTACGGAGTTGGTTCCGCGCTGGCGACACTGCGTTCCGCCCAGGTCAGCAAGCGCCTGTTGCTGCTGCACGCCGTCCATCGGCAGATCGCCGGCACGGATGCGCACGCGGACGATACCTGGGGTGCTCTCGAAGATATCGCCGGGCGCTTCCCAGATGTCGCCCGAGAGGTGCTGAGCCATCCGTTCGTCGACACGTGGGCGAGTCGTTTGCTGCGGTCAGGCACAGATCTGAGCTATCTCGCCGGCCTCGCCATCGCGACCGCCATCCGCGCCAGGGCCGACCTGTCGCTGACGATTCCCGGGACCGGACAGGATGTTTCCATCCCGACAGTCGGGCTCGCGTACGGTCTTGGCGCTGGTCCAGTCACCGTGACCAGCCGTGACGGTGCTTTGACGCTCACCGGCCCCGCCGCCACCGTCACCGTCCCTGCAGTTGGCGCGGCGGATCCGCCAGGATGGTGCGGCGTGCGGAGCCTTACGGTCGAGTCTGACTGCGGCGCGCTCAAGGTGGCCGTTGACGACCTGGACCCGCATCGCGCCTGCTTCGGCCTGCCGGTCGCGTCGCGGTTGACGCCGGCGGGCATGGCCCGCCTTGAGCGGCTCTTCGACGGCGCCTGGCAGCTCATCACCACCGACTATCCGGCGCACGCCGTCGCCCTTCGCGAGTGCCTGCGGTCGCTCGTGCCGCTCGAGGCCCCGGAGACCGGCTCGGTCAGCGCGTCCGCGCAGACGGCTTTCGGTGCCGTGGCGGTGTCCGCGCCGCCAGACCCGGCCGGTCTGGCGCTCCTGCTGATCCACGAGATCCAGCACGTGAAACTCGGTGGCCTGCTGGATCTGGTAGATCTGCTCGAAGAGACGGGCGACGGGCTCTACCACGCGCCGTGGCGGGCGGATCCTCGTCCGGCTCCTGCCCTCCTCCAGGGTGTCTACGCCCACACCGGTGTTACCGACTTCTGGCGGGTGCGGCGCATGCGGACGAGCGGCGACGAGGCGCGCACGGCCGACTTCGAGTTCGCCTACTGGCTCGCGCAGAGCCGGTCCGCCGCCACCGCTCTCGCCGACTCGGGCGATCTCACGGCACTCGGCGAGCGGTTCGTTGGCGAGCTTCGCCACACGCTCGACGGCTGGGCCGGCGTGCCGGTCGCCTCGAGCGTGGCCGCGATCGTCGACGACCTGATGACGGCGGTGGCCGTGCGGTGGCGGCTGGACAACCATCAGCCCACGCCTGAGACGGCAGCGGCCGCCGCCGCGGCTTGGCGGGAAGGGCGCTCCTGCCCGCCCATCGCCAAGCCCTCGGTGGCCCGGGCGAGCGCGATGGGCCCGGCTCGGGCCGACGGACTGGGTGCGCAGCTCCGGGCGCGGCTCGCAGCCGTCGCGGCGCCTCCCGCCGCGCCCGCGGAGGCCGCCTACTTGGACGGCCGGCTGGGGGACGCGGTGGACGCCTACCGAGCCGCCACGATCGACGCGCCGGACGACGCCACGGCGTGGGTCGGGCTCGCCGTGGCCCTTAGGCGGGGTGGCGACGCGGCCGCGGCCAGGGCCTTGGTGGAACGCCCAGATCTGGTGCGGGCATCGCTGCACCTGCTACGGAAAAATGGAGACAGTCCGTCACCGGACAATCTCGCCCGGTGGTTGGCCGCCGGTCTCGCCTGAGCGCTGAAGTGGTCGCTGAGTCCGATGACAGCGAATCTGTCAATAAGCGAATGTGAACGAATACTTCCTCAGGTCCGCCCGATCTGCCATGAATGACGCTCGGATCTCAGGACAGACGCCAGGAAATCTCCCACTCATTGGGACACTACACAGTGGACTCCCGCGACACATGGTACGCTGTCGCACGTTTGCTCAGGAAACACCTAAGCATACCACGCCGACAAGAGGCCAGCAGCGGGCACTAATGGACAATGACGACTACGTGGCAGAACTGGCGATCGAAGGAAGGCTCTTTAAACTCGATCCCAGTGCCTTGAGGACGCTGGCTACTTCCGAAGACTCCTCGCTTTCATATGTGCTCCGCCAAGTGATGGGCCCCGGAATGCGCCACTCGGACAACGTGGTGCGCGCATTCACCAACTACATCTGACAGTCACATGAGCCTGGACAGCGTGTCAAGCCCGATCCGCCAGGTCATCCTGAAGATTCATAGTCGATGCAACCTGTCCTGCGCCTACTGCTACGTCTACCACCACATTGACCAGTCGTGGCGGACGCAGCCGGTCACGATGTCCCGTGAGGTAATCGATACGGTGGCCCGGCGGATCGCCGATCACTCCCGCGCCTGGGAGTTGCCGCGAGTTACCGTGGTCCTGCACGGCGGCGAGCCGCTCCTCGCCGGCGCCGACCTCATCGAGTACGCCGTACTAGCCATCCGCCGCGCGTCACCAGGCGAAACCCAAATCGACTTCGCCGTCCAGACCAATGGCATCCTGCTGACTTCCACGATGTTGGAGGTGTTTCGGCGGCACGGCGTCCACGTGGGCGTCAGTCTCGATGGCGGGCAGGCCGCAAACGACAGGCACCGGCGCTTCGCCCATGGCGGCGGAAGCCACGGGCTGGTGGCCACCTCGCTCGCATTGCTGCGGAAGGATCGATATCGCGACCTCTTTAGCGGTCTACTGTGCACGGTGGATGTGCGTAATGATCCGATCGACGTTTATGAAGGTCTTCTGGAGTTCTCCCCACCCCGCGTCGATCTGCTTCTGCCGCACGGCAACTGGACCTCTCCGCCTCCCTTCCGCACCGCGGATGAGACGGCCACACCGTACGCCGACTGGTTGATCCGGATATTCGACAAGTGGTATGCCGCGCCGCGCCGCGTGACAGACATCCGGCTGTTCAGCTCGATCATGGCGTTGTTGCTCGGTGGCCGCAGTGGCTCGGAGGCAGTCGGCTTGGAGCCCGTCGACCTGCTGACGGTCGAGACCGACGGCTCCATCGAGCAGGGCGACGCGCTCAAGACGACGGCCGACGGGATGGCCGCGACGGGGATGACCGTGGCCGAGCATTCCTTTGACGACGCCCTCCGCCATCCCGGGATCGGCGCCCGCCAGCAGAGCGTCGCCGCCCTCTCCCCGACCTGCCGATCGTGTCCCGTGATGGCGGTGTGTGGCGGCGGACTCTACGCCCACCGCTACAGCGAGGGACAGGGCTTCGCGCATCCGAGCGTGTACTGCGCCGATTTGCGAAAGCTGATCGAGCACGTCAGCGCGATCATGACCACGGACCTGGAGCGCCTGACGAGCCTGCCGGCCGGCTAGGCCGGTGTCGCGGCAGACGGTCAGATCTCCGGCGGATCGATGTCGCAGTTGAGTCGGGCGCCGTTGCGGATCGCCACGGTGTTCGGATGGTCGGGACCAAGCACGCGGTTTGCCCGGGCGATGACGTCTTCCAGGAGTTCTCGGGCGCCCGTGGCGTCACCGGACAGGCGCCGGCTGACCGCCAGGTTGTTGGCCGCCGCCAGCGCATCGGGGTGGTCCGGGCCGAGGACCTCACGGCTGGTGACGCGCCGGTACACGTCCTCATCGATCGCGAGGCAAGCCGCGTATTCACCTCGATCGAACTGCTCGTTCGCTTGGTTCGTCAGGCACGCGAGCGTGTACGGATGATTCCGGCCGAGGATCGCCTCGAATCGCTCGGCCGCCCTGCGCGCGAGCGGTCGAGCCGACTCGTGGTCGCCCGCTCGGCGCAAGAAGATCGCGAGATTGTTCTCACACGCCAGCGAGAACGGATGATCCTCGCCGAATTTCTGCTGGTATCGCTGCAGCGCCTCGGCCGCCGTCCGGCGGGCCGCCCGGTCATCGCCAAGGGCCGACTGATCGCAGGCAAGATTGCTCACGCAAGCCAGCGTGTAGGTGTGCGATCGCCCCAATACCCGGTCGAGGCGGGCCAGCGTGTCCTGCGTCATCGCGTGCGCCACTGCGATCTCGCCGAGCTTTCGCAGCGTGACAGCCAACGTCCGGGCGGTCCGCAATGTGTGGGGGTTGTCCTCGCCACGGATCTGTTTGAGGTCGACCAGCGTCTCGGCGAGCAGATCGCGGGCCTCGGCATACCGTCCCACGTCGCGCAGGCACCGGGCGTAGTTGTGGTCAGAGACGAGCGTCATCGGGTGCTTCTGGCCTAGGGTCTTGCGTCGACGCTCCCGCGCCTGCCGGTCCAGGCGCATCGCCCCGGAGAAGTCGCCGACGAAGCGGAGCGAGACTGCGAGGTTGTTGATCGCGTTGAGGGTCCGGGCCGCATCCTCACCGAGCACACGGTTGGATCGCTCCAGCGCCTCCTGGTCCAGAGTCATCGCCTCGTGATAACGCCCCAGGCCGCGCAGGTCCGCGGCGCGACCGCTTAGGCACGCGATGGTGTACGGGTGGTCCTCCCCTTCCAGGGTGACCAGACTCTGGTAAGCCTGCTCGTCTTCGGCGAAGGAGTCCGCGTACCTCGCCTGTGAGCGCAGCGCGTTCGCCAGGTGCACCCGCACCCAGACCGTGGTCAGGTCGTCGGGGCCCGGCATCGCCACCCGCCACGCCGCCAGGGCATCTTCCGCCTGCTCCTGGCTGCCCTGGTAGTCGCTCGTCCGGCCGAGATAGTTGACCATGTCGACCACCAGCTGACGGACGGTCGGGATCGTCGACTCCAACGCGCCTGACGCGCGCAGATGGAGCCGGAGCTGGGCGTACTGCGGCCAGTAGGCCGGGTCGTCCGGAGTCTTGGGGTTCGCCGCCGCGAGCACCTCGTGCACGTGCCGGCGGTTGGCCCTCTGCTCCTCCGGGGGCAGCCGGTCTCGAATCACAGCCTGGACGAGCCGGTGCAGTTGGATCGCCGTGTGCCCGGTGTCCACGCTGGCCAGCGCGTACCGACCCACCTCCTGCACGAGGCGTGCCTGCAACAGCGGCTCGTTGAGCGAAGGATCCAGCGGCAGCAGCACCTCGACGAAACGCTCGCTGTTGATCAGCCGCATCGGGATCGGCTCAGACCCGAAGAACGCGCATAGCTCCAGCAGCTTCGCCGCGGCCGGCATCTGCTCACGCAGCCGCTCGAGCGAGAGCAGCCAGGTGGCGGCCGCGGTGCGCTGGTAGCCCGGGGGCGGATTCTCCGCGAGCACCTGGGTCAGGCGAGTGTCCAGGAGCTCGATGTAGCTGGCCACCGGCATGGCGGTGGCGGCCAACCAGGCGCCGGCCTGCTCGATGGCCAAGGGGAGGTCGCCCAGCTTCTCCGCGAGCTTGTCCGCTTCGGCGTCGGACAGTTCGCCAACCCGGCTGCGCAGCAGTGCGATGCTCTCCTCACGGCTGAATGTGCCGACCTCGACCGCGCTGGCCTGCCGGCTCCACGCCACGTTGCGGGAGGTGAGCAACAGGTGACCGGTGCCCTGCGGCAGGTACGGACGGATCGAGTCGGGATCGTCGGCGTTGTCGTACACCAGAAGCCAGCGCCGGGTGGGCTCGCCTCGGCGCAGGGCGTCGAGCACGGCGTCGGCCCGCTCGGCCACACTTTCGACCTCGGGAAGGCCGAGGCGGGTCGCCAGATCACCGAGCGCGGCCCGGACCAGGCCTGAGTGCTCAGCCGAGATCCACCACACCAGGTCGTAGTCGGCGGCGAACCGGTGCGCGTACTCGATCGCGACCTGGGTCTTACCCACGCCGCCGAGGCCGTACAAGGCTTGCGGCACCACCACGGTGACGCTGGCCGACAGCCGGTCACGGAGCTCTTCGAGCAGGGCGGTGCGGCCGGTGAAGGCCACGTTGCGCTGCGGCACGTTCCAGACCTCCGGTTGGGTGGCCGGGTATCGCGGCGCCTGCGGATCCTTCGCGCGCGGCGCGGTCACCGGCAGCCCGAACGCGGTCAGGAGCGCCTCGCGGGCCCGCTCCTCCGACAGGTTGGCGAAGTCGATGGCCGGCCTGCGTTCGCCATACGGCGCGGGCACGCGTGTGCCGTCAGTACGCGCGGACAGCAGGAACCGGCTGCCGCCGGCCGGGTCTCGCGCGGCCATTACGCGCCAGAAGTCGGCGGCGTTCGGCGCCTTGATGTAGTCGCGGGACAGCAGCACGAGCACGCGGTTGACGGCCGACGCCTGCTCGTAAGCGTCGGACGGCTCGGTGGGGTCGATGGAGAAGTCGACCTGCTGGAGCACCACGCGCAGCCCGGCGTGACCGAGTTCGCCACCGATCCACTCGGCCCAGGTCCGATCGATCGACGCATAGCTGACCAGCACATCCGTGGCTGCTGGGGGCTTGGTGCGCTCGTACTCGGCGAGTACTCGCCGGCGCTCGCGCTCCTCGATCGGCGGTAGCGCGGAGACGTCGCCGTCGGTGAGCGCGTTGGTGAGCCGCTCGAACGAGGCGAGCAGCGAGTGCTCCTGGCGGGAGCGCTCGCCGAAGACGGCGAGGATCTCCTCGTACGCGAAGAAGGGCTTGTACGGGATCTCGACGTCGCCCCAGTACTGGTCGGCGGCCTCGGCGTCCAGCCCGAGGTACGGGTCGAACCTGAGACGGGCGTAGTCGCGGCCCGCCTCGAGCTTGACCTGCTCGGCGTCCTCGACCCGCATCGGGACCGGCCTGATCCGGATCCGCTCCTCCAGGCGTTGGCTGACGATCGACTCGGCGACCGAGACGGCGCCATCAATGCTCTGCTCGCTGAGCGTGAAACAGTCGACCACCACGTCGGGCAGGTGCACGGTGCAGATGCCGGCGGTGTCGCTCAAGCCGGTGCGACTGTCGATCAGGACGTAGTCGTAGTGCTCCCGGATGTTGTCGCGCAGGGCCTGCAGGAAGATGCCGCCGTTGAGCCGCTCGTAGAAAGCGGGCCAGTCGAAGGTGCTGACCGCACCGGAGTACGACGGATCCTGCTGGCCCGCCGGCAACAGATCGATCACACCGAGGCCAGGAAAACGCCAGGCCAGCGACACGGCCTCGCGCTCCACGTCGGCGTAACGCCGGAACCAGTCCGGGCTGTCGAAGGCCGCCCGCGGATCGACGGCCGCGGTGGCGAAGTCCCGGATCAGGTCGATGACGCCGCGCGAGCTGCGCAGCTTTTTGTCAGTGAGGAAAGGGTGGAAGTAGCGATGGAGACCCGGTGACTCGAGGTCCCAGTCGACGGCGAGCACCCTCTTGCCGTTGGCCGCGAGGATCCAGGCGACGTTGGCGAGCGCCATCGTGCGTCCGGTGCCCCCCTTGTACGAGTAGAACGTGACGATGCGACCGGGCATCGGGTGCTCCTGGTGGGGTGTCGAGAGTCAGGGGCCTTGGAGGATCGGCCGGCGGACGGTCTGGCCCGAGGGCCGGTTGTGCACCGTGCCGCTACTGAACACGCGGTTGCGAGCCGCCTCCAGCACTACTTGGAGATCGGCGTCGAACGCCTGGTAGGTAAGGATGCTGGACCGAAACATCACGTCATCACCGTGCACGGTGCGTCGAAAGAAGATCGCGCGCAGCGAGTCGGTCAGCTGGCGCCGGTGGTTTTGCGCTTGGTGGTCGTCGTAGTTGAGCGGCACCATGATCGCGATTACCGGCTCCTCGGCGTCCTGGTCGAGCTGGTTGCATTCGGCCAGCACCTGCCGGTACCGCCGCAGCATCGTCGACCACACATCGACCAGCAGCACCACGATCTGGTTGGTACGCCGGGCGTCGCCGATCCGCTCCGCCAACCCCGCGGTGTCGGCCACCTCCGAGTGGAAGCTGCGCCGCTCGGCCACCGTGCGCGCGTAGTTGGCGATCGGCACTGGCAGTGTCGGCTGGTAGGGAGCCCAGTCCATCGACGTGGGGCCGTAGTACTGCCGGTCACGGTCGATCGCGGCCAGGTCGTCTGAGGCGAGGTCGCCTCGTGCCGGTGCCGCGACGACGAACTGCACGTGCGGGGTTTGTCCCGGCTCGCCCGGCACCGCGGCACGACCGGACACTCGGGCGTGAAACGCGCTCGGCACGTCTTTAAAGTCGACGCCGGACGCGGCCCGCGGCACTCGATGCGCGCTGGCGGTGTGCACGATCTGCCGGGCCAGCTCCGCGATCAGCTCGAGGTAGCTGTCCTGGTTGCGCTGAAGCCGCATCATCTGCCGCAGGCCGGTCCGGATGTAGGCCTCGGGCAGTATGTCGTTGTGGTACTGCAGAGCGGCCACGACCTCGGGAAGCCGCTGCGGCGGCAACCACAGCAGCGGCAACATCACCGAGGGTGAGACACCCACCTCGCGCTCGTATCGCCGTACTCGATCGGCGAAGATCGACCACTCTCGACCGCAGGGCTCGCTCAGGAGGTAACGCGGAGAAACGAGGGCGATGAACGACTGGCAACGCGAAAGGGCCTCCACCAACCGCGGCGACCAGGTCGCGCCGACCTCCAGGCTGTGCACGTCGAAGAAGCCGACCTCCTCGCCCGCGGCCAGGCCGGCGTGCGCGCGCACCTCCTTGGACAGATCGTGGAAGAACCTCTGGACGGAATCGTCGTCGTCGCCACGGGCATAGCTGAGAAAGAAGTACAGCAACCCGCCTCCCAGCCGCGTCACACCATCGATCGTCGCTCCGGGGTCCGATGTGGAAGGGAGGCAAGACACGACTCTGGGTTGCCCGAACGGAACAGCCGGTACGAAATCGCTTGCGGTGAGTATATCGGCGCCAACACAGTGCGACGATGTCCGCGAATAGACCTAACGTGCCAACCAAACCGGCACGCCGTTCCGGATTGTGTGAGGCGTCTCCCCGCAGCGCTTGTTGGGGTGTCGCTCGACCTCGGCCGGGTAGCGTGACCGCGTGCTGTTCCGGACCTGGGAGGCGCCGGCGGCGGCGCGGGAGTGGCCCGACGTCGCGACCGTCGCCGATCACGTCGGTGTCGGGCACCTCGTCGTGACGCGCCACGCTCTGGTCCGCGAGGTGCTGGCCGACCAGGAGACCTACCGCCCGGACAACGCGCTCGACGCGA
>Ga0272482_10000091_pt1 | contig 28467 bp, 41 predicted proteins | sample RVTome_8_FD_192427 | JGI IMG/M metagenome (GOLD analysis project Ga0272482, IMG submission 192427) | Soil microbial communities from uranium-contaminated site in the Upper Colorado River Basin, Wyoming, United States - RVT160D0 (version 2) ...
CCGTCCTCGCCGCACTCGAACTCGCCGTGTCGCCAGTCGTCCCGTTGGCCCTTGTGCGTGATGTGTATGGGTGGCATCAGTCGCATGTGGGGGAGACGAACGGGCAGGCGCGTACGTTGACGGCCGGCTTGTGGGGAGGCGCCGCGGGACGCGACTGGGCGGGCAGCGTCATCGCGAGTCGACCGTCTCGCCTTGCTGCCGTTGACGCGAGCGGCCCGGTTGCCGCTGGTATAGCGATCGTCGCCGAAGACACCGGCCGCGTGCTAATGCTTCAACGAGCGTTGAACGACGACGATCCCGCTTCCGGTAAGTGGGAGTTCCCCGGCGGTCACATCGACGATGGCGAAGGTGCGTTGGAAGCGGCACGCCGCGAGTTCGCCGAAGAAGTCGGGATCGAACCGCAAGGCCGACTAGCGGGCGACTGGTTGAGCGCTGACGGCGTGTACCACGGGTTCATATACGTGGTCGCGAGCGAAGCGGACGTGGATTGCAACATGCCCACCGACGATCGCGAGGTGTTGAACCCCGACGATCCTGACGGCGACGCGATCGAAGTCGTCGCCTGGTGGGACGTCAACGACGCAGCAGACAATCCTGCTGTTCGGGCGGAGTGTTTGGACTCCACGCCATGGGACGACCTTCGATCCGTTTCTCGATCGCGGGTAGCAGCGATCGGTGAACCCCTCTCCATCATCCGCGACACACCCATCAGCACGACCCGGCGCGATCTGTCGCGCTTGTCGCAACGCCTCGCGAAGATCGACAGCGAGCTACGCGAACGAGCGCACGCCGGCGCGCAAGTCGCGGTCACCGAAGCGCTACGACAAGCGGGCGTCAAACTCCGACTGCGAGCACGCAAAGCAAGCAAGGCCACGCAAGCCGCGTTGGACTCGTGCGCCGGCAGGTACACGCCACCCGTACTCGCCGCGGTTGGGATCACCGAAGCAGAGTTGCTTGATCGCAGGTTCGACGCGTTCGGCGAACGATTCCGAACGTGGGCGCAACAAGCGAACAAGCGCAGGCTTGAGGTCATCGCCGACGAACTCGACGTGGACGTCAGCGACCTGCAAGACGAGTGGGGGCAGCGCATGGAAGACGCAACCGAAACGGCGGTCGTGTTGGCGTTGGCCGGTCTCGGCGCGTGGGCGAGACAACTACTCGCCGACCCGGAACCGGTCTTCGATCGCGGCGAACAACCACTCGACCCGACCCTACCGGCCGGCGTGCTACGCCCCGCGCTCGCAGTCGCCGAAGGCCGACAGGTCGAAGGCCCCGGCCGCGCTGGTGTCGGACCGCTCGCGGAAGGCGAACTCCGCGTACCACCCTCCCCCGGCTTCGCGTTCCAAGTCATCGCCGAGGCGGCAGGTCCCGTCGAAGAAGTGTTGACGTGGGTTCACGGCGGTAGCGCGAACCCGTTCGAGCCGCATCTTGAGTTGGATGGTTCGCAGGCGACGTACGACACGCTCGAATCGGTGTGGGCGAACAACGGCGACTGGCCCCCCGAAACTTTCTACTACCCAGGAGACCACCTGGGGGATAGCTGTTTCTGGGAGTCCACGTACGAAACGGCTGGTGAGGCAGGGTAACAGGCAGCGTGACAGCATAAGTCGACTGTGGTACCTTGAAGGTGACCCCCAAGGAGAACCACAGTGAGCGCAACAGCAGACCCCGAACTTGTTGTCAACGTCTTCTCGCTTCTGCGACGGCGTTGGGTATGCGGCGTTGTCCGCAGTGGTTTCCACAACGGCGCAGGCTGCTCGTCAACAGACGAGCCGTTTCACGATCCGAGTTGGGATTGTGGGTGGCGGTTCGAATTGAGCGTGAGCGACACGCCACAGAACCGCGCACGCCTCGGCATCACCGATGAGATCGCCGCGCAGCTATGACCAAGCGGACGATCAACGTCAGCGATGAAGAACTAGTCGCCTTGCTACAAGAGGCCCGCGCTGACAGGGTGTTGACTGTCGCGTGGGGGTCGGGTGCCTTGTACCGCGAGGAATCCAACAGGTGGGCGATCGAACGCATCGCAGAAATGCGCGGTGCGGTTGATCGTGAACAAGCGGTGCGTGTCGCCTCGCTTGTGTTGGAGGACTAGTGAACGTCCGTGTCGGTTGGCGGATGGTGAGGCGACGTGTGCGATGACAAACCCCACCGTCTGGCCGCCCCGTTTTCGCCACAGTCCACTTACACGCAGGGGGTACCCTCGTTCCCATGCGCAAACCTCGCCAAGACTTGGACGAGCCGATCAGCCTGCACCCACTGACGGGCGAACAGGTCTTGCGGCGCCTACTCGGAGCCGATGGCGAGGTCGAGGGCCGGGACGATCGCGAGACGGATGGCGGGAACGAGGGCCAGTCGCAGGAGGAGGACGACGGCGACTCGTAGCGCTTCGTATTGGCTCAAAGCGCTTCTCAGACCCCTTACGCCGAAGGCGCTCGCCGCGGCGTGGTCGCAAAGCCTCGTCATCGCAGGCACTCCACTCGGAGTGACCATCGTCGCGCGCGAACTGACGCATTGGCCTTGGACGAGCCTTGTGCTGTTGGGGGTAGCGGTGTTGATGACCGCGGCGGGCGCGGTCGGGCTATGGCGTGAGCGCACAGTGGGCGTGCCGGAAGTGCAACTCGCGCCAACCGAAAACACGCCCCAAGATGAGTCCGAACCCCCGAAGCGCCACGTCCAGATGCCTCATCCGTACATAGAAGACGGGCAACTTGTTCTTACGCTGCGGGACTCTGAAAGTACGTCCGCTCATCCTCTCCAACCGCTGCCTGTTGATTGCCACGTCGTTCGCGACGGCAAGACGTGGAAAGCCGAAGACGGCGTTGGATGGGCGTACCCCGCGAAATGGATGATGCGTCTCTACTACCCGCGCAACTTTCGAGGCGCGCCGCCGCTCATCGAGGGCGACTACGAGGTCCGTTGGTTGGAACCGCGGTTCTCGCAAGACCGCAAGTTGGTAGGTTACGACCTGGGTCGTGCGACCACGGTTCATGTCGTGCGCGACGACGATGGTCAACTCTCTGTCACGTTGTGACCCGCTTGTAGGTGAGCCGTCGCCCGCTCACCTGGCGCATGAGACGCCGCGTGCGAGCCGTGTCGGACTCTTTGCGGGTGGAGTAGCGGAAGTCGAACTCTGCGAGGTAGCGGTGCAGGTGGGTGGCGCTGACGTGATGGTGCGTCCCGTCCAGACTCCGCTTCAACTGCGAGAAGAAGTTCTCCGCCTTGTTGGTGCTCACACCCGCCCGCACATACTCGCCCGCGGAGTGGTCGACCGATTGGTGCGACGCGAACAGCGACGACATCGAGCGGTAGGTGTTGGCCGCGTCGGTGTGCAGGTGGACGGCCGGGAAGTCCAAGTGGTCGGCCATGACCTTCCGCAAGTTGTCGCCCGTCACGCGGGGGATGATCGCGGACCGTGCTTCGCCGGTGGCAGCTTCGATCAACGAGAGGACGGCGATCTTGTCGGGCGACACGTCGTTGATGCCGACGATCGGCGGGCGGCGGTTGGCGTGTCGGTTCTTCGGCTTCCCGCCGATGAACGTCTCATCGGCGACGACAACGCCGCGCATGCGGCCTACGACGGGGTCGCGGGTCATGGCTTCGCGGATGCGGTGCAGCATGAACCACGCGCTGCGAGCGCACACGCCGTAGCGACGTTCGACTTCGCGGGCCGCGATCCCGTTCTTGTTGGCGCACATTTCGAAGATGACGAGCACCCACGCGCGGACGGGAATCTTCGTGCCGTGCATGATCGTCCCGGTCAGCGCGGAGAACTGGCGTCGGCACGCCGAGCACTTCCACACGCGACGTTCGCTCATCGTCCCGGTGCGCGTCTTGCGGGCGGTGCCGTTGGCGGGGGTGAGGAAGTAGACGCGGGTGGCGTGGCAATGCGGGCATTCGGGGGTGCCGTTCCAGCGGAGCGTTTCGAGGTACGCGTAAGCGTCGGCTTCGCTTCGGATCGTGTCTGCCAAGCCCACCATGCTCATGCGTTCCATGGGTCTATTCTGACGGGTAGGTGAGACAGAAAGTCCTGGTCAGTAGGGTCGCGGACATGCGCCGCGATATCGCCGAACGGATAGCAGCGACCACCGTTGAAGGGGTCACTGTCGAAGACGCCCGCACCATCATCGGAGCGTTTCTCGACCAGTTGGCATTGTGTGCCGTGTGCGGCGGCAGCGGCCGGTTCACGTTCGGCCGCAACGTCGCGATTCCGATGCGAGCGAAACCGGGCGGGAACCTCCCCGATTTCGAGCGGGTGATCGAAGCGGGCACCGAAGGCCCGTGCCCGCGGTGCGGTAGCGAGTCGTTGGACGAGCACGCCGCGGGCGACCCTGGGTACGTGGCGTGGCATTGCACGCTCAAGGCGAGCGACACCGCCTGCCACCAAGCTCGACGGGACGGGGGCGGGCACGACGACTGCGGGCCGCGGATCGTGCTGCCCCTCACCCCGTCGTGATTGCGGAGGGGTTGACTCCCAACCCCTCCGCGCTGGATGGACCCGCGACGACTAGGCCGCGGTGTACTGCTCGGCCACGAGCCGTACGGCGGTGTCATGGTCGATGCTGCGCGTGTCCTGCAAGAAGCGGAACACGTCACCGCTCGCTTCGCATTCGAAGCACCGGTAGCGCTTGGCGTCGGTGTCGACGGCGAGCGTGTCGCCTTCGCCTTGGTGGAATGGGCAGCGTCCCATCCACCGCTGACCGACAGGGGCTATTTCCGTGACTTCGCGGACGATCGCAGCGAAGTCGGCGCCGTTTCGGATGCGGTCGAGTTCTGTTTGTTCCATTGTGGTTTCCTCTTTCCGGTCTAGTAGAACCACCAAGAGCCGTCCGCGCACGAGTAGCCAGCGGCGACGACGAGGCATCCGCTGTCCATGCACCAGAACGCGTTTCCGCCTACACCGAAGCACGCAGCGGCGGACGCGGGCGCTTGGTCGTAGGCGAGTAGGCCGACCGTGGTGGCGAGGGTGGCTATGAGGACGCGTAGACGGAATCGTCGCTTGCGAGGGTGGGGCAACGTGGTACCTCCTTGGGCTAGCGGTGTTCGCTAACCGAACCCTATGTAAGTCGACTGCCGCGCGGGGGGTTTGTCTGAATCTGAATCTGGTAGGGGGTGGTGCGTGTGCCCGCGCGGCCGTCGCGGGCACACGCCGTACCGGTCGGTTAGGTGTAGTCGTTCCGGTTGAACAGGTCGACGCGACCGCGGTAGTCGACCGTCAGGGATGCGGCGGTGTCGCCTTGGTAGTCAAGGCCAACCTGCGCGGTGTCCGCGTCGGCGACCATCCACGCACGGTCCCGTCCCGCTTCGTTGCGGACGAGCACGCCGTAGATGGCGTGGTCACCCTCGCCGACCATGCCGAGCACAAGTCGCACCCGACCTTCTCCGTCAACGACTTCGATCCGCGTTGCGCGGATCGTCCTGCTTCTACCCTTTGCCATGTCGGCACCCCTTTTCGGTGTCGGCCACGGGCGGGGGTCGTTTGCGCGGCGCCCCGCCCACCCTCGCTTGTTCGAGGGCTTGGGGCGGACGGTACGGCAGGGGTGCGACAACAAAGCCGCAGGTCAGAGGCCATAAACGCTGGGTTTGTCATCGCACACGTCGCCGATGGTGACGCGGCAGGCGATATGACAGCGCTGCTTTTCATCGACAGGGAAGCGTCAACCGTCACGATCGCGGGACGTCGCTACCCGGCGGTGGCGTTGATCTGCCCTCAGGACACCGAACCTCGACCCGACCGCGACAGAGCCTTAGCGGTCGGTGGCGGCGACCAGTCCGTCTACATCCCCGCCGAGAACGGACTGTTGTTCCGCGTTGAGGAAGGCAGGAACGAGCGCTACCACGGGCTGTCGTTGGAACCCAACGCGCGAACGTGTCGACAGGTCGAGGACTACGACGGTTGGATGTGGTTGCCGTGGACGATCGGCGTCATCGACGGTGTTCTCGTCCCGGGAGCGTCCAACTGCTGGTATTGGGCTGAACCGGAATGGGTTGTGGAGACGATCGACCGTCTTTCGCGGAAGTCGTTCATGCAGCCTGACGGGCCGTTGGTGCAACTCGTCCGACTCAACCACTTCGACGAGGCCGTCAGCTTGTAGGTTGCCGCCCCTTCAATCCGTGGGCGGGTTCGGCGTACGCTGTCGGCGTGCCGTGGGAGATCGAGATACGCGGATCGCAGTTTTGTGTCGTGAAGGAAGGGACGTCCGAGTCGGTCGGGTGCCACGACACCCGCGAAGGCGCCGAAGCTCAACGGCAAGCTCTGTATGCAAACGAGCCGACCGCGCGGCAAGCGGCGATCAGCGATGCGTTCCCGCTCGACCCTCCCGCCGAATGGTTCACGACACTGCCCGACTGGTTCGAACCGGGCATGAAACTCACCGTCTGCACGAGCGGCCCCGAAGCGGGACGAGTAGCGGCGACGGTCGCTCCGCGCGGCCAGTGCATCCTTGGTAGCGAACCGGGCGGCGAGTGCTGGACAGCGCCGTTCTCGCCTACGGCCTACTCGGCGGCGATGCAGGGCGACACGCCAACGGCCGAAGGACTCATCATCAAGACGGCGAACCTCGCGGCGGACATCAACCACGTGAACCCGCGAGCGAGTTTTCGTGAGGCGGTCGACGTGATGGCGAACACGGGCGCGCAGGTCGCGAGGGTCCGCTACGCGGACTTGGATGGGCATATCGTGGCGTTGGGGTCGGCGTGGCCTGGCTTGTCGGACGTGCAGGTGCGGAAGATGCAGGCGAGCGCGTTGAGCGGTGATTGGCGATGGCGAGAGGAACTAGCCGCCTACGATTTCGCTGGCAGCATCCTCGTGTCGTGTCCCGGGTTCCCGCTGATGAACCGGCCGGACCATCCGGTGTTCGCCCCTGTCGCCGCGTCGCTTGAAATGCCGCATCCGCCTATCGTCGGCTCTTGGGTCGACACAACGGAGGTTCCCATGCCCGAACCCGCAACGACGACAGCTACGTGTGCGACGTGCCATGGTCTGGTTGTCGTCCCGGCGCGTACGGCGTCGAACAACACGGTTGTCGTGTCCGCGCCCGCGACTCCGTGCTCGTGTCACACCGCGGCAGCGCCCCCGATGCTGCCCCCTGAGGGTGAGGCGCTGGTGGAGGGTGAGGTGGTGTCGCGTGCGGAGTTCGACGCGTTGCGTGACGAGGTCGCGATGTTGTCGGAGATGGTTGTTGGCGGCGAGTTGTCGAAGTTGGACGCGGAGGTCGCCGCGCTACCCGAACCTGTCGCACTGGCGTAAGTCGACTACTGCTAGTCTCGGGCATGACCCAAGGAGAAACACCGTCGACCGAACCTGACCCGCACATCGCCGACACGATGCAGCAGTTGCTCGAACTCGGTGTGCTGGTTCAAGCGAAGCACGAGCCATCGAGCGACAAGCCGTGGTGGATTCGCTACGAGTTGAGCGGGCGATTCGAGGTCCACCTGTCCGAAGAAGGCGCCAGAGGTTTTTGCATCGCCGCGTACCTTGTGTTGGCGTGTCGGGAGTACGCGGCGCCTACTGCCGCGGTAACCTGCGGGCAGTAGTCAGTTACCCAACAAAGAAGGCCGCTCGACCGTGATGGGGTGGCCGCGTGAACCTGAGCGTCGGGGGTCGAGTCGGCGTGAAGGCGGCGAAGACAGGGGCCTCGTCGTTACCGCAAGGGTGTCGCTTCGGTCAGTCCGAGCACGGAATCAGTGTGTGTTCGGCTTGTTGCGATGTTGCGGGTTGGTTCTAGTGGTGGCCCGGTCGGCGAACCGAACGACCGGGCCACTGCGCGCTACCCGAACCGTCGATCGTCTCGTAGACGCGTCTAAGTCGGCTGCTATCCTTGGTTCTACATTCCAAGGAGGCGAACATGCTGCCCATGTCGACAAGGCAACAACTCGTAGAGTCGTGGCTGGACGGCCGTAGCGTCAACGCTGCGGCACGGTCCGCTGGTGTCTCGAAGCGTGTCGCGCATGAGTACCTGTTGGCGTGCGGTGAAGCGGCAACGGAACACCACGTCAACGCCTTCGCCGCGTACGAGTGTGAGGAACCGCTGCGGCAGAAGATTCAGACAGTAGACGGCACGACGGCTGTGCTGGTGTTGGGTGACAAGACGGGGCTGATCGTGTCGTGGACCACCGCAGAGCGTGACGACTTCTCGGTGTTGGGTCTGCACGTCATGGCGCACAACTTCGTACGGGAGCGTGGCGCGGGTTCGTCCGAGGCTTCGACGCCTGCGGTCAAGGCGGGACTTGCGAAACGAGCGATGACCGTCCCTCAGATGGTGAAGGCGTTCGGCTAGTCGTTTCTGTCCTGCTGGTCTTTCTTCTTGCGGACTTCCTTCTGGAGCCGCGCTAGTTCCTGTTTGAAGCGTTCTGCGCTCCACACGTCGTCCCAGATCGATCCGTCCGCGATCTTGCGGTCCGTTTCGCGGATGCGCTCACGCAAGTCGTCATCCGGGGCGAGCCACCCGTCAGGCGCGGAAGCCACCCATCGATTGTAGGACGGGTGCTTGACTTTGTGTCGGGTGGTGCGTGTATCGTGCGCGAGTAGATAGCTGACCGAACCCCCCTTGCGGGTTCGGAGGGGCGCAACCCATGCGGTGGTTCCTCGCAGCGGACAGGTAACGAGCAGCGCGTCCCGCGAGAACGGAGCCATCCCCAAATGGTCGAGCAAAACCCCACCGGCTATGTGATCTTCACCCACAAGGGCGCATCGTGGCGCTTGTGGACTGACGGCAGCCTGCACCCCGTCGTGCGAGGCGGCGCAGGAGACGACGACGGCGAAACGCTGTCGGTTCCCGACGATCTCGCCGAGGTCACCGACGAAGACCTGCGCGGCTTGCATCAGCGGCTTGAGGACCGCTACCAGGCGCTACGCCCCGAAGCCGCCAGCCGCGACCAGATCGCTGAACTGCGGTCGCTGCGAGAAGCGCAGGCACGCATCGCGACGACGCTGACCGAACGTGCAACCGAAGCAGAAGAGGCCCGACAGGCGCTCGCAGAGTTGGACGAGGTTCCCGCCCTGCCCGAACCTGCTGGCGATCCGCAGGAGCCGAACTCGCCGGCCGAGCAGGCACCGCCCGCGCCCACGTCGCAAGTCCCCACCCCGGAACCTGTCGCCGCTGCCGCGTCGGCTGCTGCCGCGGGGATCACCGCGGCGGACATCGCCGCGAACCGCACGCCGCAAACCCCCGCGCAAGCACAGTCGCAGTCCGCGACTCCCCGCCCGCGTGTCGCGATGCTCGCCGCCGCCGGCCAGCAAGTCGTGCCGTACAACTCTGAGGTCACGCCCGAAGCGCTCAAGGAGATCGTCGACGCGACGAAGCACGGCCTGCGTCCGACGCCCGAGGCGCCCCGGCCGCGCGCCTACATCGCGTCGATTCCCGGTTTCGACGAAACCCCCAACTTGGGGGTCGAACTCCTGTCGAGCAGGAACAGCGCCGAGCACAACGACCGACTGATCCGCGAGGCCGTCGACTCGTGGCGTGCCCGCAGGTGGCCGGACCGCTACCCGCTCGCGCAGACCGCCGCGATTTGTGAGCCGTTGGACATCATTCGCGACATTCCGAACATCAGCACGGATCGCGACCCGTTCGGCGCCTCGCTTCCGTCGCGGCCCGCTGGCCGACTTGGGTTCCAGTTCACCCAGCCGTGGTCGATCGAAGACACGTCGGCAGGGATCGTGACGGGGTGGACGGACGTCGAGCAGGAGCTTGTCGACCCGGACGACCCGAGCACATGGAAGCCGTGCGTGCACATCTCGTGCTTGTCGCCGCAGTCGGTGACCGCATCCGCGGTCGCGGCGTGCGCGTCGTTCGACGTGACAACGGAGATGTCGAGTCCTGAGGCTGTGCAGAACTTCATGGCGAAGCTCGACGCGCTCCGCGTCCGCAACCGGACGATCATGCTGCTCGGCATCGTCGACAACATCGCCTCGATGAACGGTGGCGCGAACACCGACACCGGCATCTATGGGACGTGGCCCGCGGTCGTGTCCGCGATCACCCGCTGGCTGGACAAAGCCGTGTACCAAGAGCGGTTGGACGTGGAGGAGTACACGGTGTACCTCCCGCCCGGCCTCGTCGGGTCGCTGGTCATCGACCGGGCGTCTCGCGCGTACGTGCAGGACGAGGAACGCGCCGCCCGCCGCGCCGAAGCCGTGCAACTCCTCGCGTCGATCACCGGGGTTGGCGAGGTCGTCGAACTGCTCGACGACGTCACGAACCCGTACGGCGGGGCGATGGCGAACGGGGTGCTTCCCGCCGAGCCGTCCGTCAACACCCTTCGCCTCATCCCCGCCGCCGAGGCGTTGTACTTCTCGACGGGGCAGATCAGCACCGGCATCGAATCCGACCCGCAACTGGCCCGCCAGAACCGCCGCCAGTGGTTCGAGGAAGAGTTTGTGGGATTGACTCGGCACGGTTCGTCGCCGTGGGGGACGATCGACTTGACGACCTGCGAGTCGGGTGGCCGCGCCGGTCTCATCACCCCGGCTTGCTAGCCCATGATGTTCGCCCCGCCCGCTCTCGCGTCGGGCGGGCGGGGCGAACCCGAACGCAGGGAAGGGGGGTGAGGGCGTGACCGAACCAGTGCAAGGCATCCTGCCCTCGCCTCCCGCCGTGTCGCTGCTCACGTCGGGCAGCAGGCGCATGACGAACGTCGAGTGGCGTTCGGGCGTGTCGTTCCGCGGCGCGAACTGTCCCACGTCGGGGCGGTGGTGGTATTGCGCTCCGGGTGACGCCGAAGACAAGCCGATCCCTTCGGGTAGCGGCCTGGCAACGTTCCTGCCGTTCATGGTGTTCGTGTCCGTCGCGTGCGACGAGGTGCTACCGGACCGCGAACCGGAACTGCTTCGCGAGGGCGAAGCCGGGCTTGACGCGGTGTTGCCGTGGCATGTGTCCCGCGAGTTGTGGACCGGCGAGTACGAGACCAGCGGACGCGAGAACCCGTCCCTCCAAGCGCCGTTCCCCGGTGAGACCGACGAGTTCAACCCCGACCACATCGTGAACGCGGGTGGGGCGTTGAACCCGATCGACGCGTTGGGCGCTCTCGCGCAGGCGTACGCGGACGGAACGAACCACGGCGGCGACATGATCGTCCACTCCCCTATGCGGCTCGTGCCGTGGCTGTTCCATCAAGGCGTCGCGTACCAGTCGGGCAACATCATCAACCTGCCGAACGGTCGTTTGTCGCCCGGTCCTGGTTATCCCGCGGGCGCGGGCGATTGGGGACCGCGCACCGCGGCGAACCCCACTGGCGCGGCAGCAACGAGCGGTCAGGTGTGGTTGTACGCGACGGGGATGACCGAATGGTCGGACGGGCCGACGACGATCGACCCGAAGGACCGTGCCCGCTGGTTCGATCGCAGGTTGAACAAGTACACGGCGATCGTCGAACGACCCGCGATCGTCCGTTTCGATCCGTGCAGCGTGTTCGCTGTGCTTGTCACGCTGCCCACGGGGGCGTGACCGGATGGGATGCTGCCGCCGCGACACGAACCGGCCCGCTAGACCGTTGCCGCAACCACCGCGAGCGCGGCTTGCTAGCGCGTTCGTTGGTGTTCCGCAGTCGCCTGACGTGTGGGGGCAGTCCGTTCCTGTGAGGGAAGAAGCGCCGTCCCGTGAGGCCGGCACCGACGCAGCAACCGCAGCCGAGCACGCAACCACCGCCGCCGCGTCCGCGCAGGCCGGCGCCTAGGAGGACCGATGGCCGTACCCGATGACGCAGGCGCAATCCGGCTGTGCAGGTTCCGCGTCGCGCTCCTGTCCGCGACGGGCGCGCCCGTCACCGGTGCCACGGCGGGGTTCTCGACGGACAAGCAAATGTCGCTCGCGTTCAACCCGGTCAACTCGGAGACGCCCGAGATCGAGGTGACGAACGGGTGTGGTGACATCATCCTCGCCGCGCCCCCCGAATCGCGGTTCAAGCGGGTCAATCTGGTGTTGACGCTCGGCACCCCGAACCCCGAACTGGCATCAATCCTCGCCGATTTCGCTCTCATCGCGGATGGGGGCACGAACATTGGTGCGTCGTACCCCGCGATCGGCGCCGTCCCGGATGGGGGCGTGTACGTGGAGGCGTACGCGCAAGCGTGGGACCAGGGCAGCCAAGACGCTGCCCTGCCCTATTGGGTGTTCGCGTTCACGAACGTGTCGTTCACTCCCGGCGATCAGACGTTGGAGAACGCGGCGCTCGCGCAGGTGTTCAACGGCGTCGGCGTGGAGAACGATGCGATCACCGCTGATGGCCCGTTCGATGATTGGCCGACGATCGCGAACCCTGAGCGTGCCGTGCACTACTGGCGGACCGCGACGCTGCCCGCCGCGTCCGACACGTTCATCAGCGTGCCGTAGCCCGTCGTGGACTCGTACGTCGTCGGCGAGACCGCGACTCTCGTCGTGTCCCTGTCGGCGACTAGTGGGCCTGCGTCGTCGGTGGGCGTGTTCGTTCGCACCCCGGATTGCACGGTCATCGAAGTCGACGCCGAACAAGGCGCGTCGAGCAGCGAGTACACGGCAGACGTGGTCGTTGGCTCGGCGGGCGAATGGCAGTACGAGTTCGTCGGCGTTGACGGCGACGTGACGCAAGGCTGTTTCCTGGCCGTTCCGCGAAGGGCGGTGCCATAGGTGGCGTGGGTGAAAGCGGGACGGTTCGGCGCCGAGTCGATCACGGACGGTCGAGGCCGACCGTTGCCGTCGCGGCTCGTGACCGTGAAAACGTCGCCTGGTGGGCTGGTCGCGTCGTTGTGGACGGACGCGGACAAGACCGCGGGGATAGCGAACCCGACGTTGACGAACAACGCCGGCAACCTCGCGTTCTACGCCGATCCCGGCCTGTACTCGCTCGACATTGAGGGGCAGGCGTTTGAGCCGATCGTGGCCGTGTTCCCTGACGCGAACGAAATCGCCGGGGACATCGCCGCGCCGGAAACGGTCGTGACCGCGTCGACCGGAGCGGCGTACACGATCGACCCGACCGCGGGAACGATCTTCGATCTGACGTTGACAGACAACACCGCGTTCACTGTCGACCCGCTGGAAGACGGGCGTTCGTTCACGCTCGTACTTACACAAGGCGGCGCAGGCAGCTTCATCCCCACATGGACGGACGCGGTGCGCTACTCGACAGGCATCCCGCCCGTCCTGTCGACCGCGGTCGGGTTGGAAGACGTGCTGTCGTGTTTCGTGTTGCGGGGTGCCGTGTACGTGTTCCTCGCCGGTGTTGACCTTTCGTAGATGCGTGTCGCCACCCGTACGAGGATCGGCTACCCGCGAGACCATCGTTCGCTGCCGATAGCGGCAACGAATCCGACGATCGCGGCGGAGACCACGCTGACGGCGCGGATCGTCGGGCGGATGCACCTACAGGCGGGGAAGGTGTACTTGGGGTACGGGGACGGTGGCGGGAACACGGGACCAACGTCGATCATCGCGATGGACCCCACAACGCTCGCGTTCACAACCGAACTGGCCTCGTTCGGATCGCATCGCATCGCGCCGTACAAGGTGGTCGGCGACTGGTTGTACGCGCTCGGGATGGAACCAACGAACGCGGGGGGCGCCACGAGACACATGTACGCGCGTACTCCCGCCGCGAACCCGGGCGTTTGGACAGCGGTATCGAATCTCGCTGCGTCGTACCCGCTGCACGTGTTCGACGCTGTCGAGTACGCGGGTTCGTTGTGGCTCGCTTGTAGCGGTTCGCCGACGGGGACAGCCAACCAGGCGTTCTACGGGCTGCTGCTGCAATCGACGGACGACGGCGTGTCGTGGACGGAAGCGCTTCGTGTCGCTCCTGTCGCGGGGACGCTCAACCCGTGGTTCACGCGTCTCGGACCGTTGAACGTCCACAATGGGAAGCTGTACGTGTACGGCCTTGATTCCACGTCGGGCGCTCCTAGCCCAACGGGGGTGGCTCGACCGACCGCCGACGTGTACGACGGGTCCGTGTGGACGCAAGAAGTTCTGTCGTTGCCGTCGTTCCAACTGAACGGCCCGAAGTTCGGTCCCGGTAGATCGTTCGCCGCGTTCGGCGAACGATGGGCGACACAAGACGGAGGATTCAGCGATACCGGGGTCGTGTACTCAACAGCCGGTCCTACCGTCGAACGACGCCCTTCGCCGCGTATCGCGCCCTACGTCACCGCCAGCGACGACAACTACTTCACCGCGGTTCAGACCGTTGATTCATGGTTGTATGCCCGTCTCATCAACGTGGCGTTCGTTCACCCGCCGGTGATCGTCCGGTCGGCGGACGGTGTTCGCTGGCAGGCGGTAGCGCTCGCACCCAGCCTGTCTACGTCGTTCGTGATCGTCGGCAATCGCATCATCTATGGGGGACGGGATGGTCGCTTGTATGTTGCCGACGACCTTCCCGTCTGACGCGGGTCGGTAGTCTCTAGACCATGCCCGTCGCGCTGCTCGTCGACTGCGAGGAACCGGGCTGTCCGCGCTGGTGCGAACCCGAACACCTCGCGTCGTGCGCCGCGTCCGTGGACTGCGATCTGTCGTTTGCGTGCGACGCGGCCAGCGACCTGTACCGCAGACTCTCCGGCCTCCAGTTTTGTGAGCGGTCGGACACGATCAGACCGTACGCGTGTAACCCGTCGTGTGGGTGTTCGCGCTGGTCGGGCGTGTACTACCGCCACGAGTGGGCGCATTGGGCGCCGACCGCATGCTCATGCTCTGGTGGCACCGAAGTCGACCTGCGGGAACTTGGGCCGATCTCCGCGTTGGGCGCGGTAACGGTCGATGGCGTGCCGCTCGATGTGGGCGCGTACGCCCTGTTCGACGACCGCAGACTCGTCCGACTAGATGGCGGCACTTGGGCCTGCTGCCAGGACTTGAGCATCGCGAACGGTGACGAAGGGTCGTGGTCGGTCGACGTCACGCACGGCGAGTCGGTCACGGCGATGGGGAAAGCGGCGGCGATCGAGATGGCGTGCGAGATCGCGAAGGCGCTCACCGGATCGTCGGACTGCTCGCTTCCACGCCGCGTGCAGAACGTCGCCCGTCAGGGGGTGAGCGTGTCGTTCGTTGACACGGCCGTAGCGTTCCGTGGTGGCATGGTCGGGTTGCCGCTAGGCGATCTGTTCCTCTCGTCGCTCGACGGCGCCGCGAAGGCTCGTCGGGGTGGGACGGTGCGCCGGCTTGGTGCTGCACGGTCGGTGAGGCAGCCGTAGGTGGGTCGCACGCAGGACCACGCCGACGCGCTCATGGCAGCAACCCTCGCCGCGTACACAACAGCGAACGTCGACCCGCCCGCGCGCAGGTTCGTGAGTTTCGCCCGCATGGAAGAAGAAGCCGATTCGCCGACCGCGTGCGCCGTCGAGCAGTTGAGCGTCCACGTCCATTCGATCAGCGGTGGCCTCCCCGGCTTCGGCGGCGACCTGCCGCTAGCGCCACGGCAGACGGTGCGTCAGATCGAGCTTGGCGTTCGCGTGTCTCGGTGCGTTCCAACAGTGGACGATCGGGGGAACCCGCCAACAGCCGAGCGGGTCGGCGAGGCGAGTGGGGTCATGGCCGATGACATGGACGCGCTTGGGGTGCTTGCGGTCGCGGTGGTTGGTGGGGGCGTGTTCGGGGATTGCGCGGGTGTGACGGTTGGGGCGGTGCGGAACCTTGGTGTTGCGGGGGACATGCACGCGGTCGGGTTCACGGTCCTCGCCCAGTACTGAGATAGCGTCTCGGGTGAGGGCTAGCCGGTCTACGCAACCGGGGAAGGGTCGCCTGCATCGCTGACAACCAACGGCCCCACCCCAGCAGGGCCAACGTCGGGTGTGTACTAACCGTTTTCATTCGACCCGGGAAAGGCGACCCGCCCTCACCAACACCGTGCACCAAGCCGCGAGTACCGTTGCACGCGTGGGAACGGTCCGCGTCAACCAGGCAGGTATGCGCCGCCTGGTCACCTCCCCCCGCAGCCCACTACACCGCCGAGCGCGAGGCGAGGGTGTCAGGCTGACCGTCGCCGCGAAGCAGCAATGCCCGGTCGACACGAACAGGTTGCGGTCGGGGATCGGCTACCGACTCGTCCCCAACTACCCGCGTCTCGTGGTGCGCGTACAAACATCGACGGTCGGCGGGTCGCTTGGCTACGCGCGATCTGTTCACAACGGCACCCGCCCGCATTGGCCCCCACCCGGAGCGCTCGACGATTGGGCACGACGGCACGGCATCCCAAACGGGTACCTCGTCGCCCGCGTGATCGCAGCGCGAGGCACCTTCGCGAAACCGTTCCTCACCAACCCTCTCATCGCGGGTTTCCCGAACGCCCGTATCTACGCACAACTTCGCCGCTAACCCGGAGGTCATTCGTTTGCCGCGCATCGTCGCCGACCTAGGCCCGCCACTATCCGACGAGGGCGACCCGCCCATCGTCGTGTTCGGAACCCAAGAATTCGAGTGCATCCGCGAAGCGCCCGCCGGCGCGCTCCTGCTCTTGGCGAGGTCGCGGTCGCGAACGAACGCCGTCGTCGCGTTCATCGAAATGGTGCTCACCGACCAGTCCGACGCGGAGATCGTGCGCTTGCATGAGACGTTGGCGGCACGCGACCCGATCGTGCGCGTGTCCGCCGTCGAGAAAGTGTTCGATGAGCTTGTGGACTACTACACGGCGCGCCCTACCAGGCGGTCCACGTCATCGCACGATGGGCCGCAAGCAACTGGGACTACTTCGACGGGCGACTCGGATGGGCAAACCCCTCCGGCCGAATCGGCGAGTTGACGCTGCGCCGCGCGTTGAACATGGCGTTCTCGCTCATGGTCGACACCGATTTCGGTGGGCAACGCCAACCCGCGGACAAATGGATCGCGGAACAAGCCGAACAGGACGCGCTACCCGTGGAACAGTCGGACGATGAGCGGCAGCAGGCCGCGCTCGCCGCGCACCTCGCGAAGTTGGGAGTCCAAACGTGAGTGACACGGGACCGCTCGCCGAGGCGTACATCGACGTCCAGTTTCGACTCGACCGGCTCGAAACCGATCTGAAAGGCGCGGTTCAGGGCGCCGTCAACCGTGTCGAGAGGTCGGGCGCCGCGCAACCACGAATCGTTCCGAAGGTCGATACGAGCGACCTGCGGGACGAACTGGTAGGCGTCCGCGCCTTGACGTCGGGGATTCGTGCCGTAGCCAACGACCAGTTGGACGATGTTGCTCGCCGCTCGAACCTTGCGGCAAGGGCGTTGAGTCAACTCGGTACGGCGGGAGTGAAGATCACGCCCGGTCTACTAGCGGGCACCGCGGCGGTCGGCGGGTTCGCGTTCGCCGCGCAGCGCGGCGTTCGCAGCTTCGTGAACCTCGCTGACGAAGTCCGCCGTTTCTCCGATCTGTCCGGGGCTAGTACGGACACGTCGTCGCGGTTCGTGGCTGTTCTCGACGATTACGGGGTCAGCGCGCAGACGGGTGCGAACAGCATGTTTTTTCTCGGTCGCGCGGTCGCGACGAACCGCGACGAGTTGGAACGGCAGGGCGTGCAGATCGCGGAGAACGCGGACGGGACGGTGAACCTCGCGGAGACGTTCGCGACGCTCGCCGATTCGCTCGCGGCGACGAACGATCCGGGTCGGCGTGCGGCGGCGATTCAGGCAACGCTCGGCAGGCAGGGCCGCGAGTTGATCCCCGTTCTCGAACTTGGCGGGAAACGCATCCGCGAGTTGTTCGAGGAAGTACCCGACGCGGAGTTGTTGGACGACAACGATTTGCGGCAAGCGCGGGCGTTCGAGCTTGCGATGGACGACCTTGGCGACGCGCTCACTGGTGCGGCTCGCGCGTTGGGCGAAGGGTTCGTGCCCGCGGTGGCGGGCCTGGCTCGCGGGTTGACTCCCGCGATCCGCGAGGTCGGCGAGTTCACGGAGACGACGGTGACCGGGTTCGCGGCGATCGTTGAGGCGGTGCGGAACCCGACCGAGTTGTTCAACCCCGGCAAGTTCGTGAGCGGACTGCGGTCGGTTGGCAGCGCGGCGGATGCTGTCGGCTCGGATTTCGGGGCGCTCGGCGAAGACATCGAAGACGCAGCGGAGAAGGTCGACGATTTCGTTGCCCGCTACTCGTCGTTCATCGACGCGCAATTTGGGGCGGTCGACGCGGGACTCGCGTTGGCTAGCGCGCAAGACGCCTTGGAGGACAGCGGCGACCGTGTCGTCGACGCGCAGGAACGTCTAGCGGACGCGTTGAACGCGACGGGCAGCGCCGCGCGGCGTGTCGTTGAAGCGCAGCGCGCTCTGCGCGACTCGGGCGACGAGGTCGCCGACGCCGAAGCGTCACTAGCCGACGCTAGAGACCGGTTCGGTGTGCAGTCGCGGGAAGCGGTCGAAGAGGAACGGCGGGTGCGTGCCGCCCGCGAGCAGCAGTCCGACGCGGCCCGTGGCGTTGAGGAAGCCGAACGGGACCGCATCGACGAGATTGCCGAAGCCCGCGAGAACCTGTCCGACGCGACACGCGGCGAGCGGGAAGCGGCGGTACGGGCCGCGGAGGCGAACGTGCGCTATCGGGAGGCGCACGCCGAAGCGAACCGCGAGGTGTTCACCGCCGCGCAACGCGCCGACACGTACCGCGAATCACTCGACCGTATCGCCGCGACCCTCGCGCCCGGCTCACCGCTGCGCCGCTACTTGCAGGAGACCGCCGACGCGATCAGGTTCACGTTCCCAACCGATCTGGCCTTGCCTCTCGCCCCCGGTGTCGCAGGCCCCCTACAAGCCGGCCAGGCTCGCCAAGCCGGCCCGACCCTCCCAACCACGACAACGGCACCCGCGCCGACCGGGTTCGTTGACACCAACCCGAACGTGCCCGCCATACCGGTCACAACCAGCCCGGTCCGTATCGAGCAGAACTTCTACAACCAGCAAGACCCGCTCATCCTCGCGACGGACACCGCGTGGCTACTCGAACAGCAAGGCGCTAGCGCACCATCGGGAGGCCGATAGATGGTCGACTGCCCGAACGTCACGCTCGGGGCGATCGTCATGGACGACGCCGCCGACTCGGATGGCATCAAGTGGACGCCATCATGGCCGATCGAGGGGTGGGAAACTCCTGTCGTGCGGCAGACGGTCATGGCGTTGGTTGGCGCTGACGGTGCGGCGGTTGGGAACAGCGGCTATGCGCAACGTTCGCTCGTGTTGAGGGGCACGGCATCGTGGGGCGACGCTGATCCCGCGTTGTACTGGTTGGCGCAGGACAAGCTGGCGGACGCGACCGACACGCTCGAAACGCCAACCACCTTGATCGTCGGGGAGACAACCCCGAAACAGGCGGCTGTGCGGCGAACGACGACCCCGCAACGATTCGCGCCGCTCGGCTCGTTCCAAGGCATGACGTTCCAAATCCCGTTGATCGCACGCGACCCCCGCAAATACGCGACGACACTGACCACCCAAGACGTGCTCGACAACCCGTACACGAACGCCGGCCGCTACCGCACCCCGCCAACAATCGAGGTCACCGCGTGGACGGGAACGACGCTCGTGTTGGGAAGCGCGACGGACGACGGGAAGACGGTCACGTTGAACGCGACGAGCGCGGTCGGCCCGATCGTCGTCGACTTCGCGGCGCAGCAGGTCACGGACAATGGTGTGCCCGCGGACGAGATGGTGCAGGCGGGGTCCAGGTGGTGGCAGTTGTTGCCGGGGGATAACACGCTGTCGTTCGGGACGGTCACCGATGGCGAAGTGCGTTGGCGATCGGCGTGGGCGTAGATGGCCTACTTCCTCACGAACCGCGGCATGACCCGCATCGCGGAGGTCGGCTGGCCGAACCTGTCGCTGCTCGCCGCGTTGATGACCGATGCGTACGTACCCGACCGCGACCACAATGTCATGTCTGACATTGTCGCGTTCGAGTACCCCGGTTCGGCGAGGCAAACGTTGTCGGGGTTGACGGTCACGCAGGACAACACAACCAACCGCGCCGTGTTGGGCGCGGGGAGTGTGCCGTTCGGTGCGGTGGCCCCTTCGGGGTTGTTGGAGATGGCGGCGATGGCGGTCATCGAGGACGGCGCGAACGACGGCGTACGGAACGTGATCTTGATCGTTGCTGTCCCGTCGACTGCGCCTACGGGTGCGGGTGTTGTCGTGCAGTTCTCGTCGGACGGTGCCGCCGAGTTGTTGACGTGAGAGGATGACGAATGCTGCTCAGCCAGTACGTGGTTCACAGTCGGGCGCAGGCGTTGGCCGCGGCGACCGTCGAAACGCTTGTGCAGGTCACCGCGCCCGCGACGCGGCGTCTCGAACTGGTGCGGTGGGGGGTCTCGTTCGATGGGGTCACCGCGTCGAACACGCCCGTTCTTGTTGACCTGTTGCGGCAAACAACGGCTGGTACGGCGGCGGCGTTCACGCCCCTCAAGTTGGATGAGGCCGACCCGGCTTCGTTGGCGTCAGCGCAGAACGCGTTCACTGTCGAACCGACAGCGGGTGACATTTTGGAGTCGTACTACCTGACTCCCGCGGGCGGGTTGTTCGTCATGCAGTACGACCCATCAGAACGGCCAGTTGTGGCCGCGTCGGGCAGGTTGGGGATCAGAGCGAACGCGACAGCGATCGTGAACGCCACCGTGTGGCTCGTGTGGGCCGAATGACGTGGCGGTCGGCGCGATCACACGGCGCGGGCAGCCGGGGGCGCCGCTTCCCGTTCTGAGTCGCGCTGTCGCGTTTTGGAAGGCGAGCGAGTACAGCGGTTCGGGCGACCTGCTCGACCTGAGCGGCAACGGGCATCATGCGGTATTGGGTGCGGGAGCGGCGGCGCCGACGTTTCTTCCGCACTATGGCGTCAAGTACCTGTACTTTCCTGGCGTCGCGGGGAACTTCGCGAGTGTTCCCGACGCTGCGAATCTCGACATCACGGGCGCGGTCGAAATCAGGGTCGCGTTCATGACGGACGACATGACACCCGCGACGACGATGGTGCTGGGCGGTAAGAGCAGCGACTACACGCTGAAACTCACGTCGGGTGGCACGTACCAGTTCGCGTGGCATGACGGGGTGCTCGCCCGAACGTTGGACGGTTCAGCGTTCGGGCTGGCGGGAGCGTTGATCTTGGTTCGGGCCGCGTGGACGCCGACCGGTGGAACCGGGGGAGTCGCCCGCCTGTCCTTGTACTCGAAAGCGTCAACTGAAGCGACCGCGTACGCCGACTTGGTGTCCGCCGCGGGGTGGACACTGGAAGAGAACGTGGAGGGTCTTGCGGCCTCCACGATTCGGGCGGGGACCGACTTGGTACGCGTCGGGTCGCTTGACGGGACAACCCAAATGTTCACGGGTCGCGTGTACGGACTTGTCGTGCACGACAACGCGGGAGGTGGGACAAACGTTCTCACCATCGACCCGAACGACGCCACCGAACCGTACGCGTCGTTCGTGTGCGATTCGGGGCAGACGGTCACTCTCGCTCGGTCGACCACCGGACGGAAGACTGTCGTGGTCGACCGAGATATGTTCCTGTTCGGCACCAACGACTACATGGAGGTTGCCGACAATCCCAACCTGGACTTCGGGGCAAGCGAATCGTTTACGGCGGTCATAGCGTTGCGGCGGTACGGCACACCAACCGCGACGAACAGCTACATCGGTAAGAAGGTCGCTCTCACGAGCAGCGCAGGATGGTCAATCGTTCAAGGCGCTGTCACCACCGCAACGTTTCGGATCGGCGACGGGGTCAACACGTCCCCGGCGACGTCACCTACCGTGACCAGCGGCCTAGCGCAACTACTCGCAGCGGTCCGCAACGTGACGACCGATCAACTCGTGGCCTACGTCGATACAACATCGGGGACGCTCGCCGCCGATACCACCACCGGTTCACTAGCGAACGCGGAAGCGTTCAGGTTCGGCAGACGGTCAGGCGCCGACACGGACTACGGCGATTTCGAATTGATCGGTGGTGCTGTGTTCCGCGAGGCGTTGACCGCCGCGGACATCGCTTCGCTCAACGCCGAGTTCGGGACGAACGCGTAAGTGCCGTCGTTCTACGCGGTCCGCCCCCGCCCTCGCGTACCCAAACGCGGCAGGCACACGTTCCTACGGTCGCCGCCCCCGTATCTGCTGCTCACCGCCGATCTCGTCACCGCCACATCAAACGTCGAAACCGCGTCCCTCTACCTGAATCCGGCGGGCGGCGAGACAGGCGGGATCGAACTGGTCAGCGTCGACAAGTTCGGGAACCGCTACGGCACCATCGCCGGCGCGGTCCTCCGCTCGTGTGGGGGCGTGAAAAACGGGATCGGCACAGCCCGCGTCACGTTCAACACGCAAGACCCGGACTACGGCGACCAGTTGGTTCGCACGCTTCCCGACATTCTCGAACGCGAAGTGCAAGTGTGGCGCCACGGACGCCTCTTCTGGTGGGGGCGACCGATCCGTGCCGAATCGAACGCCGAGACCGTCGACATTCAACTAGCGGAACCTCACTGGCCGTTTACCCGCCGCTTCTTCGGTCGCGCAACGCGCGCGAACCTCATCGCGGACGGCAGTTTCGAGGACTTGGCGAGCACGGACTGGACCGCGGTCGATACCGCGTTCACGCGCACCACATCGAAACGGCAGATCGGCGTGCGGTCCGCGCAACTTGTGCAGTCAGCGTTCGACCCGGCGACCGGGTACGGCCCCGACGCCTACCTTCTACAGCGGATCGACAACTACCAGGCGACCGGCGTCGGAACGCTTCTTACGCTCGCGGCATGGTTCTACATCGACGACGGGTCATGGCTCGGCCCCGCGTTCTTTCGCCGCGGGTTGGAGATTCGCCGGTTCGCGTCGGATGGGGTGAGCGACCCGGACGACTCGGCGAGCGTCGCGGGAATCTTCGAGATCGACGGGAACACGCGACGCGGGTTGTGGCAACGAGCGGAGACCGCGGTGAGCATGCCGATTCCCGATTCGATCAACGACTTGGAGATTAGGTTGTACTCGCCTGGCGGCACGATCTACTGGGACGCGGTCACGCTCACCATCATGGAATCGTTGTCGAGCGCGGAAGGCCCGAACGATTTCGAGATGGAACAGACGAAAATCTTTCGGCGGATCGTGGAACACGCGCAAGACCCCGCCGCCGGCAAAGACGACCTGAACATCACAACCAACACGCCACCATCGGGCGTTGAGCGAACGCGCGTGTACCAGTACGCGGATCACGAGGCGATCTGGCAGGCCATGCTGGAGTTCCCGAACCTGTCGAACGGGTTCGACTTCACGCTCGACTACCCCGACCCGCACACGCGGGTACTCACGACGCACTATCCGAGGGTCGGGTCGTACAAGCCCGAGTTCGCGTTGGAGGCAGGCAAGAACATTGTCGCGTTCCGGTTGTCGTTGGACGGCGAACAGGTCGCGAACAACGTCACGATCTTGTCCGTCGACTCGGAAGGCCCCGATCGCGAGGAAGGCGGCGCGACGGACACGAGCGAGTACGACATCGACTTGGAGCTTGTGCAGGCCGCGCCATCCGGGGCGCCGATCGACTCTCTTGTTGAGCGCGCCGAGGAACTGTTGGCCACGCACCGCCGCCCGGAGGTGTTGGAGGTCACCGTCGTCGAAGATTTGGATGGCGCTCCGATCGGAGAGGCGGAACGGTTTCGGCGGATCGTTGAGGGGTTGCGGCCGGGTGACACGACGGACGTGCGGTTGCCGGTCGGGTGGGTGCAGTTGGATGGCGTGTACGAGGTTGTGCGGTGGGAGTATCAGGGCGAGTCGGGGGCGATCGTGTTCACAATGAACCGGAGCGTGTCGTGAGCGGGAGTATCGACCGGCCGACAGAGCAAGGCATCCGAGGGCGCACGGGACAACGGCTCGACAACCTTGAGCGCAGGGTGTCGTGGCGTCCCGGCGAGCAACTACCTGTCGATTCGTCAACGTTCGCCTGGAGGGCGTACGCGGACCCGGGCAGCAACACCGACGTCATTTTCGGTGGCACCAACTACGTGCCGAATACGACGCTCACGTTCACGGCGCGCGCGCGCTCGTTCCTGTTGCTGACAGCGCACATCACGATCCAGCATCGGACCACCGGGTGGAAGAACGTCCTGGCTGGCTGGTTCGTTGATGGTGTGTCTCTCAACAACACGGGCGTTGGGGCACCGGCGATGTATTGGCCGGATATCGGGAACAGCAATGGCGCGTCGGGTCCGTTCGACTCGCGGTCCACGTCGCTGCTGTATGAGTTCGCGTCCGGTGAGCATGAGGCCCGTTTGAGTATCAGCAAGACGCTGAACGCTGGCGTGGTCCGCGTGTGGACTGGCGACTCGTTGTCCCACATTCAGGCGGTGCTGCTCGCGGGGGATATCACCGTCGAGACGACGTGACACAATGATTGCCATGAGCGATCAGCAGAACACCCCGAACGATGACAGCACGCGCGACACCGACGAGGCGCCCGACACCGACGAGAACAGCGCCCAACAGCAGGCCGACCGGCCGAACCGCGAGAAGCCAACGCAAGAGGGCGACACCGAAGGCGACGGCTAACCGTCCGTGGCGGTCCCCCGAAGCGACGAGACGCGAGCGATAGCCGCGTACCTGAAAGCCTCGGGGGTACCGCACCGAATCACCGCCAGCACCAACCACACCGCGCTCACCCTCGCCGGATTCGCAAGCCTGCACGTCCTCCCCGGAACGAACGGACCAGGACGCGCGCTCGACGTCGCCGCACCAACCAGCGGTAGGGACACGCCCGAACTGCTCGCCGTGTTCAACGCGTTCCGGCCCGTCGAACACCTCCTGTACGAGTTGATCTACGCGGGCGCCGCGTACAACATCAAACGCGGGAAACCAGTCCTCCCGTACGCGACCGCTTCACACCACGATCACGTTCACGTCGCGGTCGCTCGCGGCGTGATCCTCCCCACGCCGCAACCCAACATGCCGCCGCCAGTCTTGGAGGATGCCGTGCCCGTTGTCGTGCAACGCTCGCAAGGCGGCGCGATCGTCGTCACGTCTGATGGTGGCGTGTTCGCTGTCGGTCCCGCCCCCTATCTCGGGTCGCTGCCACAAGCTGGCGTGCAACACCCCGCACCTATCGTCGGCGGGGCGTGGGCACCGCTCGGCGACGGCTATTGGCTTGTCGCACGCGACGGCGCCACGTTCGCGTTCGGGAACGCGACACCCATCCCCGGCGGGAACGTCGAACCGTTGCGGTCGCACATCGGCGCCCGGCCCGTTGTCGGCGTGTACTGCGTGAACGAGCGCCTGTTGGAACTCGTCGCGTTGGACACGTCGCGAGACGGGTCACCGTTCGACACGTACCTCGCCTCCGCGTGAACATCTTCCGATGACCGTGTGGGCACCGATCCTTGTGGCTGTCGTCGTCGCTGTCGTGCCGCTCATGTCTGCGTGGCTTACTGGCCGGCAACTCCGCGCCGCGAAAGTGCAGGATTGGGCACGCGACGACGCGCTCCGCGAACGGGAGCAGAAGGAACGGGCGCAGGTCGCCGCGCAGGTCGCCGCTGCCGCCGCGGAAGTCGCCGCAGTGAAAGACCATCTTGTGGAGTCGACGAACCGCACCGACCGCAAACTGGACGACATTCACGTTCTCGTGAACTCGTCGATGACAGCCGCGAAGCAGGCCGAACTGGCGGCAACACGGCGCGAGGTTGTGTTGCTGCGCGAGAACGCCGCGCTTCACGAGGCTGCGGGCCGGTCGCCGAGCGATGATGCAAGCGCGGCGCTGACATCGGCAGAAGACCGGTTGGGGGAGTTGCAGGACGAGGTCGAGGACCGCGAGCGGCGCACCGCTTCGCTCGACAAGCAAGACGCGCCCCGGTGAAAGGGCTGTAATCAATGACGTGGCCGATCGTGCTTACGGCCATGGGAACCCTCGGCTCGATCCTGCTCGGCTATCTCGGCTTGCGGCGAAGCAGCAAAGCCGACCAGGCGTTGAACACGGCCACGCTCGTACAGGTCGCGTTCGCCGGCACGAAAGACCTCGTCGACCGGTTGCAGGCGGACATCGCCCGCTACGCGCGGGAACTCGACGAGCAATCCAAAGCGTTGCGGCAGTGCGAGGACCAGTGTCGGGATGCGACTAGCCGAGCGGACAGGCTTTCCGACGAGCTGGTCGAGACTCGCGAGGCGCTTATCGGGATGAGGGCCACGATTCGCGATCAGCAGCGCGAACTTGACGAGTTGCGGAGGCGACAAACGTGACAGACACCCCCGAGAATGTTGCGCCGACTGTTGTTGTTCCGGCAGCGTCGGAACCGATCGTGGTCGCGTTGACGGTCGATCAGTGGGAGGCGGTGAAGTCGGAGATGCACTCGTCGCACCGGTTCGGCGCGTTCGCTCTGTTCGCCATGTCGTTGGGGGTGGTCGCGTTCGGCGCGCTCGCTGCGACGAACTACGCGTTGTTGAACGACGTGGACGAGACGGTGACGGTGATCCGGTCGGTAACGTCGCCCGCGGCGCAGGAGGAGCAGCAGCAGCGAACGGAGCAGATCGTCGTGCTGATCGATTGCAACAACCGTGCCGCGATTCAGGAACTGACCGACGAGCTTGTCAGGCAGGGCCTGATCCAATCGGTGAACGTGACCGACGAATGCGAGAACCCGTGACCGACCAGCCGGTAGGCGAGCAGGTGTTGGGCGAACTGGTGTCAGTCGAACCGACCGCGGAGGAACAGCGGGCCGAGCGCGACAACCGCAAGGCTCGCACCGCGCAGCAAACGTTTTCGGCCGCGGCGGTGGTGACCGTGCTCGTGTGGGTGCTGAGGTTGAATCAGATCGACTTGAACCCGCAACCAGGGCAGGAGGAAATCCCTGGTGAGGTGGTGGGCGCGTTGACAGCGTTGTTGACGTTCGTGGCCGCGTGGTGGATGAACCGGGAGCGTGGCGTGTAGGGTTTGTGTTGCCCGTCCCGGCCGGTTCGCCTCCTTGGGGTAGTGGTCCGACCGGGACGGCAATTGACGGAGTGACAGCCAAGCGAGGGGTTGGCGTGCGAGAGGCGCCGACCCCTCGCTTCGCGTCACCCCACCAACCCCAGTTGTGACAGTCGACTGTGATCGTGTGGTAGGCTGGTGGTACCTCACCCCAAGGAGGACCAACCCATGACCACAGAACGGGAAGCCCCGCTTACAGAGGCACAAGCCAAGCGCTTCGCCCGCTGGATGAGGGACAACGGCTTTCACGAGATCGAGATCGTGATGCCCTTCGGCGCCTTCGGCATCACTGGCGGCGTGTACGTCCGGGGCACTAACCGGGCCGGGATGCGCCGTGCAGTGACGAGCCTTGGTGACTTTGACCGGCTCAAGGAATTCGAGTGTCGGACATGACGCCCGACGTGACCATTACCGAGGCGGAAGCGGAGTTCCGGGCGATCGTCGATGCCCTCACCGCCGCGTCACAAGTACGACCCGTCACCGAAACGCACGCCGTGGGAATCGTTGGCCGACTCGCCGACGCAGCACTCGTATGGCTCGACCTGAACGGGGATCGGGCCAAGGTCGACCGTCGCGGTACCGTGGCGATGCTCGCTGGCATGGGCGGCTGGTACACGGCCCGCCGCATGTTCATCCCCGACGCGATGACCGCAGCACGCGACGATCTGATTCGCGCTGAGCAGATCAGCGCTGTCAAGGACGGTAGGTGGCCGAACACGCCTCGCCGCGCGTACTGGTCGGCGAAGGTTCGCGAGTTGCGGAGCGAAGTCGACATGCTTACTGGCGTGTGGGCAAGCCTCCAAGGCTGGTCGTGACGATGACGACCGAGAACGGTCTCCCATTGCCGCGCAAGGTGCGGGCGCATATCAAGGTGCTCCGCGATCATCACGCCTGGCTTTGCTGCTACGCGGACGACCGCGAAGCCATCGGCCTTCCGGCGGCGCTTGTGCGTCGACAGATCGAGGCGTTCGAGTGGGCGTTGCCCGTACTCGAAGCAGAGTGGGATGCGGTCACGCGCCTGCATCGCGAGATCGTCTCGCCTGCCGAGGTGCGCCTTTACTCGTTCGAACGACAAGCAGAAGCCGTTGCGACATCGAACCTTCAAGAAACGGAGGCGTAGATGGCAAAGCGTTCAGCGACGATCACACGGTTTTCGCCTGACGCCAAGGGATGGGTCGTACGCCGCTCATTCCAACTCCCGAAAGGCGTGCACCAACAGTGGTGGTGCGGACCGGATGACGGGCAGTGGCTCACGGCTGGTGCACTCGACGCGGTTGCCGTGTTTGCAACGAAGACCGACGCCGAGCGTGCCTACCGCACTCTGTACGGGCGGCAACGCGGTCGGGTCACGGTCGAGCGTGTCGCCGAAGCGGTTGCGTTCGCCATCGAACAAGCGCGTAATACACGCGGTCGCGTGTTGGCTGGTAACCACCCCAGGAAGGCCGAGATCGCGCAAGAGAACCTTGACGTGATCGCGTACCTGCAAGGCGAGAGGACGCGGCCGTGGCGTCTGAGCCGAACTCCGAAGGCCGCGACCTGCCCCACTTGTGGTTCACCCAACATTGAGGAAAACGACCCGCGGCCCGGTGAGCACACCTGCCGCGACTGCGGAGAATGGATCGACGAATGA